>Ga0302324_100020068_pt1 | contig 13096 bp, 10 predicted proteins | sample Palsa_T0_1_FD_201949 | JGI IMG/M metagenome (GOLD analysis project Ga0302324, IMG submission 201949) | Peat permafrost microbial communities from Stordalen Mire near Abisko, Sweden - Palsa_T0_1 | ecosystem: Environmental > Terrestrial > Soil > Palsa > Peat permafrost | place: Sweden: Abisko...
CGAAACGGCTGCGTCGAATTCGGATTCTCATCCAGCAGCCCGCCGCTCAAAAGGTTGCTCACTCGCGGCGTGCCAGGCCTGGCGTAGAAGGCCGTCTCTCCCGATGGATTCGTCGCGTAAGGATACGTACCGAAGTAGTGGTCGAAAGAAATATTCTCATCAAAAATCACGATCACGTGCTTGATCGGCGTGGTCGTTGCACTGCCGCCGTTCTGCCCCGCCATAAGACCGCCTGGCATCACCAGGACCAGATTGGAAGCAAGGGCAATCGCTGCCAACCGGCGAAGATACTTATGCATCATGAGTTCTCCTTGAATTTTAGGAAATCTGAGTCTGATACCGCGTGGCCTGAGGGGGACGCGCAGGAGCATACCACTGTTGTCAAGCCTTTCGGAATCAGACGGGCGCTGCAGAGAGATACGCGATATTTGTTACTGCAGCATGACAGCCTCGTTAAAGCTCCCTCGGAGCAGTACCGTTACTTTGAATTTGGAATTTTCACCGCAGGAGAAGCAGAAGAAAACGCTCGCGCGATCGCGCCGCCTACGGAGAGTTTGCCCCGTGTCCCTTTGCCACCACGCGAATCACGCCCATCATTCCGCCATCTTCATGCTCCAGCAAATGGCAATGATAAACGAACGTCCCCACAATATTCGGATCGCGAAAATCCATCCGCAATTTCACGCTGGGATACTGTCCGCTCTTCCCGTCCCAATAAGCCACGTTAATCGTGTCGCGCAAGAACGGCTCATCGAGCGGCACTCCATTCCACTCCACCAGCATGAAATGAGCCTGATGAATGTGAAACGCATGCAGCTCCTGCGTCCGGTTCTCGATAATCCAGTCCTCCACATCTCCCTGCTGCACAACAATATTCGGCGCCGTATCATTCGGATCAAATAGCTTCGGCTCCTGCCCCTCCACCGTCATATAAAAATCCGTCGGACTCTTCGGATCTTTCGGATCGTGCGGCTTCTCCGAAAAATAAAGCTTCCGCGTCCGCACCGGCTGCACATCGCCAAGCCAAGCGAGCGACGCTCGCGCCAGCGGCTCCGGCGATGCTGCCAATCGCGCGCGCGGTTCACCCGCATCCGCAGAAGCAACAATCGCCGCCAGCGGCCGCGTCGGATCATTCTCCCCCGCCGGCCCCGTATCCACCGTCCGCGTCACCAAACTCGCCTTCACGCCCTCCGCCGGCCCCTTCACAATAATTTCCACTCGCCCCGCAGGCGGCATCAGCACATGACTCTGCCAAACAATTCGATTCTTCGCGCTCCCATCTGCCTTCTCGTCTGCCGTCCTCTCACGCGAATTAATCGGAATGCCGTCCAAAGACACCACGCCCATCATCTGCGGCTTGCCATTCACCATCATCTGCAAATCAAGATAAGTAATCGCCGACGCGTTCAACACGCGCCACAATTCCTTCTCCCCCGGCCGAATCTTCACCACCGCAGGCACGTAATTCGGAAACGCCACCGGCACAAAATTAATCGAAAGATCCTTCGCCGGCTTGCCCCCTCCAGTGCCCGTATTCAGAATGTCGCCCTCGGCATCGCGCATCACCATTGGCGGCGGCATCGAATCCGTCTGCACCGGCGCCGCATCCGGATTCACCAATTCCTGATCGCGAATGATCAACAATCTCTCCGGCAATCCCGCCACTTCCACATTCGCCCGCTCAATCCCCTCAACGATAATCGCCCCCGACGCCCCGCCCAGCACTTGCACATTCGTCGCGCCATGAATGTGCGGGTGATACCAATACAATCCCGGCGCCTCATCCGCCGGAATCCGAAACCGGTACTCAAACGCCGCGCCCCCCGCCCCAATCATCGTATGCAGCGAATCATCCTCATGGCACACCGGCGCCAGCGTCAACCCATGAAAATGCAAATTCGTAAACGCCCCCATCGCCATCGCCATTCCGATCACAGTCGGCGTAGCGCCCGGCGCAGTCGTCGTTCCAATTTCGGTTGGCGCTGTGCCTATCACTCTCGCAACCGGCATCCCGCCGCCCGCACACGCACCCGACGTTGAATGTTGGTGAGATTTCGCTTCGCCCGAGCGCGCCGCTACGTTCACGTCGTTTTTCAGCCTCAGTATCACCAAATCGCCCGGCTTCACGCGCAAAGTAGGCGCTTCGCCGCGGCCTTCGTACAAATAGCAGTACCGCTTCTGTCCGCTCGCCCCAACCGAATCGCGATACTCGAGATCAACTCGCAACACGCCATTAACGCTGCGAACCTCATCCGCTTCGGTCACCAAACTCCCCGCCGCCGGCCGTGGCGGACACGCCTCAACGCCCCGCGCCTGCCCAAACGCCCCCCGCGGCGCCCCAATCACGCAAACCCCCACGCAACCCAAAAACACAAAGCCGCGCCAACCCGGAATGCTTCGCCTCTCGATAGGTTTATGCCTCGCCAAGCATTTTCGCACACACCCCGCCACCCCACATGAATCTCAAATCAACATTCATGCGCCACTCGCCGCAGGGGCGGGTCTCAGACCCGCCCGGCCTTTTCTTTTTGATTGTCCGTCGGGTGCCGCACCCTTTGCTGTTAAGGGTGCGGGTTTTGAATTTCCCCGCAGCGGGCTCGATGTGCATTTATAAAACTAACCGTCGTAGTACCGCCCGTTAACCTCTTCCCCCATAATCGCGAAGCCGCTCGTCGACGTACTCAGCGGATCGGACTTCCACGAAAATCCGATCGACGGCACTTCCACTTGCGCCTCCAATTGGCACGCAGCTCGCGCCCCCGCGAATCGAAAGTGCTTGGACGCGTCTTCATACTTCACAGCCTCTCCGGTTGATTTCCACACCATCTTGAAGGTCATTCGTGCGGGAGTGGCTATCGAGTCCAGCGCCGGCCAGCGGGGCTGATCGACCACCGGGACATTCTGCATTTCCAGCGTAAGCGTGCTCCCGTCCGGACTGATCGTCAGGCCGTCGCCCGCAACAGGCACGACCCAGTAAAGCCCGGACGGCGCAATGGGAGGGTGAAAATCGTGGATCTGGTTTGCGGGGACCGCCGGTCCCCGAAACAATGTGAGTCAAATGTGGGTGAACGTACCTTGCTGTGGCGCTCGGGCCGCCCAATACTCTCCCTGCATCACACCGTAGTCAGTTGTCGGGCTTCCGAACGCGATCCGATTTCCTTGGTTGTCGGTGCCCATACCTGTAAACGTGCTGGAGCGTGCCACTCGACCTTTGAAATGGAAGATATGCGAAGGTTCGAGGTTTGGCCCCGCCGGCTGATTGTGGCTGCCATTCTTATCCAGCCACGGAATTGGGTAAGGGTCGGTGCCGCCATTCGCGGTCATCGCCTGTTGCGATTGCCAGGAAGATTTCGCCGAAGCGATCGCGAGAGGCAGCAGTGCCACTGCGCTCGATTTCAGAATATCTCTACGACTGTGGCGAAAGTGCAACTCGTTAAGCAGGGACATCAGTCAGCCTCCTAAAGTTGATTTCCCGAGCCGCATTGTAATCCCGCATGACCAGAACATCTATCGTGGCTCGCCACTCTCGTTTCCTATCGTCGAGCCGGCCTGCCCTGAGTTGTCGAAGGGCATCCTGCCGGCGTTTTTGAACTTACCGTTCTCCACGTGGCGCGGGCATCTTGCCCGCGACTTTGCTCGTCCCATGCGTCGCCGCTCGGTCGTAGGGGCGCTGCTCGCTGCGCCTTCTTCGCTGTGTTTGCGCCTCTAAATTTATCCCGTAGACCCCTTCAAAATTGACTCGATTAGAACTGCCCTCGGTTGTTTGTTTTGTTTGAATTACGGCCGTTTTTAATCGTTTTGGTGTCTCGATTAGAAGAGGGGTCGGTGACGCGGGGGCCAGTGACTCTGATCGCGTGTGGGGGAGTCGCTGTTTTGTGTCGAGATGTGGCGGGCTCGGTTGTTTGTTTTGTTCGAGTTAGGCGTGTTTCTAATAATTTAGTGTGTCGAGACATTCCGGGGAGGATAGCAGCGGCGGCGCGCTGTGTTACTGGTTCGTACATAAATTTTCCAGTCATAATTGCGCAACCACGGTATCAGGCGGTTTACGGGTCGTCAAACGAGAAAATTGTAAGGGTTATAGTACGAGGCGCTGGTGGTGTCCCGCGAAAGCCGGTACTTGTCCTAATTTTCCCTTCATTTAGGCGGAAGGCAGCTTATCTCCGGAAAAGATGCTTGCGGAGCTACTACCGATGGTGGCTTGGCCGTAAATGCATAGTTGTCCTGTTTATGGTTGTAGTTGAAGCATGTCTTTTCGTTTGGACGGCTGCCTTCTTTTCGCTGCGTTCCTGGGAGCATCTGCCAAAGAGTAACGCAAAATCTATCCTCGTAAGTACCCGCGAAGTCGGAATAGCTGATGTGTCCAATGACGGCAATGATCGCAGAATCGTTAAGAACTTTTTGCACTTCTTCCGAAGTTTTGGCAACGTTTCTCCCGTCGCTATCAACTACCGGAATAGAAGGCGTTATCGGCCTCCCTATTTCAGGTGTACCTGGAAAGGAAAAGCCAGCGGGAAGATATTTGCCCTGGAAATCTACAGGAATCTTCTTATCGTTAACTTTAAAGACCTCATCATTTCTAACCAGGATCGCCTTAAAACCGATTCGGACGTCATTGGCGGCGGATTTTCCATCGTTCTTGATGGAATAGACGACTTTAAAATTGGGGTCATCCTGGAGAAGCTCTTCTGGCTTTGGGAGCCTCGAATCAAAGGTGATATATGCTTTCTCAGTATTAATTTCCGCCGCTGCTTGCATGATCGAAGAGGCGGCCATTGCCTGGGAGAGGGTGTTGGTCTTCTGGGCTTCCAGAAGTTCGCGTTGCGAAATCTGTGCGCTGACACACGCGTCGTATGCCGCTTGCTGAGTGGCGACCGTGGCGTCGTGCATCTCCGTCAGCTGGCCTTTAGCAATGTAAGCGTAAATGACGAGAGCAATGAGTGTGAGAACTTCAACGGCAAATCTTGCCCACTCGCGCGGCTCATTTGGGCCTCTATAGGCGCACTGTCTGTCGGCTACGATTGGCGGGGCGTTCGGAAGGGCGGGACTTGGAGGCGGTTCTGGTGGGGTATCTGCTACACCGTGTTCGGGTGCGGCAGTCTCGTTTGGGGGTTTAATGGAATCTCTTCGTTGGATATCTGCCAATATGAAAATACTTTATCACAAGCAGACAGCTAGGAAGTCGGTGGCCCTAGACTGCCGAAGGGCGAAGCAAAAGGCCGCATCGTGCTCGTGCGCTTCAACGCGGGTGATTTGAGAGCGATTGCAGCACGAGCGGGGGCGAAAAATCAGACGGTTTCAGAGTGCATTAGTAGCACGTTGAGTACCGCACTTGCGAGGTACAAACTTAAATTAGAACACCGCCCGAAAGTCAGTTGTGCGCATTGAGCCGGGCGCCGCACTTTTTGCCACAAAGAGTGCGTGTTTTGTCTTATCGTTACGTTTTTCCCCAGATCTTCTCTCCGTTCGTCATATCCTCGCGCTGAAAGTCAATTCAAAGCCCTGGGCTGCACGAGAAACACCCGTAAAGTCAAACAAGCCTTATAATTCTCCGCTGAGTGATGAGATGAGTAAGATTCTCCTCCTGAATTTCACTGAGTCCGATGCAGGTATCATCTCGAAGGCCGGTTTTGCCGTTGAGCGCGGCTACCTGGGCGCATACCAACCCCAGGAATATTGGGCCTTTCAGACGCCGCACCCAATCTACGAGTACGACGTCTTGATATACAATTCCGCAGATACACTCGAGCTCGAGAACGAATTTACGAAGCAGAACAATCTGCTGAAGGAAAAAGGATCTCTGGAGGCCCTAACAAATTTCGCGGGTACGCCTTACTTACGAATCTACTTTGCCGGCCAGTATAATGGCCTGCCTACGCTCCTGCATGGCGGCCTTCCATTCCTAAATCTGACGAACGCGGAACAGAACATCTCCCTATTCTTCGAAACAACCCAGGTTGGCGCAACTTTTGCCATTCGCGAAATGCACCGGTTGGTAGCAGGCCTGAAAGGCGATATCAGCGCAGTTCACCAATTTTTAAGCTCCGGCGACATAAATCCTTTCAACCACTTCCCGGTCTTGGTCAGTCGAAGTGGACAGGAAGTAGCCGCGTACGGAACCAATCGCGACACCGCAGGGAAAGCAGTTCCTAAATACGTCGTTCTGCCGAACATGAAGAATGCCGCGCGAGCCTCAGTCGAAATACTTCAAGTCGTCGAGAAAGTTCGGCCGCAATTGTTCCCGGACAGAAACAAAAATAGCTGGCTGGATGGCGCTGAGTTTATGCTACCGGACGAATTGGCGAAGGAAAAAGAGCTACAAGATAAAACCGCAGAGATTCTGGCTGTAGAAATAAGACTTCGCGGAGAGATTGAAGAGCTCAAGAAAGAAAACGCCTTCATTCGACAGTTGCTAACGGCTACGGAGGAGCCAAAAGTCCAGTCAGATCAAAGGCTCTCCGCTGTTGTAAGAAAATCGTTCGAATTTCTTGGTTTCTCAGTGCAGGACATCGATCAAAGGACGAAAAGCGCAATCAGGAAGGAGGATTTCTGGGTTTCCGAGGCAGATTTTTTCGCAATCACCGAAGTCACAGGCACCTCGAATACGAACCCGAAAGTCAAAGAGTTTCACGACATTCTGGGAAGGATAGCTACTATATATAAAAGACAGACCGATCTTATACCTGAGGGAATATCGAACGTAAGCGGTTTGCTAGTTCTGAATTATGACTACGAGCGTCACCCGGATCGACGACCAAAAGCATACACCGGAGAATGGGAACACATCATCGAGTCGGCGATCGAACAAAGTATCGGGATTTTGTCTACCGTGGAGCTTCACAAGATAATTATGGCGGTGAAAAAGGGAAATCTGACGAAGGAACATGCACGTTTAATATTAAAGAAACCCGGCCGAATCGAGTATGACGGCTAGTCTCAGCGATAAGGAGCCATTCTCGCTTGAACATTCGCAAGGCCACCGAAAGCTACGAAAAGTGGAAGGCAGCGCGAACCCAGATCATCAAGCCCGATCTGGAGTACAAGCACGAAGAAATGGCGGCTGCAGCGTTTCCCTTCTTCCGCGCCACCTTTTACCGCTGGGTGCAGCGTTGGGAGGAACTCTGTCCCGACGAGGCCAAGGCTCCAAGCGTTCTGGCCGTCGGCGATCTGCACGTCGAGAATTTCGGGACGTGGCGCGACCTCGAAGGCCGCCTGATTTGGGGCGTCAATGACTTTGACGAAGTCTATCCCATGGCCTACACCAACGATCTCGTTCGTCTCGCCGTCAGCGCCCATCTCGCCGTGGAGGCGGAAGATTTAGAGCTCAGCGTGAGCGATGTTTGCGATGCAATACTCGATGGCTACCGCGAAGGATTGGCGGCGCGCGGCAGGGCGTTCGTCCTGGCGGAAGATAATCGGTGGCTGCGCTTGATCGCGCTCAATCGGCTGCGCGATCCCGTCCGCTTCTGGAAGCGCGCCCAGGCTCTCGAAGATTTCCCCGGCAACATTCCCACGCCAATCAAAGAAAAACTCGAAGAAGATCTGCCGGAAAAAGATCTTCCCTACGTGAAAAAGCGCCACGTCGCCGGACTCGGCAGCCTGGGACATCTTCGCGTGCTCGCGCTGGCTTCGTGGCGCGGCGGTTTTGTCGCCAGAGAAGCAAAGGCCCTCGCGCCTTCCGCCTGCATTTGGGCGCAAGGCGGCGCGAAGTCCGAAAAGATTTTGTATCCCGACATTCTCGCGCGCGCCATTCGCGTCCCCGATCCATTCCTGCATCTCTTCGGCACGTTCCTCGTGCGCCGCCTCGCGCCGGATTGTTCGCGAATTCTTCTCGCCTCTCTGCCCGAAGATCACGACGAAGCGCGCCTGCTGCAAGCCATGGGATTCGAAACCGCGAATATCCATCTCGGGACGCAAAGCGAGATCCCCGCCATCCTCCGCGATCTAAAACACCGCCCGCGCCGCTGGCTGCACCGCGCCAGCAAGAAAATGCTGAAAGCCGTGAAGCGCGATTGGAAAAAATGGCGCGCCGCATGAAATCAGGAAATCAATATCTCGGAGAGTTCGGCAATCAGCTCGCGCGCGCAGGCGCGCTCAATTCGCCTCGTTTCGCCAGCGCGACAATGCGATCGGCGGCGCGATACGCGAGCGCTTGGATGGTCATGGTTGGCTGCCCGCGCCCGCCGGTGACCAGGCTGCTCCCGTCGCACAGAATCAAATTCGGCACATCGTGCGCGCGATGGTCGGAATTGATCACGGAAGTTTTCGGATCATTTCCCATCCGGCAAGTTCCAAGCAAATGGACGCCGAACTGCTGCTCGCGCACCGGGTCGCTCCATTTGCGCAACGCCGGCGTGGCGTCGAGCAACTCCATCGCGCGCGCGAGCAGATATTGGCCGGTCTTGAGGTCGTCAGGATGATCCTTGTAAGTGATGCGCGCGGCGGGCAGCCCCCACTCGTCAACAATCTCCGGGTCCAGGCTGACGCTATTCGTTGCCACGGGCAGCGAACTGCCGTGACACGCCACGATTCCCGTGCGCGTGTAATTTCGCTGGATCTCCGATTTGTATTCGGCGCCCCAGCGCGGCGCGCCCGGCGGCAATCCAAATAGCGAGTAGGTAATTGGATGCATGTCGAAGCGCATGTCCAATCCGCCGCCGCCGCAAAATCCGAGATTGGGATCGAGTTCGTAGAAGTCTTGCAATACGCGCGTCACGGTCTGGCTCTTGTATTCGTTGAGCGGATGCTCGTACTGCCCGTAGGCCAGCGTGTACGTGTTGAACATGAGGTGGCGCCCGACGAGGCCGCTCGAATTGGCGAGCCCCTGCGGAAAAAGCGAGGACTTCGACATCAGCAGGAGGCGAGGCGTTTCCACGCCGTTGGCGCAAACAATCACGGCCTTGGCCTTCTGAAAATTTTCGGCTTTGCGCGCATCGAAGTAGGCCACTCCGGTGACGCGCCCCGCGGCATCGGTGCGAATTTCGCGCACGTAACTTTCCGCGCGAATCTCGCAGCGCCCCGTGCGCTCGGCCTCGGGGATCACAGTAGCGAGCGTGCTGGATTTCGCGCCCATCTCGCACCCGTACTGCTCGCAATAGCCGCAGTGAACGCAGCCCGCGCGATTCCTGTAATTCTGCGAAAGAATCGCGATCGGCGCAGGAAACGGATGCCAGCCCATTTTGCGAGCGCCGCGTTCAAAAATCGCTCCCGTGGATTTGATCGGCAGCGGCGGCATCGGATATGGCTTCGAGCGCGGCGGATCGAACGGGCTCACTCCCGCTTGCCCCGACACGCCGATTTCCCATTCCACTTTCGTGTAGTAAGGCTCGAGGTCGGCGTAAGTGATCGGCCAGTCGGCCAGCGCCGCGCCCGCCACCGCGCCTCTCTTGCTGCGCTCGATAAAATCAATTTCATGAAAGCGCCAGTAATTCGCGGTGAAGTGAACCGTTCCGCCGCCTACCACTCGCCCGTACAGAAGCGTGGATTGCACTTTTGCTTTTTCCTGTTCGGTTTTGCGGAATGTCACCGGCTGGCGCTTCGGATTATTCGTGAGCGTGTGCTGAAAAATCGTTCTGAATTCGTTGTGCTGGAAATCCTCTTCGCGCAGATAAGGCCCTTGCTCCAAAACGACCACGCTGAAGCCGGCCATGGAAAGTTCTTTCGCGAGAACGCCGCCCGCAGCGCCGGAGCCGATGATGGCGAAGTCCACCTCATCGCCGGCGGCGAATTTCCGCATCACCTGGTTCACTTTTTGCCTCCCTTAGCTGCGGCGGCTTGCTCCGCCGCATACTCGGCGTCGTAGTAGCCGAAGGGCGGCGTATGCGTGGGCGCGTTGTCGAACCCGACCAGTTTCCAGCCGACCATGTCGCGATTCGCTCCGTCTTCGGGATTGCCGAGGAATCCGATCATGGTGAACGATCGGAATAAGTTGAATGCAGGCGTGTTCTCGATGGCCTTCAGGATTTCCGTCTGCTGCGCGACGGCGAGTGATGCAAAATCCGCGGACGCGGGGAAAAGCTCTTTTCGTTTTCCTTCCACTGACGCCATCGCGTTGGCAAAAGGCTTTTGTTCGTCGGCGCCAAGCGTGAGCAAAAAGTGATCAATGAAATAAACTACGCCGGCCTCGCGCGCTCCGGGCGTGTCCGTGGTAGGAACAATCAGGGCGGTGATCGCTTCGACGCCGGCCGCCTGCGCTGGTGTGAGAAATTCGAGTTTCGCCGGAACGCCCACAGCCACAGCGCGCATGGTGTGTTGCGCGTGCTGCTTCGCGGCAAGCAATTCCGGCCAAGCTGCCGCAAGCCATGCGCTGCCAGCTCCTGCCAACGATTGCAGCAGGAAGTTACGCCGGGAAAAATCAGCCGTGTCCATTACACCCCCAGCAGAATACGCACGCGGATCAGGTGCCGCGCATCGTACGATGCTCCCGCGCTCGACACAACAATTTTGCCAACGGAAAATTCCCGAGTTTCGAATCGATTAAATGCTCGCGGGCTCACTTTGCCCGGCTGCGCTTAAGGTGTATGCTACGCGCTTCCCTGCCAGAACCACTGGCTCGCTATTGTGAATCATGGCTTCGAACACGCATCCCATCGCTCCCCGGAAAATCGAGAGGACGGGGCTCGCGCATTTTATGACGCGCGTCCTGAAAGAATGCAGCCGCGCCGCGCGGCGCTTCGACGCTGATGCTGTACACGACGTTCGCGTCGCGCTGCGGCGTTCCCGCACCATCGCCGATGGGCTTTCGAATGTCGATCCCGACAAATCTCTGCGCACGCTGAAGACCGATTCGCGCGAGCTGTTCAGGAGCCTCGGCGCTTTGCGCGATGTTCAAGTGATGCTCGAGTGGGTGCAGAAACTTGATCCGAACGACGATCCGCTGAAACCGCGCATTCGCGAAATTCTTTTGCAGGAACAGGAGGCCGCAAAGTCGGACGCCACCGCGGCGCTCGGCGAATTTGACATCCGCCGCTGGCGCAAATGGTCCAAGGATCTCTCCGAAAAATCGCGGCGTATTCCTGTGGGCAGCCTCGTCTTCGAGCACCTCGCGCTCGAGCGCTGGATCGAAGCGAGAGAAATGCATCGCCGGGCGATCCGCAGCCGCAGCCGAATCGGATGGCATCGCGTTCGAATCGCGCTGAAGCGCTTTCGCTACACGCTTGAGAATTTTTTGCCGCGGCATTATGCGGAATGGAGCGAAGAACTAAAATCGGTGCAGGATCTTCTGGGCGCAGTGCACGATCTGGATGTGCTGCGCGCAAAACTGAGAAGAATCACTGTCCGCTCCGGCGCGAATGGTGGAGCCAGAAGTGTGACGGCTCCAGATGCGGTGTCGTCTCATGCAATGCAGCGGTGGCTAGATTGGATTGACGCCGCGCGCGCCGGAAAACTCGCGGAGTATCGCGCGAAGACTTTCGGCAAGAATTCCTTGTGGAACCTCTGGCGCGCCGGACTGCCTGAAGGTGAACGGCTGGAAGCGGCTGCGCTTGCAACTCTCGTGTCGTGGGCGTCGTACCGCGATCCTGACATCGAGCATTCGCGCCGCGTCTCAAAGCTGGCACTCGAGCTGTACGATGGTTTCCGCAACGCGCAGTTGAATCGCGCATTCCGCGAGCCGCGTTCCCGTCGAATTCTCGAAGCGGCTGCGCTTCTCCACGATGTCGGCTGCGCGAAGCAGGATTCAGGACACCACAAAGCGTCATATCAAATGATTCGAAAGCTCCCGCCGCCGCTCGGGTGGACGAGTGATGACCTGCTGCTCACCGCGCTCGTGGCTCGATATCACCGCGGCGCCGAGCCGAATGCCGAACACGAAGGGTATTCCTCGCTCATGCCGGAAGAACGCGAAGGCGTTGCGTGGCTCGCGGCCACGATTCGCCTCGCGGACGGTCTCGATAGCGATCACAACGGCCGCGTATCGCACGTCGCTGTGGAGACATCGCGACCGGCTTTGATCGTGCGGGCCGAGGGATATCTCCACGACGTGGAATCGGCCAGCGCGCTCGCAAAGAAAAAACATCTCCTCGAAACTCTCTGCAACACACCTGTGATCGTCCAGCCCGCACGCGAATTCGCGGCCGCGGCTGTCGCGGGCCTCGCGTCCTGATCTTTCTGCATCCAGGAAATCTCACGGAAGTTCAAGCGAAGTACAAACAACGAGGAGAGACGCACGCAGGAGCCAAAACGCGGAGCCAACTGCGTTTGTGTATATCAGCCTACGTATCGAGATGCCGCAGAACTTTCGGCGGCAACAACCATGCCAGCGTGGCTTTCGCCGCTGCCGGTGAATCAAATTCCAGCGCCGCCACCCCGGCCTTCTTGAGTGCCGTGAAAACGCCGCGAGCTCCGACAAGATGCCCAATAATCTGATCCATATTCGGCGCGTGTCCGAACGCAATCGCTTCCCGCGCTTTCACATGCGCCAGCTCTTTCAGGAACTCCGCGGGGCCGCCGCCAGGCTTTAGCTCAGCGCTCTCGCGGATTTTCTCGCGAGAGAATTCGAACACTTCCGAAAAGATCTGCGCTGTCTGCATCGCTCGAACATACGGGCTGGAGATAAACACGGTGGGCCGCGCACCGAGTGCGTGGACACCTTCGGCTACCTCGCGCGTTTTCTTAATTCCTTCACGCGTCAGGTAGCGCTCAACCTCAGGCGGAGAATTCGGGTCGGCACGATCTATCGCAATCCCATGGCGCACCAGATAAAGAATCATTGATTACGCCACCTTTTCATTTGCCTGCGCGCGCTTGAAGACAGGCCGCAGGTGAAATTCGTTTTCGAAGAGCGCCGATTTGCGCGTGAGGCCCGCGATATCGAGCCGGGCGCCATTTTGCATCTGCACGCGAAAAATCGCCTGGCCGCGCACGACGTCCACAGAAACTCCGCCGACCATTCGACGGTGCTCGCTCTCGAGCTTCTCCGCAATCCGCAATATTGCAGTCAGCATGCGTTCCTGCTGGCGGCGTTTACTGTCGAGCGAAGCGTGAATCTTGTGGTCCATCTGCGGCTCTGATTTGCAATTGTGGTAGCGGACAAGATCGGCGGCCATATCGCGGCGCCAGCCGCGCAATCCGGGAATCTCGCCATTCCGGATCAGATATT
>Ga0302324_100020069_pt1 | contig 13096 bp, 6 predicted proteins | sample Palsa_T0_1_FD_201949 | JGI IMG/M metagenome (GOLD analysis project Ga0302324, IMG submission 201949) | Peat permafrost microbial communities from Stordalen Mire near Abisko, Sweden - Palsa_T0_1 | ecosystem: Environmental > Terrestrial > Soil > Palsa > Peat permafrost | place: Sweden: Abisko...
CAGGTTAGCTAAGAGCGGTCATCCAGCATCAAGTCAGCTAGTAGTTGGAAAGTCGGAGAGTCATGTTGAGCGATCTGAAATACGCGTTTAGGCAATTACGGAAGTCGCCGGGGTTTACTTTGACGGCTTTATTGACGCTGGCGATCGGGATTGGAGCGAACGCGGCGGTATTCAGCGTGATGGATGCCATCGTGCTGCGGCCCCTTGCGGTTCCGGACCTGAATCGCGTGATGACGGTGGCGGAGGATCGGGGACGGGGAAAGTCGCAGTACGAATGGGTGTCGGCGGCGAATTACGAGGACTGGCAGCGGGAGAGCCGGTCGTTCGAGAGCCTCGCGCTTTTCAAGCGGTATTCGATGAGCCTGACCGGCGCGGGTGAGGCGGCCCATGTGACTGCGTCGCGTTCGTCGGCGAATTTCTGGGACGTGTTGAAGATCGATGCATTCATGGGGCGCGTCTTTCGCGCGGATGAGTGCCAGCCGGGGCGGGACGGCGAAGCGGTGCTGAGCTACAACTTCTGGCAGTCGCAGTTTGCTTCCGATCCGGCGGTGACGGGACGGAAGATTGAACTGGACGGGCGCGAATACACGATCGTCGGTGTGATGTCGAAAGGGATGGTGTATCCGCCGGCCGTCGATTTGTATTTGCCGATGGCGCTGACGCCGGCGCAACTGAATGATCGCGCGTCGCATGACTACATGGTGGTGGGGCGGTTGCGGCCTGGTGTGACGGCGCGCGAGGCTAACGCAGAACTGCGTGAAATTGCAGCGCGGCTGCAGAAGGCGTATCCGGCGACGAATCTGGGATGGTCGGTGCAGGTTGAGCCGCTGCTGGACAACATCAGCGGAAATCTGACGCCACTGTATACGCGGCTGATGCTGGGCGGGACTTTGTTCGTGCTGCTGATTGTGTGCGCGAATGTGGCGAACCTGCAGTTTGCGCGGGGGATTGCGCGCCGGCCGGAGATGGCGATGCGGACCGCACTGGGCGCGCCGCGGAGGCTGCTGCTGCGGCAGTTGCTGATGGAGAATCTGCTGCTGTCGTTTGCGGGGGCGCTGGGCGGCCTGTTTCTTGCATGGGTGGATCTGCGTGTGGTGCTGAGCTATATGCCTCCCCGGGTGGCGCGGTGGGTGGCGGGGTGGTACACGATTCATCTAAATGGACGGGCGCTGGCGTTTTCGATGGGGCTGGCGGTGGCGGCGGGGCTGGTGTCGGGACTGGCGCCGGCGCTGGAAGCGCTGCGGATGAATCTGCTGGAGCAACTGAAGTCGGGATCGCGGACGGAGACGGGTGGAGCGAAGAGTCACAGGCTGAGGAACTTTTTTGCGACAGCGCAGATTGCGCTGGCAGTGGCGCTGGTGATTGGTTCCGCGCTGATGTGCAAGGGCATGTGGTCGACGCTGCAATTCGCCAACGTTTACAAGCCGAAGCAGGTGCTGACGTTCAACGTAACGCTGCCGACGATGCGCTATGGGGACGCGGTGAAGCAGGTCGCGTGGTACAAGGCAAGCCTTGAGGCCCTGCAGGCGCTGCCTGGAGTGAAGCAGGCGGCGAGCACGACGATGTTGCCGTATGGCGATGGCGGATGGGTGGACGATTTCCGGATTGAGAACCGGCCGCTGACGCCAGGGAAGTTCGACAGCGCAGTACGGGTATCGATTAGTCCAGGATTTTTTTCCGCATTTCACATCGGGATGGTGTCGGGGCGCGGGTTTAACGACAGCGATGGGCTGACGACGGATCCGGTGGTGGTGGTGAGCCGGAAATTTGCGCAGCGTTATTTTCCGGGAGAGAATCCGCTGGGGCATCGCATTCAGATGAATGCGGCGAGCGACAGCCACGAGCCGTGGATGAGGATCGTGGGCGTGAGCGAAGACGCGGCGTACCAGTGGGTGGAGCAGACCCCGCAGCCGGCGATGTACATCGACGCGCTGCAATCGCCGCCCGCAGGCACGGGATACGTTTTGATGACGGACGGGAATCCTGCGGCATTGGCGCCGGCGGTGCGGAAGACGCTGGCGGCGATCGATGCCACGCTGCCGCTGGATACGCTCGAAACCTACGCCGAGAACATCGTGGAGCAAACGACGGGGCTGCTGTACGCAACGGCGATGCTGGGCATTGATGCGGCGATTGCTTTGCTGTTAGCGGCGATCGGAATTTATGGCGTGATGGCGAACCTGGTGGAAGAGCGGCGGCGGGAAATTGGCGTTCGACTGGCGCTGGGGGCGCGGCGCGAGGATGTGCTGCGGATGATCCTGAGACGAGCGGCGTGGCTGACGGGAATCGGTACCGCGGTCGGGGTGGTGATGGCGTTGCTGATGGGTCGGGGGATTGCGAGCCTGTTGTTGGGAGTGCATCCCAGCGACCCGACGGTGTTTGGGGGCATCGTTGTGTCGATCGGGTTGATTGCACTAATGTCGAGCTGGATTCCGGCGCGGCGGGCGGCGGGAGTGGATCCGATGGAGGCTTTGCGGGACGAGTAGGAGAGGGTACAGGGTGCAGGGTGCAGGGTACAGACGAGCGATCAGCGTTCCGCGTTCGGGAACGGCGTGCTGCTGGTGGGTTGTTGTGCGCGCGTGCTGAAAGATAAACACAGACCAAAAGCAGGGAACGGACCAGAGCGTCTCAGCGTACTGCGTAACAGGTTGGGGGCGATGCATGCTCGCAGACGTGAAGTACGCCATCCGGCAGTTGAAGAAGTCGCCGGGGTTCACGGTGACCGCGGTGCTGACGCTGGCGCTGGGTATTGGGGCGAACGCTGTTGTGTTCAGCGTGCTGAATGCGCTGGTGCTGCGGCCGCTGAATGTGCCGCATCCACAGAACCTGTTCATGGTTCAGCGCCTGGCTGGGCAGATGATGTCACCGTCGCAGTCGTATCTGGACTACAAGGATCTGCGGGACCGGAACCGCAGTTTCGACAGCCTGATTGCCTATAACATCATGGGCCCGGTGGGGCTCGATACGGGCGGCAATCCCTCCACCATGTGGCCTTACGCCGCCAGCGGAAATTACTTCGACGGGCTGGGAATTCAGCCGTATCTGGGGCGGTTCTTTCACGCCGCGGACGAACACGGCAACAACAGCGCTCCGTTTGTGGTGCTGGGCTACGCGTACTGGCATAGTCAGTTTCACGACGATCGTGGCGCGGTGGGACGGGTGGTGCAGATCAACAAACATCCGTTCACAATCATTGGCGTTGCGCCGCCGGATTTTCGCGGGACGGAACTATTCTTCGCGCCGGCGTTGTGGATCCCGATGGTGGACCAGCCGGAAGTGGAAGGCTCGGACGATCTGCAATACCGCGGCAACCATTCGATGTTTGTGGCGGGGCGGCTGAAGGCTGGTATGAATGCGGCGCAGGCGACAGCGGACCTGAATGCGATTGGCGCATCGCTGGCGAAGGCTTATCCGGGCGATGACGATGGCGTGAAGTTCTCCCTGGCGCGGCCGGGACTGGTAGGCGATATGCTGGGCGGTCCGGCTCGGGCTTTTGTGGCGGGGCTGATGTTGCTGGCGGCGTTGATTCTGCTGGCGGCGTGCGCGAACCTGGGCAGCTTGTTCGCGGCGCGTGCCGCGGATCGGGCGAAGGAGATTGCGCTGCGGATGGCGCTGGGATCGCGGCGCCTGCTGATTTTGCGGCAGCTGCTGACGGAGGCGGTGCTGGTGTCGCTGGTGGGCGGAGTGGTGGGGCTGGCGGGCGGCATTGGGATCCTGCGGTGGCTGAGCGCATGGCAGCCGGTACCGGACGTGCCCATCAATGTGCCGGTGAATCCGGATGCATGGACGTATGTAGTGGCGTTCTCGCTGGCGGTGTTGAGCGGATTGCTGTTTGGGATCGTGCCAGTGCGGCAGGTGCTGAAGTCGGATCCATGGCAGATTATCCGGTCGGGCGGGATGAACCTGGGCGGGATGCGACGGTTCACACTGCGCGATTTACTGCTGGTGGCGCAGATTGCCATTTGTGGGGTGCTGGTGACCTCGTCGCTGGTGGCGGTGCGTGGGCTGGCGCGATCGCTGCACAGCAATTTTGGGTTCGATCCGAAGGGAGCGATGCTGGTAGAAACCGATCTGCAAATGGTTGGATACAACGGCGATCAGCAGCCGGTGATGCAACGGCGGATGCTGGATGCGGCGGCAGCGATTCCCGGGGTGACGGCGGTGGGATACACGGATCGAGTGCCGCTGTCCCTGGGCGGGGGCGACTCGTTTGTGTACGCGGACGCGACCACGGATTTCCGACCGACCAATATGGTTGCGGACGCGATGAACTACAACGTGTCGCCGGGATATTTTGCGGCGGCGGGCACGACGATGCTGGTGGGCAGAGATGTCAGCTGGCACGACGAGAAGAAGGCGCCGGTGGTGGCGGTTGTGAATCGGGAGTTTGCGCGGAAGGTATTTGGATCGGTGGACAAGGCTGTTGGAGGATACTTCAAGTTCTGGGGCGGGAATCGCGCACAGGTAGTGGGGGTAGTTGAAAACGGGAAGTATCGAACGCTGACGGAAGATCAGCAACCGGCTATGTTCTTCTCCTTTTTGCAGCATCCATCGAGTGGCACGTGGGTGGTGGTGCGTTCGCGGCGCGATCCGCAGGAAACGGCTGCAGCGCTGGAGCAGACCATGCACGGTCTGGACCGGGCGATGCCGCTCAACATCCGAACCTGGAATGGGGAGTTGAGTTCGGCGCTGTTTGCGGCGCGGGTCGCGAGCGTAGCGCTTGGCGTGTTGGGACTGTTGGGAGCGATGCTGGCGGTGACGGGGATTTTCGGCATGGCCTCATACGTGGTGACGAAGCGCCTGCGCGAACTGGGTATTCGCATGGCGCTTGGGGCGCGACAGAAGGAAGTGCTGCGGGCTGCGCTGGGCAAGGCTTTCATCCTGCTGGCGGCGGGATCGGTGGCGGGGATTGTGCTGGGGGTGCTGGCGACGAAGGTGCTGTCGTTCATCGTGTACCAGGCGACGCCGAAGGATCCTGTGGTGCTGGGCGGAGTGATGGCGACGATGTTACTGCTGGGATTGATTGCGGCGTGGATTCCGGCGCAGAAGGCGCTGGGGGTGGATCCGATGATTTTGCTGCGGGACGAGTAAAGCAGGTTACAGGGTACAGGTTACAGGGTGCAGCCGGCAGCTGGTGGCCTGTAGCTTGTAGTGGGTCGGGGAAGACCGATTGAGTCTGCCCGATTTGTTTGCTCTCAGAAGTACTGGGGCAAATCATCGGCAGGCGCGACTTTTGGGGGGTTGCGCGGGTTAGGTGGATAAGGACAGACTGTCCTCGAGGACGTCCCCTGCATGCCCACGAACCTGGTGTCCGGAACTGAGCGTTTTCTTGCCGCGGCTTTGATCGCCCTGATGGTATTGCCGCCGGGTGAGCCGCTTGCCTTCGCCCGCAAAAAGAAGAAGCAGGAGCCGACAGCCGCGAACGCATCGCCGCTGACACCGGATCAGCGGGCGATTCATGCTCTCAACCGGCTGACGTTTGGACCGCGGCCTGGAGATGTCGCGGCTGTCGAGGCGATGGGCCTGGACAAATGGATCGACGGGCAGCTGAATCCCGAGACGATTGACGATTCTGCGTTCGAGGCGCGGCTGGCAGCGTATCCCGCGATGCGGCTGAGCCAGCATGAGCTGGTGGAGCGGTTTCCGTCGCCGGCGATGATTCGGCAGGCGGAGCAGGGAAAGCGCGGGATCCCGGGGAATGCGGTGGAGCGGGCGATTTATAACGATCAGATTGCGCAGCTGAGGGAACGGCAGGAACAGAAGAAGAGCACAGAGCTCAGAGCACAGAGCGCAGGACAGATGACAAGCGCGCAGCCAACGGCAGCGAACGGCGAGCGCAATGCCAGCGGTTCGATGGCGCAGGGCGGCCCACAGTCAGGCGCTGCGGCGCCGGCGAATTCGATGATGGCGAATCAAAGCAATCAGGCGGAGATGGGTCCGCCTCCGGCTCCGGACATGATGCCGATGGCTGTTGCCAAGCCGGCGCCGCCGCCCATTGAGGAAACGGAAAAGAAGCTGTATGCAGATCTGGATGCGACGAACGTGGTGAATCTGCCGGCGGATCAGCGGGTGAAGAAGCTGATCGAAATGAAGCCGGATGAGTTCCGCGATTTTCTGCAGCATTTGAGCAAAATGGACCGCGTGGCGCTGTTCGCGGATCTGACTCCGGAGCAGAAAGAGACGGTGTTTGCGCTGATCAATCCGCAGCTGGTGGTGGGCGGAGAGGTCCTGGTGACGAGGCTGCTGCGTGACGTCTACAGCGAGCGGCAGCTGGAAGCGGTGATGACGGACTTCTGGCTGAACCACTTCAATGTGTATCTGAAGAAGGGTGAGTTCGCGGCGTGGTATCTGGCGGATTATCAAAACAAGGTGATCCGGCCGCATGCGCTGGGGAAGTTCGAGGATTTGCTGGCGGCGACAGCGCACAGTCCGGCGATGTTGTTCTATTTGGATCAGACGGAGAGCGTGGGTCCGCACTCGCTGGCGGCGTTTCGGTCCTTCATGGGGATGAACGGGCCGGCAGCAAAGGCTCGGCCAGTGGGGCTGAACGAGAATTACGCGCGCGAACTGATGGAGCTGCACACGCTGGGAGTGGATGGCGGCTACACGCAGCGCGATGTGACCGAGGTGGCGAAGATCTTTACCGGATGGGGAATCGATCACGCGGATCAGGGCGGGGAGTTTGAGTTCAACCCGCGGCGGCATGAGCCTGGACAGAAGGTGGCTCTGGGGTATCAATTCGCGGACCGCGGCGAGTCCGAGGGGATGCAGGTGCTGCACATGCTGGCCGTGAGTCCGGTAACGGCACACCATATTTCTCTGCAGATTGCGCAGCGGTTTGTCAGCGACAATCCTCCGCCGGCGATTGTGAATGCGATGGCGGCGACGTGGGTGAAGACGGGCGGAGATATTCGCGAGGTGATGCGGACGATGCTCGAGTCACCGGAGTTCTGGTCGACGGACGCGTATCGCGCAAAGGTAAAGACGCCGGAGGAGTATGTGGTTTCGGCGGTGCGAGCGACGGGCGGCGAGGTGGTGCATCCGGCGGCGCTGGTCGAGGCGATTGGGCAGCTCGGAATGCCGCTGTATGGATGCCAGACGCCGAACGGGTACTCATGGATGGCGGATGCGTGGCTCAACACCGGAGGACTGCTGGATCGGATGAACTTTAGCCTGGCGCTTGCGGATAACAATGCAGGAACCGTGATGAGTTGGGACAAGCTGATGGACATCGAGGGTCAGCCGGGCGTGGCGGCGGATGTGAAAGCGGACTCGAAGGAACAGAAGCTCGAGAATCTGCTGCTGGATGGAGCGGTGGCGGAACACACGCGAACCGTGGTGCTGGCGCAGCTCGCTCAGCAGCAGGGAGGGGCGGTTGGGAAGCGACCGCAAATGGCGAAGCAGGTGAACTTTGTGCGGCCTCGGGACTTTGGGCAGCTGTTGCAGTCGGTAGCTCCGCTGCCTCCGCCGGTGGATCAGGATGCGGCTTTGCTGGGCGGGCTGCTGCTGGGGTCGCCGGATTTTCAGCGGCGGTGACGTCGGATGAGAAGACAAACTGTCTCGTGAGGGCGGGAGGCCGATTTTAATGGTCGGGTTGGTGCACGGGAGTTTGTTCCCAAACGGGACAGACGTAGTACTTTGGTGCGAACCGAGAGTCGAATCGTATGGACGGTTGGTTGGCGGAAGATCAAGCTTCTTGCTGTGGGGTGAACCTGGCCTTCGCCGGGGCTGGGGGGTTGCGGGGTTGGGTTTTTTCCGCGAGATGGCGAAGCCCCTGCCCCTTCAAAGCTCTTTCAGTGCGTTTGCGCTCCATCGGATCTCCGCCTCTGTAGTCTCGGGCGGCCTGGCGCGGCAAAATGCGCGCGGATTTTTAGTCCGCGGTGCGGTTTGTTGCTTGCGTGACGGTGCGGACTACGATGGGCACGACCGTCTGTACGACTGTGGGAACGACGGTGCCGACGACTCTTGGCACGACGGTTGTGACAACCGGAACCGCGATCATGCCCGCGAATAGGGTTAGGCCCGCCACTGCTGCGATCAACACACGAATCATTGTCGCCTCCTGAGGAAAATATATACGCAGGTCAGGGCTGATGAGTTCCGACGGCTGTTTGCGGATAGACGCCTGAGGCATCGGCACGCTGCGGCGTTCTGCGTGAAGGATCCTTGCGATAGAAGGAGCCAAGTAGCGTCTGCATCATGACATAGAGCACAGGGATAAAGAAAAGGTTTAAGACGGTGGAGAAGAGCATTCCACCGATGATGGTGGTGCCGACGGACCGGCGTCCCGCCGATCCTGCACCCGAGGCAATGGCAAGGGGAATGACGCCCAGGATGAAGGCGAACGAGGTCATGAGGATAGGGCGGAGGCGGAGCTCGGCGGCTTCGATGGCTGCATCGACGATGGAGCGCCCCTTGCGGCGGAGTTGTTCTGCGAACTCAACGATGAGGATGGAGTTTTTGGCGGCGAGACCGATGAGCATGACGAGGCCGATCTGGCAGTAGATGTCGTCGGCGTAGCCACGCATGGCCTGCGCGAGGAGCGCGCCGAGGACGGCCATGGGGACCGCGAGCAGGATGATGAAGGGCAGCGCGAAGCTCTCGTAGAGGGCGGCGAGGGTGAGATAGACGACGAGGATGCCGAGCGCAAAGATGATGATGGCTTTGCCGGAGGACTCGATTTCTTCGAGGGCGAGGCCGGTCCACTGATACGACATGCCATGCAGCATGTTTTGGTTCGCGACCTGCTGCATGCCTTGCAGGCCTTCGCTGGTGCTGAATCCGGGAGCGGCAGAGCCGTCGATTTCAGCGGAGCGGAAGAGGTTGTAGTGGCTGATGACCTGCGGGCCTGAGGTGTTCTCGATGGTGACGAGATTGTCGAGCGGGATCATCTGGTTGGTCGCGGAGCGGACGTAGAACTGGCGGATGTCGGAGGCTTGCTCGCGGAATTTCTGGTCGGCCTGAACGTAGACGCGGTAGCTGCGGTTATTGAAGTCGAAGTTGTTGACGTACTCCGAGCCCATGTAGACCTGGAGGGCGTCGGAGATCTGGCTGAAGGGGACGCCGAGAACTTTCGCTTTGTCGCGGTCGATGCGGACGAGGACCTGAGGGTCGTTGGAGGTGAAGCTGGTGAAGAGGCCGGTGAGGTCTTTGCGCTGACCGCCGCGGGCGACGATCATGTGCGCGGTTCGGTCGAGGTCGGAGAGGGTGTTGCCACCGAGGTCCTGGAGCTCAAACTGGAAGCCGCCGAAGCTGCCGATGCCGTTGATTGCCGGCGGTTCGAGGGGAACGATGAGGGCGCCAGGAATCATGAAGAGCTTCATGCGGAGGCCGGCGACGATTTCGGCAGCGGAATGACCTTTGCCCCGGCGCTTGTCGTAGTCAGTGAGGGCGCAGAAGATCATGCCGTAGTTGGGGGCGTTGCCGGAGAAGCTGAATCCGCCGACGGCGAAGGAGCCGAGGACGTCGGCGGGATCCTGATTGAGGACGCCGCTGACTTCTTCCTCGATATGGCTGGTGTAGGCGAGCGAAGCTCCCTGCGGGGCCTGGACGAGGATCATGATGAAGCCCTGATCTTCTTCGGGGACGAAGGCCGTGGGAACATGCGTGTACTCCCAGTAAGCGCCGAAGAGACCAACGATGAAGAACAGAAGCATGAGCCAGCGAAGGCGCAGGACGCCGTGAATGGCGCTAGCGTATCCGCGACCGAGGCCTTTGATTCCGCGCTCGACGGCGTGGAGGAGACCGTGTTTTTCTTCTTCTTTCCGCAGGAGCAGCGCGGCGAGGGCAGGGGACAGTGTCAGCGCGTTGAAAGCTGAGATCGCGATGGAGAAGGCGATGGTCAGCGAGAACTGCCGGTAGAGGATGCCGGTGGTTCCGGGGAAGAAGGAGACGGGCACGAAGACGGCGATGAGGACGAGGGAGGTAGCGATGACGGCGCTGGTGACTTCGCCCATAGCGGCCGAGGTGGCGTGGTGCGGCTCGTTGTCACCTTCCTGGATGTGTCGCTGGACGTTTTCGATGACGACAATAGCGTCATCGACGACGAGGCCGGTGGCGAGGGTGATGCCGAAGAGGGTGAGGGAATTGATGGAGAAGCCGAAGGCGCTGATGAAAGCGAAGGTTCCGATGAGGGAGACGGGGATGGTGACGGCGGGGATGAGGGTGGCGCGCCAATCCTGGAGAAAGAAGAAGATGACGAGGATGACGATGACGATCGCTTCGATGAGAGTTTTGATGACTTCGTGAATCGAGGCGCCGATGACGGTGGTGGTATCGAAAGCGACGACGGCTTTCATGCCGGGCGGGAACGACTGCGCGAGGCGCACCAGTTCGGCTTTGGCATCGCGATCGACCTGAAGGGCGTCGGCGTTGCTGAGTTGCTGCACGCCGAATCCGACGGCGGGAATACCGTTGAAGTGTAGAGTGCTGGCGTAGGAATCGGCGCCGAGCTCAGCGCGGCCCACGTCTTTAATCTGAACAACGCCGGAGGGAGTGTTCTTGACGACGATATTCTCGAATTGCTCCGGGGTAGTGAGGCGGCCCTGGACGTTGACTGTGATCTGGAAGGCTTGTTTCTCGTCGGAGGGCGGTGCGCCGAGCTGGCCTGAGGGAACTTCGACGTTCTGTTCCTGGAGCGCGGCGACGACGTCGGTAGCGGTGAGCTGGCGAGCGGCGAGCTTCACGGGATCGAGCCAGACGCGCATGGCGTATTTGCCGACGCCGAAGATGACGACATCGCCGACGCCTTTGACTCTCTTCAGAGCATCCTTAATGTAGACGTCGAGGTAGTTGCTGATGAAGAGATTGCTGTACTCGCCGTGCTCGGCATAGATGCCGGCGCCGAAGACGAAATTGGCGTTGGCCTTGCTGACGGTGATGCCGGTCTGGTTGACTTCTGCGGGGAGAAGGCCGGCGGCGGAGGAGACGCGATTCTGCACGTCGACGGCGGCGATGTCGAGGTTGTAACCGGTGTTGAAGGTGGTGGTGATGGCGCTGGAGCCGTCGTTGGCGCTGGTGGACTGGATGTAGCGCATGCCCGGGACGCCGTTGATGGCTTCTTCGAGGGGAACGGTAACGGCGGATTCAACCTGACTGGAGTTGGCTCCGATGTAGGCGGTGGCTACCGTGACCTGAGGCGGCGCGAGCTGCGGGTAGAGAGAGATCGGCAGCGATGGAATGACGACTGCGCCAGCGAGGATGATGAGAAGCGCGCAGACGGTGGCGAATACCGGGCGGTGGATAAAGAAATCAACCAAGGTTGGCCTCGCAGTTCATCTCTGATCCTGATCCAAATCCGGGTACCGGCGGCTTCAACTGCCAGCACCGGGTTGCGCGGCTGGCGGTGGACCGGGAGGCAGAGGCATGACGGGCATTTTGTCCTGCAGGAATTGTGTGCCGGAGACGATGACTTTATCTCCATTGTTGAGGCCGGCGAGGACAGCGTAGTTATTGCCGACGGTATCGCCGAGAGAGATGGCCTGTTCGTGGGCGACGAAATGGCCGCCTCCGGCGTCCTGCGCGAGGAAGACGAAGGCCTGACCGCCGAGGCGGGTCACAGCGAGCACGGGGACGACGGGCTTGGGGCTCATTCCCCAGACAACGCGGGCTTTGACGAGCTGCTGGGTGCGGAGGAGCGGGGAACGAATCGGAGCTTTGACGAGGATGCCCTGGAGCTGGTCGTCGACCTGAGGAGAGACGAAGTCGATGGCGGTGTTCTCGACGGGATTGCCGTCGTTGTCAACGATCTGGACGCCGAGGCCATTGCGAATCTGAGAGGCGCGCTCGGTGGGGATGTAGATGTAGGCCTCGAGGTCCTTGTTCTCGTCGACGGTGGTGAGCATGGTGGTGGCGGAAACATAGTCGCCGACGTGGACGGGAATGTCACCGACGATGCCATCGAAGGGCGAGGTGATGCGGTAGTAGCCGAGCTCCTTTTCCTGCTCGTGGCGTGAGGCGCCGGAGGATTCGTAATCGGCTTTGGAGTTGGCGAAGGCCTGCTCAGCCTGATCGAGGGCGTCCTTGCTGATGATGCCGGCGGCGAAGAGCTTACGCTGGCGTTCGACCTGGAGCTGATTGTATTGGTAGACGGCGAGCTTCTGCTGTTCGGTGGCGGCCTGCGAGGCGACCGTGGCTTCCTGCTTGGCCGGATCGATCTGCATCAGGAGTTGGCCAGCGGTGACATGCTCGCCAGAATGGACAAGGATGCTGGTGAGATTGCCGGTGACCTGCGGATTGATGGTGGCGGAGCGACGCGATTTGATGGTTGCTACGTACTCGTCCGATTGCGGCACGGGCACGGCGGCGACCGTGAGAGTTTGAACCGGAAGGGCCTGCATGCCAGCGCCGGCCTGTTGCGGCGGCTGCGCCTTATTACAGCCAGCGGCGCCGGCGAGCAACAGAGGCAGGGAGAGGATGGGGAGGATCGACTGCGTTTTCACTACGGGACCTCGAACCAGGGTCAATCAAGACCGAAATGAATGACAAGGAAACAACTCAGGATACAGGAATGGCGCGGGGGATTTCTGTTCCGACCGGACACATTCTTTGTGGTTTGGGACTTGGATTCCAGAAGAGGATCGAGCGCTTCAGAAAAATCGAAAAGCGGGGACAGCGAGCGGGGATTCGCAGGCGGGGTCGAAAGATTTCGATGGAAATGAAAGCGGGCTGTCCGTTTCCGAACAGCCCGCTCGATTTTGGCTCGGGTATTCTGCGCCCGGGTCAGGATGTCGTCAGCAGGGGGAAGCGTGGCTTCTATCCTGCCTTTCTACTGCTTCCGCGGTGAGCAGCGAGGCTAGTTTTGGGTTCGAGCCAATCTTTGGAGGGATCGGTTGAATTGCCCTGACCAGTTTCAGGGATGCGTTAACACCGGGAAGCTTAGTGGCCCGCTCTGGATTCGCCTCCGTAGTAGAGGCTGCACCATTTGAGGTGGCCTCCAGCGAGACTAACGTATTCGAGCAGTGGCTCCGAGGGTGAGAACTCGGCTCGAGTAACTCTCCCTTTGGCGCGCTGATTGGTGAAGACATCGCGCTTTCGTTCCGATTCAGTTGATTTCGTCCGTAAGGACATCCATCCTCCTTCTTCGGGTACCGGCGTT
>Ga0302324_100020071_pt1 | contig 13095 bp, 8 predicted proteins | sample Palsa_T0_1_FD_201949 | JGI IMG/M metagenome (GOLD analysis project Ga0302324, IMG submission 201949) | Peat permafrost microbial communities from Stordalen Mire near Abisko, Sweden - Palsa_T0_1 | ecosystem: Environmental > Terrestrial > Soil > Palsa > Peat permafrost | place: Sweden: Abisko...
GTGGCCACGGTGGGAACCACTTCGACCACCAGCATCGACCCGGTGCCGGCTATTGCCGAGATCGCCGCGCGCTACGGGCTGTGGCTGCACGTGGACGCCGCTTATGCGGGCTCGGCCGCCATCGTCCCGGAGCTCCGCCATATTCTGAACGGCGCCGAGCGCGCGGATTCGCTGGTGGTCAATCCGCACAAGTGGCTGTTCACGCCGGTGGATCTCAGCGCGTTCTACACGCGCAGGCCCGATATACTGCGGCGAGCCTTTTCGCTGGTTCCGGAATATCTGCGCACCGCCGAGGACGCGCGCGCGGTCAACTACATGGATTACGGCGTGCCGCTAGGGCGCCGCTTCCGCGCTCTGAAGCTTTGGTTCGTGATGCGCTATTTTGGCCGCGAGAAGCTGGCTGAAATGATCCGCGCTCAGATCGCCTGGGCGCACGAGCTGGCTGAAGCCGTGGACGCCGACCCGTGTTTCGAGCGCGCCGCGCCCGCGCCTTTTTCGGTGGTGTGCTTCCGCTACAAGGGCACCGACGACGAGAATCGCCGGCTGCTGGAAACGGTGAATGCCTCGGGCGAGTTTTTCCTTTCGCACACGGTGTTGCACGGTAGGTTTACGCTGCACCTGGCGATCGGGAATATGGGCACCACGCGGGAGCATGTGATGCGGGCGTGGGAGATGATCAGGCGGGCGGCGCACCAATTTAATACATAATGGTGCCATGAGGACAGTCCGCGGGACGGCAAAGACGCGCCGCGTCAGCGCGCATCGGATGCTGGTCGAACTTGTAGAGGAAGGCGTCGAGGCTCAAGAGCGAAAAAAAACAGGAGTTCTTCGATCTGGCGCGGCGCTTTCGAGCCGCGACAGACCCAGAGGAAGTGAAGCGCCTGGGCGATCGGCTTGGGCGTCTGGTTTTCAACACTAATGCCCCGGATTGATATCTGGATAATTTCCCTTCCGCTGTCTGCCAGCATCTCATCGAGCAAATGCGGGAGCGTCGCACCACAATCGCCGGCTTGAACCAGTTGCGCCCTTGGATCGAGTCGAGGCCATTGGCTCCTGAGGGCGTGGTAGGGCGAGGATCTCTTGACCGTGCCACCTGCCTCCAAGTGAGCGGACTTACGGTGTGTACTCGAACGCCACGCCTCCGGTAGTGTCTCCGGCAGGCCCGCCCCAAAGCGTCGTGCCATAGAGATTGCCGGCCGCATCCATCGCCAAACCCGCCGAAGGATACGCTCCGTCCAGCCCGGCCGTGAAGCTATACAACACCGTTTCGGTCCAGGATCCATTGGGCATCGGCGAAATCTCAAAAATGGTTCCCGGGTTGTCAACGCGCCGCCAAGGCTCGTCCCGTACAGATTCCCGTGGGTGTCGAAGATCAGTCCGTTGGGGTTCTCTCCATCCTGAGCGGTAACCCCCAGGAACGTATGCAACACGCTCTCATTCCAACCACCTGCCTGATTTGAAGTCAGCCGAAATGCAATCCCGCAGTTCGCTGTGCCACCCAATACGGTGGTGCCGTAAAGACGCCCGCTTTGGTCGAAGATCACGGGGGCCATTGGATTGACTCCGTCCGAGCCTCCTTTGAAGCTGTACAGCACGCGCTCAGTCCATGCTCAGTTACGATAAGACTCAGTTCGCGGATTTGCCGCGTGCGCAGTTTCTTAAAGCGTTACGCGCGAGGGCATTCCATGCTCCAGCGGTTACACGCCGCTCAACAAGGAGCCGTTCCTCAAGCAGACCTTCGATTCGCGCGCCTACCGCGCCATCTATCCGAATCGCCAGTTCGCCGAGTGGGTTGAGCACAACCACTGCCCGGTCAATGACCAGCTCTGCGAAGAAGCCGTTTGGTTTAGGCAAACCATGCTGCTCGGGTCGCGCGAAGACATGGATCAGATCGCCGGAGGGATCCGTAAGATTCAACGGCAAGCCGGGATATTGGCGCAGAACGGAACTTGACGTGCCAGCAAATATGCCGACATGGGCGTCAAATGTCCTAAGTGCGATTGCGAGATTGTTCCGCAGGGTAACGACTACACTAAACTTTTTGAACTGGCAAAGGCCCGGAAAGTCAGATTGTGGTGTCCCGACTGTGACTTTTCATGGACGCCGGGTCCCGGTGACCAAAGGGTCTTTGCCGCTGGTTTCGAGAGAGCTCTACAACAACAAGCCGGTGCGTGTGATTAACGCACCGGCTTCTTTTCGTTCGGTTCGATATCCAGCCCTTACGGCTTCAGTTCCTGTCCACGGCACTGAGGATGCTGGCACTGGCAGGCTATTTCAGTGCGGCTCTTGGCATCTTCACAGGACGTACTGCAGTAAGTTTTACCCTCAGGTGGAATACAACTACAAGCCGGGTGTGCACATTTCGTCTTTTCACTCATCGGAATCTCCTATATATCAAGGTTGAAGTTCTGCCTTCACTATTACCCGGCGGGCTGCTTCAGGGCCGTCCACTTCCAGCTCCGTTCTAGCCAAGTCGACAAAGGTGAGGCAGAGCGCCAAATCCTTTTGAAGGAAGTCAAAACGGTTCTTCCCGGTCGTGGCGGTCAACTCGAGCAGGTTCGGTACCTCGCTGCTGACCCCAGCATCGTCCCGCGCCGCGTCGATTCGCACTGACCTACCTCCAGCGGCCTTCAACGAACACGTAGCCGCCGTTCCGGTGAACCCATCGCGGAGCCACCCAAACCGCATGAGGCCGCGGTGGTACCTCCCACCGGCCCGGAGTCCAGACATAGGCATTTCCGTCCCAGCGGTGGTATCCCGCGAGCCACACGTGATCGCGGCTTGGCCGCACGACCCGATGCTCTACAACGGCCCTCGGAGGCCGGACCCTTACCACTACTTCTTCCGCTTGGGCGCAACCGATCCCAAGGGCAACTCCAAACAGTGTAGTCAAGAAAAGTCTACGCAAAGTTTTTCTCCCACCTGCAGGCCTTGCAAGCGGAGGACCATCGTTCAGCGCTGCCCGCCTGAATAGCTGACGCGCCACACGCTGTTGGATCCATCGTCGGTCACCATCAGCGACCCGTCCTGCGCCACTGCAACACCCACCGGCCTGCCCCACACATCGCCGGCCGCGGTCACAAAGCCGGTCAGGAAGTCCTCGTATTCGCCTTTGGCATGGCCATCTTTCATGGGAACCCGGATTACTTCGTAACCCGTGCGCACGGCCTTGTTCCACGAGCCATGTTCGGAGGCGAAGATATCATCGCGATATTCAGCAGGAAACTGGCTGCCCTCGTAGAAGGTCAACTCCAAAGATGCGTTGTGCGGCTGCAGCAGGACGTCCGGCGTGATCACTTTGCTCTGCAGCTCCGGATGCTTGCCCTGCTGCCGCGGGTCCTGGCGTCCGCCCATGTAGAACCACGGCCAGCCATAAAACCCGCCAGGCTGTACGTCGGTGATGTAGTCGGGTACCAGGTTGTCGCCCAGGCCGTCGCGCTCATTCACGGAGGCCCACAATTCGCCGGTTATGGGATTCGTGGCAATCCCCACAGGGTTGCGAATGCCATATGCGTAAATTCTCGATCCACTGCCATCCGGGTTGAACTCCAGAATATCGGCGCGATGGTATTCCTGCGGATTATTATCGGCGTCGTCGTCATTGGAGTGCGAGCCGACCGAGACATACATCTTTCCGCCATCGGGTGTGAAGGCAAGATCTCGCGTCCAGTGTCCGCCGCCCGTTAAACGGCCGCCGGAAGGGATATCCGGAACGATGGTCTGCGCCGCGCCGCGCGCCTTCAGATCGCCATTGCGGTACGGGAAGCGCACCACCGAACCGGTGTTCGCCACATAGACGTATTGCGGGTTATCGCCAGGCGGATAGAAGGCGATGCCAAAGGGCTGTGTCAAGCCTGCAGCGAACACTTCCACGGTCTGCGCCTTGCCATCCGCGCCGATTCCACGCAGCACGCGGATGCGTCCCGGCTCGCTCTCCGCCACGAACAGATCCCCGTTCGGCGCGCGCCGGATCAGCCGCGGATTCTGCAGGCCCGTGATATATTGCGTCACGGTAAATCCCGGCAAAGCCTTCGGCCAGGCATCCGCCGGGCGTGCCACGATATGCGCGCGGTTGTCGGCCGATTGAGTGCGATAGGGTTCCGGCAGGTCCGCTGATGTAATCTTGCGGGTCGCGCCGGGCTGCTCGTGGCGATAGTCCGTGAACGGCGTCTGCGGCTGCTGTACGGTCGGCACGGCTGTGCCCCCGAAAAGAGCAGGCAGCGCCCGAAAGCCCACCGCGAATCCCGCGGCGGCGCACAATATGGTAGCTATACGAATTTCAGAACTAAGCATTTTCATAAGAGTTCCTTTCAAGCCTCCACTAAAGCGCCGGTCAGCGCCATCTCGGTAACTCGCCTGACATCGGCGTCTGCCAGCAACACATTGCCCGCCGCGGCGTTCTCGGCGGCCTGGCTGGTGTCTCGCGCGCCCACCAGCACGTGTGTGATTCCGGGTTGGGCGAGAGTCCAGGCGATGGCCAACTGGCCCTCCGTGAAACTGTACTTCTTCGCCACCGGCTGCATGCGATCGAGCATCTGCCTTACGCGAATGCGCGACTCCCGGCTGAACATCGGGTTATCGCGGCGCAAATCGCCCGCCGGGAAGATACGTTCCGGATCTACCTTGCCGGTCAACAATCCGTTAGCCAGCGGCGAGTACGCCAGCACAGCGATGTGGTGATGCGCGCAGTACGGCAGATACTCGCTTTCCAACTCACGGTGGATCATGTTGTACTTTTCCTGCGCGGCATCCACCGGTCCTACTGACCGGTATTGCCGCACCTGGTCGACCGTACAGTTGGAGACACCGATAGCGCGAATCTTGCCCTCCCTCTTCAAGTCGAGCAGCGTACTCATAGTCTCTCTGATCGGTGTGGTGGGATCCTGCCAGTGTGTCTGGTAGAGATCGATATAGTCCGTTTCAAGACGCCTTAAGCTCTGCTCGACTTCGTACCGGATGGATTCCGCGCCGAGATAACGGTGAATGCGCGAACCATTCTGATCGACGAAGAAGGTTCCCTTGGTAGTGTGCCAGACTAAGCCGCACTTGGTGGCAAGAATCACCTTGTCACGTCGCCCGCGAATCGCCTCACCCACCACGCGCTCGGAAAGACCGAGTCCATAGGCCGGCGCCGTATCGATGAAGTTGACGCCGGCGTCGAGTGACGCCTGAATGGAGCGGACCGACTTCTGCACGTCGGTGCCTCCCCACATCCATCCGCCGATGGCCCAGGTGCCATGCGCCACGACGGAAGCCGTAATTCCAGATTGTCCCAGAGGTCTGTATATCATGCTCTCAGTAGCTGCAATTTACGAGCCATCCGCGGAGACCGAGTGACTCGCGGGCGAGCACCGATAAGTATCGATTAAACAAGAGAGTCAGTTCGCGAATTCACGAGATGCCGCGACTTACGGCAATAGGATGGTCTTAAGGGTGGGCTTGACTGAGATAGCGGCCAGGCTGTTAGCGTCCCATCCTCCGCCAAGCGCTTTGACCAACATCACTGAAGCCACTAATTGGCCTCCCTGAATCTGGGCGGCCTCGCGTTGATTCGCAAGCAAGCTCTGCTGTGCGGTGACCACATCGAGGTACGTGACCAGTCCGCCGGTATAACGATTCAGCGCGATATTCATGGCACGCTGCGAGTCCGCCACGGCTGAGTCCTGGGACTTCTCAGCCTGCGCCAACACTTCCAGGCCGGCCAGCGCATCCTCGACTTCCTGAAACGCCACCAGCACGGTCTGGCGATATTGCGCCACTGAGTCCTGGTAACCCGCTTTCGCGAAGTCCACGCCGGCGCGGATGCGGCCACCGGAAATCAACGGCTGCGCAAGCGTGGCGCCTATTGCCCACAGAGAGCTCGGCAGAGAGACCAGGTTCACGATGCCGGTGCTCTGGAATCCGGCATTGGCGGCCAGTTGCAGGCTCGGATAGTAGGCCGACGTGGCGACACCGATCCGGGCATTGGCAGCGGCCATCAGGCGCTCTTGCCGCGCAATGTCCGGACGGCGCTCCAGCACATCCGACGGCACACCGATCGGGATGCCGGCGGAATACTTCCGCAACGCATCGGACGCCACCCGGAAATCCGGGGCCGGCGCGCCGCACAACACCGCCAGCGCGTGCTCGTAGTTCGCGCGCTGCTGGCGCTCCAGAGCGGCTTGCGTGCGGGTAGCCTCCAACAATGCCTGCTCCTGGGCCACATCCAGACCGGAGGCGACTCCGCCGTCGTGACGGTTCTGGACCAGCGCAGCGGCCTTCCCGATCGAAGCGACTGTATCATCCAGAATGCGAATCTCCGCATCCACCTCGCGAAGCGTGAAGAAGTCGGCGGCGGTCTCCGCGGTCAACACCAGTCTTACGTTCTCGAGGTCGGCATCGGCGGCCTGGTACGAGGCATTGACGGCTTCCACGCTGCGCCGCGTACCTCCGAAAAGATCCGGCTCGTAACTCAGCATGAACGGTAAGTTCCACGCGTTTTGCGTGACGGCTCCGTCGACGACTCCTCCCAGAGACGGGCGGTTCGCCGAGAGCCGATACCTTTGGGCGCCGAGCGACACACTCGCCTGCGGATAGAAGTTGCTGATAGCGGCCGAAGCCATCGCGCGCGCCTGCTGCAATCGCGCGCTCGCCGAGACCAGATCCTGATTCGCCGCTAGTACAGAGGTCTCCAGACGATCCAGCTCAGAGTCCCGAAAAATGTCCCACCACGCGCCCTTTGGGATCTGATCTTTTGGCTCTCCCGGCCGCCAGGGTCCTTCCGCATGCCACGCGGCCGGTTGCGGCGCCGGTGGCGTGTGGTAGTCCGGTCCAACGGGATGGCAGGCGGCCAGCAGGATGGCCAGGCCGGCTAACGTCGCTATGCACGCTTTTCTCATGAAGGCTTCACACGCACGACTTGACCGCTCTCCAGCGAATCGGGAGGATTCTGCACCACCCGGTCATTCGCCTGGACGCCTTGCAGGATTTCAAGAGTCGTGCCAAAATCGCGCCCAATGACGATGGCCCGCAACTGCACCCGATTGTCGGGCCCTACTACAGCGACGCGCGCCCCTTCGGAGCGGAACAGCATGGCGCTCGATGGCACCGATAGCCGGTGGCCGGTCACCGGCACGTCGAAGTGGACTTGCGCATACGAGCCAGGCAAAAGACGCCCGTTCTTGTTCGGGACATCCACCTCGGTGAGTAGCGTACGAGTGTTCTGGTCGATGGCATTAGCCGTCCGTACCACAGTCCCCGCGAAGCGCGCCGCTGGAAACTCGGCCAGCGCGATCCGGGCTCCCATGCCCACGCGAATGGCTGGGGCGTCGGCTTCCGGGATGCTCACATACACGCGGAGCGGATCCATCAATGCGAGATTGAACAGCTCTTTGCCCGAACCACCGTTGCCGGCATTCACCAGCGCCCCAATGTCCACGTTGCGCCGCGTGAGTACGCCGGCGAAGGGAGCGTAGACGTGTTTAAACGATTCAAGCTGCTGCAGCCGCCGGACATTGGCATCCGCGGCGGCCAGGTTCGCCTGCGCTTGCGCGTAGTCACTGGTCCTCTGATCCAGCTCCTGCTGCGAGACCGAGTCCGTGCGGCGTAGTTCGCGCCAGCGGTCCGAACTCGTGCGCGCCAGGTCCAGGGCCGCGACCAACTGCAGGCGCGAGGCTTGCGCCTGGGAAAGTTCCTGGTCGACTTCGGGCGTATCCAGGTCAGCCAGTAATTCGCCCTTCTGCACAGTCGCGCCGATGTCTTTGTACCAGTGCAGCAGATAGCCATTGGTTCGCGCGTAAATGGGCGACTCCGTATATGCCTGTACACTGCCCGGCAATTCCAGTTCATTCGAGCGCGGCCCGGGCTGTGGATAGCCGACCGATACCGTGGTCTCCGCCAGGCGCGCGGTCTCAGCGGACAACGCAGCCTGCTCCTTGGCCCGCGCTTTGATGCTGAGCGCCCCAGCGGCGAACAGACCTATGACGACCACCAGCGCCACCACGATCCAAAGCCGGGGCGTAGAGGATGGCCTGTTCGCGATTTCAGGTTCGGTTTCGAGGATGGGCATCTCTGGCATAGACATAATTCTTTCAGGTTCGGGAAGATTCTTTTTCTCTGGCGCCGTGAATCAAGCCGAAGACAGTGGGAACGAAAAACAGGGTCGCAATAGTAGCGAAAAGCAGCCCGCCGATCACCGCTCGCCCCAGCGGCGCGTTCTGTTCTCCGCCTTCGCCAAGCCCTATAGCCATGGGAGCCATGCCGATGATCATGGCGAGCGCCGTCATCAAGACCGGGCGCATGCGCGTATGGCCGGCCGCCACCGCTGCCTCCCGTGCCGGCATCCCTTCGTCCAGCCGCTCACGCGCAAAGGAGACCATCAGGATACTGTTGGCGGTCGCCACGCCCACGCACATAATGGCGCCGGTGAGCGATGGCACATTCAAAGTCGTGTGAGTCAACAGCAAGGCCCAGGTAATTCCAGCCAGGGCGCCGGGCAACGCCGTGATGATAATGAATGGGTCCAGCCAGGATTGGAAATTCACCACGATCAACAGGTAGGCGAGCACGATCGCCATGGCCACCCCGGCGCCCAGTCCGATGAAGGACTGCGACATGGTGGAGACCTGGCCGGTGATGGTCAGATGGCTGCCCCGCGGAAGCTGGTTTTCGAGCCGCGCGGTCACGGCCCGGACATCGCGGGCCACACCGCCCAGATCGCGACCCTGCACCGATGCATACACGTCCACCAGCGGCTGGACATTGTAATGAGAAATCACGGCGGCCTGGCTGGCATGGTGAAACGATGCCAGGTTTCCCAGGATCTGCGGCTGGGGCGAAGCCGGTGTGCGGATGGGCATGGCCAGCAGCGCCTTTACCGAATCCACCCGATACTGCGGCGTCTGCACGGCCACGTTGTAGCTGATCCCGCTCTGTGGATTGAGCCAGAACGTGGGCGCTGTCTGAAAGCTGGAGCTCAGGGAAACCAGCAGGTTGTCGGCCACATCGCGCTGGCTGAGTCCCACCGATTGCGCGAAAGTCCGATCCACATCCAGGTGCAGGGTGGGGGCGTCGTAGGCCTGCTGCACATGCACATCCACAGCTCCCGGGATAGCGCGAATGCGGTTAGCCAATTGCCGGGCCACCGCGTAATTGCCCGGTTGGTTGCTGCCGGCGATCTGTATGTCGATGGGCGCGGGCACGCCAAAGTTAAGAATTTGCGTGACGATGTCGGCCGGCTGGAAGAAGAACTGGGTGGCCGGGAATCGCCGCGGCAATTCCTCCCGCAGCAGCTTCACATATTCGGGGGTTGGCCGATGACCCTCCTTGAGCGAGACCAGGATCTCCGCGTCCGGCGTGCCGATGCTCCCGGCGTTGCTGTAGGAAAGATTGATGCCGCTATAGGGCAGGCCGATATTGTCGAGCATGGTATCCAGCTCGCCGGCAGGGATCATGGTGCGGATAGTGTTTTCGATCTCATCGCTCAGGCGTGCGGTCTCTTCGATTCGCAGTCCGGTACGGGCGCGCACGTGCAGGCGCATCAACCCGGCGTCCACTTGCGGAAACAGGTCCTGGCCCAGCACGAAGACGAAAGCCAGGGATGCCACACATAGTGCCAGGAATGCCGCCGCGAACCAGCCTCCGTGCCGAATACAAGCTTCCAGCGCGTTCCGGTAGCTGTCGCGCAGGCGCTCGAAACCATTCTCAAACCGCTGGTGGAAGCGCCCGAATACGCCCGGCTGCTGGTGCAGGTTATGATTCCGCAGCAGATACATCACCATGGTCGGCACCAGCGTTCGCGAGAGCAGATAGGAAGCCAGCATGGCGAATATCACCGCTTCCGCCAGCGGCACGAACAGGAACCGGGTGACTCCGCTGAGGAAAAACATGGGCACGAAGACAATGCAGATACAGAGCGTGGAAACGAACGCCGGCACGGCGATCTCCTGCGCGCCGTGCAGAATGGCCTCGCGCAGTTCTTTTCCGAGCAGCCGGTTGCGCTCGATGTTCTCGATCTCCACGGTGGCGTCGTCCACCAGGATTCCCACGGCCAGGGCCAGCCCGCCCAGAGTCATCAGGTTCATGGTTTCGCCCAGCGCGCTGAGACAAATCACCGAAACCAAAATGGCCAGCGGAATCGAAATGGCGATGATCAAGGTGCTGCGCCAGTTGCCCAGGAAGAGCAGGATCATCACGGCCGTAAGGCAGGCCGCGGTCAGGGCTTCGCGGATGACGCCCTGGACCGCCGCGCGTACGAAGATGGATTGGTCGAACAGCGGCGTTATTTTGAGCTCCGGGGGCAATCCCGCCGCCATGGTTTGCAATGCCGTCCGCACATCGTCGACAATCGCGAGCGTGGATGCGGAGCCTGTCTTGTAGACGCTGAGCAGCGCGCTGCGATGGCCGTCCTGCCGCACGACGTTGGTTTGGGGCGAGAAGCCGTCCCGCACGTGCGCCACGTCGCGCATATAGATCGTCGCGCCGTTGACAGTCTTTATCGGCAGATTGTTGAGCTCGTTGATAGTCTCGGTGCTGCCGTTCATTTCCACCTGGTATTCGAGCGGCCCAAGCTTGGCGGTGCCGGAGGGCAGAATCAGGTTCTCCGCGCTGACGGCGTTCACGACATCGGTCGGCGACAGACCCTTGGCCTGCATGGCCGCCGAATCGATATCGATCGAAACCAGCCGCTGCTTTCCGCCATACGGCCAGGGGACCGACGCGCCCTGTACGGTCGCCAACTGCGTCCGAATCGTGTTGGCGCCCAGATCGAACAACTGTTGCTCGCTCAGCCGCGTGCTGCTCAGACCAAGCTGCAGCACCGGGACGGTGGACGCGCTGTAGCTCAGAATCAGCGGCGGGGTGGTCCCGGGCGGAAATTGGCGAAGCTGCGTCTGACAAATGGCGGTCACCTGCGCCAACGCGGTCGCAATGGTGACAGAGGGCCGGAAAAACAGTTTAATTACGCCGACCCCGTTGTAGGTCTGGGACTCCATGTGCGCGATGTCGTTGACCGTGGTGGTAATGGTGCGTTCGTTAATCGTAACGATGCGATCCGACATTTCCTGGGCTGAGAATCCGTCGTAGTTCCAGATCACGCTTACCACCGGTATTCCAATGTTCGGAAAGATATCGGTAGGAGTCCGCAGGATGACCAGCGGGCTGACCAGCAGGATCAGCAGCGCCAGCACCACGAAGGTGTAAGGCCGATTAAGAGCGACTCTTACAATCCACATCTTCCCGAGTACCCCTTATAGCGATTATAGGTGCAACCTGAAGACCGATTCCGGCGCCCCCTATCTGCTTGAATCGGCGAAGGGTGCGACGTCTGGCCCGCTGTTGCGACGGCGGGTTCGTATTCACGAATTCGTGAGATCTCACGAGAGACCTTACGAATCAATCGCGGCCCGTCGAACGGAACTTGAACTTGTCGATCTTCAGCGAACGGATCTTGGATTCGAGTGTGGAAGCTGGGATGCCCAGCCGCGCTGCGGCGCCATGCGGCCCGGCAACCCGTCCGTTCGACTTGCCAAGTGCCGTCTCGATCAATTCTTTCTCGTGCTGTCGCAGAGCGTCTCCACTCGAGGATGTCTGGCGCAATTCACCGGCCTCCAGGACGTTCGGGTCAATTCGCAGGGTGCCGTTCTCTGCCAGGATGACGCCACGCTCGATCACATTCTGCAACTCACGGATATTTCCGGGCCAGTGATAAGCCTGCAGCAGATCCATCGTCTGCCGATCCACCCGGCTGACCGTGCGGCCCAAGCGCTCCGCGAAACGCGCCACGAAGTAATCCACCAGCGGCGGGATGTCCTCGCTGCGCTCCCGCAACGGGGGCACCACCAGTGGAAAGACATTCAGGCGGTAGTACAGGTCTCCGCGGAACTCCCGCTCCTCGACCATGGCTGGAAGGTTGCGGCTGGTAGCCGCCACCAGCCGGACATCGACTTTGATCGTGTGCGTGCTGCCTAAGCGCTCAAACTCCTGCTCCTGCAAGACTCGCAATAGCTTAGGCTGCAATTCCGGGGGGATGTCTCCCACTTCGTCCAGGAACAAAGTGCCCTGATGCGCCAGTTCGAATCGTCCGGTCTTGCGCGCGATGGCTCCGGTAAACGCACCTTTCTCGTGGCCGAACAATTCGCTTTCGAGCAACCCCAGGGGAATCGCCGCGCAATTCACTTTCACGAAAGTGTGGTCGCGGCGCCCGCTTACATTGTGGATGGCCCGCGCGACGAGCTCTTTGCCGACGCCAGTCTCACCTAGAATCAATACGGTGGAATCCGTCGGCGCCACGATGGACACTTGCTTCAGCACGTTCTTCAGCGCCGCGCTCGAGCCGACGATGTCCTCGAAGTTGTGCTCGCTGCGGATCTCCTGGTTGAGGTAGACGCGCTCCTCGGCCAGCCGCTGTCTGGATTCGGCCACCTGATAATAGTCCAGCGCATTATCCGCCGCCAGCGCTACCTGACTGGCCACCTGGCGGAGAAAGTCCACATCGTCCTGGGTGAACGCCTGCTCTGGAAACCGGCCGACATTCAGGGTACCGAGCACCCGCTGGCGCGCAATCAGCGGGAGAAAACACGCCGACTTTATGCCCAGGGCCAGGGTCGGATTGATTTTCGGATCGAAGCGCGCCAGCTCCTCGGCATCCAGGATCAGGGCTTTACCGGTTTCGAGGACAAGGCCGGCCGGCGTGCCTGTCCGCGGCACGATCAGCTCTTCGGCCATGGGCTCCGGCAGCTCGGAGAAATCTCGCGCATAGATGCGCAACTGCTCGCCATCCGGCTCCGGCAGGATCACGCTGGTATAATCGCAGCGCATCACCCGCCGCACGTTGGAAGACACGGCCCGCAGCAGCTCCCGTAAGTCCAGATTCGGCGAGAGCGTGTTGTTCAGGTCCAGCAGCAGCCGGAGGCGGTCGCGTTCTTCGGCCAATGCGGCGTGCAACGTGCAAGCCTCCCGGTGCGCCAGAGCATTGTCTACCGCTACGGCGATTTGGCAAGCCACCTGTCCCAGAAACTCGACGTCCGCTTCGGAAGCGCTGTGCGGAGGCGCATAGCCAAAGCCCACCGCACCCAGACGCCGGTGCGCCGTGGTCAACGGCAAAATGCAGCACGACAG
>Ga0302324_100020074_pt1 | contig 13093 bp, 14 predicted proteins | sample Palsa_T0_1_FD_201949 | JGI IMG/M metagenome (GOLD analysis project Ga0302324, IMG submission 201949) | Peat permafrost microbial communities from Stordalen Mire near Abisko, Sweden - Palsa_T0_1 | ecosystem: Environmental > Terrestrial > Soil > Palsa > Peat permafrost | place: Sweden: Abisko...
ACGAAGCTGCGCCCGCTGCCGCCGCCCGTGCCCGCTGCCCTCCCGCATTCACGGTTCTTCTCGCAGCTCCCGTCAAGACTTTTACGTACTGCGGCATCGGGGTCTCGTCGGCCTTGGCAATTGCCTTCGCCACAGTCAGACCTTTGCCCTGGATCAGGTGCTCCTCGCGCTTGCGGATCTTGGACAACAGATCTTTACCCAACAAGGCCGTCGGGATCGTCTTGCAGGCATGAGTACCGACGATTTGTCCGTCCGACACCTCAATCTGAATTTCGTCGCCTTCGGCCAGGCCAAGGACATCCAAAAGCCGTTGCGGTACCGTCAACTGGCGTTTGGCGGCAATCTTCATGCGAAACAATTCCTGCATGGCAACCCTCCGAATCCGACAATCGGACAATCGGAAATTCCGACGACCATAGAATACCAAGCCGTGGCCGCCAAGTCAATTGGATGTCGCTTTGGATAGGGCGGGCGGCTCAGCCGAATGGGAGCGCGCTTCGCAGCCGCGGCTGCATAACAACAAGATGAACCCGATCGTCATGATGATGGTCCCCACAAGAGCTCGCCGCACGGATTGGCGGATGAACACGCGCTCAACATCGTTCGGTCCAGTGAGCTTAATTCCGTGGGATACAATTCTTATATCTTTGAGGTCGCTTAAGGCAACAGTTCCCAGCTGTTGCTGTTTCTTGAACTCACGATCTCGCATAAGCGCATCCCAGCCCAGGACCGCTCCGCCCACAAACGTCAGGCTGTCGCCCAAGAAACCCAGGATGGTCGCAGTTGTCATAAACAGGGGTGTCTTTCGGCATCCGGACGGCTAGTTCCTAATTGCTAGCTGCTAGTTGCTATCCTCAGATCGACATCACGTCTTTTTCTTTGCCCTTGGCCAGCTCTTCCATCTTCTTGATTTCGTCATCGGTCAGCTTCTGGATCTGGTCCAGCGCGCCACGCTCTTCGTCTTCAGTGATCTTTTTGTCCTTCATCGCTTTCTTGATCAGCTCGTTGCCGTCGCGGCGGATGTTGCGAACCGCGGTGCGATGTTCTTCCAGAGCCTTATGAAGGTGCTTGACCATTTCTTTGCGGCGCTCCTCGGTCAGCGCGGGTACGGGCACGCGAACGAGTTTGCCATCGTTCATAGGGTTCAAGCCCAGGTCGGCGCTGCGGATGGCCTTCTCGATGGCGCCGATCAGGCTGACGTCCCATGCCTGCACGGTTATCAGTTGCGGCTCCGGCGCGCTCACGTTGGCCAACTGGTTCAGCGGCATCTGCGAGCCGTAAGCGTCCACGGTCACGCTGTCCAGCATGTGCACCGATGCACGACCGGTGCGGGTAGAAGCCATCTCTTGGCGAAAGTCTTCCACCGCCTTCTCCATGCGGGCGCGGAGTTGCGCAAAGCTGTCCTTCAGGGCGGGAATCGCTGCCATTGACACTTGAGCCATTACGGTTCGCCTCACAATGTAGTCACAAAACTCTCGATTATAAGCTGTTGATCCGCAGCCGTCAGCATTTCGCTGCAGTGTGGGTAGTGTAGTTCGCGCCACTCCTGGAATTCACTAATCTTCAGCGGCATCCGGATTGCCCTTGTTATGGGTGCGATAGCGCCTTCCGGGCGCCGTCCTCCGCGCGTACTGTGGCGCGGGAGGTGCTATCGCATGGGAGGCAAACATGTCCATCGCCGGAATCGCCAGCAGCAGCCTGTCTCAGCTTGCCAACATTCAACGTAACTATCAGCAGGTGCGGGGTGAGTTCAAACAATTGGGCCAGGATTTGCAGTCCGGAAATCTGGCGCAGGCGCAGACCGACTTTGTCACTCTGTCGCAATCCGCTGCCAGCCAGTTCGGCAGCAATAGTCCGGTCGCCAAAGCGCTGAACACCATTGGGCAGGCGCTGCAATCGGGCAATCTGGCAACCGCCCGGCAAGCCTTCTCTTCGCTTCCCATCGGAGTGGCGGGCGCCACTGCCGATCCTCATCGCAGTCATGTAGGGAGCACGCAGAACCCGCTTGGACAAGCCTTGAACCAACTTGGTCAGGCCTTGCAATCCGGTAATCTGTCGGCAGCGCAGCAGGCCTTCTCAGCCATGCAGCAGACTTGGCAGCAGGTTGCACCCAACGCCGTACCCGGGGCCGGCGCCACTGGATTGACGGGCCTTTCCAGCGCAGGCATTAACGTCACCGTCTGACATCCATGTGGGCCGCCTAACTCGCCGCAGGATTCAGGCATTCCAATCCGTGTCTCTTGGTGCGCATCGGGCTGCCTAACCCAACTTCCAATCGCAACTATGAACCCTACCCCTCGAAAGATGTAGAGCCGCGCTTCCGGAAAGTGCCACCATTTCGCTTCCACGGATGGCCTACTTCCCTCAACCAACTCTTTTGCCTTGTCCAGCCAATAAAAACAGACCTTTATGTGAATTCTTATGTTGCGGTTACTACGACTAAAGGCTTAGGATAGAGAAGTTGGGATGTGGCTCCCGTAAAGTTCACAATTGACACCTAAAGATCTGCAATTCCACGTTCGAAAGTCAAAGATTCCCTCATGCACAGCGCCCTTCGACCTGTGTGCGAGTACTCCCAGGAGAGACTAAGATGGCGTGGTACGCGTATTGTATTACGGAGCAACAGGGCCTCCAGAATGGCACACGAGCTCGGCGCCCTTTCGCGATAGAGAACCTTCGAGGCGTCAATGGCGCTTCGATACTGGCCTACCCTAGCGGCGATTTTGCCGTCATCGTCAGCGAATATTCCACCGCACAAACTCTCACGCAACAAGCTATCGTCGATCATTCCCGCGTAGTCAGCGAGTGCTTTCGCACCCTCACCGTCCTGCCTTTTCGCTTTGGCACCATCTTCGATACCGATGAAGCCTTGCGCCGGGCTGTAAGGGCGAACCGCAGGACTTTTCTGGAGACGGTTGACCGTTTGCGCGGCAAGGCCGAAATGCACTTCAAGCTTCTGGTGAAAGACGGCATGCTGGAAGAGGCGATCCTGGCGTTACCCACCGGAGTGGGAGGCGAGTATCTGCGCCAGTTGCGCGAGCAAGCGTCCCGTGACCGCGAACGGCAGACCAAGGCGCGCGCGCTTTCCATGCAGGTGCACAAACTGTTCTCCCCGCTGGAGGAAGACGTTATCTGCAAGCGCACCGATTCCGGCGGCATGCTCATTGATTTTGCGCATCTGATCGATTCCAACGCCGTCGCCAAGTATCAGAACCGCTATGGCACGGCCACGCGGCACTTCAAAGATTGTCACGTCACCATCACTGGTCCCTGGCCTCCGTATCACTTCATGCCGGGTAAGCTCCGCACCGTCTCGGGCGGAAGCTAAGTACCTCTTGAAAAGGGTGGCCGTTACGGGCCGCCCTATTTCAATTTCCTGTCAATTTACCGCCTCTTAACACAAAATTCTCCACTGCAAGCGCTCACCCGAGCGGCTGCGGAGTTACAATCGTTCCACACAATCACCATTCGTAATTCCAGGGTTGGATGGTTCCCGCGGGGAATCACGGATCTACTGGCGCCGCTTCTACGGGCCAGTGCAACCTGGAAGTGGGTATCGGGATTCTCATATTGGATTGTTGATTTCCCTGTTTGAGTCGGGGAATGCTTCCCGGCAACCTCAACTCGGAGTGGAAGTGATCCCAGCAACCAAGCTGCGGGTGTTGATCGCCGATGACGACTCCGGTCGGGGGAGATTTCTCACTTCCCACCTGGTCGCTCGTGGCTTCGACGTAAGCAGCGCCAGCAGCGGCGAAGAAGCTCTCCGCACGCTGCGTCTCCAGAATCCAACTCTGGTCCTGCTCGATCTCACCACGCCCGTCGACGCCGCATTCCATACCCTGCAACAAATCAAGCAGGCCAAGCCGCATGTCGCAGTGATAATCTTGTCGGCCCGTCACGATGCCGACACCATTTTCAACGCCTCCAAGCTGGGAGCCGACGCTTACCTGGCCAAGCCTTTCGAAGTTAAGGATCTGGACCTCCGCATCGACAGGATTCTGGAGAAACAACGCCTTCCCGCCGAGACCACCCCGCTGCGCGATCAGGTCTGGCGCAATGGCGATTTCGCCGGTCTTTTCGGAACCAGTCCCGCGATGGAAGAAGTGAAGTACACCATCGAGAAAGTGGCCGATACCACGGCTACGGTGCTCATCTGCGGGGAGAGTGGCACTGGCAAGGAAGTCGTCGCTCGCATGATCTATGCTCAATCGGGGCGCTTCGACAAGCCTTTCGTCAAAGTCAATTGTGCGGCCATCCCCTATGAGTTGCTGGAAAGCGAGTTGTTCGGCTACGAACCCGGCGCCTTCACCGGCGCCACCCGGCAAAAGCCGGGCAAGTTCGACCTGGCGAACTCCGGCACTCTGTTTCTGGACGAAGTGAGCGAGATGCCTCCCGCGCTCCAGGCCAAGTTGCTGCACGTTCTTCAGGATGGCGGGTTTTCCCGTCTCGGCGGCAAGCGCGACCTCTCCGTCGACGTGCGCGTGCTGGCTGCCACCAACAAGCAACTGGAACCTGCGGTCCGGGAGGGGAGCTTTCGCGAGGATCTCTTCTACCGCTTGAACGTCATCACCATTCATATCCCGCCGTTGCGCGAGCGGCGCGAGGAGATCCCGGTTTTTCTGGATTATTTCCTGCGCCGGTACAGCGAGTTTTACGGCAAGCATCCGGCGCCATTCGGCGACGCCGCCATTACTTGCATGATGGAACATGGCTGGCCCGGGAATATTCGCGAGCTGGAGAACCTGGTCAAGCGCTACGTGATCGTAGGCAACGAGGCGCAGATCGTCCGCGAACTCTCGCTCCGCAAACCGGCCGTCAGTGTCATGCCGGGAACCGGCTTGGAGGCGGCCGCGAGCGGCGTAAGATCTGACGGCGATCGATCGCAGGCTATTGGCGGAGCGATCCCGATCGACTCGGCGAAAGGCAATGGCGGCGACGCCGACACCCCGTCCTTGCTGGAGATTGGAAGGCGCGCCGCCTGGTCAGCCGAGCGCGAGGCCATCGAACGCGTCTTGACGCAAACCCGCTGGAATCGCCGCCAAGCCGCGAAAATCCTCAAGATCAGCTATAAGGCCCTGCTGAATAAGTTGAAAGCCATCGAGGAGCAAAATGCCCAGAATAAGAACCTGACCGCCTAAAGGTTTGCATCGGCATACCACTCTGACGCACGGCCTGCCGCTCGAGTTCTTCGATCCCATCTCTCGCAACAATTCTGCCATTGTCCCTGATTGCAATGGCTTTCGAAGCCTGCGCTGGTGTGAGCGGCGTCATCGGTGCCTTTGGAAGCCTAAGTGCATCAGCTAAACCATCAAAGAGGCACAATCTCCTTGAAGTTAGTTACCTGTCTCGACTTCTCTCTATTCGTCCCGCAGAGCGGGACATCGCCTCGTAGCGCCTTCCTGGAATGACGCCCGCCTATTTTTCGCCTCTTTAAGAAAAGCGGTCCCTCGGGGCCGCTTTTTTGTGTTTAACTTCGCTGTTTGGTTCGAAACGCGGCCATTCGGCATCAAATTCCCTAATTGGGTCACAACCCAAACATCGGTGACGGACGGAGTTGACGTACGTTCTTCCAGACGCATATGATTCCCGTTCGCACAGTGCATTTTTGCCCGCCAGGCCGGTCAGCCGGCAGGGCGGGATCGCCGGGGTACAGTAGCTATGGAGAGAAAGAAACTCGAAAGTTTTAAGAAGCGTTTAGAGGAGCGCCAGCGGGAGTTGCGGTACGCCATGACTCGCACGGCCCAGGATGGCCGCGACGCCGACGTGGAGTCCGCACAGGACATCGCCGACCGGGCTGCCAACTCTTATAACAAGGAATTCCTCTTCCATCAGAGCAACAACGATCGCCAGTTGCTTCAGATGGTGGACGGCGCACTCGAGCGCATACGGGAAGGCAGTTTCGGCCAATGCATCTCTTGTGGCGACGAGATCAATGCCAAGCGTCTGGAGGCCGTTCCCTGGACTCGCCACTGCATTGAGTGCCAGGAGAAGCTGGAAAAGGGAATCCTCGAGCACAGCAGCATCTAAACCATTTTGCATGCAGAATGCGAAGCCGCCCTGTGAGGGCGGCTTTTGTCATGGCCCCAGCGTCGTCCTGCAATCAATCGTGATGGTCCCACGGTGTACCCGGCGAGGCGGCTTGGTTCTCTACTGGTAACGCAGGCTCTCGATAGGGTCGAAGTGCGCGGCGCGCGCGGCGGGCGCCGTTCCGAATAATACCCCAACCAGGCTGGAGACCAGCACCGCAATGATCACTGACCATCCTGATATGGGGACACGGTAGTTGGTGACGAAGCGCACCGACAGTGGCAGCGCCAAGCCAAGCACGATCCCAACGATGCCGCCGGAAAGCGAAATGAGGATCGCTTCCACCATAAATTGTGCGCGGATCTCGGAATTCGTGGCGCCCACCGCTTTGCGCACCCCGATTTCGCGGATGCGCGCGTTCACCGTGGCTAGCATGATGTTCATGATGCCGACTCCGCTCACAATCAGAGTCAGCACCGAGATCAGCAGCAGCACCTCGGTCAGCGTATCCGCGGTCTTGGCGGCCACTTGCAGCAACTGCGTCAAATTGTCGACCCGGTAACCCGACTCCGGACGATGCCGGGACTGCAACACGTCATGGATTTCCTGCGTGGCGCGAGGCACTTCAGCGGAATCGGACACCGAAAAGAAAAGCTGCTTTACCTCGTCGCTGTTGGTGAAGTAGCGCGCCACGGTGTACGGAACCAGGATGGTGTCGTCGGAGATTTCGGACTGGCCGAAGGTATCCACGCGCTCCCGAAAGGTCCCAATCACGGTGAAGGGAAGTCCGTTGAGCTTGATCTCCTGCCCCACCGCGGAGTCCAGCGAGCCCAGCGCCTCGGCCAGTTTCTGGGTTATCACCGCGACCTTATTGCGGGCCGCGGTGTCGCCGTCGTCGAAGAATCGGCCTGAGAGGATCTGCAAATTGCGCACGTTGAGATACTGGCGGGAGACGCCCAGCACGATGACTTCGCGCTCTTTGCCACCGGGCACAGCGATGCGGTCGTGAAACTCGATCATGGGCGAGGCGTTACTGATGCCGGGGACTTGCTGGCGCACCGCGGTCAAGTCGTCGAGCGTGAGGAAGTCGCTGGAAGCGTCGCGCCCATAGATGCCGCCCCCGGCGTATTCCGCAACCATCATGTTGGATCCGATGTTTTGGATTTGCTGGAGCAGATATTGTTTGCCGGTAAGACCGATGGTGACCACCAGGATGAGCGATGCCGTCCCAATCACCATCCCCAGCGAAGTGAGGATGAATCGCATCTTGCCGATACGAAATGTCTGGAACGCGACGCTCAAGGTATCGCCTAAGACGAACTGAGGATACCGGCGCCCATTGTTGCCGTTGCCTGCCATTCTTGAGCTTTAGACTACTCGCGTGGGAATACCGCTGCAATTCCGATACCGGCAAGGAACCCGGTTGTCATACCACGAGATGTTGGCTCCCTAGAAAATCTCGCGCTACCGCGCCGGCGTCTTTCTTCTCTCCATCGACGGCGTAATTCATCGCTCGCATGTCCTCCGCGGTGATTCGGCCTGCCAGTCGCGCGAACGCATCCTGCGCTCTTGGACACTCCTGGAAAAGAGCGGGCCGCACAATCGGTACGGCGTCATAAGGCGGGAAGTAGTGTTTGTCATCCTCCAGCACAACCAGGCCGAGCGCGGCGATGAGGCCATCCGTATTGTTGCCGGCCACAATGTCGACTGACCGATTTTGCAGAGCGCGATAGAGCAGCCCCAGGTCCATCACGCGCGGAGCTTCGGCAAAACGCAAGTCGTATGTCTTGACCAGGCCGTGATAGCCATCCTGTCGCTCGAGGAATTCATAACCCACTCCCAGCCTCATCTGCGGAGCTGCTGCAAGTTGCGACAGCGTTTTCACTCCCAACCGCCGGGCGTCGTCGCCCCGCATCACCATCGCAAAGCTGTTGTTGAATCCCAGCGGCGGCATGACATCCAGGTTGAATCGCTGCTTGTACTCCTGCTTTACTCGCTGATAGACGCTGCCCGGCTCGCCGGCGAACTGTTCCTTCAGGATCGCCGCCAGCGCCGTCCCTGTGTACTCGACGTAAGTGTCGATTCGTCCGGCGAGCATTGCCTGCTGGCAGATGTAAGTACCCGCCAGGTAGAAGCGCCCATCAACCGGCATATGGCAAACGCTGTGGAGATACTGCGTCAGGAGTTCGCCCAGGATGAGCTGTTCGGTGAAGTTCTTGGAGCCGACTGTCAGCGCGGCCTCGCGAGACAGGCAGCCGCTGCAAACGGTCAGCGCCAATGCGGAGAGGAACGTGCGGCGGTTCATGGTCAGCTTCGGTGCCGCACCAGCAGCTTCTCTACGCCACTGAGCAGCAGGTCCGCGGCCAACGCAATCAGGGCCGCGGGGATCGCGCCCGCCAGGATTACGCCGTTATCGACCATGGCGATGCCGCGAAAGATAAACTCGCCGAGCCCGCCTGCGCCGATAGCGGCCGCAATAGTGGCAACGCCAATCGTGATGACCGCGGCAACACGAATTCCCGCTAGCATGACCGGCAGCGCCAGCGGCAATTCGACATGCCACAGAAGTTGACCGGATGTGAGTCCCATTGCAATCGCCGCCTCCCGCACTGGCGGATTGATGCCGGCGATGCCAACATAGGTGTTACGCACGATGGGAAGCAGCGCGTAAAGCGCCAGGGCAACGATCGCCAGGCGATCGGCCCGCGCGCCCAGCCATGGCAGCGGCAGCAGCAGTCCGAATAACGCCAGGCTGGGAATGGTCTGAATGACGTTCGTGCTGCCCAGCACCACCGCCTTCCACTTGGGCCTGCGGGTCAGAAGGATTCCCAGCGGCACGCCGACGGCGATCGCCAGTAACATCGAGATACCGACGAGCCAGAGGTGTTCGCCGGTGAGCGTGGCGACCTCGCGTTTGTGGGTGAAGATGAAGTTCACGAGAGTTCCGCGCGATTGGCTTTCTCTCCGAGCAACTGATCGCCGCTCTAGCTATTTGAACTCTGAAACATCTGCTGGCGCGTGCGAAACACATCCACATACGCCTTCACCGAAGGGTCCGGCGCCTCCAGAAATTCCTTCGGGCTATACACTCCGCGTAGCCTGCCGTCTTCCATCAGCCCAATCCGGCTGCCGAGCAGCAACGCCTCGCTCACGTCGTGAGTCACGAAGACAATCGTTTTGCCCAACTTCGTTTGTAGCTTCTGGAACTCGATCTGGATCTCGGCCCGGGTGATGGGATCGAGTGCGCCGAAGGGCTCGTCCATCAGTAAAATGGGCGGCTCGGCTGCCAATGCTCGCGCCAGTCCAACCCGTTGGCGCTGCCCGCCGGAGAGCTCATCGGGATATCGGCCGGCGAACTCGCCAAGCGGCAGCCCCACCAGGGCCAACACCTCTTCCACGCGAGACGCGATCTTGCGCCCGTCCCATCCCTCAAGCTTTGGGACCAGGGCTACGTTTTCGAAAACACTGTAGTGCGGAAAAAGTCCAACGTCCTGGATGGCATATCCGATGCGCCGCCGCAACTGGACCGTGTCCCATTGGTCGACGGCTGTGCCTTCAACCCGTACCTCGCCCGAGGTTGCCGTCAGCAGCCGATTGATCAGCTTCAGCGAGGTTGTTTTCCCTGATCCGCTGCGGCCCACCAGCATAAACGTCTCGCCAGTTCGCACCGCAAGGTCCAGCTCCCACAGGAGGCTCTTTCCTTGCGGCAGACGAAATCCAACACCTGCAAATTGGATGGCATAGCTGGAGTCGTCAGGCATGTGCAAAGGCGCGCGAAAATGCCGTTTCAGCCTATCAGAGTTGTTTGTTCTTGTGGAATCGCAGGACGCGAACCAGAACGGTGGGCAAATAGGAATGCCCGAGGCAGCGTTCTGCCCCGGCATTAATGTCTATCGTCGACTCTGTGCTACAGGCTCAGTCCAGAGATTAGTAGCGTCCCCAACCGCCGCCGCCACCACCGCCGCCCCCGCGACCACGGCCACCGCCACCGCCCCCGCGCCCACCACCGCCGCCTTCGCGCCGGGGCCGGTCCGTCTTCGGACGGGCTTCGTTCACGGTCAGGTTGCGCCCGCTCAGGTTGGTGCCGTTGAGGGCTTCCATAGCCTTGCCGGCCGAGTCATCGTCCGACATTTCGACAAATGCGAAGCCGCGCGATTGCCCGGTGTCGCGATCAGTCACAATGCTGACCCTATCGACCGGGCCGTACGCTTCAAACATCGCGCGTACCTGGTCTTCAGTCGCATCGAAGCTTAGGTTCCCCACGTAGATGTTCTTCATTGGTTCCTCGCTTTCAGAGTAGGCCGCTTGCCGGCCGGTCCTTTGGCAGCCCTACGCGGCATGAATTGGGGTGATACGACCAAAGACTCAATCGCCTTCTCATCGTCGCAAATAGCAGAGGGCAGCATCCGCTACCCTCGCTTCGTGCCTCGTGTTTACAGAACCTGTACGTTCTCAGCCTGCCAACCCTTTGCACCACGCTTCACGTCGAAGCTCACGGCTTGACCTTCCTGCAGGGAGCGGAAGCCGTTCGACTGAATGGCGGAGAAATGGACGAAAACATCTTCGCCGTTCTGACGTGAAATGAAGCCAAAGCCTTTGGCATCGTTAAACCACTTTACTGTTCCTTGTTCCATTTGTTTCTTGATTTTCCTTAGTGTTGATGTTGCGTTGGTGAATCGGAAGGTTCCAGGCAGGAATCGCTCGAGACAGGGAGGGATGGCTGCTAAACGCGCCGTTCGAACACACGCAGGTCTAGTATACAACAACTGCCCCATTTGGTGGACAGAAAGGAATTGGAGGGTAGTGTCTGATATCAGACGGAGGTCGAGTTTTCCGACCGGACGAAGGCCTCGGTTTCCTTCAGAACCTGGGCTACCAGGTCGGCTGACGCCGCCTCGCAATAAATGCGTAGCAGCGGCTCTGTACCCGAAGCCCGGACCAGTACCCAGGCCTCGGCGCCATTGCCGTAGGTGGGGGCGTCCAGGAAGAACTTCACGCCGTCCAGAGTCTCCACCTTCAGTACGCCGTAGCTACCAATCCTTCCAGGTCTGGCCTGCACCCGCCGCATGGCTTCATCTTTGACTTCATTGCTCAGGTGAAGATCGACGCGGCCATAGTGATGCTCGCCGTATTTTTTTTGCAGATCGCGAACCAACTGTCCCAGCGCCTTTTCTTCCTCTGCCATGATGTTGGCCAGCAACAGCGAATTCAAAATGCCATCGCGCTCCGGCAGATGGCGGGTAATTCCGATGCCGCCAGACTCCTCGCCGCCGATCAGGATGTCGCGTTCCAGCATGAGGTCGCAAATGTACTTGAAGCCGATGCCGCACTCGTGCAGCTTGCGGCCGTACTTGGTCGCAATACGGTCCAGCATGCGCGTGGTGTTGAACGCTCGCACAATCTCGCCCGGCCATTGCTTGCGTTTCAGCAGCCACTCCAGGATCACGCAATAGATCTTGTGCGCATCCACAAAGCTGCCATCCTCCGCGACTGCGCCGATGCGGTCCGCGTCGCCGTCCGTCGCCATCCCGGCCTGGCAACGGGCATGCACGACGGTTTCTTGCAGCATCGCGATGTGCGGCTCGATGGGCTCAGGATTGATGCCGGGGAACAGCGGGTTGAGCTCGCCGCGAATCTCGAAGTGGTTGATGCCGCTTTCCGTGAAGATGCCTTTCACCACGCCGCGTCCGGCGCCGTACATCACGTCGATGGCGAACTTGAAGCCGGCTTTCTCAATCAGCTTCAGATCGACGAAGTTCTTGATGGCTGCAATGTACGGCGTCTTGAAATCGGTGACGGTCACGCTGCCGCCCTTGCGCTCCAGCCGAGGCGAATCCAACTCGCCCTCAATCGCCTTCATGATCGCCGGCGTGCCTGAGCCGCCGTAACCCGCCTTGTACTTCACACCGTTCCAGTTAAACGGATTATGGCTGGAGGTAATCATCACACCGCCCGCCGCGCCCAGATTCTTCACCGCGTAGGAGAGCGCGGGAGTAGGCGTGTAGTCGTCGGAAAGTCGCACCGCGATGCCCGCAGCCGCCAGAACTTCAGAGATGATCTCCGCCGCCCGCGGGGAAGCGAAGCGGGTGTCGTAGCCGACGACCAGACCTTTGCTGGCGTCCTCATGTTGGTGGACGTAATGCGCCATGGCGTTGCCGACCCGGCGAACGTTGTCGAAGGTGAAGTCGTCGGCAATGATGCCGCGCCATCCGTCAGTGCCGAATTTGATTGCAGTGGTCATCGACGTCTTTGAAGGGGCACAGCTTTAGCTGCGCCGTTGCAAGTTCCCTTATGTTGTCATCCCGAGGAGGCCTTCAGGCCGACGAGGGATCTGCGGTTCCTTCTTCCGCATCCGGCCCATGTGCCGCCCCTGAAGGGGCTCAACCATAATATTGCAGCTACCCAGCTCTGAAGCGCTGGGCTATGATCTATCGTCCCGCAAGCGGGACTCGGTTCGTCGCCTGTATAGCGATGTGTTCAGCTATCAACTTCGCGTCAGAGCACGAACCAACATGATTTGGCTGATTGCTAGTTGCTATTGCTGCCTTCACACCAGCCGCTTCAGTTTCTTCTCGTCCAGGTACTTCACAACCTTGCCCACGTCCTGGGCGTGCTCGCGGGTGGTAATCAGCAGCGCGTCTTCCGTCTCCACCACAACGAGGCCCGTCACACCAACCACAGCAACGAATTTGTCGGCCCGGCAGTGGATGAAGTTTCCTTCCGCATTCAAGTTGAAGGACTGCTCGGCTGAGATGACGTTGGCGCTGTCTTTGCCGCCGGCATTGCGATGCTCATACAGCGCCGTCCACGAGCCCAGATCGTTCCAGCCAAAGCCGGCTGGGATGCAATAGATGCCCGACTTGGCTTCGCCCTTCGCTGAGCGTGGTTCCAAAAGCGCATAGTCCACGCTGATGTTCTCGCACTTGGGATAGAGCCTGGCGAACGTCTTTTCGAACTTGCGCGTGCCATAGCTTGCCGCAATTTCTTCCAGCAGTGGAGCAGTCTTGGGCAAGTGTTCGCGCAAGGCGTCGGCCAGCGTCCGCGCTCCCCAAACGAACATGCCGCT
>Ga0302324_100020075_pt1 | contig 13092 bp, 9 predicted proteins | sample Palsa_T0_1_FD_201949 | JGI IMG/M metagenome (GOLD analysis project Ga0302324, IMG submission 201949) | Peat permafrost microbial communities from Stordalen Mire near Abisko, Sweden - Palsa_T0_1 | ecosystem: Environmental > Terrestrial > Soil > Palsa > Peat permafrost | place: Sweden: Abisko...
CGCTCGAAATCCAGCACCAGCCCGGCATCCTCGATGGCTTCCCAAGCGGTTTCGAGCAGCAACCGATGCTGCGGGTCCACGTAGGGGGCCTCCCGGGGCGAAATGCCAAAGAATTGCGGGTCAAACTGGTCGATGCCCTCCACGAACCCTCCCCGCCGGGCGATGGACTTGCCGATGATGCCTGGTTCCGCATCGTAAAAGCGCTCCACGTTCCAGCGATCCGGCGGGACCTCGCCGACCGCCTCGCGCCCTTCCACCAACAGGTCCCACAGCGCTTCGGGGTGATTGACGCCGCCGGGAAAACGGCAGCCGACTCCTATGATTGCAATTCGGTCTTTGGGCATGTGACGGATAATATGCGGGCTCGCCGCCGTGCGATTGACCGTTGGCGAGGACAACCCGTCAAGCCGCGTTTCATAATTAAACGCAGCAAAGGGCGTTTTTGCGCGCCTCTCGGAACGCCGGATGTTTGACAAAAGGCGGGGGGACGCCGCTTCGCGGCAACACCGGAGGTCCCCTTTCTTGAGGCTCCGGAGTCTGGCAGAGGGGAGGCGTCAAAGCCCTCCCCTCGCCACGAAGCATCGGTTGCCGGCAGGCGCCGCTGCCACCCTTCGGGGAGCCTTGCATGCGCGGGGCTCGCCTCTCGCTGCTTCGAGTTCTGCCACGTAAGGGCGTTCCCAAGGCGGGGCCTTGGGAACGAGCGCAGAGAGAATTGACCCCTCTGCGCTTACAGACCCCAATGCGTTTGCATTGCTCCTGCCACGAAGCACAGCTTCCCCGGCAACTCGGCATGACGAAGCCCTCAGCTTCGTAACGAGGGGATCCTCAACTTGGGAACGAGTGCAGAACCTTGCTCAGCGAGGACCGCTTCGACACTCCCACCAGTGACCTCCCAGACTTCCGCAACCAGATCGGCAACTATCGGTCGTTCCGGTTCGTTGGCCAGAGTGACTTTGGGCGCCAGCCGATGGCCCAGCGAATCGACCGCCACAGGAACTTTCAAGTGGATACGCAACGTCCGGATTCAGCCCGGCGACAGAGCCGTCGAGCGACATCGGGATGTTGGACTTGAGCTTCCACATAAATCACCTTTTTTCAGTGAGGTCACGCGACGGACCATCATCAATCAACTATTAACCATCAACTCCTTCGGAGCACCGGTGACTCTCCGCGCTATGAAACTCCGGAGTCGACCTGCCGCAATGAAAACCAATGACGCCACGCACAGGACGACCAGCATCGCGCGCAGGTGGGTGGCCGCCGGCAAAGAGATCCCGATGCCGGTGGCGAGGGCGACGTAGGCCGCCAGACACGCGGGACACTTGGGAAGCAATGCCAGGGTCGCGGTCGGGACGATCCAGCCGGCGATCTCCCCGCGAGGGCGCAATCGCGCCGCGGACCGGCGGGCGTCATCGCCGGCTCGAGTCCGGGCGTGGCAGCAGAGGCGGGCGTTCACGCGCGCACCTCCGCCGATCCACAGCCGCAGGTCGCGGACGACGGCGACGCCGTCTCGGGCCAATAGGGTTTGTCCGCGTCGGCAAATTCGTTGGTCGCATAACGATCGTGGTAGCGGACCCAGTCCATCGAGAATTCCAACTGGTCTTCGTCGCGGCCCTTGGGCACCAGGTCCAGGATCCGGTAGGTGCCCATGAGGACGTCGACGCCACGTCCGTAGGTGGAGTAGGTATGGAAGACGTCGCCGGCGTCGTCCTTGTAAAAGACGCTCAGACCCGGCGCCTCCGCGCTCGGGAACTCCCGCATGGTGTAGTTGTAGTTGACCTGGCCCTGCGCCAGTTCCTCCTCGGTGAACGAGACGTGGAAGTCCGCGTTGAAATCGCCGCCGTAGGACGAGACCCAATTGAAATGCCAGCCCAGGCGTTTCTTGAAGGCGTCTATTTTGGCCAGCGGCGCTCGGGAGACGGCCACCATGGTGACGTCGCGGGCGGCCAGGTGGGGGAGCGTGCCGTCGATATGATCGGCCATGAACGAACAGCTTGGGCAGCCTTCCTGCCAATCTGGTCCGAACATGAAGTGCTGAATCACCAGTTGGTGGCGGCCAGCGAAGAGGTCCGCAAGCGTGACCTTCCCGCCGGGTGCATCGAAAACGTAATTCTTCGTGACCTTCACCCAGGGGAGTTTGCGTCGTTCGGCGCTCAACTGGTCGAGCAGCCGGGTGGATTCCTTCTCCTTCTTCAGCAGCTCCTGGCGCGCCGCAATCCATTCCTCTGGCGAGACGATGCGGTGTTCGCGGTGCAGACTTTGCGGTTCAGACGTATTGGCATTTGTGCTCATAATTGGCTTTCGTGGTTGGCTGCTCCCGCGGCTGCGGGACCAGTAGTGTGAGTTTTATTCGGTTTCATGGATACAACGAACGGGCAGTCGTCTTTCGGACATCCGGGGCAAAAAAATTCACAATTGCCCCCGCAGCCGCTTTTGCCTTTAGCCCGGGCTAAACGCCAAGTACCGAATCCAATATGCCAGCTCCTTCGCCCACTCAAATCGTGGACATAGTTCTCAATCGGCGGCAGGTCTACGACCTGAACACCGACACGTGCATCCGAGAAATGGCGAACCGTCTGACGCCACGCGCACTCCTCGAGTTGCTCGCCCGCGTGGACGACCGATCGGCGGATTTCACCTCCAGTCTTGCTGCGCTACTCCGCAACCTTCCTGCCAGGGGACCGTCCTCACTAATCGCCTACGAGGCACTGCGCCTTCAGACCGTTCGCCACGAACCAAAAGTTCCAAAGCGATCGCAGGAACCGATCGAGCATTATCTGCGACTCGTCTTCCGCGACGAACAGGCAGCGTATTATCAGTTCCACCTCTTTCCCGACCTCGACGCGCCCTACATTCTGGCGGCTTCGCGCAAACGCGCTGGAGCGATTCAGCACATTCGTATTGAGATCACGCACCCTGAAGCTCTCCAAGAGTTCGTCGAATTGTGCCGACGTAATCCCCATTTCCTGCGGGTTGAGGAGTCCACGGCTGAGGAATTTCGTCGCGCGCCATCGAATGCCATTTAGCTGACCGTCCGCAAAAGTGTGATCACCGGAGTTGCCGAGATCAGCACCATACAGCACAGACCCTATTTCTTCCGCGTTTGCTTCTGCCAATCGTCCACTTCATGAACGACATGTGTGCTCCTCCCCCTTGTATTCGATGCTCACCTTGGCTGGCGCGCGTCCGTTTGTGGGCGCGCACCTGCAGAACCCCATCGCCAGGAGCTCCCCAAGGAATTGACTTCGACTTCAGTCCACTTCTCGCGCTCGCCCCGCCATCGGGCTCGCCTCCCGCCGCCCGCGCCAGCCTTGCGCAAAAACGCTGATGGAAAATCCCGGAGGAAATTGCTTTTTTCAGCATTGTCCAGTCTGCAGGAGGGGGTTAGCTTACCCGAGCCAAAGCCCAAGAAGAAAAGGACGTTGCCAGCAGAGCTAAGCTCACTTTATTTCAAAGTACCAATATGAAGCGGATGAATCCCAAGGTTGATGTCTATCTAGGCAAAGCCAAAAAGTGGCAGGAAGAAATGAAGAAATTGAGAACGATCATTCTTGATTGTGGACTGACCGAAGATTTGAAGTGGGGTAAACCTTGTTACGCGTTTCAGAAAACAAACGTAGTTATCATCCAGGGCTTTAAAGCATACTGTGCACTTCTGTTTTTCAAAGGTGTCCTGTTAAATGATGCCAAGGGTATTCTCGTCAAGACCGGGCCGAATACGCGGGTGGGACGCCAGCTTCGGTTCACTAATGTCCGGGAAATAGTGAAGATGGAACCCATCTTGAAAGCCTATATTAATGAAGCCATTGAAGTGGAAAAAGCCGGTTTGAAAGTGGAACTTAAAGAGAACACAGACCTTGTCTTTCCGGAGGAATTTCAAAAGAAGTTAGGTGAAAACCCTGCCTTGAAAGCGGCTTTTGATGCCTTGACGCCAGGACGGCAAAGAGCATACAATTTTTATTTTTCTGGAGCCAAACAATCCAAAACCCGGGAGTCAAGGGTTGAAAAGTGCATCCGGCCAATTCTCCGTGGAAAGGGATTAAATGATTAGTAACTGAAGTGAGAATCCAAATGGGAGATTATTGCTTGGTGTCGTTAGGCATTTTTTCGCACGTCCCGGAATCATGAGTCCAGCAGTCACCCATTGGAGCATCGTAACCGTCGTCGATACATCGGCGCCGGGGTGCGACCTTGTCCGTCAATGGCTGCGCGAACACAACTGGACCGTCAACCCAGCTTTTATGGAGCAGCTTCAGCAGTCGGAGCATCAGGCACGACCGCTTGTCCTGCTTGCCACCGCCAATTCCCGCGTCGTGGGTGGCCTCTTCGCCGAAACTCAGTTGGCGTGGTTGCGCATTTCCATCATGGCTGTTCACCCGGAGTCGCGTTCGCAGGGCATCGGCGCGGCGCTGCTCGCCGAGGCGGAGCGCCACGCTATTGCGCGAGGTTGCAAGTATGCCTACGTGGACACGATGGAGTATCAGGCACCACGCTTTTACCATTCTCACGGTTTTTCGACGGTCGGCGAGATTTCCGACTGGGATTCGCGCGGCCACAGCAAGCTTTATCTTTCCAAACGCCTCCGATGAATCGACCGGAAGCGCCTTCTAGCCATGAGCTGGCGCCGGATCACACATAACGACTGTATTTATGCTATTGAACGAACTGCCGCATCACAAATCGCGGCAGGCAACGCGGGAAAGCGCTCATAAATGTTCTAATTAGAACTACTCCACACTCCTCTCTTTTTCTTTGCCACCACTAGCGAATTCCGAACGTCAGTCTAATGAGACCCGTCTTTTCCGAATGATGCACGAGCCCACAGCGCTACCCTGCCCAGCCCGCCAAAGGCTGGCACAGATTGCCCGCCAGGAAGCCGAAGTAGGGCGGTGTGGCGGGGCCAATGGCGCGGGATCGGAAATTGAGCGGTATCTCGGCGTATTTCGCGAGGCGCTGAATTTGAACTGTGAGACCACGCGATATTCCGACCCGAGCGTTGGCTACGATTGGTGCTGTGCATTTGTTTACTACTGTTGCTTGCAGGCCGGGTTCCGGTTCCTCCCCAAGCCAGAGCCCGCGTATCACTTTACCCTGGCCGCAGTCCCGGCCTGGCATCATTGGGCGGTGGCTGGTGGGTTTTTCCATCCCGCGGAGACGGCGAGACCCGAGCCAGGCGATATCGTGCTCTTCAATCATGTCGCTGCCGGAGAACAGTTTGACCACGTCGGCATTGCGATTGAGGTTTCGGCCGATTTTGTCCGGTGTGCCGAAGGCAACGTCGCGAATCGCACGGGATTGTTTGAGCGGCCTTTTTCGTGCGTGGCCGGTTATGTTCGCCTCCCCGCCGAGTGACTGAACCAAAACTCCAGACCCAACCATCTCCTTTGCCGCAACCCGCGAAAGATCAACCAGACCGTGACCATTCCGCAAGCCTTCGAACTTGCCCTCCAGCACCACCAGTCCGGGCGGCTGGCGGAAGCGGAGGGCCTGTACCGGCAGATTCTGGCGGTGGATCCGCGGCAGGCCGGTGCGCTGCACCTGCTGGGAGTCGTGGCGCATCAACTCGGACGAAATGATGTCGCCGTGGAACTGATGCGCCGGGCCCTTGCGTTGGCGCCCGGCGTCCCGGCCTTGCATTCCGACCTTGGGGAAGCGTATCGGGGGCTGGGCCAACTCGACGAGGCCATCGCTGCCTATCGTCAGGCCATCGCCCTCCAGCCCGACTTTCCCGGAGCCCACAGCAATCTCGGCATTGCCCTGCGAGACAAGGGTCAACTGAATGAGGCCATCGCCGCCTATCGCCAGGCCATCGCTCTCCAACCGAATCTTCCTGTCGCCCACAACAACCTTGGCAATGCCCTGCAAGACAAAGGCCAACTGGAGGAAGCCATCACCGCATTTCGGCAGGCCGTCGCGCTCCACCCCAACTATCCCGAAGCCTACTCGAACCTCGGCAACGCCTTGAAAAACCGGGGTCGGCTGGACGAGGCGATTGCCTCATACCATCAGGCCGTCGCCCTCAGACCCAACCTTTCCGAAGCCCACACCAACCTTGGCGTTGCCCTGCAAGACAAGGGCCAACTGGACGAGGCCATCGCCGCCCATCGTCAGGCCATCGCGCTCAAACCCAACTTCTCCGAAGCCCACTACAACCTCGGCATCGCCTTGCATGGCAAAGGCCAGATCGACGCGGCCGTGGTTGCCTATCGTCAGGCCATCGCTCTCAGGCCCAACTATCCTGAAGCCCAATGCAACCTCGGCAATGCCCTGAGAGAACAAGGCCAGCTCGCTGAAGGCATCGGCGCCTATCGTCGGGCCATCAGCCTCAAGCCCGAATTTCCCGAAGCCCACAGCAATCTCGGCAATGCTCTGAAAGACCAGGGCCAGCTCGACGAAGCCATCGCCGCCTATCGTCAGGCTATCAGTCACAGGCCCAACTATCCCGATGCCCACAACAACCTCGGCAACGCCCTGAAAGACCAGGGCCGGCTCGACGAAGCCATCGCCGCCTATCGTCAGGCCATCGCCCTCAAACCCAACTTTCGCGACGGCCACAGCAATCTCATCTATGCCATGCATTTTCATTGCTCCGAAGACGCCCTTGCCATTCGCGAGGAGCACCGCCGCTGGAACCGGCAATTCGCGGAACCCTTGCGCAGATTTCACCGCGCCCATCCCAACGAGCGCGACCCGGAGCGCCGTTTGCGCATCGGATATGTCTCACCCGATTTCCGGGAGCACGTCGGGGCCTGCGTCGTCGTGCCGCTATTTGAAGCTCACGACCGAAGTCTTTACGAACTTCACGCCTACGCCAGCGTCTCGCGGCCCGACCGAATCAGCGAGCGCTTGCGCCGGAGCGTCAGCGCGTGGCATGACGTGCGGAGGCTTGGCAATGAGGAACTGGCGGAAAGAATCCGGCAGGACGGCATCGACATCCTCATCGACCTGACGATGCACATGGCCCACAACCGGCTCCCGCTTTTCGCCTGCAAGCCAGCCCCGATTCAGGTGACGTGGCTGGCCTATCCCGGATCGACGGGCCTCGAAACCATCGACTATCGTCTGACCGACGCGCTCATGGACCCACCTTCCCCCGGTACCGAGGGATGCTCCGAAGAGAGCGTGCGTCTGCCGGACTCCTGGTGCTGCTACGATCCCATCAGCAACCTTCCTCAGGCGCCCGTTGAGACCTCGCATTGGGGCGAATTTGTCCGCTTTGGCAGCTTGAATAACTTCTGCAAGCTCAATGAACCGTTGCTGCGCCTGTGGGGGCAGGTCCTGGCTGCCGTGCCCGGGTCGCGTTTGCTGTTGCTGGCCGCGGAGGGCAGGCATCGCGACGACCTTCGGCGGACGATGGAGACGATGGGCATCGCCGGCCACCGCGTGGAGTTTTGCGGCCGGTGCTCACGCGATGAATATCTGCGCCTTTACGACCGGATCGATATCGCGCTCGATCCTGTCCCTTATAATGGGGTCACCACCACCCTGGACGCGTTGTGGATGGGTGTGCCTGTGGTCAGCCTCGCGGGAAAGACCGCGGCGGGCCGTGCCGGACTAAGCCTCCTCTCCACGGCCGGACTCGCAGAGCTTGCCACCAGGACACCGGAGGAATTTGTCGGGGTCGCCTCGGGCCTGGCGCAGGACCGGCCCCGGCTGGCGCAATTGCGCTCGACCCTGCGCTCGCGGATGGAGGCTTCGCCGCTGATGGACGCCCCGCGTTTTGCGCGCAATATCGAAGCCGCCTATCGCACCGCGTGGCGGCGCTGGTGCGGGGAAAAGCAACCCTTGCTGCCATGACCATCGAGCAATCCTTCGAACTCGCCGTCCAGCACCACCAGTCCGGGCGGTTGGCGGAGGCGGAGGCGCTCTACCGCCAGATTCTGGCCGCAGATCCGCGGCATGCCGGCGCGCTGCACCTGCTGGGCGTCGTGGCGCATCAGGTCGGACAGAATGATGTCGCCGTGGAGTTGATCCGTCAGGCCACCGCGCTCAAGCCCGACTTTCCTGAGGCCTACAACAACCTCGGCATCGCCCTGAAAGACCAGGGGCAACTCGACGAGGCCATCGCCGCGTGTCGTCAGGCCATCATTCTCAAACCGCACTATCCCGCCGCCTACTATAATCTCGGCATCGCCTTGGAAGGCCAAAACCAACTCGACGAGGCCATCGCCGCTTATCGTCAGGCCATCGCTCTCAAACCCGACCACCCCAACGCCTGCAACAATCTCGGCAACGTCCTGAAAGACAAAGGCCAGCTCGACGAGGCCATCGCCGTCTATCGTCAGGCCATCGCGCTCAAGCCCGACTATGCCGAAGCGCACTCCAACCTCGGAAACGCACTGCGTGAGAAGGGTCAGTTCGAAAAGGCCGTCACCGCGTGCCGCGAGGCCATCTCCCTCCAACCGAACTTATCCGAGGCCCACAGCAATCTTGGCAATGCGCTCAGAGAAAAAGGCCAGCTCGACGAGGCCATCGCGGCCTATCGCCAGGCCATCGCACTGAAACCAAACCGTCCCGAAGCCTACAGCAATCTCGGCAATGCCCTGGAAGGCAAAGGCCGGCTCGACGAGGCCATCGCCGCCTGTCGTCAGGCCATCGCGCTCAAACCCAGCTATCCGGAAGCCCACTCGAACCTTGGTGTGGTGCTCAAAACCCAGGGCCGACTCGACGAAGCCATCGCCGCCTACCGCCGCGCCATCGCTCTCAAACCCAACTATCCGGAAGCTCACAACAATCTCGGCGGCGCCCTGCGAGACCAGGGCCAACTGGACGAGGCCATCGCCTCGTACCACCACGCCATCGCCCTGAACGCCCACTATTCCGACGCCCACTCCAACCTCGGCGTAGCGCTCAAAGATGTGGGCCAGCTTGACGAAGCCATCGCCGCTTATCGTCAGGCCATCGCGCTCAAGCCCAGCCATTCCGAAGCCCACAGCAACCTGGCACTGACCCTTCACTACCATCCCGGTTTCGACGCCCGGGCCATCGCCAGGGAACTCGAGCTCTGGAACCAGCAGCACGTGCAGCCTCTGCGGCAGTTCCTCCGGCCTCACCCCAATGACGCCACTCCCGACCGGCGCCTGCGGATCGGTTATGTCTCCCCCGATTTTCGCGGGCACCCCGTCGGTCGCTCTCTTTTACCCCTGCTGGCACAGCATGATCACCACAACTTCGAGATTTTTTGTTACCCCCAAGTGCCCGTCCCCGATGATCTCACCCGGCAACTGCGGGCCCACGCCGACCATTGGCACAGCCTCCTGGGACTGACCAACCCGGAAGCGGCCGAACTGATCCGGCAACACCAGATCGACATTCTCGTGGACCTGGCATTGCACACCGCCCACCACCGGCTGCTAATGTTTGCCCACCAGCCGGCGCCGGTGCAGGTCAGTTATGCGGGATACCCCGGGAGCGCGGGAGTGGAGACCATCGGGTATCGCATTAGCGACCGCTGGCTCGAATCGGAGATGGGAGATGGGAGATCGGAGTTCGGCTCCGCTCCACATTCCCGATCTCCCATCTCCCATCTCCCATCTCCGCGCGAAGCGCTCCTTTCCGATCTCCGATCTCCGAGACCCGAACTCCGACCCGCGGAGCGGGTCTTCCTCCTCGACAGCTTCTGGTGCTATAGCCCGCACGGGGCCGACCTTCCTGTGAATGCCCTGCCAGCTCTGGAGAACAAGTTCGTCACCTTTGGTTGCCTGAATAATTTCTGCAAAGTCAACGAACAGGTTCTCGCCCTTTGGTCACGGATTCTGGCACGAGCCGAAAGTTCCAGGCTGATCATCCTGAGTTTTGCGGGGAGCCATCGCCAACGGACATTGGCCCGATTGCAACAGGCCGGGGTGGATGCCTCGCGGGTGGACTTTGTCGCGCCGCGGCCGCGACACGAATATCTGGAATTCTATCACCGCATTGACATCGGTCTGGACACCTTTCCCTACAACGGACACACCACCAGCCTGGATGCGTTCTGGATGGGCGTGCCGGTGATTGGTTTGGCGGGAGAGTTGCCGGTCTCGCGAGCGGGTCTGAGCAACTTGATGAACCTCGGCTTGCCGGAGCTGTTGGCCGATACCGAGGATGAGTATGTGGAGAAAGCGGCACAACTCGCTGCGGATTTGCCGCGACTAGCCCGCTTACGGGCAACCCTGCGCTCGCGGATGGAGGCTTCGCCGCTGATGGATGCCCCGCGTTTCGCGCGCAGTATCGAAGCCGCCTATCGCGCCATGTGGCGGCGCTGGTGCAGGGACAAGAACCCCGCGCTTCCATGACCATATTCAGCAAAAACCGGTCGCCAAGCGGGTCCACGGCGAAGTAAAGGGAGCGAAACATGTGCGGCATCGCAGGAATCATCGATCTGGCCAGCCAGCGAACGGCACCGCAAGAGGCCGTGCGCAAGATGGCGCGCGCCATCATCCATCGCGGGCCGGATGAGGAAGGCTTCTATTTTGCGCCCGGCATCGGGCTGGCCTCGCGCCGCTTGAGCATCGTGGGCCTGGCGGATGGGCAGCAACCCGTGACCAACGAGGACCAAAGCGTGACGGTCGTCTTCAACGGGGAGTTGTTCGACCACCTGGAGAAGCGCCGGGAATTGGAGGCGCGCGGGCACCGGTTGGTCAAGCACTGCGACACGGAGGTCATTCCGCACCTTTGGGAAGAGCAGCAGCAGGGAATGTTTGAGCGGCTGCGCGGACAATTTGCCATCGCCCTCTGGGACGCGAAACAACGCCGCCTGGTGCTCGGGCGCGATCGATTTGGGATTTGCCCGATCTACTGGACGCGCCAGGGCGAGTGGCTGCTTTTCGCCTCGGAGATCAAGGCGCTCCTGGCCTCGGGCATGGTTCCGGCGCAGCCGGACCGGCGCGGGATCGATCACATCTTCTCCTTTTCGGCGTTGCCCGGCCCGATTACCTGCCTTGAAGGGGTGCAATTGCTCCGTGCGGCGCACTATCTCGACATCTCGCCGGGCGCGGAAGACGGCCAGAGCGCGGAAATCGCCGAGCGCGCCTACTGGGTGATGGATTTCCCGGACCGCGGCGAGGAAGAGTGGGGTCAGGACCCGAAGCAACTCGTCGACGCCTTCGAGCAAGTGTTGCTGCGGGCCGTGGACACGCGGTTGAAAGCGGATGTGCCGGTGGGCTCGTACCTCTCGGGTGGCGTGGACTCGAGCATGATCGCGGCGCTGGCCTGCCATTTGAAAGGCTCGGCGATCAATACCTACACCATCCGCGTGGACACCCCCGAACTGGATGAACTCGACGCCGCCAATCTCGTCGCGCGCCACATCAAGACCAAGCCGCCGATGGTGCAGGAGTTCCGCGCGGAGGATGCGATCAATACCTATCCGGAGCTGATCCACGCCGTCGAAGCGCCGGTCATCGATACTTCCTGCGCGGCGCTGCTGCTCCTGGCGCGGCGCGTCCACGAATGCGGGCAGAAGGTGGTGCTCACGGGTGAAGGGGCCGATGAATGGTTGATCGGGTATCCGTGGTACAAAGCGGGCAAAATCCTCGAGTACCTCGACGTCATTCCCGGGCTGCGCCTGAGCGACTACGCCCGGCGCGGGTATCTCCGGCTCAACCAGGTGCCCCAGTACCCGAGAGAATTCCGGCGGCGCACCGAGGAAACCATCGGCGGCCCCAATGCGTGGATCGACGCCTACGGCCTGCTCGGACTCTCGAAGCTCCGCTTCTACTCCGAGTCGATGCACGCCGTGCGCGAGCAGGCAAATCCGTGGGCCGACTTGCAGATTCCGCTGGAACGCGCCAGACGCTGGCATCCCCTCAATCGCGGCATTTGGGTGGCGGGCCGGGTGACACTCGCCGGGCACCTCTTGCAAGCGAAAAGCGATCGCGTGTCCATGCACTCCTCGGTCGAAGGGCGCTACCCATTCCTGGACGAAGAGGTCTTTGCCTTTACGGCGAGGCTCGATCCGCGATGGAAGCTGCACGGTTTCCGCGACAAGCATCTGCTGCGGCTGCTAGCCGAACGTTGGCTGCCCCCGTCGGTCTACCAGCGGCGCAAGGCGATCTTCCGTGCGCCTTTGGATAGCTTCCACATGGACCCCGAACCTCCCTTCGTCGGGCAGCTCTTGAGCGAGGAATCGTTGCGGCGCACGGGATACTTCGACCCCGCCGCGGTCCGCCACTGGCGCAGCGCCTTCCGCCGGTTACGGCCCGGTTCCCTGCCCCGGCTTTCGGTCGAAGGTGGCCTTACCGCGGTGGTGGCGACACAGCTCTGGCATCACCTGTTTATCGATTCGAGTCTGACGGATCAGATCTCCGATCTCCGCGCGAAGCGCTTTACCTGAGCGAGGCCAGCAGTTCCCGCCCCTTTTCCTTGAATTCCGCATCGTCCTTTTCGGTATTGGGCATCCCCAAACCTTTGCTAATGAATTTGCGCGCTTCGGCCGGCCGGCCCATGTCGGCGTAGGTGTGACCAAGCTCGATGTAATGCATCAGCCGATTCGGGTTGAGCGCAATGGCCTTTTCGAAGCAACGAACCGCATCTTCGAAATTGGCCGGGGGCAGCTTTCCATAGACCATCTGGGCCATGGCGCGCTTGAGCGGGCTGACTTCCGCGAAACCCAGATACCAGCGTCCCAGGACCTGCCAGGCGAGGTCGTTGTTCGTGTCGACCTCGAGGACTTTCTCGACGGCCGTCTTGATGATCCGCGAATCCGTGATCTGCTCCTGGGTGCCCACGAGCGGCAATAGTTTCCCGTAGCTGATCGCCACGGCCAGTTGCGTCTCGGGATCATTGGGCAGGAGAGACACCGCCCGGTCGGCATATTCGACCGCGGTGTTTCCCAAATGCAATTTTTGCTCTTTCCCGAAAGCATCACTCATGAGGTGGCGGTACTGGCGGGCGATCCGCACCAGGAGATGCGCATTATTCGGGTCGAGTTTTTCCGCGGGCAGATAGTACTTCAGCGCATCCGCCGGTTGCAACTTGTCGTAATAAACGTCCCCTTTCCGAATGAGCTCGTCCACCGGCTCCGCACCCCTGCCGGGCGCGGCCAAAACCAGAATTGTGGCCGCGATGAAGATGGGACAAAGGAGGGTTCGGCGCACACTCCCGGGGGAATAT
>Ga0302324_100020081_pt1 | contig 13087 bp, 8 predicted proteins | sample Palsa_T0_1_FD_201949 | JGI IMG/M metagenome (GOLD analysis project Ga0302324, IMG submission 201949) | Peat permafrost microbial communities from Stordalen Mire near Abisko, Sweden - Palsa_T0_1 | ecosystem: Environmental > Terrestrial > Soil > Palsa > Peat permafrost | place: Sweden: Abisko...
GCACGGGCGGATTGGGCGTAGGGGATTTCAGCGGCCACCATCCGCAGCGTAACAAGCGCAACACTCTGAGGTTATCGGTCTGCCGCGCCAGCAAGTCCTGCGAGAAATCCACCGGCGTCAAACGATCGTAGCAGCGAACCAGGTCAAGCTCGATAGTCTCAGAGTGCATCGCTGCGCGAAGCTCCCCCAGCGTGGCATCGAATGTCGGGCTAAATAGCCTCAACAGCGAGACAATGCTGCCGCCGAATGTAAAGGTATTCCACAGGCCGCCGGCGTTGATCAGCTTGCGCGCCCGGTGTACGTCCGGTCTTTCGACAAATTCGTACACACCGGTGGGCATCAGCATCGCATCGACCCAAGGAACGATGTAGCCCAGTTGGTCATGCGGACCTTGCGGAACAGCGCCGAGCAGAAACACCGAACCTGGCTCATCCGCTATCCATTCGGCCATGGTCATCAGCGAGTTCGTCATCACCTCTTCATCGTCGACGACATTGTCCGCGGGCAGGAATATCACCGGGGTCTCCGCAGCGACGCGGCTTTCCAGCAGCAAGAGCGCGAGCAACACCTCGTGCGCCGTGCCGCGCTGCTTGGGTTGCACGAAGAGATTGCGAGTCCCAAGCTCTCTCAAGCTGCTGTGTTGCCAAGGGTCGGCAGGGGCGGTGATAACCGCGGCGATCCGCTCGGGGGATGTGACCGTCGCAGCCCGGCGCAGCGTCGCGGTCAAAGGATCGCGCTTGCTCAGCGCCGGCTGTTGAGCAGCGCTGCGTCCCTGTGCTGTGATCACGGGTCGCCGCGGGTCTTCTCGACCGGCCATCAGCACACACCAAGGCTCCGTCACGGGCTGCTTCCCCTCACTCGTTAGCGACAACGCGAGTCTTAAGTTTACCCTTGACCGATGTCAAGCGCATGACGCGCCTAAACTTTAGCGGGAAGCGAGGCCAAGTTCGTGCCGGAGCCGTGATACTTGCGCTGCGGAGACGGGTGGGGCGTCATTCCCCCAGCTAGTGCGGATGAACGTCGCGAGCGCGGCAATGTCGGTGTCGTCGTAGCGCCAGCCGAAGCCCGGCATGGCGAGGCCGGTCGGTGCGGCATCGGTTGCCGGTGCTCTGGCGCCGTTCAGGATGACGGCCACGAGCGAGGCAGGATCTGAATTCAATACCGTGGAATTCCCCGCCAGCGTTGGAAAGGTAAGGCTTTCGCCGCTGCCACTTAGGCGATGGCACGCGGCGCAGCTATCCAGGTAGATTCGTCCGCCGGGGGATTGCTCGGTCCCCGCCAGGATGGTGTGAATCGTCGTGTCATTGGCGGCGAAGCTCGCGCGCTTCCCCGGCGCGGGGGACAGCGACTTCAAGTAGGCGGCGATGGCTGCCACATCCTGCTCGGTCATGAACTGCGTGCTATGGCGCACGACGTCGGTCATCGATCCTGTGACTGCGGAGTGTTCGTTGCGTCCGGATTTGAGCAAGGTGGCGATCGCATCCGCGCTCCAGCGCCCGAGTCCGTCGCCCTCATTGCCGCGCAAATTGATCGGCGAGAGGTCATCGAGCCGGGTCCCCGAGACAAACAGGTCGGTGGTGCCGCGGGCGTCCTTTTCCTGGAAGAATACTCCGCGCGGCGTATGACAGGTGCCGCAATGCGCGAGGCCCTCCACCAGGTAGGCGCCGCGGTTCCACTGCGCATCCTTCGACGCATCGGCCTGGAAGCCCTCAGGATCGTGGAAGGCGGCATCCCACAGCGCCAGTGGCCAGCGCAGGTTCAGCGGCCAGGGAGCATCGGTTGCGCGCGAGACTTGGTGCACCGGCGTCACCCCGGACTGCAAATACGCCAGCAAGTCCTGCAGGTCCTGATCCGTCACCCGCGCATAGGCTGTGTACGGCATCGCCGGATAGAGGCGGGTCCCGTCCGGCCGCACTCCGAAGCGCATCGCGCGGATGAAATCCTTGAGCGAATAGCGGCCAATGCCGGTCTCGGCATCGGGCGTGATATTGGAGGAGTACACCGCTCCGATCGGCGTCGAGATCTTCAGCCCGCCCGCAAACGCTTGGCCATGGGGACTCGTGTGGCAGAAGGCGCAATCCCCGAGCACTGCGATATAGGCGCCGCGCGCGGCGTCCGGTTGGCGTTGCGCAAGGTCGGAGGTCAAGGCGGGATCGGGAAGCCGGGTAACAAGCACGGCGACCGCGGCCACGATTAGCACGCCGAACGCGATCGTGGCGATCAGCCAAGACCTGTGCCGGATGCCTCCGATGCGACTCATGCCTGCACCATGGGGCCGGGATTCTTAAGATAGGTGGAGCGGATATTGGCGGCCGACCAGTAGGCAAGCGCTCCGATGAGGCCGGTGGGGTTGTAGCCGATGCCGTGAGCGAACACATTGGCGCCTTGCACGAACAGGTTCGAGACGTCCCAGCTCTGCAGGTACTTGTTGACCACGCTGGTCTTCGGATCCGCACCCATCGCCGTGCCGCCATTGATATGCGTGCTTTGGTAGGGACGCGTATCCCAATTGTCGCCGCGCTTGATGACGCGGCCGGAGATCGATTTCGCGCCCATGGCCTTGCCGATCTGCGAGAGACGCTCACCGAAGAATTCCGACATGCGCTGATCATTGTCCTGCCAGTTCAGAGTCATGCGCAGCAGCGGAGTACCGTAGACATCGCGGTAGGTCGGATCGAGGTCCAGAAAGCAGCCGCGGTAGGCCATGTTGCTGAGCTGCGCTTCGATGCGGCCGGTGTGCAGAAAGTTCTCCTTAACCGCAGCCTTCCAGCCGCTGCCCCAGGTCGGAGAGCCTTTCGGCAGGGGAATGCCGCGCACCGGCCCATTGCCCGTCTGTCGGCCCCAGATCACCCCGCCGCCGATGAAGCCCAGCGGGCCGTGGTCAAAGTTGTCGCCGTAGAAGTCCTCGATGGCCTGCCCCACGCCGCCTGCGCCCATGAACTGATTGATGTAGACGCTCTGATCGAAGAATAGATTGACGCTGTCGATGAGCTGGTAGCAGAAATTGCGCCCCACCGTGCCTTCGCCGGTGTCGGGGTTGTAGGGCTTGCCGATTCCGGAGGAGAGCATCAGTCGCACATTGTGCAAATGAAAGGCGGCCAGGATGACCATGCCCGCAGGCTGCTCGACCTCGCGTCCCTCGGCAGCCACATAGGTCACGCCAGTTGCCGTCTTGCCGGTGCTGTCGGTATTGACCTTGAGCACATGGGCGTTGGTGCGCAGCGCGAAATTCGGTAGGCGATAGAGGGCCGGCAGGATCGTGGTCTGCGGCGTGGCCTTGGAGTAGTTGATGCAGCCGTAGTCGCTGCAGAAGCCGCAGAAATTGCAGGGTCCGAGCTGGCAACCGTAGGGATTGGTGTACGGCCGCGAGGCATTCGCCGCCGGCAGCGGATAGGGGTGATACCCCAAGTCGCGCGTCGCCTTGGCGAACAAGGCGCTAGTCGGCGGATCGGTCAGCGGCGGCAGCGGAAATTCATTCGATCGCGGCGCCTCAAACGGATTGCCGCCCTCGAGCATGCGGCCCTGGATGTTGCCGGCCTTGCCGGAGGTGCCGCAGACCGTCTCGAATCGATCGAAGTGCGGCTCCAGCTCCTCGAAGCTGATGCCCCAGTCCTGCAACGTCATGTCGGCCGGAATGAAATGCTTGCCGTAACGCTCGGTGATGTGACTCTTCAGGCGCAGTTCCTGCGGCATGACCCGCGAATGCACGCCTGACCAGTGGATGCCGGCGCCGCCAACCCCCGTGCCGGGCTTGAACGAACCGATCTGGCGATAGGGCAGTGCGCGCTCGTTCTTGCTGTGGCGGATGCTGACCGTGGTCTTGGACAGGTTCTGCAGCAGGCCGTTGCGGGCCGACTGGGCGATTTCGTCGACCACCTTGGGGTAGGCCCAGTTGGGCACGGTGGCGGCATCCGCGCCGCGCTCGAGTGCCAGCACGTTGAGCCCGGACTTCGCGAGCTCGATCGCCATGATCGCTCCGGTCCAGCCGAAGCCGACGATGACCACGTCGACGGGTTTGTTGATGGTTGCCATTAGCCGCGCTTCCCATAAATGCTGACCGGTCCATACGGATAGGGTTTGGCCTGTCCGACCCATTCCAGATAGTCGGCGCGCACACCGGGATAGCGGATCATTTTCCAGGCCGCCATGTCCTTGTTGCCGCCATACATGGGATCGCCGAAAAACCCCTCCATGACGTTCTTGAGCAGAAAGTCGGAGAAGAACGTCGCCAGGGACAAGTCGGTCGAGGTCAAGCTGCCCTTTTGAATGTCCTTGAGGACCTCATCCTGCTTTGATGCATCGAGGGCGGCGAACGCATTGTTCAGCTTCTGCCGGCACAGCGCGTCGATGGCCTTGATCCCCAATCGATACTGCTGCTTGGGTGTGAGCTGCGATTGATAGCCGAATTCTGCAGCTGCTTCAAAGAAGGGTCCCTGCATGTACCAGATCGCCCCATCGGCCCACGGCGTGCCCATCTGTCGATCGATGTATTGGGGAACGCCGAGCTCGACCGCCGAGGGCCCATGTTCGTCGGCCGGAATCAGGCGCGCGCATGCTGCATTAATGAAGGCCCACTCCTCCGGTGTGAAAAATGCAGGCTGATAGTCGGGCTGCGTCGGGTGCTCTTGCTTAGGCGCACTTGGCTGCGCATTGCCGACTTCCGCGGACTGCACGGCCGCGCTCGCGGGAACCAGTGCCGCCAGCGGCGCGAGCGCGATACTGGTGGTCAGGAATTCCCGGCGGCTCGTCTTTCCATCATTTGCAGACATGGGTCAGCACCTCCCTAGTTATACCTTGCGATCACGACTGTACTGCAGCCGCGGAATCCTCCCAACCGCCGCCGAGCGCGCGGATGAGGTCGACGCTGGCGCGCAGCCGCTGGGTATCGAGTGACAGCGATTCCAGCTGAGTCTGCAGCACGGCGGTCTGCGAGGTGACGACGGTGAGATAGTCGACCGCACCCTTGACGTAGAGCGCCATGGAAAGATCCAGCGTCCGCTGCGCCGCATCCAGCGCCGCCTTCTCTTCCTCGGCGGCATCGTGATAATGATTGAGCGTGGCAAGGCTGTCCTCGACCTGCTGAAACGCACCGATGGCGACGCCGCGGTAATTCGCGGCCGCTGTGTCGAACTGCGCGCGCGCCTGGGCAACCTGCGCGCGGCGTAATCCGCCGTCAAATACACTCAGCAGCGCGTTCGGTCCGATGGCCCAGAACGAGCTCGGCGCGGTGAGCCAGTTCGAAATGCTGGTGCTCTGGTAGCCGCCCTGCGCGCCCAGTGTGAGGCTGGGATAATACGCCGCGCGAGCCACTCCAATGTTGGCATTGGCCGCGACCATGCGCCTTTGCGCCGCCGCAATATCGGGCCGGCGCTCTAGCAAGGTGCTGGGAACGCCGCTGGGGATCTGTGGCAGCGTGATCGCAACGATCTGCGGCTTGAGTGAGAAGCTCGAGGCCGACTCGCCCAATAGCGCCGCAATGGCATGTTCCATCAATGCTCGCTGCGCCAGTGTTTGCGCCACCTGGGAGCGTGCGGCATCGAGCTGGGTCTGCGCCTGCGAGACGTCCAGACCAGGCGCGATCCCGGCATCGTGGCGCTGTTGCGTCAGGGTGAGGGCGCGCGCGTAGGCGGCCACCGTGGCATCGAGGATGGCGCTGTCGCGGTCGAGACTGCGCAACTGAATATAGTCATCGACGAGCTGCCCAATGAGCGATAGCCGGGCGTTCTCAAGATCGGCGGCCGATGCGGCAGCATTGGCCTCGCCGGCGGCGACTTCGTTGCGAATCTGGCCCCACAAGTCCAGCTCGTAGCCGATGCTGCCGCCCACCGTGTCATTATTATAATTGACTGGAGTGGTGGGACCTCTCAGCGGCGCGTTCACCGACTCGCGATTGCGCGTGACGCTGGCGCCGACACCGAGCGTGGGAAAAAGCCCCGCGCGCGCCTGATCGCTGAGCGCCTTGGCCTGTGCGTAATTGCCCAAGGCGGCGGCCAGCGTGGGGTTTCCGGCGATCAGTCTGGTCTCCAGCTGGTCGAGCTCTGCGCTGTCGTAGAGTGTCCACCAACTGTCGCGCGGCAGGCGGTCGGCCGGCTGCGCCATGGTCCAGGGACCAAGCTCCTTATAGGCGACCGCGGTCGGGACGCTCGGAACTTTCAGCGGCGGGGCAAGCGAGCAGGAGCTCAGCAGCGCGAGCGCGATACCGGCCGAGGCTAGAGAATCAGCTTTTTTCACTGGATTTCCTCCCCGCCAGGCGCACCAGGGCACCGTTGCCGACGCCATCAGGGGGATTCTCGATCACCCGATCGTTCGGCGCCACACCGGATGCGAGCTCGACCACCGCGCCCAAATCGCGCGCGATCGACACGGCTTTCAGCAGCACGCGATTATCGGCGCCCACGGTGGCGACCGAGAGTCCCTTGGCGTCGAATATCAGCGCGCTCGAGGGCACGCTGAGCACGTTGGGGGCGGAGGCGACCTGCAGATGGATGCTGGCGTAGTCGCCCGGCATCAATTGACCGGCGTGATTGTCGACGATGAGCTGCATCAGGGTCGTGCCGGTGCTCGGGTTGACGGCTTGTGCCGACGCCTCGACGGTGCCGGTATAGGTCTTGTTGGGATGTTCGGGCACGGTGATCGTCGCCTGCGTGCCCGGCGGCACGCTTGGCACGTCGCTCTGCGGCACGTTCACATAGACACGCAGCCTGCTCGTCTCGGAGACGACGAACAGCTGCGCGCCGCCGGCGGCTCCCACATTGATGAGCGCGCCAATGTCGGTGTCGCGCGCCGTGACGATCCCATCAAATGGAGCGACCAGGCGCTTGAAGTTCTCTTCGGCCCTCAGGCGATCGACATTCGCCTGCGCAGCCTTGACCTGGGCAATGTTGGCATTCCAGGTAAAGGTGCGTTGATCGACGTCCTGCTTGGCGACGGCGTCGGTGCTGGCGAGCGACTGCCAACGCTCGGCGGTGATCTGAGCCAATTTGGCATTGGCCTGCGCAACGCTCAAGTCGGCGCGAGCCTGGGCGAGTTGCTGATCGAGGTCCGGGGTCTCGATCTCCGCCAGAATGTCGCCGGCCCTCACCTGACTGCCGATGTCGTGCTTCCAGCTCTTCAAGTACCCAGGGACCCGTGCGTAGATCGGCGCTTGAATATAGGCCTGCAGCCGTCCGGGCAAGACCAGGCCCGCCTGATTCTCTACCTTGGTGGGTGCGACGACCGCCACCACCGGCATGGCTTCGGCTGCGGTCAAGGCTTGCAGGCGCGAGTTCTGCGCGGCGCGCGAGACCATGCCGTGCGCAACGATGACCAGCGCGAGCAGCGCGACTGCGCCGCCGACCCAGCGCAATCGGCGCAGAACCGGGCGGTTGGCATCTCGATCAGGCTGGGACATGGACTGCTCCTGGGTTGGCTTGCGGCGCCGGCTTTGCGTCGTAGTTGCGGTGGATGATGCTGAAAACCACGGGGACGAAGAACAGCGTGGACACGGTGGCAAAGATCAGGCCGCCGATCACCGCGCGGCCGAGCGGGGCGTTCTGCTCGCCGCCTTCGCCCAGGCCCAGCGCCATCGGCAGCATGCCGATTACCATCGCCAGGGCGGTCATCAGCACCGGACGTAGGCGCACGAATCCCGCCTCGAGCGCGGCCTGCGTCGCATCGCCGAGCGCCGTGAGTCGCTCGCGCGCAAAGCTGATCACCAGCACGCTGTTGGCCGTTGCCACACCCATGCACATGATCGCGCCGGTGAGCGCCGGCACCGACAGGGTGGTCTGTGTCGCAAACAGCATCCAAATGATCCCGGCGAGCGCCGCCGGCAGTGCCGTGATGATGACGAACGGGTCGCTCCATGACTGAAAGTTGATCACAATCAAGAAGTACACCAGGACGATGGCGCCGAGCAGGCCGAACAGCAGGCCGGCATAGGCACTGTTCATGGTCGCCGTCTGGCCCACCAGCGCGACGATGGCGCCTTTGGGCTTGTCCTTGTCGTTGCGCGCCATGATGCCGCGGATGTCCTTCGAGACCGCGCCCAGATCGCGCCCCTGGGTGGTGGCGTAGATCTCCACCAGCGGCGAAATGTCGTACTGCGATACCACGGCATTGTTGTGGTTGCGGCGAATGTCCGCGATGCCCCCGAGCACCGTGGTGGGCGCCCCGGTGGCATTGATCGGCAGATTGCGCAGCTCCGGCAGCGTGTCGATTTGATATTGCGGCGTCTGCAGGGCAATCGGATACACGACGCCGTTCTTCTCATTCAGCCAGTAGGTGGGCGCCACTTGGGAAGAACTGGCGAGATTGACCACCAGGCTGTTGGTCACGTCGGCCGGCGTGACGCCGGTGTACTGCGCACGCGTGCGGTCCATGGTCACATCGATGCTCGGCTGCGCAGCCGACTGCTGAATGCGCGCATCCGCCACGCCGGTGACCTGGCGCACTTGGCCTAAGAGCGTGTTGGCGTAGGCGTAATCCGCCGCGAGATCATTGCCCCGGACCTGCAGGTCGATCGGGGCGGGCGCGCCGAAATTCAGGATCTGACTGACGATATCGGCGGGCAGAAACGCAAAGCTCATGCCGGGAAAGCGACGCGGCAATTGCTCGCGCAGTCGGGCGATGTATCCGGCGGTCGGCGCATGCCCGGGATTCAGCGATATCTGGATGTCTCCGTCAGACTCGCCGATCGTGCCGGTGTTGTTGTAGACCGTATTGATCGATGAAATATAAGTGCCGACATTGTCCACCACCGCCGCGATTTCCGCCGGCGGGATGACCTGGCGGATGGCTTGCTCTACTTGAGAGAAGCGCGCGGCGGTTTCCTCGATGCGCATGCCGACCGGAGCGCGTGCATGCAGCAGTATCTGACCGCCATCGACCTGCGGGAAAAAGTTACGGCCGAGAAACGGCGCAAGCAGGAAGGAGAGGACGACGAAGCCGAGAAACCCTGAGACGAACAGGCGCCGATGCTCGATGGCGAGCCCCAGCAGGCCATGATATCCGGTCCGCAACTGCTCGAAGCGCACCTCGAAGCCGCGCTGCAAGCGCACCAGCGGATTGTTCGAGGCCGATTCGCTGCGCGCCTGGTGCGCACGCAACAGATATTTCGCCATCGTCGGCACCAGCGTTCGCGACAGCAGGAACGAGAACACCATGGCGAACATCACGCTCTCGGCCATGGGAACGAACAGAAAGCGGGCCACGCCGTCCAGAAAGAACATCGGAATGAACACGATGCAGATGCACAGCAGCGACACGAAGGCGGGCACGACGATTTGCGAGGCGCCATCCATGATCGCGGTCGACACCTCCTTGCCCTGCTCGAGGTGATAGTTGATGCTTTCTATGGTCACCGTGGCCTCGTCGACCAGGATGCCCACGGCCAGCGCCAGACCGCCGAGTGTCATGATATTGAGCGTCTCGCCGATCGCGGACAGCGCGCCGATCGCGCCCAAGATCGACAGCGGAATCGAGGTGGTCACGATCAGGGTGGAGCGCCAGCTGCCCAGGAACAGCAGGATCATCAGGCTGGTGAGCGCGGCGGCGATCACGGCCTCGCGGATCACGCCCTGAATCGAGGCACGCACGAATATCGACTGATCGGCAATCGGCTTGATCTCGAGTGCATCGGGCAGCGAGGGCTTGATGACGTTTAGCATCTTCTTGATGCCGCTGACGATATCGAGCGTGGAGGTCGCGCCGTTCTTGAAAATGCTCAGCAACACCGAGCGACTGCCATCCACATGCACGACGTTGGTCTGCACCGCATTGCCGTTATGAACCTGGGCAACATCGTGCATGTAGACCATTGCGCCGCCGATGCTCTTGACCGGCAGATCGTCGAGATCCGAAATCTTTGCTACCGCGCTGTTGAGGTTGACGGTGTACTCGTAATCGCCGATTTTCTCGGTGCCGACCGGGGTGGTCAGATTCTGCGCGGCAAGCGCATTGGCGACATCCAGACCGGTCAGATCGCGCGCCTGCATGGCGGCGGTGTCGAGGTCGAACATGACCTGAGGCGCCTTGCCGCCGAACGGCCAGGGAATGCCCGCGCCCTGAACCGTGACCAGGCGTGGGCGTACGAAATTCATGCCAAGATCCGTGAGATTCTGCTCGGTGAGTCCCTTGCCCGACAGGGCAAGCTGCAGGATGGGGACCGTCGAGGCACTGTAATTGATGATCAGCGGCGGGGTGGTGCCCGGCGGCATCTGCTTGAGCAGGGTCTGGGAAATCGCGGTGACCTGCGCATTCGCGGTAGCGATATTGACCGACTGATGGAAATATATTTTGACGATGCCGAAGGTGGTATAGGAATTGGCCTCGATGTGCTCGATGTCGTTGACTGTCGTCGTCAGCGCGCGCTCGAACGGGGTGATGATGCGCCCGGCCATCTGATCGGGCGGCAAGCCCTGGTACTGCCAGGCGACTCCGATGATCGGGACGTTGATGCTCGGGAAGATATCGACCGGCATGCGCAGCGCGGCGAGCGCGCCGAGCATTAAGATGAGCAACGCCACCACGACGAAGGTGTAGGGTCGGCTCAGCGCAATGCGGACTATGGCAAGCATACGGGCAGCTGAGAGGAGCGGGGAGTGTGAGGTTGCATGGAGCGACTTTGGGCTTGCCGAATCACTGAATGATTGCAACAGCGGCTCGGATCATTTCATTTGAAGCCGGCGCCCGCTCTTAGAGCGTGCCGGTCTCGAACGGGGCCATGCGCAAGGTCAAGGTGGCGATACCGAGCAGTGGGGGAATCAGGAAGCAATAGATGCCGACCCGCGCATACAGCAGCGCCGCCATGGCGCAGCCGAAGGCAAATGCCACGACACTTGCCGTCATGCGCGTAAGCCGGGCGCGTGCCGCCTCCGCCTTGTCCGCCGGTATGCCGTGGCTCAGATCCGCGATATCGATCATGATCTGCGTGGTCGTGCCCGTCATGAGGGTGGTCGGCGGCGAGCTGCCGAGATGAATTCGCTGCGCGGCATTCTGAATGGCCATCGCGGCGACCAGCGTGAGCCCGGTGACTAGTGCCGGTCCGCCGTCACTGCTTAAGAAAGGACCGCAGCGAATGGCCAGCGCCGCTGCGGCGGCGAGCAGCACAACCTTGAGCGTCAACAGGCTGCGAAGTGCCGGCACCCCGCGCGCTTGCAGGCCAAGACCCAGCCAACGGATGAGAACAATCACGATGCAGAAGGTCGGGAGTGCCAGCAGTTTCGCCAATGCCCCCGAAGAGCCGGAGACCAGTGAGGCGCCGAGCGTGACAAAGTTGCCGGTGACGTGTGCGGTAAACAGCCCTTGCAGAGCCACGTAACCGGCCGTGTCGACATACCCGCCGGTGACGCTCAGCATCATCGGGATGGCCGGAATCGATGCATACTTCATGAATACTCCGGACTTGCTGTTATTGTCTGAGGGGCGTTATACCGCAGCCGCCGGATGCTGACGGTCACCCGCATCCTGTCCCGCCAGAGCCCCGATGGCAGACCAATCGAGGTGCTCGCCGCCCTGGGCGAAGAGCTGCACGAATCGATCGTGCAGCAGGTTGGCAAGGGGCATCGGCACCCGCAGGTTTTCGGCCGCAGCCAAGGCGAGGCGGATGTCCTTGTAGCCCAGTGGCGCGGCGAAGGCCGCGGGCTCAAATTTGCCCTCGGCGATCAGCGGACCAAAGATCTTGTAGGCTGGGGCGGTGAACACCGTCGAGGTGAGAATGTCGATGTACTTGCGCTTGTCGATGCCGGACTTGCCGACCAGCGCAAGCGCCTCGCCCAGCGCTTCGATGACGGCCGCTTGCAGAAAGTTGGCGGTGAGTTTGATCAGGTTCGCCGCGGAAGGCTCCGCACCAACAATAGAGGTCTTCTGTCCCAAGCAGTCGAACAGCGGCATGCAAGTCTCGACAGCCGCAGGATCGCCTGCAGCGAGGATAAAAAGCTTGGCCTCGGCCGCCATATCCGGGCGACCCATCACGGTGGCGGCGACGTAACGCTGCCCTGCTAGCCTGTGCGCCTGCGCCAAGCGCTGTGAGAGCGCAACGCTGATCGTGCTCATGGACACATGGATCGCATGCGGCGGAAGATTTGCGACTATGCCGTCCTTGCCCAGCACGGTGTCCGTGACCGCGGCGTCGTCCGCCAGCATGGTGATCACGACATCGCCCCAGCAGGCGCTGGCGATGTCCAGGGCCTCGTGGGCGCCGAGCTCAACCAGCGCGCGGGCCTTGTCCGGCGTGCGATTGAAAACCGTGACCGCGTGCCCGGCTACGATGAGGTTTCTCGCCATGGCCGAGCCCATATGCCCTAATCCAATGAAGCCAATATTCATGTCTGTGTCTCCTCTGAGATGTGTGCGGGGCGCCGCGTCGGCGGGGCCATGAATTCCGGCCCGACGGAGTCGATGACGGTCGAGCTCAGGATGCGATCGATCTGCGCTCGCGCCGTCGCGCCCACCGTCCAACCTCCCAATCCCAGTGCGTCGCGCAGCTGCTCGGGGCGGCGGCCTCCCCACAGCGCCACGCTGATCCCCTGGTCGAGCATCCAGCGCACAGCCAGCTGAATCACGCCCCTGCCGTACAGGCGCTGCGCGAGCCGATCGAGCTGCGCGACGGCACTGAGATACTGGGCGTAACGTGGCGGCTGGAATTTGGGATCGAGTCGCCGCAAATCCCCGTCACCGAATGCACTGTCGAGCTTCATGCGACCACTCAACAAGCCGCGGCACAATGCGCCGTAGCCAAACGTCGCGATGCCGTTCGCAAGGCAGTAGGGCAGTATCTCAGCCTCGATGCCACGCTCGAACAAGTTGTACGGAGACTGCACCACGTGCAGCGGGGCTACGGCACGGAACGCCTTGAGCTGGGGCACGGAGAAATTGCTCACGCCGATGGCACGGATCTTCCCCTGCTCGTACAGCTCGCGCATCGCGCCGGCGGTTTCTTCGATCGGCACCTCCGGGTCCGGCCAGTGAACCTGATAGATATCGATGTAATCGGTACCCAGGCGGCGCAGCGATGCGTCGATCTCGGTCATGATCCGGTTGCGCGTTGCATTGCGATAGACTTTCTCGCCCTGCCATTCAAGTCCGACCTTGGTGGCGATGACGGCCT
>Ga0302324_100020084_pt1 | contig 13087 bp, 15 predicted proteins | sample Palsa_T0_1_FD_201949 | JGI IMG/M metagenome (GOLD analysis project Ga0302324, IMG submission 201949) | Peat permafrost microbial communities from Stordalen Mire near Abisko, Sweden - Palsa_T0_1 | ecosystem: Environmental > Terrestrial > Soil > Palsa > Peat permafrost | place: Sweden: Abisko...
GCAGCCAGGCAGTCGGATGACCCTTCTCGTCCAGCGCGGCCTTCATGTACAATGCGGCCGGAGAATGGAAGTAATCGAAATGTACATCGTCTTCGCGGCTCCAGACGATTTTGACCGGCTTACCCACCTGTTTGGAGAGCAACGCGGCTTCCGCGACATAGTCCGGCTTCGACTTGCGTCCGAATCCGCCGCCCAGCAAGGTCACGTGGCAAAGCACGTCGTCCTTGCCGATGCCCAGCGCTTTGGCCACCGTATCCTGCACGGCTTGCGGATTCTGGGTAGCCGCCCATGTCACTACTTTGCCGTCTTTGAATTCGGCCACCGCGGCGAGCGGCTCCATGGCGGCGTGCGCCAGCATCGGCGTGTAATACGAGGCTTCGAGTGTCTTGCCTCCTTTGGCGAATTCCGCGTCTACGTTGCCAGTCTCGCGCGCCACCCGGCCGGGCTTGTTTACCGCATCGAGAAGAGTCTGCTTATAGGCGGCGGAGTCGTAGGTCGAGTTGTCACTGGGGCTCCAATCGACCTTTAACTTCTTACGCCCCTGCAGCGCCGCCCAACTGTTATCGGCGATCACTGCCGCGCCTCCCAGGGGTTTGAAGCCATAGGGAGGCTTGGCCAGCTCCAGCATGACAACCTGCCGCACGCCCTTGACTTGTCTGGCTTCCGCATCGTCGCAAGTCTTTAAAGTGCTTCCCATGACCGGTGGGCGCTCGATAGCCGCGTAAACCATCCCGGGCATGCGCGCGTCGATCCCGAAAATCCCTTTGCCTGTTACCAGGGCGTTCAGGTCGACGATCGGAAGGTCTTTACCGATGTAACGGAACTGGTCGGGCGTCTTGAGCCGCACGGCGTTCTGTTGCGGGGCGGTCGCCGCCGAAGCCAATGGGACCAGATCGCCATAGGCGAGCTTGCGGCCGGTCTTGGCATGCACGACAAAGTGATTCTGTCCGCGGCATTCTTCCTGGGACACTCCCCATTTTGTGGCCGCGGCATTTTCGAGCATGGTGCGAGCCGCCGCGCCCGCGGTCCGTAGAGCGTCGTAGAAGTCGCGTACCGAACACGAGCCGTCGGTGTTCTGCGAACCGTACTTCGCGTCGCCCGGCGCCTGGACGATCTGGACGCGAGCCCAATCCGCTTCCAACTCGTCCGCCACAATCATGGGCAATCCGGTGCGGCAGCCGGTGCCCATCTCAGACCGATGCGCCACAATCTTGACCGTGCCGTCGGGCTCTATGCCCAGATAAACGCTGGGCTGCCAGATGGTCGCATCTCCGGATGTTGCCGAATCAGCGTCGAGGTTCGGAACCAGCGGCGCGGCCATCACCAGGGCGCCTGCCGAGAATATCCGGCCAAGGAAGCCGCGGCGCGAGACGTTCTGAACGGCCCCCGTTTGAATCGTCATGCCTCGACCCCCGCGGCCATCTTGATCGCCTGGCGGATTCGCTGATAGGTCCCGCAGCGGCAGATGTTGCCCTGCATCTGAGTGTCGATGTCCCGATCCGTAGGCTTGGGTTTGGTCTTCAGCAGGGCGGCCGCCTGCATGATCTGGCCGCTTTGACAGTATCCACACTGGGGGACGTTGCACCGCTTCCAGGCCGTCTGCAGAGGATGCTCGCCAGTCGGGGCCAGTCCCTCGATTGTGGTGATGGTTTTGCCCGCCGCGGCTTTCATAGGCGTCAGGCAGCTGCGGGCAGCCTCCCCATTCACGTGTACGGTACATGCGCCGCAAAGGCCCATGCCGCATCCGAACTTCGTTCCAGTCAGTTCCAGTTCGTCGCGCAAGTACCACAGCAGCGGCATGTCGGGCTCGCCGTCGAACCGTTTTGCTTTGCCGTTTACCGTCAGTTGGATCATGGCAGTCCTTGCTGCCAGTGTACACCGGGGAGCCGCTATTCGCAGTGCAGCGCTACCAGGGGATCCACGCGCGACGCTCGCCGCGCCGGAATCAGGCAAGCTCCCAAGGCGACCGCGCCCAACAGGATGACTGCCAGCGCAAACGTCGCCGGATCGAATGGCTTCACTTCGTAAAGCAGGCTGATCAGAAGCCGCGACTCCGCCAGCGCTCCGGCGAGCCCCAGAGTCAGACCGGCCAGAATGGGCCGCAACGCGTGCGCGAGCATCAGCCCGAGGATGTTTTGCTGCTGCGCTCCGAGCGCCAGGCGCAGGCCGATCTCCGGCGTGCGTTCGACCGCCGCGTACGAGACCACGCCATAGACTCCCACCACCGACAGGATAACCGCCGCGCCGGCGAAGAGCAGCAGCAGCAGGGCTTGGAAGCGGCGTTGCGCAACCGAGGCCGAACCTACTTCTTCGAGCGTATCCACGATGCTGCGCGGCGCGTCTGCCGTACGAATAGCGAGATCGGCAGCGTGCACGGGATAGAGGCTGGTCTGCGCAGCCGGGAAAAAGATCTGCGGTCCGACCTTTTCGGTCTGGCCCTCGATATGGACTTCGCCTACCACACCGACGATGGTTTCCCACTGCGGCGCCCCCTCTTTATCGGCGGGGTGAAAGCGCGGCCCTTCAAAATCGGGATTCCCAGGGTCTCGAAATTGCGCGGGCTGGCCACTTCAAAATCGGCATCGTGTATTCCCGGCTCGGAGCCTGGCCCGTCAGAGGTTTGGTAGGCCTGCCCCAGTCGCCGCCTATGGGAAAGCGGAACGTATACGCGACCGATTGCACGCCAGGCATCCGGCTCACGCGCTGCTCGAGTTCCTGGAAGAAGGTCAGGCGATGTGCCCCATCCGGATAGCGCACATCCGGCAAATTGACCAGCATCACCAGCACGCGATCCGGCTGAAAGCCGAGATCCACGCCAGTCACGCGCACGAAGCTCTTCCACAACAACGCGCCACCCGCCAGCAGCATCAGGGCGAGTGCTACCTCAGCAGCCATCAAGGCCCTGCGCCAGCGCAGGACAGCGGAGCCGCGGGTGCTGCGTTCGCCGGCCTTCAGCGCCAGCTTCGGCCGCGATGGAGACCAGCAGGTCGCGGGTCCATGCTCCGAGCATCAGCCCCAAACCGCAGCCGAAGGCGGCCAACATGGCACTCTCGGTCAGCAATTCACCGATGAGGCGCCAGCGGCCGGCGCCGATAGCCAGGCGGATGGCGATCTCGCCGCTTCGCCCGGCGGAACGCGCCAGCAGCAGATTGGCGACATTGGCGCATGCGATCAGCGGCACCAGTCCGACCGCTCCGAGCAGCACCAGCATGGCCGTTTGTATGCGCCGGACCATATCCGCGCCGAGCGGCGCAATGCCCAGTGCGATCTTGCTGTTGGTCTTCGGATAGGCCTTTGCCAGGCGTGCCGCGATAGTGTCGATCTCACTCTGCGCCTGCGATAGCGAAACGCCGGGCCTGAGCCTGGCAATGGCATGGTCGTAATGCTCGCCCCGATTGTTCAGGATCGCAGGAGGCCAGCACGCCGGAATCACGAAGAGCATCGGCTGCCGCGCGCTGATCTCCTCGGGCGCCTGGAAGCCGGCCGGCGGCACTCCGATAATCTCGTACGGCCCTCCATCCAGCGCAATGGTCCGGCCGATAATTCCAGGTTGCCCGCCCAGGCGCTGTTGCCACAGCTCGTGGGTGATCACCACCACATGGCGCGTGCCGTAGCGGTCTTCTTCAGGCATAAAGCCGCGGCCCATGGCCGGCTGCACGCCGAGGAGATCCAGAACGTTATAACCCGCCTGGATACCGAAGATGCGCTCGGGGGTACCGGCGCCCGTCAGGTTCATGCCCGGTGTGCCCACGTACGCGATGCCGGTGAATACATGGTTCTGGCTGTAATCCGGCAGATTGGCCGGCGCTATGCCGCCGCGCTCCTCGGGCTTGTTCACGTCATGCTCGAAAAACCGGACCAGGCGCTCCGGGTGCGGATAAGGCAGCGGGCGCAAGCGTAGTTGTGGCATTGCGGTATTCTACTCCGTTACTTTGGCTGTGACCACCAGGATGAGGGCCTGGTCGGTGCCGCCCATGTTGGATTTTCCGACTACCACTTTCTGACCTTCGCGAACGGTGATTTCGGTATGGATTCCGGCGCCCACGCCTCCGGGCATGTGCAGGTTAAGAGTCAGATTGTCCAGCCTGATCAGACGTCCCTTGGGGTCTTCGGTCACGGTCGATGGATTGACTGTGAAGTCGTACAACGTCTTATCGGAACCGCCGATTACGCCGCTGGCAGTCGCCTTGTTGCCGGGTTGGGTCCGCAGCAGGATGCTGTCGAGCATACGGAAACTCTTAAACGACAGTACGCCCTTGAGCTCGTTGGCAACGGGCTGCAACTCGGCGGGGATGCCGCCCGAGCCATCGGACTGCTGGGACGCCAGCACCAGATAGACAATTAAATCGACATCTTTGGGCGCGGCCGCGGGTACATCGAGCCGCTTGATGGCGTCCTCGATGGCAGCCATCACGTCGTGTGGCGCGCTGACTGCCAGCACATGCAGATCGCGGTTCGCTTCTATGTGATAGCCGAAGACGCTCAGTACGTTTGCCAAATCTTTCACGTCGGCGTACCGGGCCTGAAAGATGCGCTTTTCAGAAGGCGGCGCGGGCTGGGCGGTTTCCGCCGGTGGTGGCGTCTGTGCGGCCAGCAGACCTGCCATTGCCAGGCCTGACAGCATTTGTCCGATTGTTTTCATTTTCAGTCTCCTTGCGGTTTGGGATCCACGAGCCAATAAATAACGATATTCGGGTCGTCGGTAACGAGCTGCACCAGCAGCGGTTCGCCAGGTTGCGGTTTTGCACGATGATGCCGGTGCACAACCGGACGCCGCACGTTGACCGCGTTAAGAGTGGCGGATGGTGCTTCTGCTACTTGCGGAGGCGCCTGTTTCACGCGCGCGAGCGGCGCTTGTTTTTCCGTTCGCCACGGGAGCATCAGCGCCAGAGGCAAAACTACGGCGGCCGCCAGCGCCCATCTCCAGTATCGGCGAGCGGCTCCGGCTTCTTCGATAGGCAGCCGTGCCAGCACCCGCCGCCGGACATTCGCTGCCATCATGTCCTCGAGCGGTTCATCTCGAAGTTCGCTCAACAGCGTCTGGCCGACGCGCAGCTCGTCCGCGAGCGCACGGCACCCGGCGCACGCCTCGAGATGCGCTACGGTGCGCGCTAGCCGCTTGGCCGGCAGGTCGCCTCCGGCATATAACGCGATATCGATTTTCCATTTCGCGCAGTTCATGAACGCCTCCTCAACAGGCGGCTGGTGAAATCGCGGATTTTCAGACGCGCCGTCGAGATCTGCGAGCGTACCGTCGCTTCCGAAGATCCGAGGATCGCCGCTACTTCCCGCGTCGATAGCCCTTCCACATCGCGCAGCACCAGGGCGGCGCGCTCCTTCTCGCCGAGGCGGCCGAGCGCGCGACGGACGAGCTCGAGTTGCTGTGCGCGCTCCATGCCGTGCTGCGCACTGGGCGAAACCGCCGGGCCATCTTCCAACGCGGCGTCTTCCAACGCCACCGAGCGGCCCCGTTTGCGGGCGATATCGTGACAAACATTCACCGTGACTCGAAACAGCCAGGGCTCACATCCGCGCGCGTCGTCCAAATCCAAACGACCCCGATGTTTGTACAGGCGCAGAAACACCTCCTGGGCAGCGTCCTGCGCATCCTGTGGGTTGTTCAACAGACGGAGCGCGATGCGCAAGACGCGGCGCTCGCAGCGGACCATGATCCGCTCGAAGGCGGCCAGATCGTCCGACCTGTCCGACTGATACGCGGTCACGGGCAGTGCGATTCCTTGCGGCTCCATCTCTACAAGGAAATACTGCGCGGCACGCCAAAACGTTGAGACGATTTTATTTGAACGACTGGATTTCGGCGATCTCTTCCGGGCTCAGCCGGAATTCCGCGGCTCCGATCACGCCTTCCACCTGCTTGGGCGACCGCATCCCGACGATCGCCGCGGTCACAGCGGGATGGCGCAGCGTCCAGGCTATCGCAACCTCGCCCGCGGTACGGCCGTGACGCTCGCCGATGCCACGCAGCAATTCAGCCAGGGCCAGATTGCGTGTGAGGCGCGGTTCCTGGAAGGGCGGCACACGCCGCCGGAAATCGTCCGCGGGCATGGCGGCGACGCGCTCGCGCGTCATGGCGCCGGACAGCAGACCCGACTTCATGGGTGAATATACGATCACGCCGATATGGTTGGCCTGCGTGTAAGGCAGGACGGTCTCCTCGATTTCAGGCGAGATGATGGAATAGGGCGGCTGCAGCGAGGTGATGGGCGCAATGGCTTGGGCGCGGCGCAGCTGGGCGGCATTGAAATTGGACACTCCGATCCAGCGCACTTTGCCTTCTTTCTGCAGCTGCGCCATGGCGCCCCAGCCCTCTTCAAGATCCTCATCTGGCTCCGGCCAGTGCATCTGATAAAGGTCGATCGTATCCACTTGCAGCCGGCGCAGGCTGGCTTCCAACTCGCGGCGGATGGAGTCCGCTTTGAGGCTCTTGCCGATTTCGCGCTTCTCGTTCCAAACGCGCGCACACTTGGTGAAGACGAAAGGCTTGTGGGAGCGGCCCTGCAGGGCGCGTGCCACCACTTCTTCGGAATGGCCCAGCCCATAGACCGCCGCCGTATCGATCCAGTTAATGCCGGAGTCGAGAGCGGCGTGAATTGCGGCAACGGACTCGTCGTCGTCCTGCGGTCCCCAGGCGAAAGCCCAGCCCGCGCCGCCCATGGCCCACGCGCCGATGCCGATCGGCGTAATTTCGAGGTCGCTCGTTCCCAAACGCTTCGTTTGCATATCCGGTTATTTTATGATGCCGCGACCATCTTTGCGGTGGCGATGGCCTGCCCGAGGTGGCGTTGGGTGTGTTCCGCGATATGCATGAGCAGGCCGATGACAGTCGTGGGTAGTTGTTTGCGGCCTACGCAGCGAGCATCGGCCAGCGTCGCCGGATCGATCCGACGGATGACCTGCTCCGCGCGAGCGAGCGATCGGTCGAGGTTCGCCAGCAGTTCTCCGAGACTCGCGCCGGGTTGCATCTCCGCCGCGAGAGCTGCCATTTGCGCTTCGTCCAACGCGCGCCCATCGAGATAAGTGGTCAGGCGATCTACGCTGCCGGCAATGTGGCGTATATGAAAACCGAGGGGGGCGAGTCCATGCGGGCTAGCCCAAACCTGTGCAGTGGTGAGGCCTTCGGTGTGCGCGGCCAGATCCTCGCGCGTCTGCTGAAACGAGTACAGTGCGGGCGAGAGCAGCGGATGGACATCCGGCAAAGGCCCGCGCAGCCAGGGTTCCGGCAGTTCCGGTGGGGTGGTCATGCGATCAGTTTGGCACTGAATGATCCAGGTTACCGCTCCTTTACGGTCACGGCTTGGAAAACGATGGCCCGGGTTCCGCGGCCGGCAGCTCTGACATCGGCACATCTGGTTCATTCTGCTGGGGTTGCGGGTCAAAATGGCTATCAGATCTAGAAGAACAACCAAGTCTGATTTATCCAGGGACCGTCAGTGAAGTATCCACCAAAAAGCACTAAGCCTTCCAAGCTAGGATCGTACTCCATTGCGGCACCATAGCGCCCCCTGGGTGTAAATGGCGTCTGTACTTGGCTCCACGTAGTTCCGTTCCACGTCCATGTGTCATTTAGAGCCTGGCCGCCGATATAATTGTATCCGCCGAACAAGACAACTTCGCCGATATACGCGTCATAGGCTAGTGAAGAGTTTGTGCGCGCGGGAGGCGAAGTCGCTGGAAACCGCTGAGTCCAAGTGACTCCGTTCCATGTCCACGTATCGTCAAAGAAATTTGGTCCCTCATTTTCACCACCAAAAATAATAATCTCGTCAGTCGCGCGGTCATATGTGAGTGTTGTTATGCGCGGGGAGGGGCTAGTTGCGGGGAACTCCTGAGTCCAAATCTTTGCCTCACCGTGCCAAACCCAAGTATCGCCAAATACGCTGCCTGGGCCGGCACCGCCAAAGAGCACTACCGTTCCGGTGGCTACGTCAAATGCCATTTGCTCGCTATTAAACGACCTGGCCGGTGGGGATAAGGGTGGGAATTGCTGCGTCCAAGTGGTGCCATCCCAGGTCCAGGTGTCATTCAAGTAAACCCCGTTTGTGGGGTTGCCGCCGAAGAGCACAGCCGTCTTGGTTATTGGATCATAAGCGAACCCAGCGCCCGAACGCGGTGGAGGGGAGGTAGCGGGCGAGAGCTGCGACCATCCCGTTGGCCACGTGAAGAGCCAGGTGTCACCGAATACCATCGCGTCATTGTTGATGCCTCCCCCAAAAAGAACCATCGAGAGCGTGTCCGCGTCATAGGCCATGGAACTATCACTCCGCGCTGGAGGCAAGGACGGAAGCGAAGGCTTGACCCATTCGAGCTTCTGCGCCTCAAGCGAACAAGCCAAGCAACAAACCAATAGAAGCGTAGTCCAGATTGTGGAGATTTTCACGAACGATCCCTCCGAAAGTTCGGGAACGATGGTACCCAATCGAGAACCCTGACGCAATCGAATGAGTTGTCAACTATATTGTTACCCTCTGGAGGGCCTGGAGGTCGCTGAGCGCTTTGAAGTAGGCGCGACCCCAACCGGTTTGTTGTTTCAAAGCGTATTCGAGCGCGCGTATCCTGGGTTCACTGAGGGTGCCTTTGTCGTAGAGGTTGTACTCCATATTGGCGGCGCGGGCGGCCTTCCACTGGGCGACCGCCATTTGCTCGAGCAAATACTGTTCGGTGCGGCCCTGGGAGGCTAATCGGTTTCGAGGTCCGCGCAAAGTTGCTGGAACTCATCGATGTTTTCGGCGGGCAGCACGGCGGTGCCGAGCACAGACCGTGGCGAAGGGCGTTCAGGCGAACGGCGGCCTTGCCCTCGGGAGTTCCGGGTCCGGTGGACTTTTGCGAATTGCGACGATTGGCTTCTACCTGTTTGATGGATGCCATTTTGAGTGTCCTGACTTGTCCTAAGCCTCGCCAGCCGAGTTTGAAGGCGCGCCTTGCGGATTATATCCAATTGGATATAGTCGAATCGTGTGGCCGCGGTGTTTCCTTGGTGATTCGCTCAGGTGCCTGCGAGACCTCCCCGAGGGCGCGCGGCATGATGTGGGTTACCAACTCGACAGAGTTCAACGAGGCGACCAGCCCGACGACTTCAAGCCGATGCCCGCCAATCGGCAAGGGTGTCGAGGAGATTCGCGTTTCGGAATCAAGCGGAGCCTACCGCGTGATTTATTTGGCTAGGCGCGCCGAGGCTGTCTACGTCCTGCACGCCTTGCGCAAGAAAAACACAGGCGACGCCAAGAAAGGATCCTGAAATCGCGAAAGGACGATTTAGGCAACTGTTGGGAGGAAGGATATGAGCAAACCCGAGAGCTACGCAAGTGTTTGGGATGCGATCGCAGACACCCCCGAGCAGCCGGCGAGCCTGAGAGCGCGGGCCGAACTGATGCAAAAGATCGGAGCACGCCTGAAGAAACACGACTGGACACAGGCCGAAGCGGCGAGACGTTGCGGCGTGACGCAACCCCGGATCAACGATCTGCTCCGCGGCCGGGTCTCGCGCTTCTCGCTCGACGCGCTGGTCGACATCGCGACGGCGCTGGGCTGCCGCGTGCGCGTTGACCTCGACGCTGCCTGAGCCGTGTTTCCCCCTGAGGCGGCCGCCTCGCGTAGCCAGATTCGGCGGCCAAACCGCACGGATGTACTCGGATCACGTCCATCCGGAGGTTGGCGGATGTTGTGCCGACTTAGGTGGGAGTAATCCGGCCGCGGGCACTTCCGCGATATAGCGACACACCGTCAATCTGGATTGCATCCGGATTGCAGGCCTCCTACCCACAGTGGCCCGCTTCAATAAAATCAGGAGTTTACTACCAGAACTTGGAGCACGAGCGTTTGGTCCAGACGAGCCTCGAACCTCAATACATCCGCCTAAGCTGTAACCCGACGCGTCTCAGGCTCTCGGATTTTCGGAAAGCCTATCGAGGTCCGCGGGCGCTGGCGTTCTGCGGCTGGTCCGGTCCTTAGAGCGATAATGCTGGAAAGGGGCATCGACTGAACGACGAAGCGCCGCCCTATAATAGGTAACGACGGTGCCAAGGCAAAAACAACGACAGCAGCCCGTTGACAACCTCATGGAAACGATGCGAGACGAAACGGTCAATCTCGTCGTTGGGGACGTCGTTAAATCTGTCGAAACGGAACTTGGTCTGTGGTCTCGCCGCGTTCTTCAACCCATAGTCATTGCAATACTAGCGCTGTGCACTGGGGGTATCGTCGAATTCTTCCGAAACGGTGAGACTAAAGAGTCCATATTCGTCCTTATCCCGTTTGTTGTTGGTGCGACATTCGCAGTCTTCTCTGCCTTGACAGCGGATCGTTCGAGGCGGATCGCCATCGAGCATTTGTTAGTGACAAGGCGTTCCATGCTAGCAGCACGGATGCCGGAGGGCGTACACGAGATTGAGTCCAGCGCATTGCTGCGTGCACTTGAGGTCTTCGGCGACAGTCAACGAGCATTGAAGTGGATGAGAGAGGTCAATCCCGCGCTGAAGAACGACACCCCTCTACATGCCATCCAGACAGACGAAGGCCGACGGGAAGTGCTCAATATCCTTGGACGTATTGAGTACGGCGTTATCAGCTGATGCGGGTCTACCGCGTCTGCAGTGCCAGACATCCCCATTTGGACGGAGAGGGCGCTCGGCTCTATGGAGGGCGTTGGAATAGCCCCGGAATTCCGATCGTTTACCCGTCCAGTTCGCTCGCTCTTGCGATGATCGAGACCAGAGTTCATTTAAGAACGCCTCCAGTTGACTACGTAAGGCTTACCATTGAAATTTCAGATACCGCCCCTGATTCTGCAGATATCAGCCTGGCAAGCCTGGACCCGGCTTGGCGTACCGACACATTTGTCACTCGCGCCGTCGGCGACAATCATTTCCGAAGCACACCCCTGGTATCCCTGAGGGTGCCGTCGATCGCTGTTGATACCGAATGGAATCTCTTGTTTCATCCTGACTGGGGCGCTTCTCATGCATCGGTCGTAAACGTAGCGCCAGCAGGGATGGACTTGCGGCTCTGGGACTGAAGGCGTCCAGTTGACGTAAAACGCCAAACCATTCATTTAGCTGGCGGTCGCTTGCGATTCTCGGATTCGTACCGTGAAACGCATTACGGTTCGCCGACCAGTATCTCCCTGGAATATCCACGACAGGATCGGGCGCGACGCCGGGCGTGAGCAAGCGGTTTTCGTTAGGATAGATCCATGGATTCGTCTCAAGACCGCGAGCAGCTTAAGCGTCTGCTGACTCGGTTCTCCGTACGTACCGGGGAATTTGTGCTCGTCTCCGGGAAGCGCAGCACCGTTTATGTAGATGCGAAACTCACTACCTGCCGCGCCGCGGCCATGCCATTGATCGGCCGCCTGTTTTTAGACAAAATAGCCGAGTTAGGCTGGCAGCCTGCCGCCGTCGGAGGGCTCACCATGGGGGCCGATCCGATTTGCCTTTCAATCGCCCGCGAGAGCCTGGAGAGAGGTCTCGAAATCGACTGCTTCCTGGTTCGCAAAGAGTCGAAGAAGCACGGAACGATGAAGTTTATCGAGGGCCTGGCGCCGGACAGCCGCCTGGACGTGGTCATTATCGACGATGTCTGCACCAGCGGCGGCTCGACTAAGATCGCTATTCAGCATGCGCGTGAGGAAGGGCTGCGCGTCCTTGGCGCGATATGCCTGGTTGACCGAGAAGAGGGGGCGCGGAAGGCGATCGAGCATGAGCTCGCTTGTCCGTTTGCCCGGATCTTCACGCTTTCGGAATTGACGGAGCCGCTTGAATCACATGCGGCGCCAGCACTTCCCCGGTATCCCGCACGCGCTGCATCAACAGAGCCGCCACAATCATAAACACACCGCCCGCCACCACCGCGGACAAACGATTGTTCCCCAGCCAGTGTCCCATCACCCAGCCGAAGCCCAGCGATGCGACGATCTCCGGAATCACGATAAAGAAATTGAAAATCCCCATGTAGATGCCGGTCTTTTCCGGCGGCAGCGAGCCTGCGAGAATCGCATACGGCATCGCCAGAGTACTGGCCCAGGCAATCCCCACGCCGGTCATGGACAGCAGCAGCAGAAACTTATTGTGAATCACGGCCACCGAGATCAACCCGGCCGCGCCGCACAAAAGGCAGAGGCTGTGGGTCATTTTGCGGCCCAGGGCTCGCGCGATCGCGGGCAGCGCGAACGACCATACGAAGCACACCGCCGAGTACATACCGAAACAGATACCCGCCCACGCCACCCCTTCGGTATAGATCGCGGCATTCTGATCCGGCGCGCCGAATACGTTGTGCGCCACGGCTACGGGGAAGTACAGCCACATGCAGAACAGCCCCAGCCAGGTGGCGATCTGCACCCAGCCGAGCTCCTTCATAGTTTGCGGCATGGCTGCGATCGACTCGAAAATCTCTCGCGCGTTCTCGGACAGCCCCGTTTTTTCCGCCTTCATTTTGTGGAACGCGTTCAAATCTTCCGGCGGATATTCGCGGGTAGTAGCGATGGTCCACACTACGGCGCCGAAGAAAGCAGCGGCACCCATATAAAAGGATAGCCGCACGGTCAGGGGAACCCGCCCGCCGCTCCCTGAGCCAGCCGAGCCAAGATGGAAAACATTCGTCAGCAGCCAGGGGAGGGCCGATGCCACCACTGCTCCCAGCCCGATGAACAGGCTTTGCATGGCGAAGCCCCGCGTGCGTTGCTCGGCCGGCAGCATATCCGCCACGAAGGCCCGAAACGGTTCCATGCTGATGTTGATGGACGCGTCCAGAATCCACAGCAGGCCGGCCGCCATCCACAGGACCGAAGCGCGCGGCATCAGGATCAGCGCGGCGGAGCTCAGGATCGCGCCGGTCAGGAAGTAGGGCCGCCGCCGCCCCAAGCGGTTCCATGTGCGATCGCTCGCATGGCCGATGATCGGCTGCACGATCAGCCCGGTGAGCGGCGCAGCCAGCCACAGGATGGGGATCTGGTCGGCGCGCGCTCCCAGGTATTCGTAGATGGCGCTCATGTTGGCCATCTGCAGCGCCCAGCCAAACTGGATCCCCAGGAAGCCGAAGCTCATATTCCAGATCTGCCAGAAGTGCAGGC
>Ga0302324_100020085_pt1 | contig 13087 bp, 9 predicted proteins | sample Palsa_T0_1_FD_201949 | JGI IMG/M metagenome (GOLD analysis project Ga0302324, IMG submission 201949) | Peat permafrost microbial communities from Stordalen Mire near Abisko, Sweden - Palsa_T0_1 | ecosystem: Environmental > Terrestrial > Soil > Palsa > Peat permafrost | place: Sweden: Abisko...
GGTAACATTGTCGGAAAGCTTTCGCGCAGATTTGAATGTAGCCGGAGAATTATCTTTCAGATCCAGCGATGCGGACGTATCATAGCTCAGCAAGGGGGCGCGGATACCCTCCAACTTCACGGGTACCGTCGAGCGATTTATAATTTCGATGCTCGCCACGACTTCCTGGCCAGGTGCAGTCCAGAAAGTATTGGCGCTGACCTCTACAAAAAGGCCAAGACAATCTTTAATAATCTGATTTACCTCCAGCAATTTCCGCTCTTTCCAAACCGAAGGGCTAAGTCGGGAAATCTCGTTTCTGACAGAAAGCAAAAGAGGTATGGAAGCGGCTGGGATCTCATCGTTAAATTCTTTGCCTACCTGACCCACCAGGGCTTGAATTTCCTCTGCGCCTTTCAGCCGGCTCCAGGAGGTATCCACGCCTTCAAATATGTTTTTTATTGCCTTTTCTCCTTTTACATATTCAAAAAAATCGAGTGCATCGCCGCGCCGGCTGGATGCCCCAAACCCCTGGCTCTTGTGCTGTGATCGGCTCAAAGCCGCAATTTCTGAATTAGACTTACCCAGCAGCGGGTCGTAGGTACCCAGGTTCATGCTAATCACCCCGGGTGTATTTTCTGTAATGGTCTGGTTCCACCATCTTCCGGTATTGAGCAACAAACGCTTAGTTTGCCAGGTACCAAACTCCTTTGTCTGCTCCGGGTGATACGCCGGATCAGAAGTTAAATCAAAGGCCTCTTGCGCAAGGATGGCCGAGGCGGTATGGTGGCCATGCCCTGCCCGTTCATCGGGTGGAAAACGAGTTAGAATAACGTCCGGTTGGAATTGGCGGATAATCCTGACAACGTCTGAGAGAATTTCTTCCTTATTCCAGATCTCGAATGTTTCAACAGCACTTTTAGAGAACCCAAAGTCGTTGGCACGCGTAAAGAATTGTTGCCCCCCGTCAATTCTTCGTGCGGAAAGAAGTTCCTGCGTTCGGATTAGGCCAAGCAGATCCCTGATCTCAGGACCTAGCAGATTCTGTCCCCCGTCTCCGCGCGTCATTGAAAGATAGGCTGTTGCAGCCAATTGATCATTCACCAGATAGGCGATCGCTCTCGTATTTTCATCATCAGGGTGAGCCGCCACATAAAGGACTGCGCCAAGGAAATTCAGTTTCTTTATCCGTAACCTGATCTCAGAGGACCCCGGCTGCCTTGTTCCCTGAGCGGACGCAGCTAAACTAATCGCCGACAAAAAGAAGGCGACAAGAAGTTTCATGGAGTAGTCTTTCAAGCCGGATGAGCCAAAAAATGTATACACGAACAAAGGTAGAGGGAATGAGGCCGAAGGATCAAAATTTTTTCTCTTTAATTCTTCTTCGCCGGGTCCGGATCAGGAGCCTTGGGGGTAACGCCGAGTTTTTTCAGGACCAGATCAGAAATATTACACTTCTCATCGTTGTATAGGATTACGTCCCCGCCGCCGATCATCTGAAGTGTAAAGATATAGGAGAACCCGTTTTCTTTGGCCACATCCTCAATGGCCTTCCCAATTTTGGCGAAGACGGGTTGCATGAGGTCGTTTTGCTTTTTTTGGAGGGATGTCTGAGCGTCCTGCTGAAACTTCTGGATTCCTTCCTGAAGTTGCATCAACTCTGTCTCTTTATCCTTTTTAATGGCGTCCGGCGTATTGGCGGGAAGCCCGCTATAGACATTTAATTTTGTCTGGTATTCGGTCTGTTTCGCTTTCGACTCGTTATCCAATTGCGTGGCATATGTCTTTAGCTCATTTTCGATTTGTTTAGCCTCCGGTAACTGGGTTAGAATATAATCCGGATCAGCATGACCTATTTTCTGAGGTCCTGATTGACCTTGAGCCAGCGATGCGGCCAAAACAAAAAAAATGACAACTGATTTTCTCATAACACATGGCACTGAGCTTGCCCGTTGATCAGGCGAATTGACAAATAAAATCCCTGGTACCCAATATTTATGCCAGATTTATAAGTGCAATTCACCCGCCAGATGTGTATAAACGGCTAGTTTTCCACTTTAGTACAGCGATCCGAAAGGTAAAAACACGCCGGGCTATGCATCTTAGTAATTTGCCCGGGTGTAGAGGTTGATTCGACGAGTCCTCAATCAGGCCCAAATCGAAGATTATTAACCCAAGTAAGATTTTAATGTCTTACTTCTTGAACTGTGCCTGAGTCTCCGGGTCGCTTTTTCCTTGATTTGACGTACGCGCTCACGGGTGAGATTAAACTTTTCTCCGATTTCCTCCAGGGTCATGGCATGGGCTCCGTTAAGTCCAAAGTAAAAGGCAATGACATCGGATTCCCGCTGAGTCAAGGTTGAAAGCGACCGTTGAACTTCTCTTCGTAAGGAGTCGACCATTAATCCGGAGTCAGGCGTTTCCTCACTGTCATTCTCCAATACATCGAGAAGACTATTTTCCTCTCCCTGGACAAAGGGTGCATTCATGGAGACATGGCGTCCGGCTATTTTCAGCGTATCTATGACTTCGGCCGTCGTTACTTCCAGAACATCCGCTAGTTCTTCCGGTGAGGGTTCGCGCTGAAATTTTTGCTCGAGATCAGAAAATGTCTTGGAAATCTTATTCAACGAACCAACGCGGTTCAACGGAAGTCGCACGATGCGCGATTGCTCGGCCAACGCCTGCATGATCGATTGACGTATCCACCAAACGGCGTAGGAAATAAATTTAAATCCACGTGTTTCATCAAAGCGTTTGGCCGCTTTGATCAATCCGACATTCCCTTCATTGATGAGGTCGCCCAGCGACAGGCCGTTGTTTTGATACTGCTTGGCCACGGAAACGACAAAGCGAAGATTGGCTTTGGTGAGCTTTTCCAGAGCCACCTGATCGCCTTCACGTATCCGTTTTGCCAACTCCACCTCAACTTCCGACGTGATCAAATCTACCTTTCCAATTTCTTGTAAGTATTTATCCAGGGATTGGCTTTCCCTGTTGGTGATTTGTTTACTGATTTTTAATTGTCTCATGGGCTTTCGAACAAAAGGATTGCGAATTTAGTTCAAAAAGCCGACTTTCTCATATCACGGGTTTATTTGGGGTATCCCGATCGGACGAAAACCAACCTTTTGCAGCTAAAATGACCACTGAAGCACCTTTATACGCTTCGATAAAAATAAATTAATACCATCCATTTAACGTAGAATTTCGTTGATTTGTTCTAGTTCTTCATTGACAAAGCCGGGACTGGAAAGGCATTTTAACGAATCGGTTATTTGTGCCGGTTTGCTGGCTCCGATCAGCACAGACGTGATGCGGTTATCTTTCAAGATCCAGGACAGGGCCATTTGCGCCAGCGATTGGCCACGCTGACCAGCTAGTATGTTCAGCCGGCGGATTTTTACCAGTTTTTCTTCCGTTACTTGATCTTGTTTAAGAAAACCATTGGGGTTGGATGCTCTGGAATCAGCCGGAATCCCCTGTAAATACCTATTAGTGAGCAGGCCCTGGGCTAAAGGCGAAAAGGGTATACACCCTACCCCCTCTTTTTCCAGCACATCCAGCAACCCTCCTTCTACCCACCGTTCAAACATAGAATATTTTGGTTGATGGATAAGGCAAGGAGTGCCCAGGTCCCGTAAGATTTGAATTGCGTTGGAGGCCTCTTGCGCCGGATAGTTCGATATGCCGGCATACAACGCCTTCCCCTGACGAACAATTAGATCCAGCGCAGACATCGTTTCTTCCACAGGAGTGTCCGGGTCGGGACGGTGATGATAAAAAATGTCAACGTATTCGAGCCCCATGCGTCGAAGACTCTGATCCAGGCTGGCAACAAGATATTTTTTAGAACCCCAATCCCCATACGGACCATCCCACATCGTGTATCCGGCTTTGGAAGAAATAATCAACTCATCTCTCCTTCCGCCGAAGTCCTCTTTTAGCAATTTGCCAAAGTTTTCTTCCGCCGAACCCGGCGGCGGTCCATAATTGTTAGCCAGATCAAAGTGCGTGATACCCGAATCGAAGGCGAGTCGTAAGATTTGACGGCAATTCTCGAATGAATCGACATGTCCAAAATTATGCCACAACCCAAGTGACAGGGTGGGCAATTTCAGTCCGCTATTTCCGCAACGGCGGTAAATCATTGACTTGTACCGGTCAGGATTTGGAGTATACGCCATGAACCTTAATTTAGATTTCGATTTTAAAGGTAGAAGCAAAAGCACAAGAAACAAACCAACAACCATCAACATACAGCGAACCAATGAAAACCATAAAAGACCTTCTCCTCCTCGGCAATCCCCAACTCTACGAAGTTTGCGACCCGGTTGAGGAAAGCGAAGTGCCACTCATCAAGAGTTGGGTGGCCGACTTGGAAAATGTCTTACAGGAAATCAGGGCCAAATACAATTTTGGACGAGCAATAGCTGCCCCACAGTTGGGAATAATGAAACGGCTCGTTTACATGAACATTGATAAACCTGTCGTTTTTATTAACCCTGAGCTTCATTCTTTAAATAATGAAATGTTTGAATTGTGGGATGACTGCATGAGTTTTCCAAACTTATTGGTCAGGGTAAAGCGACATAAATCATTGACGATTAGATACACTGATGAGCATTGGAAGCCAAAGGAATGGAAAATGGAAGATGCCTTGTCGGAATTACTTCAGCACGAGAATGACCACCTGAATGGAATTCTTTGCACCCAGCGGGCGATGGACAAAAAGTCGTTCAGTTGGAGGCAATGACAGATAGCAAATGTATGTTTTCAAATAGCTAACAAGAAGTAAAAAAATCAAAGCGAAAGGCAAAAGGCTAAAAGCCAAAGGCCCTGAAGGAACAACGATCAATTAATTATTGTTTTTCGTTTTATTTTTCTCTAATCTCAAGCTAAAATTAACGTAACCAGTAGGGACTTCGGATGGCCGGGTTTAGCACAGCGCGAAAAGATGTATGGTGGCTGCGTCCCCTTTTGGTTTTTCTGGGCCTCTCCTCGTTTATCGTTTATGCCACCTGGGCGGCGTTTCAAGGCGACCATTATTCTCTGGGACCGTATCTTTCACCCTTTTACTCACCGGAAATCTTTGGAAGTTCTCCCCACAGTTGGTTTGGTCCAAAACCATCCTGGTGGCCTTTAATCTTACCCTTTTCCCCGGCTTTACTAATTCTTTGGGCGCCCGGTGGTATGCGGCTGACCTGCTATTATTACCGCGGTGCTTATTATAAATCATTTTGGGCGGACCCACCGGCTTGCGCGGTTTCAGAGCCTCGCAAAAAGTATCTGGGGGAGAATTCCTTACCGCTGATCTTGCAAAATGTGCACCGGTACTTTCTCTACCTCGCAATCATCTTCGTTATACTTCTTATCCATGATGCATGGACTGCCATGTGGTTTACTGATCCGGCGACAGGGGCCAAAACATTTGGAATTGGCGTGGGCACGCTGGTATTGACACTCAATGCTTCTCTCCTTGGCGGCTACACATTCGGGTGCCATTCCTTCAGGCATTTGGTGGGAGGGTTTAAAGACCGGCTTTCCAATTCACCGGTTCAACGGAAAGTTTACAACTGCGCAAGTTGCTTGAACAGGGGTCATATGAACTGGGCCTGGTTTAGTCTTTTCGGAGTCATGTTTGCCGATCTTTATGTACGTCTTTGCTCAATGGGAGTCTGGACAGACTGGAGACTATTCTGATGACTCCCTACGAAACATATCATCATGATGTCCTCGTTATCGGCTCAGGAGGCGCCGGGCTTCGCGCAGCCATTGAGGCAGCCACCGCCGGAGTTTCCGTAGCTGTAATTTGCAGGTCATTGCTAGGCAAGGCCCACACGGTCATGGCCGAAGGTGGTGTGGCGGCCGCCCTGTCCAACGTGGATGACCGGGACAACTGGAAAGTACATTTTTCGGATACGATGCGCGGTGGCCAGTATCTCAATAATTGGCGAATGGCTGAAATCCACGCCAAAGAGGCGCCGGAAAGAGTAAGAGAACTGGAAGCTTGGGGGGCTGTATTCGACCGGACAGATGATGGCAGGATTTTACAGCGAAATTTTGGCGGGCATAAATATCCAAGACTTGCGCACGTCGGTGACAGGACAGGATTGGAAATGATCCGGACCCTGCAAGACTTTGCCATTCATCAGAATATTGACATTTTTCAGGAGTTCACGATCGTAAGCTTGTTAAAAGAGGGCGATAAAGTGGTCGGGGCCTTTGGATATGATCGTGAGAAGGGCTTATTCAAAGTATTTCAGGCGAAGGCAGTTATCATCGCCACGGGTGGAATGGGTAAGATTTATAAAATTTCCAGTAATAGCTGGGACTGCACCGGCGGTGGTATTTCATTAGCTTACCATGCGGGTGCAGACCTTATCGACATGGAGTTCGTTCAGTTTCATCCCACCGGAATGGTTTGGCCACCCGGCGTGCGTGGACTCCTGATCACAGAAGGTGTTCGCGGCGAAGGAGGAGTACTCCGCAATAGTCAGGGTCGGAGGTTTATGTTTGATGACGTTCCGGAACTTTATCGCGCTCAGACCTCCAGCGATGAAGAAGAAGGTTGGAGGTATACGCAAGGCGATAAGAATGCAAAGCGTCCGCCGGAATTGCTGACCCGGGATCATGTCGCCCGGTGCATTATACGTGAAATAAAAGAAGGCCGCGGTTCCCCCCACGGTGGAGTGTTCCTCGATATCGCCTGGATCAAAGAAAAAATTCCGAATGCTCCGGAACATATCAAAAGAAAACTGCCGAGCATGTATCACCAGTTTAAAGAGTTGGCGGGTGTGGATATTACGAAAGAACGTATGGAAGTAGGACCCACAACTCATTATATCATGGGGGGTGTACGTGTGGACGCCGATACGCAAATGACCAGTGTGTCAGGACTATTTGCTGCCGGAGAATGTGCGGCGGGGCTTCACGGTGCAAACCGGTTGGGTGGAAATTCGCTTTCGGACTTACTGGTATTTGGGAAACGCGCTGGCGAGTATGCGGCAAAATATGCAAAGGAGAATCCGGCTGAAAAAATTGCAGAAAGTCAAATTGAGGAGAACGCAACGTTGGCGTTGGCGCCGTTTGAAAGAGAATCAGATCCGGAAGGACAGAACCCTTTCCAGCTTCAATCTCAGTTGCAGGAAATGATGCAAAACCTCGTTGGAATTGTCAGGACAGGGAGAGAGTTGGAGAGTGCTATTGATGGCATCCGGGCCTTTCAGGAAAAAGCAAGGAAAGTAGCCTGCGGCGGCAATCGGGGTTACAATCCCGGCTGGCATACGGCCATCGAACTGAAACATATGCTCACCGTCGCCGAAGCCATTGCTAAGGCGGCTGTGGAACGAAAAGAAAGCCGGGGTGGCCACTTTCGTGACGATTTTCCGGATAAGAGTAAAGAGTTGGGTAATGTGAACATACGTATTCGCAAAAGCGAGAACGGAAACATGGAAGTGATGCAAATACCCAAAGTGAAGTTGCGTGAAGACCTAAACCAAATCATTGAGGAGATGAAGTAATGGCCAGCTTTACGTTCAATATATGGCGCACCCATTCCGGGGGCGGGGGATTTCAGGAGTTCCAAACTGAAATTACGGAAGGTATGGTTGTGCTGGATGCCGTTCACCAGATACAGGCTGAGTCGGCCAATGATCTAGCCGTCCGGTGGAACTGCAAGGCAGGCAAGTGCGGTTCGTGCTCGGCGGAAATCAATGGTCGTCCTCGGCTTATGTGCATGACCCGAATGAGCGACATGCCGGAAGGCAAACCCGTGAGTATCCAACCGATGAAAGCATTCCCCGTCATCCGGGATCTTGTCACCGATGTATCTGTCAACTACCGGACCAAAAAGAAAATAAAAAAGTTCAAGCCTCGTCCTCCGGATGCGCCCGATGGCACGTGGCGCATGGCACAAAGCGATATCGACCGCGTTCAGGAGTTTCGAAAATGCATAGAATGTTTTCTTTGCCAGGATGTTTGCCATGTGTTGCGCGAACATGATTTGCACGAGAAATTTGCCGGCCCCAGACACATGGTGTATACGGCCGCGCTCGAAATGCATCCGCTGGACATCGAAGATCGACGGGGTGATTTAAAAACCGATCAGGGAATTGGTTTTTGTAACATTACTAAATGCTGTACTACGGTTTGTCCGGAAAACATTCACATTACCGATAACGCAATTATACCGTTGAAAGAAAGGGTGGCTGATAAGTTTTATGACCCCATTTTAAAGCTTTTTCGTATATTTAGTTAAGAAATAAATTAGGTTTTGAGTCATGAGATCATCGTCGCACACTACCGAGCCGCCTACCTTCGAACTGAAACCCCTTTCCAAAGAAGGCGTCGAGGCTGCGCACAGCAAGGCGGAACATTACCGTCTGCTCAATCAACCGAAGCTGGCGGAAAGCATTTGCCTCGACATCCTGGAAATCGACCCGGGGAACCAAAAAACACTTATTGTTCTTCTTCTGGCCATCGCCGACCAATTCGGGCAGTCTTCTTCCAAGACGGCCAAGCACGCGCTTGACTTGGCCAGCACATTGAAAGATGAGTATTCAAGAATCTATTATACCGGTATTGTTCATGAACGTCAGGGATCAGCCGCATTAACTTCAACGATCCCCGGCTCCGACTTTGATGCCTATGAGTGGTTTCGCGAAGCCATGGAATTTTATGATAAAGCCAATGCAATAAATAAAGGGGAAAACAATGACCCCATTCTCCGATGGAATACCTGCGCCCGAATTATCATGGAGAGCCATCTCCGGGAACGACCAGACGATGGTCATCAGACGTTATTGGAGTAAGCGATAATAAGTAATATGTCGTAATTAATCCCACTTGTCATGTTACTCCCAAATGAGCCAGATGCCCTCCTGGGCCGGGCGGGCCAGGCATTCGGGTAGATGGCTGGATTATTTCTCACCCGCGAGCCGGCCGCGAAAAAATCAGGCCATCTCCGCGAATGCTGAAAGTTTTAGTCAGCAAAGTGGTTTTTTGACAACATGACGAAGTTAGATTAATAGTTCACCGATTACCGTACCGTATCTACTGTTGCGAAGGAACAAAGGCCGGTAGTTTTATGGTAAATGTTGATCCCTCTTTTATCGTGCTGGAAACGTCGATGCTCCCACCCATTTTTTCAACCGCCGTTTTTGCGAGAAATAATCCAAGTCCGGAGCCCCTTGACAAAATAGAGGCACGATAAAACATGTCAAATATCTTGTTCACAGATTCCTCGGACATTCCGATCCCGTTATCCGAAACTTCCAGAATATAATTTCCGTGTTTATCCTTTGAAATGTGAATGTGTGTTTCAGGGTCGTGCTCACGGGAATAAAGGATTGAATTCTCAATTAATTGAAATAACACGGTCGATATCATTTCCCGGTCTGTAAACACCGTGTCGTTTACCTCCTGGTGGATTATGAATTTTACTTTTTTGTGTTCCGACATCAATTTCTGGGATTGAAGTACTTGTTTCAGAACCTCATTGATCTCAACTGATTGGGGGAGTAAATTATGGCCCCGGATGGACATTACCTTTATCAGGTTAAGCAGCATTTTGTTTTGCTTCAGTGCTACTTCGTTTACCATTGTAAAATAATTCAGTGCTTTCTTTTCTTTTATTTCAGCCCGGGCTACGTTGATCAATCCTAAAATGGAAGCGATCGGGCTTCGTAAATCATGAGAGGCCTTATAGATGAACGTTTCCAGATCCTTGTTGGCCCGTTCAAGCATTTTTTCTTTTTCGGTTAATTCAGTCACGTCAAGAGAAATGCCATATAGCCTAAGGGGCTTTTCTGATTTATCAAGCTCATACTGACCTATGGAGAGCAAATTCCGTACAACGCCGGTGTGCAATACGATCCGGTGATAAACCGAGAATGGAATAAGCAGTCGCCTGGAATTCTCTATAGCCGTCCTGACCATTTCAATATCTTCCGGATGAATATAGTTCAGAAAAACCTCCTCGGAGGGCGCAATTGAACCTGGTTCCATCCCGAAAATACGGAATGCTTCATCTGACCAACTGGTCTTTTGTGTAGCAAAATCAAGTTCCCAATGCCCGAGGTGAGCAACCTGCTGCGCTTGTTTGAAGCGGCTCAGAGTTAACTCAAGGGCTTCTTCAGCAACCTTTCGTTCGCTTATGTCACGAAAGTTAGCAACAATGGCATTGACACTAGGGTCATGGATAAGATTAGTCAGAATTCCTTCAATCCAGATGAAGTGCCCTTTCTTATGTCGGAAACGATATTGAAAAGTAATCGGGTGACGGGGGTTATTCTTTAATTTCTCATTTAGTTCAAGAAAGTCAGTCAGGCTTTCAGAATGAACATTGCTCTCCGCCGGTTGGCTGACCCTCTCTTCAATCGTATATCCTAAAATCCGGGTGACCGAGGGACTCTGATAAACGAGGGTTGAATTCGCATTGACCAGGGCAATCCCATCCGAGCTATTTTCAATGAGCGCCCGGAACCGTCGTTCACTGGCGGCTAATTTTTCCGCCGATACTTTTCGTTCAGAGATATCACGGGAAATTTTTGAGGCTCCAATGATATTTCCTTGATTGTCCTTGATGGGTGATACGGTAAGGGATATGTAAACCAGGCTTCCGTCCCTTCTCATTCGTTGTGTTTCGTAGTGATCTACAGATTCACCGCTTTTGATCTTCTTAATGATTTCGGGCTCCTCATTTAAACGGTCCGGGGGAATCAATATGGAAACATTTTTTCCGATGACCTCTTCCGGAGAATACCCAAAAAGCTTTTGTGCACCTGGATTCCAACTCGTGATCGTACCCTCAAGGGTTTTGCTCAAAATGGCATCGTCGGAGGAATTAACAATAGAGACAAACAAGGCTTGCCGGTCCTCCAGCTTTTTTCGCTCCGTGACATCCCGTGAATTAACAACAATTGCATTGACACCGGGGACATTTAGCAAATTTGTAATGACACCTTCAATCCAGATATAATAACCGTTTGTGTGACGAAACCTACTTTGGATGGAGATTGGGTAGCCCGGCTTTTGTACCGATTCCAAAATGGCTTTTTTTACGATAGGAACGTCATCCGGATGTGAATAATTAGTTCCTGGGTTGGCTTGCCTTTCCTCAGCGGAAATTCCCGTCATCCGCTCGCCGGCCGGGCTTTGGTAAAGAACATTTGCATTTGCATCCAGTAACAAGATAGTATCTGCGCTATTTTCTATCAATAAACGAAACCGATTTTCACTTTCAATTAATTTCTCTTCGGCTTTCTTGCGTTCGGTAATGTTATCCACAAGACCCACGAAATATCCCCTCTCCGGACAATACAACGAAATGGATAGCCAGCGATCCAGAATATACGTCTCAAACTGCTCCGATTTTCCGGATAAAGAAACTCTTCCAATCATTTCAAAGATCTCGGGATAGGACTCGCGTATGCCGGGGATCAATTCCGATATTTTTCTTCCCTTGACTCCCGTCAAACCGGTCAACTCTTCGTAGGCGTCATTCACCGCCGTCGCCGTATAATCGACCGCCTTGTCCTGCTCAAAAAGTACTTTGCAATACACAAATCCATGGAGCATATTTTCGAAAAGTTCGCGATAAAGTTTTTCGCTGGCGGCCAGCTTTTCGGTACGCTCTTGCACTTTTTGCTCCAGCTCATCATTTAATTTTGCCAATGACTCCTCCGTTTTTTTGCGAACCGAAATGTTGCCGAGGATATAAAAAAAGATAACGACCAGTAAAATGAAAACACTGACAAGAAAAATAAAGAAGGCCCGGTTAAAGGAGGCAATGTTGTTGAAATTTTCCCGCTCCTGTTGAACGAGCCGATCATTTTCCCGCCGTTGCAATTCGTCGATAAAATTCTGGATTTTCTCCATGTACGCTCTCCCCTGCCCGGTGGAAATCAATTGAAGAGCCTCCTTCAGGCGATTTTCATTCCTCAACCGGATATTCTGAAGGGAGAACCAAATACGTTTATTAACCCAGACGGTCAATGAATCCATTTTGGTGGGGTCAAAAAGGTCGGTTTTCGTCAAGTCCTTGAGTTTCTTAATGTGCGTGAATACGCTGCCTTTAGCCAACGTAAAGGCACTAAAATAACTTGAATCACCCGTCAGTAAATAACCTCGCCCTTCGCTGACAATGTCTTTCGTAAGGGATAAAACTTCCCTCGCTTCATGGAGGATATTATTGGTAAGGTCAATAGCTCGCGATGTACTGAGCCTTTTTTGATCATAATAATAAGATAGGGTACCGATGGCTATGATGAGGATGATCGCCATGACAAAGCCGGTTAGCATTTTAATTTCAAATGCGATTTTTTGCTGCAACATCGGCTGTGCAAAATAAATGGCCGTCGTGAGCAGTAAGAAACCCATAGCGCCATGAATCGCCACCCGGATATACGTGGGTATGTCCGAAATAAAATTGAATCCGACGACCATGAGAAAGGAAACAAACGCAATGCCGACCAAATAAACGAATTGGTAAATGGCCATCTTCTCACGGTTTAGCCCTAGCAACCCAATTCCGATCAACAGAAAGTTAATAGCGAGCAAAGGAGACATCCTGCCGGCATAGTAAAACGGTGTGGTGCGAAGAGTGTCCCGGACGAAAAGCTCATCGATTCCAAGGTTATACCCAATGGTATATTCCACCAACGTGAATAAGCCGATTAACAAAACAAACAGCGAGAAAACGGCGGACACACGATGGCGCAGGTTATTTTTTCCGGAGTAGTCATGCGTCAGAAGTACAATGGACGATAACACGAAGCCCAGCGCTACGTTAAATTTTACCTTGATTTGGCCCGGGACAATTGAAATCAAAAAATCATTGTGCGTATACCACCCAATGATTACCAATACCCCTATAAGCATTGTCGCAAGGATAGCCAGGAAGGAGACGAGGGGCATCTTGTTTTTCATGAGTACACGTTTGGTTTTTTAAAAAAACAAAGTATACATGAGATAATCAGGGCGACGATCTCAGGCCTAATGGTACTACTGAAGTTTGGCCTGCAGTATCAAGAAAAGAAAATAGACGTACTTGACTTAGAAATACTCCAACTAACTTGGCAATCAATAGAACTAAGAAGTAAACCTT
>Ga0302324_100020086_pt1 | contig 13087 bp, 8 predicted proteins | sample Palsa_T0_1_FD_201949 | JGI IMG/M metagenome (GOLD analysis project Ga0302324, IMG submission 201949) | Peat permafrost microbial communities from Stordalen Mire near Abisko, Sweden - Palsa_T0_1 | ecosystem: Environmental > Terrestrial > Soil > Palsa > Peat permafrost | place: Sweden: Abisko...
AGGGCGTAAAGAGATACAGGAGCACCGCGAGCAATTCCGCGAATCGGTTGACGAAGTCGTCTGAGGAAAGAAGCGCGATCACCGTCGCGGCAACCGCCGCCGCGAGCAAGCTCGTCAGACGCTTGGCGACCGTGCACACAATCGGCGAAAACGAATCCGCAACACTCAAAAGCGTCAACGAGGCGCCGTAGAAATTGAGCGCCGAGATAGTCACTAAACCCAGGAGCGCGCCGACCAAGAGCAGCGTCCCAAGCCCGGGAATGACGGCGTCGGCGGCGGTCTGCATCGCTGCGGCCACATCCACATGCGGATGCAATGCCGCGGCGAATGTGCCGACCAGCATCGTCCAGGTCGCACCGACGAACGAGCCCACGTAGGTCCACCAGAACGAAGCGCGCACGCCGACGTCGCGCGGCAGATAACGCGAATAATCCGAAACGTAGATCGACCAGCTCAACTGGTAGGCGGCTGCGGCGAAGAACTGCGCGATAAAGGGTACCGCTTGAAATCCGTGCAGATCGAACTGCCCGGGCGGCAGGCGGATCACCAGCACCGCGCCGATCGTGACGGCCGACAAGATGGCGATCAGGAGATACGCAAGGTAGCGCTGAGCCCGATGAATCCAGTCGTAGCCTATCGCCGCCAGAGACACCGCAATGATCGAAAACATAATGATTGTCGCGGACTCGCCCGGAACGGCAGAGCGCGTCAACTGATGAACTGCTTGAGCCGCAAGCACATCGTTGAAGGCGTTGTAGCCGATGTACGAGACGAGCGCGACGCCCCATACGAGGAGCGCCCCCATGTAGCCGAACTGCGGCCGCGATTGGATCATCTGCGGCAGTCCAAGCTGCGGGCCCTGAGTTGCGTGAAAGGCCATGAAGAACGTGCCGAGGGCGCAGCCGGCGATGACGGCGATTGCAGTCCAGATCAGGTTACCGCCGAGCGCGATCCCGAGTACCCCCACCGCCAAAGTCGCCAAGTGAGCGCCACCCGTGAACCACACCGGCCAAAGGTGCCAGACACGGCCATGCCGTTCCGCGAGCGGCACATAATCAATGGATCTTTTTTCAACTTCCATGCAGTAGAAAGTCGTTCACCACGTCGGCCACGCCCTGGGGGTCTTCCCAGAAGGGGTTGTGCCCGAGCTTATCGAAGATCTTGACGCGAGCGGTGGGTAACGCCTCGCGCAACGCCTGCCGGCCCGCGATATCGATGATCGGATCCTCACTGCCCCAGATGAGAAGCGCCGGCGCTTTAAGCTTCGGCAGGGTGCTTTGCAGGTCTGCACCGGACAGGCCCTGATCAAGTACTGCAAGCCATACCCGGGCAGGAATAGCCGCGGCGTCACCGCGCTGCCGGCGCAGGAATTCCGCATCGACCGGTGTTGGTGAGGCCCACCAGGCGATCATAAACGGGGACTCGGGGTCGATCGGATCTTTGAGCGCGAGTATGGGAGTGCGAAAATCGAACGCGGGCCGCGTGGGCTTGCCGTCCTTCGCCGTCGGTCGATCAAATGGCAGCGCCGTTGAGGAGATGAGGACCACTGAGTGCGTGCGTGCGGGCCAACATTCCGCCAGTGTCTGGGCGATGATGCTGCCGAAGGAATGTCCCACGATGTCTGCCGATGGGATATGCAAGGCGTCGAGCAGCAGCTTCATATCGTAGGCGACGTCGATGCGCGCGTAACAGCACTCGGGCTTGCTTGAGATCCCGTGGCCGCGAATATCCACCAGGATGAGTCGCAGAGTTTTCGATAGATACGGCACCAGGGGCACCCAATCGCGCGCGCTGTCGGTGTAGCCGTGAATCAGGACCACCGGCTTGCCCATGGGACTGCCAAATTCCACATAGCCGAGCGTCACGCCGTCGGGCAGGGCAATCGTCTTCTTCATCGCATCAAAGCGATCAAGATCGATGCGCAGAGGTGGAGGTGCCGCCGTGGCCGGTGTCGGAGCCAAGGGCCCTGCCATCGCCAGCGTCCAGGCGGCAAGGACGGATGCGGCGAGACGGCGACGGCCCGCACGGATGCGATCGTCGGCGTTCATGAATCTAACGCGGTTGCGAGCCGCGGCGCAGCTCTTGTTTCGCGGCCTGCGCCATATCGTGGATGGCATCGAGCACGCGCTAGAAGTTCCTCTTGTATTGCAGCAGTACCGTGAACGGCGGAAGCGTCGCAACCTGAGGCATGACGACGCCCGCGCTATTGTACTGTGCATAGCCTACATAACCGATATCGCCCAAATTGGGCTTGGCGTTGGTGACATTGCGGAAATTGAGCGAGATCTCCGACTGCTTGTGGTCGACACCGAAGCGCATGTTGACGAGCGAGTAAGATGGGCGCGTGGATTCGGCACCCAAGCCGCCGTTGAGGAGTGAGACGCTGTTGCCGACATAGCTGTAATCAGCCGCGAAGAATCCCGTAAGGTTCGCGGTGAGCGTTTGCGTGTACACGGCTCCGAGCGAGGCGTTCCAGGCGGGCGTGCCGAGAATGCGGGATCCGGATTCGATGCCGACGATGCTGAGCGCTCCGGGCTCGGTGATTTTGGTGGCTTCATAGCCCATGCCAAAACGCACCTCGAGCGGCCTCGCCAGGTGGCCGGAGACCTCGAGTTCGCCGCCATTGATAGTCGCCTCCTCGCCATTAATGTCAAAGTAATAGCCGCAGGGCAGGGCAACCTGCTGCTGCAGATTGTCCCACTTGATGTGGAATGCCGCCGCCGAGATCAAAATGCCCGGGTTCGGCACCTGCACTTTGGTGCCTACCTCATAGGTCCAAAGGGTGTCGGACTTCAAATCGGTGATGTCGGTCACCGGCAGACCCGGCGCCGCGCAGAATGTCGCCAGCGGCTGGGCGCCACCGGCGCGGAATCCCTTCGACGCCGATGCATACACCATGGCATCGTCGGTTGCCTGATACGACAGCCCGACCTTTGGGTTAAACCCCGACTGGCTGTTGTGCTGCGGGGCGCTCGGCGTCGGACCGTAATTCATGAAGCCATTGGCCGTGTAGTCGGCGTCCTGCGAAAGCCAATATTGACGGGCGCCCAGTGTCAGCGTGAATTGCTTGAGGAACTTGTAGTAGAGCTCGCCGAATACGGAGGTGTCCTTTTGCACGCCTGGATTGCTCTGCTCCCAGATGAGATCGTTCGGCCACGGGCCCACCACCGTATTGTCGACGGTCGCCGCCGGCAGGCCTTCGGCGTAGGTCGGGGGAATCTCGAACTTGCTGTGCGTCTTCGAGTAGAAGGCGCCGACCGTGCCGCTGACATTATTTATCGGGTCGAATGACAGACGCAGCTCTTCGGTGAACTGATCGTGGTAGCGCTCGCCGTCCCACAAATAGGGCTGGGCGGGCAGTCCGTCCACCTTGTAGTACGAGCTGAAGACCTGCTGGGTGCCGTAGGTCGAATCCTCAATATCCGAGGTGTGACGATAGAAATAGCTGGAGGAGGAAATGAGCGTCCATCCCTGCCCGGCGTAGCTCAAATCCAGCGACGGCAGCGCCCATTTGTCGGCGGCGTGCGGTTGCACGTCGAATGCCCGGTTCACGGTGTAGATGGGCGTGAATGCCGGCAGCGGCGCAAAAGTTGCGGGAAAGCCATAGTCCTTCGTGTCCTGAAACATGACGCGCACTTTAGCTTCGAAGTTGTCCGTGACTTTCAAAAGGCCCGACACCGACCCGCCGTAGCTCGTGACCGCGCCTTGATCAGCCACGCTGGTGCGTGGCACGGAGAGAAACGGGTCAGTGACGGCGGGGCTCGAGGGGTCCGGATACGTGCGCGTGAGGTAGCCCGCGTCGTGATTGCCGAACAGCACAGCGCGTACGGCGAGTCTGTCCGGCACAACTACCACGTTGCCGATGACATCGCCGCCGCCATCGGCGCTGCCGCCGCCGGAGGTTGCCCCGGCCTGCGCCATGAAACTGAAATCATCCGTGGTGAGGCTCGGTTTCTTGGTGATGAGCCGGACATTTCCCCCGAGGGAGCTTTCTCCATAGAGCGTTCCCTGCGGTCCCTTCAACACTTCGATGTTGTCGATGTCGAGCACTCTGGGATCGACTGAGCCCGGAATCGGCGTGTCATCGATGTAGAACCCCGTCGCTCCTGCAGTACCCGTGAGGTTCTGGCCCGTGATTCCACGAATCGCCACGGTGCGCGCATCGGCGATGCCCGTCGGCCCGCCGCCGTAGGTAAAGGACACATTGGGCGTCTTGGTAGCGTAGTCATTGAAGGACTGAATGTTGTAGTTCTGCAGCGCTTCGGAGGTAAACACAGTAATGCTCGCCGGAACGGTGGCGAGGGACTCGTCGCGCTTGCGCGCGGTGACAATGATCTCCTCAACCGGCGGTGCTTCCGCGCGAGCCTCGCGGGTACTCGTGGGTTCAGGCTCCGTCGGCTGTGGCGCATCATCCAGCATGGCAACGCGCATCGGCGCGCCGCGGCCGTCGTCAATCGGCGCAAGGTTACGCCGCTCCCAGAAGCTCGTGCGCGCTCGGACCTCGATCGTGCGCGCATTCACATCGCGATAGGTCAATCCGGTGTCTTTGAGGATGATCGTCAGCGCCTGCTCGCGGGTGTAAGTACCCTTGATAGGCCGCGCGGTCAGCCCCTTCGCGATCTCGGCAAAATAGACGAGCTGTGTGCCGGACTGCTTCGAGAACTGCTGCAGCGCGGCTGCAACCGGCAGAGCGGGGATATCAAGCCGATACTGCAACGCACTCTCGCCCCACGCGAGCACCGCGGCGCAGATCCCGGCAGTCGCGAGAAGAATCGGCATCGATCGGCGCGGCACATAGGTCATTGTTCCATCCCTTTTCTATTGATGTTCGGGAGACTGAGGTCCGGCGGGCTGAGGTTCGGCTGGGGGCGTGTTATCGATGTCCTTCACGTCCCACGATGGGCCGGCCGAGGAGCGCTCGATGATCCGTTCATGGGTCGCGGATTCGTGGACCGTGACACCGGGCAGGCGGCGCAGGAAGGCGACCAGCGAGTCGGGATCGTTGGCGGCAAAGACGCCGGAGATCTTCTTCTGCGCGAGTTCCGGATCGGCGATCACGAGAGGATGTGGGTTGTAACGGTTGAACTCGGCGACGACCTCGGAAAGCGGTTGCGTGTCGAACACGAGCTGCCGCTGTACCCAGGCGGTCACACGACCCACAGAACCGAGGCGGTGCATTGCCGGAACGCCCTGGCGCGATATGACGAGCTGCTCTCCCGGACCCACCAGAAGCGGCTGGTTCTGTGGCCCGGGCTCCAAAAGTGAGTTGACACTCGTGGGTGTCACCCGCACCTTGCCCTCAACGACGGTGATTTCGGCTTCGGCTGTGGTCCGGCGCACGTTGAATTCCGTACCCACCGCGCGAATGGTCGTGCCGCCGGCGTCTACCACAAACGGCCGGCGAGCATCCTTTGCTACATTGAACAGGGCTTCGCCTCGTTCGAGCGAAACCTTGCGCACCTCGCTCGTGAAGCGCACGGTCGCGCGCGAGCGCGTATTCAGAGTAATCACCGATCCATCGCCCAAGAGCACGGAACGCTGTTCGCCGAGCGCGGTTTCGTATTCGAAGGGCGCAGCTGGCCTCATCACGAGCGCCCATACACTGGCTGCAGTCGCCAGGACCACGACGGCAGCGACCGTAAGCCACTTGGCACCGGGCGAGCGCAGTCGCCACCGCCGTTTCGTCCGCACTTCGCGCACCCGGGTCCACTGTCCGTTGAGTATGCCGCCTGCATCGCTGCGGGCCTCCCTGATGAGCTCCTCGGTGGGAGCGCTGGGCCAGCGCCTTTGAGGAGACACAAGCTCGTGGTGAATCGAGATGACGTGCAGATACGCTTCGACCCGATCGGGTGAGCGCTGAATCCACGCGGAAAATGCCCGCCGCTCGGCATCCGTGCAGGCTTCGTCGCGTAGAACGACCCACCAGTGCGCCGCCTGCGCGCCGGTCGACATCTGCTCGAGGTAGTCGTCGGAACTCATGCACGACTCAGGATGCGCAGGTCGCTCGGATCGAGGCTGCGGCGCAACTCATCGTAGGAGTGAGCTAGATTGCGCCGCACCTGCCGCGGTGTAATCCGCAGGTGCGCGCCAATCTCAGCGTGGCGCATGCCGTCTCTGACGCGAAGTATCAGCGTCGCCCGAACCATGGGCGCGAGGGCCGCAAGTGCAGCGTCGAAGCGCTGTTGCGACATTGAATACTCGAGGTCCAACTCCGGTGTGCCCGAGTCGACCTGACATTCAAGTTCCTCGCTCGTGTGGGGCTTAGCTTGCCGGGCCCGCAGGCGCCATTCCGTAATCACGTGACTGGCGACCCGAATGAGATACGCCTCAGGATCGCGCACCGCATCCGCATCTTTGAGACGCAGCATGCGCAGGTAGACCTCCTGTGCAAGATCTTGCGCATCGGCGCGGGAAACGACGCGACTGTTGACGAACCGCAGCAGTTCGTCATTCCAGCGACTGGCCCACCTTGTTAGTTTGGTGTGCTTGGGCATCGGGGTCGACGCTTGGATGGTGTCGAGGACCATTGTAGATGAAGAGCGGTCTACGTCGAAAAACTGCCCCCCTTGCGGCGCTCAGGCTGCGATAGGACTTGCGCGTTTAGGCGTATAAACCGTTCGGGTTCCTAGATCCGGGATGGATCTGGATCCGCGGCCGCACCCGTGGCCTCGAAGAAATTGGAGAAAGCGACCCGCGAGGCGCTCGAAAATGCTATGGAGCCGAGTGCGCGGCCATCTCGGCGCGAATGAAGAGAGGCAACCCGCTGCGACCAGAAATCCTCGTGAGTCGAACCCGACCGCACAACGTGCTGCGCGCAATAGTCATTAACCAGGCCATCACCGCGGCCAACACAGCGCTAGCGGAGCGTGCCGTACTTGGACTATAGAGGAGGTATGCTAAGCAAGCTATTGAGTAATCGAGAATATATTTGCCTGGTTGCAGCTCGGCCAGTGCCGCAGAGGCGAGCATCACGCGCTAACGCTCGTAGTGCAGACGCCCTCGAAAGAGCGTGATCTCAATTAAGATGCTCGGACAAATTCGACAAACTAGCTTGCCCGACGGCGTACGTCGAAGCGGTCGCGGGCATCACGGCATCCGGAGGTTTATTGAGGCAGCTTGCCCCCAAGTACTCTGCCTGGTCGCTGTTGCGGGCCCGATGGGCCGGCAATGGCTACTGGCGACCCCTGTGGACTGGCGCGAAGCTGCGCGATGCTTACGACATTGTCGTCGTAGGCGCCGGCGGCCATGGATTGGCAACGGCGTACCACCTGGCGAGAGATCACGGCGTCAAGCGAATCGCGGTCCTTGAGAAGCGTCTCCTCGGCTACGGAAACGTAGGGCGCAATACGACGATCGTCCGCTCGAATTACCTCTTGCCGCAGAATCACTACTTCTATGAGAACTCGTTGCGGCGCTGGGAGACGTTGTCGCGCGATCTCAATTACAACGTCATGTACAGTCCGCGCGGCGTTATCGATCTTGCGCATTCTGATGGCGACATGGTCGCGCTTGCCCGGCGTGGCAATGCGATGCGCGTTGCCGGGATCGATGCCGAACTCCTCGACACACGCGGACTTGCTCGGTTCGCGCCCGAACTTGATCCGCATCTCGTGCGGCGTTTCCCGGTGGTCGGGGCCCTCTTGCAACGGCGTGGTGGCACGGTGCGCCACGATGCGGTTGCTTGGGGCTACGCGCGCGCCGCCGCCGCACTTGGCGTGGACATCATCGAAGATTGCGAAGTCATCGGTGTGAGGAGCGCCGCCGGTGTGGCGACAGGTGTCGAGACATCCCGCGGCTACGTCAAAGCCGAAAGGATCGTCTTTGCAGTTGCCGGGCATAGCGGTGCGATTGGCGCCATGTTGGATGTGCAGATGCCCATCGAGACCCACCTGTTACAGGCGATGGTCACTGAGCCCGTCAAGCCTCTGATCAGCAGCGTATTCGTGTACGTGTATCCGCACGGCGAGGTTTACCTCACTCAGTCGGATCGCGGCGGAGTCGTGATGGGGGGATTTCTCGACGGCTTTCCCTCATACACGCGGGAAGGCCAGTGGTTCCGTTTGGAAGACGTCGTACAGAGCGCGGTCGCGCTACTGCCGCAGTTGGCGTCGCTGCGCGTTCTGCGCCACTGGGCCGGAACCAATGACATGTCAATGGACGGCAGCTTCATCATCGACCGGATTCGCTACGACAACGTATTCATCAACGGCGGCTGGTGTTACGGCGGATTCAAAGCCATTCCCGCCTCGGGTGCCGCTTGCGCAACGCTCGTGGCGACCGGCACCGCGCCCGATTTAATCAGACACCATACTCTTGCGCGCTTTCAGACCGGCCGTCTCCTTGATGAGCGTGGGGCGGGACCATTTCCCGCGCGCCAATGAATCGTCTTTATTGTCCATTCTGCGGTGCACGCGAGCTTGAGGAATTCCGCTTTCACAAGACTCTTGCCGAGCCGGGAGCAAACGCCTTCGAAGAGGTCTATGCGCGCACCAACCGGCTCGCGGTAAGCTTGGAGCATTGGCAGCATGTGGATGGATGCCGTGCATGGCTTTTGGTGCGCCGCAACCCTTCCGACGGCACGGTACTGGATGTCAGGCTCGTCGCGGCCGGCGATATGCCGCTCACCCATGAATCCCAGCATGAATCCGCGTAACGCGCGGCAGGGCGCGCGGCTCACCGATGAGCGCGTTTCCTTCACGTTCGACGGGCAACGCTTAACCGCTACGCGCGGCGACACGGCCGCCTCGGCATTACTCGCCGTGGATGTGCGGTTGATGGGGCGCAGCATCAAGTACCGACGTGCGCGGGGAGTGCTGACCGCTGGCTTCGAGGAACCGAATGCACTTTTCGCAGTGGGCGACGAGGACAGCGCCGTCCCCAACCTTCCCGCGTCCGCTCTGGCAGTACAGCCCGGAATGATCATCACGAGCCAGAATCGCTGGCCGACGCTGCGCTACGACGTGAGCGCTCTATTGCAGCTGGGCGGCGGATTTCTCGGGGCAGGCTTCTACTACAAGACTTTCATCTGGCCCTCGTGGCGCACCTATGAGGGACTGATCCGGCGACTGGCGGGATTGGGCCCAGCGCCGCGCGCGTCCAAGCTGCGACAGCCGACAGTCGAGCATTTGGCATGTGACGTACTCGTCGCCGGAGCGGGCCCGGCGGGCCTCGCCGCGGCGCTGGCGGCTGCCCGCGCTGGGGCGCGCGTGGTCCTATGCGAGCGCGATGTCGCCTGTGGCGGAGAGCTCGAATTTGAGACCGCGACAGTTGACGGGGTTGCGTGTGCAGCCTGGATCGATACAACTCTAAAAGAGTTGCGCGCACGCAAGGTCCAAGTGCTCACCGAGACTGCAGTCGTCGGCGGCTCCGAAGGTCTCGTCATCGCCCTCATGCAATCGGGTGGCATGCCGGCCTCCGATGCGCTGTATCGCATTCGCCCTAAGTCGTTCGTCATGGCCATGGGCTCTGTCGAGCGCCCCATTGCCTTCGCAGACAACGACCGTCCGGGGATCATGTTATTGGGCGCCGGTGAGCGTTATCTGACCCGATACGGCGTACGCGTCGGTCGGCAGGTCGTTCTGTTTGGGAACCACGATCGCTTGTACGCCGCTGCCGCGCGTCTGCTCGGCCGCGGCGTTCGAGTAGCTGCCCTCATAGACGTTCGGGGGCAGTTACGCGCAGCGGGGACGCATGCCCTGCGCGCGGAGCTTGTGCGTTCGGGAGTCAACTGTCTTCTGGGTCATGGCGTGCTCGGAACGGTGGGAAAAACTGCCCTGGCGGGCGTCCACGTGGCACCGCTTCCGACATTGACTACTGTGCACACGCTTGCCTGCGATGCGCTCCTCGTGAGCGGTGGATGGTCGCCCAGTCTTCACGCAGGCCTGCACGAGGGCGGCGCTGCGGCCTATATACCCCAGATCGGGTCTTTCGCCGCGGGCGCACAGCCCGCGTGGCGCATCGGTTGCGGCGCGGCGAATGGAAAGCTGGAGCTGGCCGAAGTTCTCATGGATGGCCACGCCGCAGGAATCGCGGCGGCTCATACTGCAGGGGTTGGCGCGGACGCGGGTCCACGACCGGTGGGCCACGGGGATGCGGCCCCAGAACTTGAGCCATTCTGGCGTTGTCCGGCGCCGCTCGCCCAGGAGAAGCGTCAGTTCGTCGACCTGCAGAACGACGTCACCGTCGCGGACCTTCGCCAGGCCATCCACGAGGGCTTCGTTCAGATCGAGCATGCGAAGCGCTACACGACGCTGGGTGTTGGCACTGACCAGGGGCGCTTCAGCTCCTTGCTGGGGGCGGCGATCATCGGCGAGCTCTCAGGGCAGTCGCCGCCTGAGGTCGGCGTCTTTCGGACCCGACCGCCGTATCAGCCGGTCACATTGATGGCGCTTACCGGACACCGCCTGGCCGGCTATCTGCAACCAACGCGGCGCACGCCGCTGCACGATTGGCATGCAGCCCATGGCGGCGTACTGGAGTCGGCCGACCTGTGGCTGCGGCCGCGCCACTATCAGGCCAATGGCGCCGACGCCTTCAGCGCGGGCCTCATCGAGGCGGCTCGCGTTCGCGCTCACGGTGGCATCTTCGACGGTTCCACCCTCGGCAAGATCGAAGTCGCAGGTGTCGATGCGGCGGCGTTTCTCGACCGGATGTACCTCAATCGTGCGAGCACGCTCAGGATCGGCCGCAGCAAATATACGGTGGCGCTGCGCGAGGACGGGATGGTGCTCGATGATGGGATCGTCCTGCGGCTCGCGGAAGATCGATTTCTTGCCACCACGAGTTCCAGCCACGCGCAGCTCGTGCTGTCTCATTTCGAGTTCTGGCGTGACACCGAATGGACGGGCAGACACGTCACGCTGACCGACGTGACGGAGGCGTGGAGTGTCATCGTCTGCGCCGGACCACGCAGCCGCTCGACATTGCAGGAGGTACTCGGTGCTGAATGGGGCACCGCGCTCGTTGAGTTGCAGCATATGCAGTTCACGAGTGGCCTGTGGCGCAATTCTGCACTGCGGGTGCTGCGGGCGAGCTTCTCGGGTGAGCTCGCCTTCGAGCTGCACTGTCGCCCGCAGATTGCGCTCCCGCTATGGGAAGCTCTCGCGCACGGCGCCTTCAATCCCTACGGTCTTGAGGCGCTTGATATCCTGCGCGTCGAGAAGGGCTACCTCACGGGGGCGGAGTTGAATGGGCAGACGGCGCCGGCGGACCTGGGGTTTGAGCGCCTGCTCAAAGCAGACAATCCTTGCGTCGGCCGGGGCCTCTTGCGGCGGCCGGCATTTTCAGAGCGAGATCGCCCGATCTTGGTTGGGCTTCGAGCCGCGGATGGTCACGCGAAGTTTCTCGGCGGCGCACAACTGACCACCGTGAGCGATCAGCGGTGCGGGCGGGGTCATGTCACATCGAGCGTCTATAGCCCGGCGTTAAAGGAATGGATCGGACTTGCGCTTCTCGCACGGGATCTCGCGCGCGAGGGCGAAATGGTAATGGCACGAGATCCGCTGCACGGCCTGGAAACTCCTGTGCGCGTGACTGCGACGGTTCATTTCGACCCATCCGGCGAGCGGATGAAGGCATGAGAGCTGCGGACGTCCTCGTCGCGCCGGTGACGGCGTTGCCGCTCGAGTCTTGCTTTGAGTTCGTCGCCTATCCCGGCAGAGGCATTTCCGCGAGTGCCTTCGGCGCGTGGCCTGCCGGAGCGGGTGAGACGCTTCGAGATGCCGCGGGTCGGCCGACCGTGCTGCACTTCGCACCCGATCGCTGGCTGGTTCCTGCACCATCGCCGAGCCTGATATCGCACCTCATATCGCTCGAGCGCGCGGGATGCGGCACGCTCATTGACGTCGACGGGAAATGGCAGGACTTGCGGATCGTGGCGGAGCACGCGCAGCGCATGCTTGCCCGCACCATCGACGTCGAGACGGTCCTTGCGGATCGGGACTGTGCGGCGATCAGGCTATTTGACTGTCCGGCCATCGTGGCGCGCCACGAGGCAGCATTCAATCTGTGGATAGCGGCGAGCTTTGCACAGAGCTTTCTCGCCGTGAGCTCTGCTATGCCGAACCTTGAGCCCTCGTCATAATGTGCCTCTCGACCTCACCGATCGCCGCAAGCATGGCTGAGAGTGCACGAGGCTCCTCGGGGAGCATCAGTTGACTGCAGCGAACGAGGTTGGCGGCGCGTCGACGCTGCTCCCCGTCCTTGGCCGCTGGCAGCTACTCGGCATCGGCATCGGCACGATCATCGGATCGGGCATATTCGTCGTTCCCGGCCCGGCCGCGGCGCAGTTCGCAGGGCCAGCAATCGCGCTCTCCTTCATGATCGCCGCGCTCGGTTGCGCCCTGGCAGGCCTTTGCTACGCCGAGCTCTCCGCAATGTTTCCGAGCGCCGGCAGCGCTTATGCGTTCAGCACGCGTGCCTTTGGTCGCGTCATCGGCTGGCTCGTCGGCTGGCTTTTGATCCTGGAATATTTATTTGCCGCCGCAATCATCGCGAAGGCCTTTGCTGCTTATTTCGGGGGTCTTTTCAGTATCGGCGACGCGTCAACTGCGCGCCTCGTGCAGGCCGCGCTGCCCCTGCTCGTGCTTGGCGTGACGGCTTGGCTCGCCGTGCGCGACGTAAAGCAGTCGGCATCCATCGTCGGCGTGATCGCGCTCATCAAGGTGGGCGTCATTGTTCTCGTCATCGCGTTCGGCGCCCCGTACGTCAATCCGCATCATTGGGTACCGTTTGTGCCGCAGAACACCGGCACCTGGGGCGAATATGGCTGGAGCGGCGTCGTGCGCGCCGCCGGCATCGTGTTCTTTACGTATCTTGGCTTCGATACCGTGGCGGTGGCAGCCCAAGAGGCTCGACGGCCGCAGCGTGACGTGCCGTTCGCCCTCATTGGCTCCCTCGCGGTGTGCACGGTGCTGTTTGCGCCGATGATGCTCATCGTCACTGGGTTGGTCGATTACCGCGCGCTGAACGTGGCCAATCCCGTCGCAGTCGCGATCGACGCCGCGGGCCCGCAGCTTCACTGGTTGGTGCGAGTCGTGCAGATCGGCGCGACCATCGGCATGGTGTCTGTGCTCATCGTGTTCCTCAT
>Ga0302324_100020088_pt1 | contig 13086 bp, 8 predicted proteins | sample Palsa_T0_1_FD_201949 | JGI IMG/M metagenome (GOLD analysis project Ga0302324, IMG submission 201949) | Peat permafrost microbial communities from Stordalen Mire near Abisko, Sweden - Palsa_T0_1 | ecosystem: Environmental > Terrestrial > Soil > Palsa > Peat permafrost | place: Sweden: Abisko...
CGGCAGCGAGGTTCCAGCGGCGGCCGACATCGACGACAGTCGACGCTCCGCTGCCCTGGCCCATGTGCGTGAGCTCCTCCACCTCAATGGAGCCACCGATGAGGAGATCGACCAGGCGGTGGCCGATGATGTGCTCGACCTCTTTGTGGTCGACCGGATGCTGGTGCCCTCGCGGCGGCGCTACACACGCGCTGAGGTGGCTGAGCTCACCGGGGTCAATCTGAATCTCTTGGAGCGCTTCTGGCGGGCCCTCGGCTTTCCCGGCGTCAGTGACGACGACAGGGCGTTTACCGATCTGGACCTTGAAGCGGTGCGGCTCTTTCAGGGGATGCAGTCGCTCGGCGCAACGCGCACGGACACCGCGCTGCAGCTGGCCCGGGTCATCGGCTCATCCATGTCGCGTATTGCCGAAGCCGAACTCGTCCCCGGAGATATCTCCAGCTCCGAAGTCGACACCATCATGGCAGCAGATGCGTTTGCCAGTGTGGCCGACGTGACCATTCCGGCCATGGCCCGATTGCTTGAGTTCGTGTGGCGCCGGCAGGTGGCGGCCGGCATCGCACGCACCATGCTGCTGCGGAGTCTCGGAGTGGCCCCCGGAGAGAGCCCGGTCATGGCGGTCGGCTTCGCCGACATGGTCGGGTTCACCCTGTTGAGTCAACACCTGAGCGATCAGGAGCTCGCCGCAGTGGTCCGTCGCTTTGAGGAGGTGTCCCACGACATTGTGGTCGGACTGGGCGGGCGCGTCGTCAAGATGATCGGAGACGAGGTGATGTTCGTCGTTGACAGTGTGGCCGACGCCGCCCGGATCGGTCTGGACCTGGCCGATGCCTATGCCGACGACGACCTGCTGTCTGACGTGCGGGTGGGCTTGGCTGCCGGGCAGGTGTTGGCCCGTGATGGGGACTACTTCGGTCCGACAGTCAACCTGGCGCACCGCATCGTCAACATCGGGAATCCGGGAACAGTCCTGATATCCGATGAGTTCCACACCGCGCTGATGGAAGAAGCGCCGGAGGAATTCACCGCCGAGCCGCTGCGACCCCGGCTCCTGAAGGACCTGGGACGCGTGCAGCTCTGGTGGTGTGGGCGGGCCGGGCGCGAGGCCGACGGCACGGGAGTGGAGGCCGACCGACGCCGCAATGTGCGCTGGGAACGCCTGTCCGAGGTGCTCCGTGACTTAGAAGAACTGCGGGAAGTGGGTGAGCGCCTGCTCACCAGCAATCGCGGCTCGGGATCAGTCGGCGCGCAGGCGGGCGGTGGCGATCCCGAAGGGGCGTAGCTCAAACGATCCTTCGAATTCGCGCTCGGGGTAGCCGCGCAGGTTCACCAGCCACCCGGATTGACCGGGAAGCGACACGGTGGTGGCGGACGCAGTCGGGTTGAAGACGCGCACCTCACGCACACCGCCCTGTCGTCGCAGGGCACTGACAATGGCTCCTTCGACGGTGAACTCGCTGCCCGACGCTGCTCGGGTGCCGCCACCCAGGGTGGGGAAGACCTCAAGTGGCAGCAACACGTCGTCAGCCATGGCGTAGGGGTCCTCATGCCCCACCGCCAGCGCGTAACGGAGCTCGACGCGCCGTCCGGTCATCTGCAGCCCATCGACCGGTGTCAGGGGGCCGGCCGGAAATGGGCGGTAGGCCATGCCGAGACGTGACAGCATGCCGGTCGAGCGCAGGACCGTGAGGGCAATGGTGTGAGCCTGGTCACCGCCGGACCCGGGCTCAATGTCGATGAGCTCGTACTCACAGACGCCCTCGTGCACCACGGTGATCCCACCGGCGGAGACAAACCGGTTGGCCGGTGCCGTGGGCAGCCCGAACTCATCGCTGCGCCCTTCGGCGGTCAAGCCGCGCTCAACCACGGTAAACGGGCTCTCGGCCATTGACGTGGTGGCGGGTTCGGGCAGGGGGAGGTGCACCCGGAGCCGGTGGTCCCGGCTCGGATTGACGAACGAGGTGGTCACCCGCACGACGGGATCGTCGGCCCGCAACTCCAGGCGCGTCTCTACATCCACAGTGTGTTCACCGACCCGGGCCTGACTCGGCCCGTCAACGTGATCGGGCCACACGTAGCGAGAGGTGACGACCGCACTGGATCGGACCGGTCCTGTTTCAACCACCCGGACGGTCACCGCCGTCGGCTCATCGATCCACGTGTCCTGGCGCGGCGGCGAGTAGTTGTAGGAGTCACCCAGGTCGCCGCCGTCGACCAGACGTCCGTAGCCCGGCTTCCCGTTGACGGCGAAGGTGCCGTGCGCACCGTCGATGTCCACCGTGACGAGCCCGTTCGTCAGCTTCACCGAACCGTCGGTGTCACTGCCCTCCACCGGGTGCTCGAGTGCCACTGGGACGAAGGCTTGCCAACCGTAGGCGGGTACCTCGGCCACCTTGGCGGCGATGCGCCTGATGGGGGGCTGGTCCATGGCGATGCGGAACACGGCGTCAGGCCGGGCACCCAATTTGGTGAAGATGGTCTGCTTCGCCTCGGCAATGGGCACATTGGGCCGTTCTTCGGCCCCGACGGAAATGGTGATGTCGATACCCTCATCGTCCTCTTCGACGGTGATGGCGTGGATCCACGCGTCGTTTTCGATCTTCGGGCCTTGCAGCATGCCGAGGACGGTGCGGACGGTATCGGCGTCGAGGACCATTGAGCCCGGCAGTCCGGTTCTTTCGGAAATCACCTGCACATTGCTTTCGGGTGGCTCCGCCGCGCTGACCACCAACTCGACCACGCCCGAGCGGGCCCGCTGGACGGAGTTGAGCACGTAGTTGCCCGGTTCGGCCAGGGTACGGGCGAAGGTGGCGATGGCGCGGTCGGCCAGTCCACTGGCGATCGTGCGAGCTTCGGCGTAACGGTGGAGCACGGCATCGACCACGTCGTCCACCGAGCAGGCACAGATGGAGTCATGGGCGGAGTTGCGGATGATCTCCTTCCAGGCCAGGCCCAGCAATTCGGCCGGCCAATCGGCCGGAGCCCCGAACAAGGCGGCCAAAGGTTCGGCCCGCCGCTCGAGCTCGCGTTCGGCCAGGGCCCCCATGCGCTTGACGTCGACGCGGTTGGAAGTGACGCCCATCAACATGTTGGATCGCCAGCCTGACCGGAGCTCACCCACCCAGCGCTCCAGCCCCTCGGTGGGTGCACCGGCCAGGTAGCTCGGCAGGGAGGTGATCTCAAAGGTGAACTCGTCCTGCATGTCGTTGGCTTCAGCCACGGTCCGACCGAGGGCGGGTTGTGGGAAGAGGTGGTCCGAGCCGTTCATGCAGAGGAGGTCGTCAATGAGAAATGACTCGATCTCCTCCACGTGGTCCTGGGTGCGACGGATGAGCGCCTTGGCGTCATCGGGCAGGGCGGCCCCGTTGCTGTACCCAACGGGGAGATATTCGGCCCGCACCTCTGACCCGTCGGGTGACGCCCAAGTGAAGGCACTCTTGGAGATGGACGAAGGGACGCCACGCCACACCACGGTGTGCCCGAACCCGGCCTGGCGCAGAATCTGCGGCATCTGTGCGATGTGCCCGAACATGTCGGGTAGGTAGCCCACCTCCATCACACCGCCGAATGCGGCACCACGGACGATACCCATCTGGAGATTGCGGATGATGGTTTCACCGGACGAGAGGAACTCGTCCATCAGGATGTACCACGGCCCCATGCTGAGCCGGCCGGCCGCGGCCAGCGTGCGCATGCGCTCCTCGTTCTGCGGGCGCACCTCCAGATAGTCGTCGACGACGGCCATCTGACCGTCCAGCATGAAGTACTGGTAGCTGGGGTCGGTCTCAAGGAGCGGAAGGAGCGTGTCGATCATGTCGACCAGATTGAGACGGAAGTCCTGGTACGAGCGGTACCACTCGCGGTCCCAGTGGGTGTGCGGCACTACGGCAATCCGGCGGGCTGTCATGACCGAAACTCTACGACCTGCCAGCGCCGGCGGACAGTGTGCACCAGGCTCATCCCCTACCATGCTGGCGGTGGGGCCCGAGGCTTGGCAACAGCACCTGGTCGGGCGGGCCGACTTGTTCAACCCGACCGACCTGGGGTCCAGCGGCACTCTCCTGGCCGTATGGGACAGGCATTGGCGGGACCATCCGGGCGCCACGGTTCTCATTGACGGATCGGACCGGACCTCGGAGCTGTCCGCGGAGGCATTGGCGACACAGACCAGCGGTGCCGCCGCCGTCCTGGTGCAGCGGGGCGTGTCCCCCGGAGACAGAGTGCTGTGGAGCTGCTCTCCCTCGTTGCCGTCGATTGTGGCCCTGCTCGGGGTGTTGCGGCTGGGAGCGGTACTTGTCCCCGTCAGTCCGGCGATGACCGAACGTGAGCTGCGGTACGTCGTACACGATGCGACACCATCGGCCGCACTGCTTGAGCGCCCGGAACACGCCGGGTGGATCGACTCCGCCGCCACCTCCGTGCTGATGGTCGGAGACCTGGTGTCCATGTCGGATGGATTGGCGCCGCCGAACCTTGATGCTGCCCTGCCCGGCGACGATGCTCTCATTGTCTACACATCGGGTACCACCGGCCGACCCAAGGGCGCCATCCACACCCACGGCTCACTTCTGGCCGGTGTCCGTTCGCTCCAGGTGGCCTGGGGCTGGGAGCCCGACGATCACCTCATCCTCACCCTGCCCCTCTTTCACGTGCACGGCCTGTGCGCAGGACTCTTCGGCACCCTGACCGCGGGCGCGTCCGCCGTTGTGTTCGACCGGTTCTCGCTCGATGTTGTGCTCGGTGCGGCACCGGTCAGCACCATGTTCTTCGGTGTGCCCACCATGTATCACCGGCTGGCTGAATCCGGGCGGGCCGGAGCGCTGGCGTACTTGCGGCTCTGCGTGTCGGGTTCGGCGCCGCTGTCCGCCGACCTGTGGCATCGCCTGCACCGGGTCGATGGCATCGAGGTTCTTGAGCGCTACGGGATGTCCGAGACACTGCTCACCATCTCCAATCCATTGGTGGGGGAGCGCCGACCCGGCTCGGTCGGGCTCCCGCTGCCGGGAGTGGAGTGCTTCATTTCCGACGTGGACGAGCAGGGGGTGGGTGAGCTCATGGTCCGCGGACCGTCGTTGTGTCGCGGGTACTGGGGGAAGGCAGAGGCCAGCGCGTCCCTGTGGACCGATGGATGGTTGGCCACCGGCGATCTGGCCTCGGTGGGCGACGGGGGGTACGTCACCATTCGGGGCCGGCGGACTGAGCTCATCATCACCGGGGGACACAATGTGTACCCGGCCGAAGTAGAAGGTGTCCTGGCCCGTCACCCCTCGGTCGGGGAGATCGCAGTGGTCGGCGTGCCGTCAGCCGAGTGGGGAGAGTCGGTGGTGGCCTATGTGGTGGGGGCGCAGGGTGCACCGGACATTGACGGGCTGACTGCAATGGCGGCCCGGGAACTGGCCCCGTTCAAACGGCCGCGGCAGTTCCGGGTCGTCGACGCGCTCCCGCGTAACGCCATGGGCAAGGTGGTCCGGAGGGAGTTGCAGTGAGGCAGACGGGCCCGAAGTTTGGTGGCCCCTGCGGTAGCGTGAGGGCATGGCTACCTTCTTGATGCTCTCGACTGTGGGTCCCGATGGGGCCGCCACCCTGGCCGAGAATCCCGATCGCCTCAAGGCGGTCAATGCCGAGGTGGAAGCGATGGGTGTGCATGTCCTCTCCCAGTGGGCGCTGCTCGGTCCTTACGACTTCTGCACCGTGCTTGATGCCCCCGATGAGAAGACGATGGCCCGGGTCGCGCTCTTCCTCGGCGCCCGGGGCACGCTGAAAACGCTCACGCTGACGGCCATCGCGATTGACGATTACATAGAGTCGGTGCGTCAGGCCGGCGGAACCTGACGCCGTTCAGTGCCACCAGAAGCCCTGGCGGCTCCGTTGACGGCGTACGTCGTCGCGGGAAAACAGCTCACCGAGAATGCTGCCATCGGACAGTCGGCGAATGCGGTAGCCGGACCCGGTGAACTCAGCCACCTCGAACCCGCGCACCCACGTTCCCTGGTAGCGATTCCGGACATCGACCTGTGTGCCAGGCGCCAACGGTGACCGGGCGTTCGGATCACGTGTGGCCTCCCCCTCAGTACTCACGGTCCCATCGTATTGAGGCGCGGCGCACTACGAGGAACTGGTGAGCCCCACCAGGGTCGCCTCGCCCGATCTGGCCGAGGAACGACTGCTTTGGGCCGAGGGTCACACCTGGGTGGCCGGCCTGGACGAGGTCGGACGAGGAGCGTGGGCCGGACCGGTCACCGTGGGTGCCGCCGTGGTGCAGGTCGACAGGACCGAAGCGTCCATGCCGAGGTGGTTGCGGGACTCCAAACAACTCAGCGAAGGTCGTAGGGAGTCCGAATTCCTCGCCATCGGCGCGTGGTGCGACGAATGGGCCATCGGACATGCCTCACCGGCGGAATGTGACCAGTGGGGGATGCGGATCGCCCTCCGGCTGGCAGCACAGCGCGCCCTGTCCGGTCTACGCCGCACGCCCGGAGCTGTGTTGGTCGATGGACCGGTCGACCTGGTGAGCGAGCCGGGGGTGTCGCATCAGATGTTTTCGGGGACCGTTCGCCCGATCACCGGTGGCGATGCCCGGTGTGCGTCCATCGCGGCTGCATCCGTACTGGCCAAGGTCACACGCGATCGCCTCATGCGCGACGAGGCACGGCACTTCCCGGCCTACGGATTCGAGCGCAACAAGGGGTATCCCTCCCCCGTGCACCAGATGGCGCTGCGGGGCTACGGGCTTTCGGCCATTCACCGGAGGAGTTGGTCCTTTGTCGCCGATCTGCCATGGAAGGCCGGTGGCACGGCCACGGTGCAAAACATCACGTGACCTGGGTCAGCTCAGATTCCGCTCCGTTCTCCCGCGGTAGTGTGTGCATGCGATGACCACAGTGCTTGAGGTGGATGATCTCCATACGGAGTTTCACATGCGGTCCGCCAACGTCGTGGCGGTCGAAGGCGTCTCATTCCGGGTGAACCAGGGCGAGTGTGTCGGGATCGTCGGCGAATCCGGCTGCGGGAAGAGCACCACCGGGTTCTCCATCATGCGCCTGCTCCCGGGCAATGGCCACCTCACCAGGGGGAAGGTGTCATTGAACGGGCGGGACCTGGCCAGTTTGTCCGAGAAGGAGATGCGCCAGGTGCGCGGGGACGAGGTGGCCCTCATCCCGCAGGATCCCCTGACTTCGCTGAACCCGACCATGACCATCGGCCGGCAGATCTCCGAATCCGTGACGCTGCACAGGGACGCCAGCAAGAAGCAGGCGCGGGATCGGGCCCTCGAAGTGTTGACCATGGTGGAGATGCCCCGCCCGGCGGAGCGGCTCGACCAGTACCCCCATGAGCTTTCCGGGGGCTTGCGCCAGCGGGTCATGATCGCCATGGCGCTGGCCTGCGAACCGAAGCTCCTTATCGCCGATGAGCCCACGACCGCCCTCGACGTGACGATTCAGGCCCAGATTCTCGACCTCATCGATACCCTGCGCGAGAGACTGCACATGGCCGTCGTGCTCATCACCCACGACATGGGTGTCATCGCTAGCCGAACGGATCGGGTCGTCGTGATGTACGCCGGCAAGGTGGTCGAGGAAGCCACCACTCACGACCTGTTCAACGAGAAGCGGCATCCCTACGCGGAGGCACTCCTGGCGTCGGTGCCCCGGCTCGACCAGGACCGGTCACAGCGGCTGACCAGCATTCCAGGCCTCCCTCCGGACCTCTCGAAGAAGATCACCAGTTGTCGTTTTGCCCCGCGGTGCACCTACGCCACCGACAAGTGCCGCGAGGAAGAGCCCCCGCTCGAGGGCGTGAGTACCCGGCTCGATGTCGATCACCGGTTCGCCTGCTTCCACCCGATCCCCGTCGTCGAACGCCAGGCCAGGGCCGCATACTCCGGTGCGCTGTCCTCCAGTGAGACGGCCCGGATGGCCAGCCTGGCCAACGAGCCGGTGCTGCTCGAAGTCGAGCACCTGGTCAAGGAGTTTCCGGTCATGGCCGGGACGGTCCTGCGGCACAAGGTCGGAAGCGTCAAGGCGGTCTCCGATATCTCCTTCAGCTTGCGCAAGGGCGAGATTTTCGGCCTGGTGGGCGAGTCCGGCTGCGGCAAGACGACCGTGGGCCGGTTGCTCGTCTCTCTGGAGCGGGCGGGGTCGGGATCGATCCGCTTTGAAGGCACCGAAATGACCACGCTCAGTTCCCGGGACCTCAGAAGCAGTTGCAGCGACATTCAGCTCATGTTCCAGGATCCCTACGCGTCACTCGACCCGCGCATGCGGGTGGGATCAATCGTCGGCGAGCCGCTGGTGGTGCAGAACATAGGGACGCCGTCGGGTCGTAAAGAGAGGGTGGCCGAGCTTCTGGCCGAAGTCGGTCTGAGCCCGGCTGCCGTCAACCGCTACCCGCACGAATTCTCGGGTGGCCAGCGGCAACGGATCGGATTCGCCCGTGCCCTGGCTCTCGATCCAAAATTGGTCATTGCCGACGAGCCGGTCTCCGCACTGGATGTCTCCATTCAGGCCCAGCTCCTCAACGTCATGAAGGATCTGCAGGTCCGCCACAGCCTGACCTACATCATGATCTCGCACGACCTGGCGGTGGTGCGCTACATGGCGGACACCATCGGTGTGATGTACCTGGGCAAGCTGGTGGAGATGGGGCCGGCGTCCGAGGTGTACGAGCGCCCGGCTCACCCCTACACCCAGGGCCTCCTTGACGCCGTGCCCGTGCCCGAGGTGGAGAGAGTGAAGGCGGAGCGCCAGATCCGGGTCACCGGTGAACTTCCCTCTGCGGTGCATCCCCCGTCAGGGTGCCGCTTCAGGACCCGTTGCCCTCGAGCCCAGGAGCGTTGCAGCGTTGAGGAACCCGGCCTGAGTGAGTACGAGAAGGGCCATGTGGCGGCCTGCCACTTCCCCCTGCAGACGCCGGTCAGAATTGCGGGCAGTCTCCCCGCCACCGTGTGACTATCGCCGTTGCAGGCGGACTTCGAGGGCGTCCCGCAGTGCGTCGCCGACGAAGTTGAAGGCAATGACCACCAGCACAATGCAGATTCCCGCCGGATAGATCTCCCACCAGTACCCGCTGAGGGCGTAGTTGACCCCGTTGGACAGCATGCTTCCCCAGTCCGTGCCGGGCGCCGGTATGCCCAATCCGAGGAATCCGAGCGCGGCCAACAGCAAGATGGAGTCGGCCACCTGGAAGGTGGCAAAGACCACAATGGTCCCGATGGCGTTGGGGACGATATGACGCCCGATGATGCGTCGACGGCTCCCTCCCATTATGCGCACCGCCTGCACGTACTCGCGGACACGCAGGGTCAACGCCTCGCCGCGAATGAGCCGGGCCGGCACCAGCCAGCTGATGAAGGCGATGACACCGATGAGCAGGAGTTCGGTCGAGTGGAAGATGGCCACCAGGGCGATGAGCAGGAAGAGGGACGGGATGGAGAGCAGGACATCAACCGCGCGCATGAGCAGGGCATCGGCCCAGCCCCCGAAGAAACCCGAAAGTGCCCCGTAGATGACGCCGACCACCGTCGCCACGGCGGCCGAGGCGAAGCCCACAATCAAGGACGCCTGTCCACCGAACATCAGGCGGCCCAGAATGTCGAATCCGTTATCGTCGGTACCCAAGGGGTTCTGGGCGCTCGGAGCGCCATTCTGTGTCGAGTTCAGGAGTGCTTCCTGGGCGTTGAGCTGGTTGGAGTGGTAGAGAAACGGGCCAACGAAACAGAACAGCACGAAGAAGACGATGATGGCGAGGCCGACCACGGCCAACTTGTTCTCCACGAAGACGCGCAGAATCTGGCGCGTCATACTTCCGCTGCTGACTGCCTCACCACCATCGGGTATGGCGATCATCTGATCAGGACTGATGGCCTCACCGCCCATGGGGATCGGCGTGGTCGACGGGTCGGGCCCGAACACCGGATCTTCTGACGGGCCCGGTGTGGTCATGAGGCACTCCCAAATCGAATTCTTGGATCGGCGACGGCATAGAGGACGTCGGCCAACAAGGACCCGAACACCGTCGCCACGGTGATGACGAGTGTGGTCCCCAGAACAGTGGGGATGTCGTCTGACAGAGCCGACTGCACCGTCAGAAGCCCCATGCCCGGGTAGTTGAAGACGGATTCGGTGATGAGCGCACCGCTGACAATGGCCGGGAGAGAAAGCCCGACAAGCGTGAGGATGGGAATAAGAGCATTGCGCAGGGCGTGCCCGAACAGCACACGTCTGGAGCTGGCTCCTTTGGCCACCGCGGTGCGGACATAGTCCTCCGCCATGGCGTCCATCATGGAGGAGCGCATGTAGCGGCTGAAGGAAGCGATGGTGATCGCGGCCAGGGTGAAGACGGGAAGAATGAAGGCACGTGGATCGGCGAAGATCGTCCAGAAGGTGCTCTGATCGGGGGGGGAGACTGGAAAGGCCTTGACGTCGAACGAGAAGAAGAGGATCAGCAAGGTGCCGAGCAGGAATGACGGCATGGCGTAGAAGATGAACGACACCGCCGTGAGCGAGTAGTCAAGCAGTGAGTTCCGGCGGACCACCTGAAGGATGCCCAAGGGCACGGCGATGATCAAGGCCAGGAGGGTGGAGGCGCCGACCAGCGACAGGGTTCTCGGGAGGCGGTCCGAAATGACGTTCAGGACGCGTTGGTCGTAGTGGAACGAGTAGCCGAGGTTCGGGTGCCAGAAGGGCCAGATGAGTCCGCGTATGTAGTGGTAGAACTGGTCCCACAGCGGCAGGTCCAATCCGTTGATGCGGTTGAAGTGCGCAATATTGAATGGCGTTGCGTGCTGGGGGCCCAGAGCGGCACGGGCTTCACCCCCCGGGACGAGACGTCCCAGCACGAAGACAACTGCGGTGACAAAGAAGATAACGATGAGGGCCTGGATTGTCCTACGAATCAGGAATCCGATCATCTACACCGTTTTCTATCGATCTCTCGCCAGATCCCGTGTGGCGGAACCCCCCTCAAACCGGTCGGATGATCCGGTCCGAGGGGGGTCTCCCCATCACACGTTGTTGCGTGAGCACATCAATGCTCGTACTGCTGGGGCGCTATGACTTCCAGCGCCAGTTCTCTGGCTGGAAGTCCAGGTAGACGTTCTGCGGCACCACTCCCGAGAGCTTCTTGTTGATCTCGGTGATTGACGCAGCCGCACTGGGCTCCCAGACCACGGGCAGCTGTGTGGACAAGTAGTTCTCCCAGGCGGTCAAGGGCGTGTTCGACGAGGTGGTCGCCGCAATCAGCGCCTCGTTCTTGGCGCTGAAGTAGCTGCCGTAGTTGGCGGCCGAGCCCTTCCCGAACAATGTCTCGCCGGTCGGGTACGTGTCCGGAGCGTAAATCCATCCTCCACCCCACTGCTCGTAGGTCCAGGTGCAGCTGGGACCGGGTGTGCAGGGGACCGCATCGCCGATGACGGTGTCAAAGGTCTGAGGCACCAGGGTGATGTTGATACCCACCGCCGACCAGGCGGCCTTCTCGGCCGTCATCATGTCGGTGAGAGCTTCGGTACCGGTGGCGAAGGGAAGCTGGAACGACAGTGGCGTTCCGACAGGAATGCCGGCTCCGCACTCATTGCTGGCCGTCCCCGCCTTGATGCAGGTGTCCGTGCCATTGGGGACAATCTTCCACCCGTGTGAGCTGAGCAGTGACTTGGCCTTGCTCGGGCTGTAAGGGAACGGATTCTCCTTCTCAAATGAGGAGGCGAAGGAGTTCGTTGGCGTGACGGGTACCGGTCCGTAGGTGGGAACGGCGTAGCCCTTGAACACCTTTTTGATGTACAGGGGCTGGTCGACCAGGGACTGGAATGCCTGCCGGTAATACGTCTGGGCGAACACCTTGCCCGCCGTGCCGTTGTTGGCCGTCGAGTTGAAGTTCATGGGGAAGTACGTCACGCCCCAGTCGTAAATCGGTACCAGGTTGAAGTTGGTAAGCCTCGGGTTGTTCGGCCCCGCCTTGCTGGAGCTGACTGCCCCCTTGGTGATGTCCTGGGTGGGTATGTATCCGACACTCAGGTTTCCGGCCACCAGGGCATTGAACTCGGCGTTGTCGTCGGTGTAGGGCAACTCGGTGAACAGCTTCAATGTCGGCTTCACCGGGCCCGAGTAGTCAGGGTTGGGGACGAAACTGGCCGTGCCGTCGGCGTTGAACGACTTCAGATTCCAGGGGCCGTCCACGACCTTCCACAGAGGGTTCACGGCATAGGTGGACAGCGAGCTGGCCGCGTTGGGGTTGGTGGCGTTGTAGCCGGCCTCATTGGAAAGGAAGGTGTACACCGCCGTGCAACCGGCGTCGTCCGTGCCATAGGCAGCAGTGGAGCAACCACCCGAACCGGGGGCGCCGCCGACCTTGTTGATGTCCCACGCCACCGGCATCGGGGTGACCTGCGACAACTCGTTATAGGTGAACCAGTAGGGGTTGACCGAGCTGTCGATCGTGAAGGTGACCGTACTGGCGGTGGCCGTCACGCTCTTGAGGTTGTCGGGCATCTCACCTGGGGTGTACCCGCACCAGTTGGCCTTCTGGGCGTGGTCGATGTTCATCCAGAACAGGACGTCCTGGCCCGTCACCGATTCCCCGTTGGACCACTTGTAGCTCTTCAGGCTGACGGTGACCTTGGTGTTACCGGCCGAGTATGTCGGCGAATTGCCGATGGAGAGTGACGGGTTCAGCGCGGGAGTGGTCCCATCGCCGAACCAGAACAAGGGCCGGAACATCAGGTACTGGAACTGGTCGATGTTGGCGACCGAGCACAGCGAATCGGGGTAGAACGGCAAAATGAAGTTCGGTGTGGCCGACGGTGCTTCTGCGATGGTCGCCGTCGTCGGTGTCGAAGCGCCACTGGTGCTCGGCGAAGCGACGATCAGCCCAGCTGTCAGCGCTCCTGCAGCCATGGCGGCATATGCCGACCGCTTGAGAAACCCCTTCATACCCATAGCACTCCCTTGCTACTCGGTCGCCCCAGTGACGACCTATGCAAATCTCCAGCCCGCCCAGCGGCGGAAGATTCAGTAAACGTAACGCAACTGCCACAATCTTTGTAGAACGGAGGGTTAAATCTTCTCCTTCATCCTCCAAATTTTTGATGCTCTG
>Ga0302324_100020091_pt1 | contig 13083 bp, 12 predicted proteins | sample Palsa_T0_1_FD_201949 | JGI IMG/M metagenome (GOLD analysis project Ga0302324, IMG submission 201949) | Peat permafrost microbial communities from Stordalen Mire near Abisko, Sweden - Palsa_T0_1 | ecosystem: Environmental > Terrestrial > Soil > Palsa > Peat permafrost | place: Sweden: Abisko...
CTGCATGGCGTGATCGCGCTTCACGATGCGTTTGTAGTACTGCCGCACGACCGTTCGCCACGCCCAGCGCAGCGGGCCAACTTCCCTGATGAAAGCGGTGTTGATCGCAATCCCTCTCTGGAAAGCCTCAGCCCACGGCGTCGGCGCAGTCAGCACTTCTTCCGGGGCTAAAGCCCAAGTCGTTCTGGTGGCAATTGCGGCATGACTGAAGTCATGCCCTGTTACAAGGCACTGCAAAATCGCCTTTCGAGCAAGTTTTCACCAAGCTGTGAGTGCATGCCCTTTCAAGGCGTCGATTCAGCTCGAAAGCCTACCGCGGCGCAGGCTCCGCGGAATCGGCCAGCGCGTAGGCCAGCACTGCATTCACGGCTGCGTTCTCGGCCAGGTGCAGTGGGACCACTTTGTCGAACGTGTCGGCGGCCGTGTGGTGGTAGTTGAAGTAGTAACGGCTGTCCTGCACGGGGGCAAAGCTGGGCACGCCGTTTTCCGTTAGCCCGCCGATGTCTTCGCCCGTCTCCGGTGAAGCGACATTGGTTGACGCGCCAATCGCGTCGAGCACCTGCGCCACCGGATTCAGCCATTGTCCCAGCGCGGACTTGCCGGCGTAATAGATCCCCGTCGGATGATCCGCGCCTCCGTCGGTCTCGATTGCGCCAATGTGGTTGGCAAAATCGTTCTTGTGGTCGGACCTATACTGCTCGGCGCCCTGCGAGCCTTCTTCTTCGCTCATCCACGCGATGAAGCGCACGGTTCGCCTGGGATGAATACCCAGATCGTGCAGCAAGTGAATGACCTGCATGGAGACCACCACGCCCGCGCCATCGTCGATAGCGCCCGTGCCCAGGTCCCATGAATCCAGATGACCTGAGACAACCACCACCTGCTCCGGATGCTCGGTTCCCTTCCAGTCGGCGATGACGTTAAAGCTGTCCGCATCGGGCAGCGTCTGCGGCGTCAGCGTCAGGTGCAGCTTCACCGGTCCCTGGCTGGTCAGGTCCTTCAGCATATCGGCATCCTCAGCCGTGATGGCAGCGGCCGGTATCTTAACGACCTCATTCGAATACTGTGTCATGCCGGTATGCGGCAGGCGGTAATCTGCTCCGCCCACTGACCGCACCAGCACAGCGATTGCGCCCGCTGTAGCACCCGCGATCGGACCCGCGGCACGATAGATCACAGCTCCAACATAGGCTTCCATTCCCTTGCCCTGCGCGGCCAGTTCCTTATCGAATTTGTGATTGAAGAGCAGAATTTTGCCCTTCGCCGCATCCGGCGGCAACGCCTGGAGCGCTTTCCAGTCGTCTACGACGACGACCTCGGCCGTCAGCCCCTCAGCCGGCGTGGCCACGCTGCCTCCCAGGGCCGTGAGCACCACCTTCTGCCTGGTGCCCGGCGTCTGGCCCGGCCACGCAACCACCTCCGCGGTCTCTACGCCGCGAACCCAGTGGGGCACCTTGGCTTTTTCGAGCGTTACGTCGGCGCCCAGCGCGCGCATTTCGGCAGCCACGTACTCCACTGCCTGCCCCGCCTGCGGCGACCCGCTGATGCGCGGGCCGATGTTGTCGGTAAGGTGGCGCAACTCGTTCAGCGCGTATGGGTCCTTGAGCGCGGCGTCGCGCAGGCGCGCCATTACCGTCAACTGCTCCGGCGTCCACGCGCTGGCGCGATTCTCCATCATGCCGTTCAGGCGGTCCTTTAGGGAGGGGGAGGACGGCGGGTTTTGCGCCACGCAAGCGGCCGCGCTCATTGAAAAGGCAATGGACGCAAGAAGTCCAACGCAGATGTTTTTCCGAGGAAATTCCATGCCGGATGTTACCACGCCTCCGCTGCGACTCTTTCCCCGCGAAAACGTCTATACGTTTGGAACGGCTACACAATGGCCGCAGCAGGAACCCTACGGGGGACTGCGGATTTGGAGTAACCCAGGCCAGCGAAGGCGCTTCCGGCGTCCGGCGCATCCAACTATGGGTCCGGACGCGATAGGTGCGGGCGGTCTTGCCCGGCGCTGGCTATACTGGTAATTGGTGCAATCAATCATCCAGCCCCACGGCTGGTCATCTGACGAGGTTACGAGAACCTATGAAATCGCTCTTTGAACGGCTCCGTACGCGCCGTCTCGCTTCAATGTTTGTTTTGCTTGGCACCCTCTCACTCGCAATTGTGGCTGGGTCATTTGCTGCTCACGGGGTCCGCGGACAGGAAAAACAGAGTTCGAGCTCCGACGCCACTCCCTTGAAGGTTGTCGACTCCTCCGTGGCGCCGAATGAGTTTGTGAAGATCGCCAAAGAGGTAGGGCCGGCGGTGGTCAACATCAATACTCAGACCCTTCCCAAACAGTCCTTGAACAAGGGCGGCAAGCGGAATCCGCACCTGCGCGCGCAGCCCAATCCGCAATCTCCTGGCGACGACGACCAGGAAGACGACCAGCAGCAAGGTCAGGGTCAGGGCAACTTCCAGGACTTCTTCAACAAGTTCTTCGGCGGCCAGGTGCCGGACCAGGACGGCGGCGACGACAGCCAGGTTCGTGAATCTCTCGGCTCGGGATTCATCGTCGACTCCAAGGGCTACATCATTACCAACAACCACGTAATCGAGAAAGCCGACAAGATTTACGTCAAGCTCTCGACCGACCCGGACACCACTGAACTGGGTCGCCCGGCGCACATCATTGGCGTCGACAAGGCCACCGACCTGGCCGTGATCAAGATCGACACCAGTTCCCCGCTGCCCACCGTCAAGCTAGGCAACTCCGACACCGCGCAGGTGGGCGACTGGGTGGAAGCCATCGGCAGCCCCTTCGCGCTCTCGCAGACCGTCACCGCCGGCATCATCTCCGCCAAGCACCGGACCATTGAGCCCGGAGCGAGCGGCCAGTTTCAGCACTTCATTCAGACCGATGCGGCCATCAATCCCGGCAACTCCGGCGGGCCGCTGCTGAATATGAATGGCGAAGTCATCGGCGTCAACACAGCCATCTACACGCAGTCGGCCGGCTACCAGGGCATAGGCTTCGCGATGCCGTCCAACACCGTGGTCGAGGTGTACAACGACCTGATCAGCTCGAGCCACAAGGTCACGCGCGGGTCAATTGGGATTCGTTTCAACCAGGGCTTGCCGGGCGCCGTCAACCGCGTCTACGGCTTCAAAACCGGCGTGTTGGTGCAGCAGGTTGTGCATGGCGGCCCGGCGGATAAAGCCGGACTCAAGGGGGGCGACATCATCACCAGCGTCGATGGCCGCTCCATCAAAGACGGCGACGATCTGGTTAACGAGATCACCAGCCGCCGCCCTGGCTCGAGCATTCGCCTCGGTTACCAGCGCGATGGCAAGCAAATGGACACCACCGCCACCATCGGAGATCTGGACCATGTCTTCGCGGAGCAGGATAACCAGCAAGCCGATGCCGGCACTGACAACCAGGGCGACGCCGGCGAAACCAAGCTGGGCCTCGTGGTCCGCCAGGAGTCCGATTCAACCGCCGCCAAGCTGAAGGTTCCCGGCGTGGTGATTCAGTCAGTCCGTTCTGGTTCATTTGGCGATTTGCAAGGGCTTGAACCGGGCCTGATCATTACCCGCATCAACAAGCAGCCCACCGGGACCAAGGACCAATTTGACGCCGTGGTCGGCAAGCTCAAGACCGGCGACGACGTGGTGTTCGAGATCCTCGATCCGCGCCGTCCGGACAATGGAATCAACTACCTGGGCGGTACGCTCGAATAAATTGAAGAGAGCGCCGGTGCATGATTCCGGCTTCGGCGCTCTTTTCCGCAATCGTTCAACTTGCCCTATTTGATACATTATTTGTTGCCGCAACGCGAGATAAAGCGATAGACTTGAGGTTAATCCTTCAAGAAAATCCGGTTTTCATAGGGTGAATGAGCGTGCCTTCATTTAGTGCAAAATTGGCCATTGTGCTTTCAGCAGTGCTGATGGCATCGCCGGCCTTTGCCACGCGCACCCACCGGGCAACCAGCGGCGGAAATTCCCGCACCAGTCATAAACCAGCCCCCAAACCCCAGTCGCATCGGCTTCACGGCCAGCAGGCCATCGAGCCGGCGCGCGTCACGGAGATCCAGCAGGCATTGATTCGCGAGCATTATCTGAACACCGAAGCCAACGGCAGGTGGGACGCCACCACCGAAGCCGCCATGCAGAAATACCAGGCCGACCAGGGCTGGCAGATCAAGCTGATGCCCGACTCGCGCGCGCTCAAGAAGCTTGGCCTGGGCCCCGACTACTCCACCGCCATCAACGCCAAGACCGCCACTTTTGCCGATCCGCCGCCGGTTACCACCATTCCTGCGGACCAGGCTGCCGGCTTCGTTCAGAGCGCGCATCTCCATCAGTAATCCGACCTCGTGAGTTCAAAGCAAACAGAATGGCCGCCCGAGGGCGGCCATTGGTGTCAGGGGCCAACATTGAGCCGAAGCTTAGAACCGCGACGCCGGCATCCCCTTCAGCAGGAATTCGTACCGTCCCCGCAGCGTGTCCGGCCCGGAGGTGATGGTGCTGTCGAGATGGATGAGGGAATCGTCTTTGTCATACTTCGGCCACACCGGCAGTCCCGCTCCGTTGGGATCGCCCGTTTTCGCGAAGTTCGTCCAGTAGCTCATCATCTCATCGCTTAGCTTGCGATCATCCGCGCTGGCAGTCCAACCCGGCCGCGTATCGAGCGTGCCAAAAACATACTCAATGTCGTCGGAGTGAAAAGCGAATGTTCCTGGATGGAATTTGCTCGGGGTCGCGCGCAGCTCGAAGTGATAGCGATAGACCGGCGAATCTCCCGTCTTGCGTTGCGCCTCAAGCCACTTCCATGTGCTGAATGCGATAAATGAATCGCTCCCGTAAGCGATGGCTGAATTCACCGCCTGCTCATCGGTGTCACCGGGATAAAGCGTGAGAAATTCCGCCGCGCGATCCTTGAACATTGCGGCCGCCATCGCCTTCCATTTTTCCGCCGTCATGCCATTGGCAAAAAAGCTGCCCTCATCGCGATTCCAGCCCGCCAGCAGCGGCACATGAGCCTGCTTGCCTGCCGCATACGTGTCCGTCACTGGCTCGGTCAGAAGCTTGCCATCCACGACCGTCGAGAATCCGCCTCGCCTCCCCTTTACCGAATCCAGGATCTTGTCGGTCGGCAGAGCGCGCAGCTCGGCCAGCGACTTGGCCCCGGTCGAGGCAACCCACTCATCGTCCTTCTTTTCGCGCGCGTCCAGCGAGTCCACCGAAAGCACATCGCTGAATGCCGCGCCGCTTTCTCCGATACCCTTGGCAAACAGACCTTTGGCCATGGGCGATGCCATCAGCGTGCTCACCGCAAAGGATCCCGCGCTCTCGCCGAAGATGGTCACATTACTCGCGTCGCCGCCGAACTTCTTGATGTTCTCCTTGACCCATTGAAGAACAGCCACCATATCCAGCAGGCCGTAGTTCCCTGCCGTGCCGTTGCCCTCCCTGGCCAGGTCGCTCGAGGCCAGGAATCCGAAGACTCCCAGCCGGTAATTGATGGTGACCAGCACCACGCCTTTCAAAGGCAGAAAGTCTCCATTGTGCCGCGGCTCGTCGCTGCCGCCGCCCGAGTAACCGCCGCCATGAATCCAGAACATAACCGGCAGCTTGCTCTTGTCGGTGGCGTCGGCCGGCGCATAGACGTTGAGGAACAGGCAATCCTCGCTTGGCGCGGGGCCTTGGAAGACCATGTCATCAAATACATGGTTCTGGGCGCAGTGAGCGCCGAATTTGCTGGCATCGCGCTCGCCACTCCACTTGGCTGGCGGCTGCGGCGCCTTCCAGCGGAGATCGCCCACAGGAGGCGCCGCATACGGTAGCCCCAGAAACGCCTTCACTTTGCCATCGTTGATGGTCTTGCCTGTCACCTTGCCTTGTTCCGTCTTCACCGTAAGCGAATCTGCGGAGCAAGTCGCAGCCGTTCCCAATGCCAGCCCCAAATATCCCAAGGCACACGCCAATTTCATTGCCACTCGCATCACAAAAATCCTCCGCCGAATACGTTATCAGGACGGGCTGGAGGCGGGGGGAGTTTCAGAAATCTGACCCTCTCCCGAGGGATCAGAGAATTAAAGTGAAGGCCATTTCTTCTGCAGGATGAGGACTGCTCGTTCCTCGTCGGCGAGGAAGTCTGCGATTCGGATGGCCTGGCTGCGAATCAGGGCTTCGGCTACTGCATTCCCGTAGTCGCAGCCTTTCAGAAGGATGATTTTGGGCGGGTGACCTAAAGAAACGGCGAGGTCCTGGAAGTCTGCATCCGCCGTCAGAATAGCAAATCCATTGAAGCGGGCGAATTCCCAGATTTCACGATCCGGCGTTTGCTCTAAGCCTACGGAACGGGCGTGGACCGAGCCAGCAAATAGATCATTTATCTAGCGTAGGAGCCGAGGTGAAAGGTTCTCATCGAGAAGGAGCTTCACAACTCGACACGGCGGCCCATCTTGACCGCGAAATCAAAAACGGCCTGAAAATCCTGTGGCTCAAGATCGGGGTAGTCTTCGAGAATCTGCTCTTGCGTTGCGCCGGTTGCAAGCCAGCCGAGGACGTCCCACACGGTGATGCGCAGGCCGCGGATGCACGGCTGGCCGGAGCGCTTGCCGGGCTCGATTGTGATGCGGGACTGGGTGGTGCTACTCATGGTGAGATGATACCGCGATTCCTGATGCAACGGTAGCGTGGGTCCTATTAAGAGGCCCCTGGCTTCAAGGAATCTCCGGCGCCAGCAGATCCGCCATCGTCTCTCGCCGTCGAATCAGCCTCGCCTGCGCGCCCTCGACCAGCACTTCTGCCGCTCGCGGCCGGGTGTTGTAGTTCGAGCTCTGCGCCATGCCGTACGCCCCGGCGTCGAGCAGAGCCACCAGGTCCCCCGGCTCGACTGGCGCCAGCTTGCGGTCGCGCGCAAAAAAGTCGCCCGTCTCGCACACCGGCCCTACCACATCCACGGTCCGCGGCCGTCCTGCGCGACGCCGCACAGGCACAATCTCGTGATGCGCCTGGTAGAGCGCGGGCCGGATCAGGTCGTTCATGGCCGCGTCCGTAATCACAAACGTCTTCTTGCCGTTGTGCTTCACCTGCAAGACACGCGTCAACAGCGCCCCAGCCTGCGCTACCAGAAACCGTCCCGGCTCCAGCAGCAGGCGTCCCTCGAAGCCATCGAGCGCCCGCTCAATCGCGTTTGTGTACTCGACCACCTTTGCCGCCGCATCGAAAACGCCACCATGGTAATCGATGCCCAGCCCACCACCGGCATCAATCGCCTTGAGCACAATCCCCTCGCTGCGCAATTGCGCCACAAGCTTGTGCACCCGCTCCATGGCCGCGCCAAACGGCGCTGCCGAGCGAATCTGCGAGCCGATATGCACGCTCACCCCGTAAGCCTCAAGCCAGCGGTTCCCAGTCACGCTCAGGTAGATCCGCTTCGCCTGACGAATATCGATGCCGAACTTGTGCTCGCGCAGACCGGTGGAAATGTACGGATGCGTATCCGCAAATACATCCGGATTCACCCGCAGCGCAAAGCGCGCATTGCGTTTCAGCTTCGCAGCGCGCGCCGCCAGAAGCCCGAGCTCCGCCTCGCTCTCCACGTTGAACTGAAGAATGCCCGCCTCAAGCGCCAGGTCGATCTCCGCCACCGTCTTGCCCACTCCGGAGAAAACTACGCGCTCCACGGCATCCGGCACCGCAGCCTTTACGCGCTCCAGCTCGCCACCGGAAACAATGTCGAATCCCGCGCCATGCCCTGCAAGCAGCTTGAGAATTGCCAGCGACGAATTGGCCTTTACGGCATAGCAGACCAAGTGATCGCGCCCGGCAAGCGCCTGCTGAAACAGTCCCAGCCGCTCCACAATCTGATCGGCGGAGTAAACATAGAGCGGCGTCCCATAGCGCCTTGCGAGTGCCTCAAGCGACACCTTGCCGCAGTGCAATGCGCTAGCCGGTTGGGGATGATGAAAAGGTCGAGACGATGGGTTTGAAATCAAGAGTGTTTTCCGAAGTTGAAGTGTCCCTTTGAGCCTACAGCAAGGCGTCGGAATCATCCAGCCTGTGGCAAGGGCTTACAATCGCCGTGCCACTCGCCTATCATGGTCTTCGTTCTCTTCAAGACGCGCAACAGGAATTGGCGCCCAGCAGATGAAATTTCCCCCGAAAACACGAGCCATCCTCACCGACTCCCATTTTCTCGTGCCCCTGATCGTCTTCTGCATCGGCCTCGCGCTTCTCATCACGCTGCACTAAGACTTGTCCTGCGCCACGAAGGAACCACGAGCTTGAACGCGACGTCAAAAACAAATCCGCCTGCAAGCTTCCAATCCGTCCACGGCCTGGGCGTTGCCTGCGCTCTCGCCGCCGGAGTCTGGCTGGGCGCGGCGGAGGCTCCAACCAAACTCGTCAACTCCGGCCTTTCCCCCTTCGCCATTTCACTGTGCATGGTTGCCGGCGTGTTCACCGCGCGGTGGACGATTCCCACGCTGCTCAAAGGCACGCGATCCGTCTTCGCCGATCTCAATCGAAACAAGCACCTGATCGTGAATGCGATTGTTGCCGGCATGCTGTGGGCCGTCGCCAACACCCTCACCGTCTTCGCCATTCGCGATGTCGGTCTCGCCATAGCTTTCCCTCTGTGGAATACCAACTCTCTGGTCGGCATCCTCTGGGGCCGCCTGCTCTTCGGCGAGCTTAAAGGCGCCAGCGGCAAAAACATCGCCAAGGTCGTGCTCGGCGCCGTGGCCATTGTGGTCGCCGCCGTGATGCTGGGGTTCAGCACCATTCACGGCAATGGCCCTCACGCCGCGCATGCGCTCGCTGGTATCCTGGCCGCCGCCGGCGCAAGCCTGCTATGGGGAACCATGTACGTCCCTTATCGCAAGGCCTACATCAGCGGCATGAATCCGCTCTCTTTCGTCACCGTGTTCACCATCGGCGAGCTGGTCACCTGCTTCGCCCTGGTGCTGGCGCTTGACGGAGGAACGCATGCCGCAATCTTCCACTCGGCGGAGACAAAGCATTTGATCTTCTGGCTGTTTCTAGGCGGATTTGTGTGGGTCATCGGCGATCTCTTCCAGCAGTTCGCCACAAAATATCTGGGCATCGGCCGCGCCATTCCACTCTCCAACACCAATCAGCTTTGGGGGCTCGCCTGGGGCGCGCTGGTCTTTGCAGAGTTGGCCCACGCAGATTGGTCCCACCGCCTGCTCGTCGTGGCCGGATCGGTCGTCATGATCCTCGGCGCACTGGCCGTAAGCACAGCCGTCGCCACCGAGCGCGAAAATACCTCCACTCATGAGGCCTTAATGCGCGAATGCAGCCGCTATGGCCTGGACTACGACCGCGTTCTCCAGTCCTATGCCGGTATAGCCTCCCAACGATCCGGCGCAGTACCGGACCGCCGCTCCTGGTGGGATTACGCCATCGTGGCCGCAGCCATTGGCGTCTTCGTGTACTTCGGCTGCAACGCAAGAGTCCCCGCGCTTGCCATGGACTTCACATGGCTTTCAATATTGGTTGCAGTGCTCATCGCCGCTGCGCTTCTGAGCGGCTGGAGACTCTGGAAATCGACCCGCTTCTCCTGAACCGCGTCTCGACGCACCCATTACAATCACCAGATGGCAGAGCCCGAAAAGGTTGACGTGGTGTGCGTGGGCCTCAACGCCATTGACACGCTGATTCCCCTCGCAACCTACCCCGCGCGCGGTTCCAAAGTGGATTACAGCAACGCGTCCGTGATGCCCGGAGGGCAGGCAGCGACCACTGGAATCGCCTGCCAGACCTGGGCACTGAGCACCCGCTACGTGGGCAAGCTAGGCGAGGATGACGCGGCTCGACTCCACATCGAAGCATTCACGGGTGCCGGGGTCGATGCGCGAATCGCCACCGTTCCTGGCGCACGCAGCCTGCACAATATCATCCTGGTGAACGGCGGCGAGCGCACCGTCCTATGCCAGCGCGACGAGCGCATGGTCCTCAAGCCCGAAGATCTGCGACGCGAATGGATCACCTCCGCACGCGCTCTGCACCTTGACGGCCGCGACACCGCCGCCGCAACCCTCGCCGCAACCTGGGCCCGCGAAGCCGGCATCCCGGTCATCGCCGATCTCGACGAGCTTTATCCCGGCGTGGAAGAGTTGGTCGAAAAGGTCGATTACCTGATCGTGAGTAGAGATTTCCCTTGCCGCCTCATGGACGATTCCAACCTCGAAAGCGCTCTGCGCCGCATGCAACTTCGCTTCGGGAGCCGTCTGACCGCGGCCACGCTTGGGGAAGACGGAGTCCTGGCCTGGGACGGCGAGCGGTTTCATGATCGCGCCGCGTATCGCGTTCACGCCGTCGACACCACCGGCGCCGGTGACATTTTTCATGCCGGCTTCATCTATGGATTGCTGCATGGCTGGCCGCTTGATCGTCAGCTCGACTTCGCGTGCGCCGCTGCTGCAATGAATTGCATGTCCGCCGGCGCCCGAGGCGGAATCAAAACAGTCGCCGCGATTGAGGAACTGATGGCCACCACACCGCGCTACCTACGCGCCAGCGATCACCCGGTTTCCAGCTGACCCGCACTAATTCTTCGGCGCGGCTTCAACCACCATGCGCACCAGTTGCGCCATTTCGCGCTTGTGCACCGTTCGCTTGGTCAAGCTATCATCCACTCGATTCACAACAATCAGATCCAGCGACGGCACCACCACGGCATATTGTCCCAGGTGGCCCTCCGCCCAAAAGCTGCCCTTGGGAAAAGCAATCTCCTCGGAACGGCCGCTCGCCGAGTCGCCCGTCCACCACAAGTATCCATAGCCGCCCGACTCTGTATCGGAGTAGGGTCGAGTGCTGTCCTTCACCCAGTCTTCGGGAACCACCTGTGCGCTGTTCCATTTGCCACCGTGCAGATAGAGCAATGCGAACCGCGCAAAGTCTCGCGCGCTCATGTCGAATACATAAGCAGGAAACCGGGTATCCGCGCCGGCGATGTAATGGCCGTCATGCGGCTTGAAATCCTGCATGTCGATGGGCTGCGCGATTCTCTGGTAGAACGAATCGAAGATCTTCTCGCCCACAGCCTGCTCGTAGATGAAGCCAAGCGTATTGAAGTCCCAGTTGTTGTAGTACCAGAACGTGCCCGGAGCATGGGAGCCGCGCCGAGGTTTCTGCTCCTCCATGCCCTTGGTCTCATAGACCGTGGGATGATAGACCCCGGAGCGCGCCTCAAGCAGGTCGCGCACCGTGGCCTGGTTTTCCTGGGGCGTGAGTGAAGGCTTGTTATCGTCGATGCCGAGTTTTTCAAGCGTGTCACCGAGATTGATTTTGCCGTCGGCCACGGCAATGCCAATCAGCGAGTTCAACAGGCTCTTGCGGCAGGAATGCAGGTTCGACTTGCGCGCTACATCTCCCCAAGCAGCCACCACCACTCCATGCTGCACAATCATCGCCGACGTCGACCCAATCTGCTCGACATACGTCTTGATCGTCGCCAGCTTTTCCGCGGACCACCCTGCCTGGTCCGGGTGCAACAACTGCTTCCACTCGACGCCTGGAAATACGGCGGATTGGCCGTGACCCTGAAGCACATAGCCAATCAGGAGCAACGCCATCGCACATATTCGTTTGCTCATGGAAACCAATATAGCGTGGGTGAGCCAGTCCTGGGTTCGTTCGCCGGGCTTTGGGACAGGGCAATCGCATGAAGAACGCGTGGAATCCTCGACATGATTCACATGCCCCTACGGGGCTAATTCTTCTCTTGATGGACGCTTTCCCAGGAGTGCGCTGCGCTTCTCCTGGGCTATTTTCCTTTCGTCCCTACGGGACGAAGAGCCGTGGCTCATTGGCGAAGAGCATTGGCTGATTGACGAAGAGCCTTGGCTCATTGGCGAAGAACATTGGCTGATTGACGAAAAGCCGTGGCTCATTGGCGAAGAGCCTTGGCTGATTGACGAAAAGCCTTGGCTCATTGGCGAAGAGCCGTGGCTGATTGACGAAAAGCCTTGGCTCATTGACGAAAAGCCTCGGCTCGCCGAGGAGTCGCCAAAGCGAACATGTTCTATCGCCAAAAACATTCATGCGATTGCTCCGGGGCTTGATGCGCCTCATTCATCGGGTTGCCGCATCCACTCGGCCAGCAGCGCCGCCACCTTGCGTGGCTGTTCGTATGCAGCGAAATGTCCTGCATTCGTCAGCAGGTGAAACTCGCACCCACCAGGCGCTGCGTTGAATGCTTCCATATCCATTGGAGTTACCGCGGAATCCTCGCCTCCGGCAATCGCCAGTACCGGCACATCGATCGTCGCTACGGTGGGCAATGAGTCCGGCCTGACCCCGAGGCCTGCCTGCACGGCGATCGCCGCTTCCGACGACAGCGTCATGTGCGCTCGCAACTCGGCAACGATTTTCGGTCGACGCTCTCGGGCCGTCGCGCCAATCAGGCTCTGCGCCATGCCGTCGAAAAGGCTGCTCGTCCCTTCTTTCTCGATCTGCGCAATGTTGGCGGCGCGTTTGAACAGGTTGGCTTCGGCGTCCGGTTGCGGCTTGGAACATACAAACACCAGCCCCTGCATCCGCCTGGGAGCTCTGCGCCACAACTCCAGCAGCACGTATCCGCCGATGGAGCATCCGGCAAAGACGGCTTCAGACAATTCAAGATGATCGAGGAGAGTGAGAATGTCTGTGGCGAGCTGACCGATGGTGAGGGCCGGGGCCTCGGGAGCTCGCTCGAATGCACCCACGGGAAGGTTCTGCCCGAGTTCCGATCGCCCATGTCCCCGGAAGTCGGGAACAATGGCCCGCACACCGGCCAAATCTTCAATCAGCAGACGCCAATACTCACCGTCAAGCGGCGTGGGATGCAAGAAAACAACCGGCGGACCCGACCCCGTGTCTCGATAGCCGAGCCTGGCCCCGTCCGACAAGTACCAAGCATTCATAAGTTATTAGATACCATCGACTCATCCGTTATTAGGAGGATACGCGGTCGGGAATCCCATTGGCTCCTCGGGGATTCCAATCCAACAGGCGAGGTACGCAATGCCCACCATGCCGCTGGTGCAGAAGAACGCGATGACGGCCACAATGCGCACCACCACTACA
>Ga0302324_100020093_pt1 | contig 13082 bp, 12 predicted proteins | sample Palsa_T0_1_FD_201949 | JGI IMG/M metagenome (GOLD analysis project Ga0302324, IMG submission 201949) | Peat permafrost microbial communities from Stordalen Mire near Abisko, Sweden - Palsa_T0_1 | ecosystem: Environmental > Terrestrial > Soil > Palsa > Peat permafrost | place: Sweden: Abisko...
TTCCGGTCTTTCGGTCTTCACACGGATCTCGGTACCGGCGCGCACAGTGCTCTGATTGGCCGTGATCTTGAAGTGTCCCTGGGCATTTGCGGGTGTGAAGGGAATTATCAATAGGAATGGCGTGGGTTCGCGTGCCCCAAGGCCGCTTCGGGCCCTCCTCCGAGTGGCCGACGATACTCCCGCAGCAGCTGTTAGCTGACGCAAGCGCGTTTAGCAGGAGTAATTCCGACGAGGGAACTTGTGGAAAAGGAGACCAAAACGGGCGCATCACATTGATCGCGTCACGAAGTCCTCGGTCGATCCGTGACGATGCATCAAGGTGACTACACGCAGGTGGCTTGTTCCCAGGTCCATGAGAGAGTTGTGTAATCGGGTTGACCAGCATCGCGGCGATTTACCGCCTTCTGGAATAAGGTCACGAGTTTTCGTTCGTCTCCGCTTAAATCATTGAGCTTCAGTTTGGCGGCTTGGACGCGTAGTACGCTGAGATCGACGAATTCTTCCAAGGCGCCCAACGCGAAAAACTCATGTTGTTTCGTAATAGGGCTGGAACCGCCTTGGCTGCGGGCAATCGTTCGGAACGCACGGAGAAAACTGAGAAATCCAGCAGATGAATTGCATAGCGCCCTAGCCCACTTCTGAGATTGACTGGCTCGCCCCCAGGTCTTCCATATCTGCAGCCACGACTGAAGCTCCTCGGATTCGCGGAACACAACGGTCGAAGACTCCTTTTTGATCTTAGACACCACTGCGGCCTTCACCGCGCCTGTGTCTTTTCCCGGCGCAAGAAGGACGTCTGGGCCGCTTGTGTGAGCCTCCGAGTGTGCAACAGCGTGTTGAGCAATCCCGACACACGTTGCAATATTCGTTGCGGCCTTTGACGCATTGACCAAGAGCTTGGCGCGCTCTCGTAGGGATGCCTCTTCGCGCAGATACGCGTACACAATGCGCCAAATATGCCTTCTCGGACTGAAGGGAACCAAAAAGAATCCGTCTTGCCCGTGAACATCAAGGCTAAGCAGCGCGATCAAAACACCATCAGGGTCTGTTCGGTCGAGACCGAAGCGATGGTAGTCAAGGCGGTCAAGCGCCTGCTCAAGCAGGCCGCGTGAACGCAGGTCAGCCAAAGCGCCTTGCAAGGCATTTCGATCCGACATCTTAGCCAGCAAATCTTGGAGCTCGCCCTCTGATAGCTCATCTGAAGGGACACTCAGTCCGAAGTATCTGTCGAATTGTTTTTCCGATGCAATGCGCAAACCCACAACCCAAGGGGTCTCTTGTGTGGTGTCGGAGAAATGGTGGCCGCCGAGTAGCGCAGCTGCTGGCGGAAAGAGAACCTCCAAAATACGTTGCACAGCGGCCCGCACCTTCTCGTCGACGACCTTCAGGACGGCTGTCAGACGCGCAAGGTCTTGGGCTTTCTTATGTTCCCTACTCCAGACGAGCTGATCCGTCAAAATGGACTTGAGTTCGGGCAATCGCTCATAAAGCGCGGGCGTGAACACGCGTAGTGTTTCAATTCCAAAAAGATCGACCGCGTTGACTTCATAATGGCCACCTTTCGATTGGAACACACCGGCATGAAATGCCAGCGAGGATAGATATCGATTCACGTCCCTCAGCGTTTCGAAAAATACCTCCATGCCTTCCCTATACAAGGAGATCCACCGTTCTTGATCAAAGTGCCTTGCAAAGTTCGGGTCGGCGAGAAGCCGATCGAGCCCACTGGTCAGCACGCGGGCAATCTGCGACGGCCGGATATGGGGGATATGAAGAGGCACTTGGACGATCTTTTCGAGAAACTCTTCAGCCGTGTCCGGCGCAATCTCCTTGAGCGCATTTATCACGGACTCGCGTCTCGCAAGGATTAAGTAAACGAGGTGAGGAAAATCCGCAGTAGCCTTAACTAGCTGAATTATCTGCCTGACCTCGGGTGCACTCAGACGATCGAGATCGTCCAGTACTACGAGCACGGGCCGCGGCAACGATTGCAGGGCCTCTGCAACTTCTTCCTTGAGGTCGGATATGGTTTTTTCTTTTAGGGTTCTCCCCTGCGCCTCAAGGCCCGCAGCGCCTTCTTTTGCGACCTTAGCCGCCCGCTCCATAACCTCGCCAACTGCATAGATAGAAGCTCCGGCTACCGGTGTTCCGAACATCCCCGCGAGGAGTGCGCCAGATTTCGCAATAGACCCGCCAACGCTTAGCACGGCAGAGTATGCCTTCCACTTCGCACTTCGAATTTCAGCTGTTTCCTTGTCTTCCTTGCCGATCGGCTGTTCGAGAGCTTTCCCTATTTCTCCAAAGAAGGCGTTCAAGAGTTGGTTCGCATCGACTAGTCTGCCAAGGATTAAACTGAACGATAGTGGGACGGCGGTCCTCTTCCAGATCCCGCAACTTTTCGACGATGAGGTTCTTCAGTGACGATTTGCCCGAGCCCCAGTCACCCCATATGGCGACGACGAGGCTGGCATCGTCCTGCCAATTGGCGATAGCCTCGGCGCATGACATCGCGAAGCCGGCCCGTCCCAACAGGTCAGACGCTCCCGTTTCGATCGGGGCGTCGGCGGAAAGCTTGAACACGGGTGTCATGCGACCTCAGACCATTATCGTTTGATCGTATCGGATGGGTTGCCCGAGACTGATGAGACACGTGCAAATGAATGAGCAGCACCATGCGGAAACAAGGCGGAGCATAGCCACGCCTCCATCCGACGATTGTTAGGGTTGCGAGGCTCTGTGGCCTGTTCAGTTACTAGCGTCAGCCCAATGCAGTAAATCCTCACGCTTACACGGCCACACTTTGTCGCGGCTGTTCAGGACAGTTCGCTGAAACAGTTGCGCTTGCAAGCCGCTCCGTTGACGGGCCTCACTTGTCATGGGTCTGTCCGGCGCAGGCGTTTGGATAACTGCGCCGAGGTTAGACTGCAACTTGTATGCAATCTCCCGTTTGGGGTAGTGCCTCGATCATGGCTTACAAAAAACGCGTAGCGAATTGATCGCATTTATCCGCTGCGATCACCTAAAGCAGCAAAGGGCCCTGGGTCATCGCCGTATCAGCGAACTCAAATTGAGCACGGCGTTGGGGAGATCTCAACCCCCATCGGGAATCGGCGGGGCGTTCCTCCACATAGTCCGCGCCCACCTCTGAACTTCGGCCGCTTCTGCAAAAGTCATCGGCCATTTGCGCACTTCGCAGATCTTCTTGCTGTTTCGTGAAACCGACGACGTGGTAGCGATGAGCCCTTTCTCCGCGCCCTCGAAGTGAACGTCCGCCCAAAATGCCTTAATAGTCTCGATGCCAACCACGTCTTTGTATCGCTTACATTGGATCAGCATCAGTGGCGGACCTTCCTTGGATTCTCTGTCGGTCCAGATTCTAACGTCCACCCCGCCGTCCTTCGTCCCAGCGCCGAGATCCACCTCATAGCCCTGTCGCCGGAAGAATTCGGTGGTCAGTCGCTCGAAGTTTCGCCAGTGAATCTTACCCATCTCCTCACTGTTCTTTGCGAGGTAATCGATGTATCGCTGGTCGAGGTAAACCTCTGGATCATTAGGAATGTGCCCGCCCTCAAATAGACCATCCAAAGAGACCGCGCCGTCCCATTCTTTCTGTCTTACACGGCCATACAGGAAGTTCATCTTCCGTTTTTGCATCTCGCCTACGGCATCCATAAACTCTAGGACATGCACGGGCTGCTGGCCCGAGATGGCAATAATTTCCTCAAAGGCCTCCTCGTTGACACTGGAGTATTTGCCGGATTCGCTGATCGCCAGGTACGCCTCGGCTATTTTAATTCCGTCCCCACCCTTGTTGTGCAATGCGATGGCCGCATCGAGCACAAAGAATTGCCCCATTTTCGTGTCCGGCAGGTTGCCAATCGCTTGGCGGATGTTTAGGACCGCGTCCTCAAAGTCCTCAGGCCGAATCACGCTCTCCCTCTCACCCCGCTCCAGATGACGGAGTTCGTGAATGTGATACCGGATCGATAGCGTCTTAATGTGGCGGTCGGTCAGCAGCACACCGCTACTGCACGCCACCTCCTCAGATGCCAGATCCAGGAAATACCCCTGCGCCGCACGGATTCTTCCCAAGTCTTTATCAAATCACAAAAAGTTGGACGCTGCGGAATCCGCCGGCGGTCATTTTCCCGAGGGCCCGGCCTGTTTTACTGCCAGGCAAAGGAGAGGTGCAGGCACTAAAGAGGGGTTTGGTCTAGATCAAGGCGGACCGGGGCGTTTGTCGTGTCCCGTTCGGCGAAACTTCCCAGACCGAGATCCGGCCCGCGACGGTCTCCAAATCCGCGAGTTGGGCGTTTCTCGTCAAAGTGGAATCGACGTTTCCTCCAACGCCGTATCTCGGGATCACGATCGGCACCAATCAAGGATAGCCGGGAAAAACCAGCCAACTGATTTTCGTGCCACGGCCGCAAGCCTTGAAAAACGCGCCGATTCGGACGTAACCTAATGCACGCTAGCATTTGACTTCCCCGCCAGGTACGCTTGAACTCGTGAGTAGGCGAACGAGCGGTCCTGCTCGAGGAGCTGCCGGCTTTCGGATTCCAGAAGTTGAATGTTCGCGCGGAGGCTTTGCGGGACTTCGCGAGGAATCATGAGATTCCGGAAGCAAATCCGGGCCCCGGGCCGGACGGTTCTCGCCACCTGATTAAAAGTTCGCTCGGTTTCCGCAAGGTTCATCAGCTCGCAGATGTTGGAGAGGCTAACGCGATCAAAGGAGTTTTCCTCGCGGCCAGCAAGCCAGACTTTCAGGTCCCTAGTGACGATCTCAATACGATTCAGTCGCTCTTTGATAACTGGCAAGTGCGCTTTTCGCAGATAGGCGGGGGCGGAATCCGAGCTGGTGTATCTGCCCAGCAGGTACTGAGCGATGAAATAGTTCGTCGCGATAGGAATATCCCGAAGAGCTCGTTTGGAGCGCTGAAGGAAACTATCCGCAAAAGACGCGGCGCCATCGTCGAACCGGAAGTAATCGGCCGATAGCCCCCGCCGGGCCAGTACTTGCTTGTTAAACAATAGGTGGAAAAGTATTCGCCATTGAGCCGTGTTCCAGACACGGTCAAAGTAATCGCGCTGCTCCTCCAGCGTTTGACACTCGAACAGGCCATCCATCCGCCGGCGTCCTTGGATCAGGTACACCAACCGGCGGAAGTAGCGAAGGAAGCGTTCGTACCTGCCCTGGTAAACAACGCCGTCCTCGATCGCCTGGGCGCGGCTCCGCCAATACGCCAAGGCCTGGGCGCTCAGATCGCTCTTGATGGACTCGAAAATTTCCAGCCGATTTCTAGACTGCTTCAATCCCAGAAAGGCCAGCAGATCGTCATGATCCAGACGGCGCACAGCCGAGCACTTCAATTCCAACAAATGCGACTGGCACGGATTGATGTCGACCGCGAAAATCCTTCCGGGATTTTCCAACAGCAGATCAAAAGTATTGCAACCGCCTGAACCGATCGTGACGATTGCTTCTCCCGGTTGGATCTTGAGAGCGCGCCGGTCCGATTCCGGATCTTCCCAGCTCATGCCGAAGAGCAGCTCGGGAAATTCAATCTGGCCTTTTTCCACGGGGTTCATTGTGGGACTCCGCGTCCCAAGCAGCGCATGCCTTCTTCCACGGACCCAGCGCCGTTAAACAAAGGAGGAAGCCCGATTCCGTGCTTTTGGGCGATTTGCCAGATGTCTTCCACTCGCTGCGGGGTGATGAGGCCGCGGCCCTGAGAGAACGGCTCAAACCGCTTCTCCATGGCGAGAGCGACACCCTCCAAGAAGCAGCCGTGCGCAACGTTGCCGACCGAGTAAGGATAGATAACACCCAGAAGGTCCGGATCGAGTTGTATTCCGCCGGAAGCTTGGCCCAGACCACCGTAGAAAATTGCGCCTTCGCGCGGCACAAAATCAGGGGACACATTCTTTGGATACCCCGCGTCGCAAACAATCGAGCTTAAAGGGAGGGCGTCGAAAACCAATTCCGGGGCAGGCGTACTGGCTGCACAGATAACAACGTCCGCCATCCCACTGAGCTTCTTCAAATCCGTATCGGCCATGACTGGGCTCCGCAGTGTCGGTAATTCGGAGGCGAACCCTTTCAGCCGATCCGGATTTCGAGCAGACAGAAAGAGCCGTTTGACCCTTGGCGCAAGGCACCGTGCGCAGCCGGACCCGACGTCGCCGCTCGCGCCGACGATCAAGACGTTCGATTCACCGAGGTCGCGGCCTGCCAAAGCCACCGCTCGTTCGATGCCTTTGACGATCAGCGCCACGGTCAGCGTATTCCCGGTAGTGAACGCCGTTTCCGCGTGGGATGGAAGAAGATCTGCTTTCCCCTCCAGCAAAATGGAACTGAACCCTCCGAGAGTTACGATCCGCGCACCCTCTTTGATGGCGCACGCTGCGGCAGCGCGGACACGCGCGAGGTTTTCCCTCAGGAAGCGGCTGTGCAGCCGGTCAGGCGGAATGAAGGAATCGATATAGGCGCCGCGTACCTGGAATCCTTGCGAGGATCCTACGGTGACCCTGCTCGCAGTGCGCGAAGGTATCCAGGGGATAATCTCGCGGACGTGTTGCTCGGCGACCGGCGGCCGGTCCGCTCCGCGAAGCACGGAGATCACCGCAGCCGCGCGGTTCCAGCTTTCGGGATGTCCGATTAAGGCGAAATCAACCTGCGGCATGTGTTTCAGCGGCTGTGTCAAACCGGCAACTGGGCAACCCAGACCAGGCTGGATTCGCCTGGCACGCCGATTTCATCCAGCGTCCGCAAGTAGCGCTGTAGAGAGACTCCGCGAATCTCGCTAAGACTGATGCCGGCATCGGGGAGAGAGTGCTTGACGCAGCTACCTTGGCAAAGGCCGCAGTGGCCGCCTGGGTCGTCTCGAGCAATCATCTCGGCCAGAGCCGTCATGATTTCCTCGTGCATCTGATGTACCTTTGCGTCAAAAGCCCCCGGGTCGCGCGCGCGCTCGGCTTGGAGCAATTCTATGGCATGGGCGACGTGCTCGCCCTCTTCGCCGGCGATACGGGCGAAGGTAGCGCCTAACTCACCAGGAGCGGCTTCGGCAACCACCGAATAGCTTGCCACGGCGAAAGACTCCAGCATCACTTCCTGCGCCAGAATACAGCCGATCAGATCGCCTGCTTGAGCGCGCGAGAGAAAAATTGAGCGAATCCGCTTCCAATACTGCGCCTCCAGGTTGATTACCACTTCGATTCCGAGCGCCCGGCCAGCCTCGGTGAACGATGCTGCGTGGCCCCGCTCTCCCTGCGCATGTTCCAGTGCCTCGGCTTTTTCGGCGGCGTCTTCGTAAAGTTCAGCCAGCGTCGTATAGTTCAACGCTCCAATCAACTCTCCCGTCACGGCTTGCGCCAAGACGTCTGCCCAGATGTGAGTCTGGTCTTTTGAACATGCGGGCACTGTAACGGCTTGCATATGATTCCTCCAGTTTGTTATTTGCGATTCATTCAAACTAATGCATAGTCCTCAAAGGGAATCCCGTCGGCAAGTTTCGTCAGACGAGCGGGAGATCCGAGGCTGGTGGCAAAGGCTAGAGATGAGAACGTAAATCTTGGAATTCCGGAAATCAGGCTGCGCAATGGATCGCGTTCGTGCAGTCCCAAGCTCAGGAAGGAGAAACGATGCCGGAAAGCATCGGCGCGCGCGAGTCTGATCAGCGATTGCAGCGCGGGCGCGTGACCGTCCTCGCAGGCCGCATACCGCACGTTCATCAGCTTGAGCGAGTGGCCGATGCGGGGAACCTGGAGCCCGGGAAATGGTGCCGCAACGATGCGCAGTAAAGTCAACGCGCCCCGCAGCAGGGACGGCGCATCCAGTAGCACGTTGCGCTTCACCGCCGCAACATCGGTAAGGGTAAGGGTGGCCACCAGATTCGATCCGCTGCGAGCCACAAGGGTTCGGCAAAACGGTTCCTCAGATCCACTGGAGAGCACTCTCGCGATCTCGTCCTCCGCCAGCCTCGGCGCAAACTGCCGGGAGCTGTGAAAACGATCCAGAAGGTTCGCGATGGCCGGCAAAACATCAGGTTCCGCCACCTCAATGGAATACCGGTGCGAGCGGCCCTTGCGTGGCGAAGGCAATAGTCCATCCACCAGAAAGCGACCGAGCGAAATCCAGCGCGGTATGCCGAGCCGCCCTTCAAACAATGGCATGGCGCGAAGGTTCCCGTCAGCCACCACGCTGAAGCACACGTCGATACCGGCGGACTTCAGATAAGCTTCGAGAGCCTGGATGAGGCGTAAGGCAATCCGGCTTCCGGAAGACCGCGGATGCACCTTCATATCGCCGACGTACGCGGCAGTCTCCGGCGCTCCCGAGATGTAGACTGTGCGAAGCGCGGCTGAAATACAGCCGATGACTTCGTAGCCCCGCACGGCCACGTAAACGATACTCTCGCCGCGCATGCGGAGCAAAGCGAAAAAATCCGGATCGCGATCGATGCGAAGCGCAATGGTTCCCGCCATAGGCGTCGCGCGGGACAGGGCCAGCAGGCCTTCGTTGTCGGCCCGGGTGGCCGGGCGGATTTCAATGGAGCCGCTCATCATTCGCCTTTCACCGCTACGGGCGAGCGGGTTGCGCCCGCCAGGCCGCCGGGCCACCAGTTCCAATCGCCCGCAATACCTAGAAGCGCGGGGCCGATCACCAGGCGAACCAGAGTGGCGTCAATAAAGACGGCTACCGCCAGCGTGAATCCGAGCATCTTGATCACTAGGAAACTTCCGAAAGTGAAAGCCGCGAATACGACAATCATGATCGCGGCGGCGCTCGTTATCAGGGCGGCGGTTCTGGCCAGCCCCTCCGGGATCGCATCGATTTCTGTAAAACCGCTCCTCCTCGCTTCCCGGACCCGGGCCACCAGGAAAACTTCGTAATCCATGCTCAAACCAAAGACGATGGCAAAAGCGAGGATGGGCACAATGGGGAACACGCTGCCGGTTCCATCGCGAACTCCCAGAAAGGCGCTTCCATGTCCGTCCTGAAAAACCAAGACCAGCGCTCCGAAAGCGGCCGCGACCGAGAGCAAGTTCAGAGCGATGGCCTTCACGGCGGCGAACAGCGATCGGAACCCAAGCAGAAGGGAGATGAGCGTCCCTCCCACCACCAGCGCCGTTACGGACGCAAATCGGTCGCCGACAATACTCTGATAGTCAGCGTTCACTGCCGGGATGCCGCCGACGCGCAACGTTGCGCCAGGCGCTCCGGTGAGAACAGCCGCGTCGGCCCGTCGCAGCTCCCGCACCCAGTTGACCTGGTCGCTCGCGGAAACGGAAGGTTTAGGTAACAGCTCGATAACCGCCGCCCGACCATCGCGGCTCAGGAACGTTCGGATGGTCTCACGTGAGAGGCTGGCAAGCGAAGACCGGTTGCCTTCCGCTAGCGTGGTCAGAGAGATGGCCCGATCCGCGCGGGGATCGCCGGCAAGCCGCCTGGTTAACCGATCGAGCGTATTCCAACCGGCATCTGCCCGCGAAATCGACTCCGTTGGAAGTTCGATAATTACCCGTAAGGACTGAACAATTCCCGCCCGGCCCATATGTTCGAGGGTGTGAAGCGCGACCACCGACTCTGCCGCCGGAGGAAGCCAATCCCCTCTCGGGAGACTTGTGTCGAGGCGCGCGGCCTGCGAGGCGAGCAGAAGCAAGGGCGCGCCGGCCACAATAATAGCAGCCCAGGGATGAGCGACGATCATCCTGCCCCATCGCCTCCAGCGGTTTCCTATGCGTGCCTGGCGATCCGCGTCCAACCTCGCGGTAAAGCGCAGGCGTCCGGCATCAATTCGGTGGCCCAGAAGCGCCAGCACTCCCGGAACGAGCGTGTTTGTAAGCAGGACGCTCGTGCCGGCCACCAGGACTCCAGCCACACCGATGGAGCGGACTTCGCTGATGGGAACGGTCAAGAGGGCTGAAAATCCGACTGCCACCGTGGATGCGGAAATCAGGAGTGTATGACCCGCTTGCCGGGCAGCAATATCAGCGGCTTCGAGTGGGTTATACCCGTCCGCGATCGCCTCTCGGAAGCGGCTGACCATGAGGAGCGCGTAGTCGATCCCCAATCCCAGGCCAAGCATCGTAGCCAAGCTCTGAATCAGAATGGACAAGTGGAAATAAGGCGCCAGGAAAGCCGCGATTGCCAGAGTCATCGCAATGGCGAGCTGGCCAACCACCAATGGAATCAGAGCGGCAACAACGCTTCCGAAAGCCAACAGCAGCAGCGCCAGCGTCGCTGGAATAACCAGAGTCTCTCCGTGCCGGACGTCATCGGCGCTGGCTTTCCGAATGTCGAAATTAAGCGGTGTTTCGCCGGTGAGTTCAAGCTTGACGGCCGGATAACGGCCGCGTAGCTGATTTTCAAAAGAGTTTGCCCTCTGGCGAAGCTTGGGGACCAGCGACTCGACCGGACCATCGCTCGGCGCGAGGCCCACCAAAACAAAGGTTCCTCCTCCGTTGCCCAGGAAAATAGAATCGCGTAAATCGAGACGGGAAACTACTCCGGACACGCCGGGTTCCTCCCTTAATCCCGAAACAATTGTAGTCAATGCTTGCTGCCCTTCCTCCGAGTCCGCGGATGGGAGTCCCTGAATTACCAACACAACCCGGTCGACGAAGGGGGAACGAAAACGAGTGGCAAGCTCCAGAGCTAGACGTTGCGCCTCGCTGCCTTCAATCCGCGTCGCAGTTTCCAGCTGGCGCTCGGCATGAAATGAAAATGGAAGAAGTACCAGCGCCGTGGCGAGGACGAACCCGGCTAACCGAAAACGGCGCGCATCCGCTTTCATTCTGTTCACACAAAATCGTTGCCGGTAAGGGCATCATGGTGGCGCGACGGGAGTGGTCCGGAGGGTTGGAACTGGGAGGGAAACGCCGCTTCCACTGGCTGGGGAGGACGCCACAGGCCGAAATAAGTGGCCAGGTAGCCACGATTGGGGGGATCACCTGCAATTTCCGGAAGGTAAATCCACGGAACCCAGACGGCCAGATGATGGGTGAGGTGGTAGTTAAAATACAGATACAACAATTCCAGCGGGCGCCACAGCCGCAGGTCGTAAGCGCCCAGGACAGCGTGCCGCGGTGTGCGCACATGATAGATGTACTGCTGGCTTGCCCAGGAGAAGCCGAACGCCGCATAACAGACGGCCAGAGCCGTCAGATTCAAGCGCAGGAGCGGCACTGCGGCAATCCAGATGGCTCCCGTTACGAGGAGATCCCGGCGCACCCTTCCTGGACGCACGTCGTTCAGAAATTGCGCGAAGCGCCGGAACACTCCTGCGTTTTCATCAGGGCTCGGGATACGGATGGAACGCCGCGGGATCATGGCGATCGCCGTAGAAGACAGCGGAATCAACAACCAGAAAAAGCCACAAATGAGGAAATAGTAGGCAACTCGCTTTTGCCATGAGACTTCACTCGGCAACACGTAGTCTTCGAGCTCGGCATCGGAACGGTTTCTCTTGTGATGGAGCAAGTGAGCGATCTCGAAGAAGTGGAAGCTGCCAGGAAACAGCGCGAATAACAAGATCCCAAGTCCCTCGTTGATCTTTCTATTTCGATGCAGTTTGCCGTGCACGGCTTCGTGAGCAAGGCAGAACCCCATTTGCATGACAAAGGCAAATGCTATCGCGAGGAGAGCAACCATGGCGTGATTGTTCGTGTGTGAGGCGGCAGCGAGGAGCGCTAACGCGGCGGTCGACTGAATTGCGGCCACCAAAAGATTGAGTTTCACGGGGATGGGATACGATGCTCCGTCGCGTTTCGGAATCATCGATCCCTCCGCAACCGCTTGCCGCGAGACCAGCGGATCCCAGCGGATTCGGGCGCCTGGATCAACCTTCATTCGAAAATGTAGCTCCGTTTCCTGCAACTGGATGCGGTCTGGTTTCTGATTGGATTGAGTATACACCGGGCTACATTGCTACGCTGGGGTCATCCGTTCGACCGGTTTAGGAGGACCATGCGCAAGCTCACGTTGCTCGGGCTGATTGCCGCCATGCAACTCGGCGCCGCCGACCCAAGGGTCGGATCCTGGACGCTTACTTCGGCTCAATCTGTCATGGAGCCACCGGGAAAAATTTCCATCACGCCGGTCGGCGGCCAAATGCATGTAGTGATTTCGGGGGATACCCGAATGGATTTCACCGTGGATGGGCGCGGGCGTGAGACTGCGGTAAAAGGGATTCCGGCCTTTAATCAAATCGAGTGGCGCAGGGTCGGCAAGAGCGAAGTTGAGATCAAAGAGAAGAAGGATGGATTATTGGCGACGATGGTTCGTGAGAGACTCTCGAGTGATCGCGGCGAGTTAACCGTGACGACATCCGAGAAGGGCCACCCAGACCAGACAACTGTTTGGGTACGCAGCGGAGGAGCGAAGGTCGCCGCCAATCCGTTCGCCGGCGAATGGACGCAGGACCTGAGCAGGACCCGGTTACGGCAGGGACTGGTAGTCCAGATCGAGGCAGACGGAAAGGACGGAGTCCGGTTCTCCGGCGAGTTCAACTACACGGCCCGTTTTGATGGGAAGGAATACGAGCTCAAAAATTCCGACAACGACACGGTCACCCTGGTGCTCGTCGATCCTCAGACGGTTGATTCGATTTACAAGCGAGGCGACCAAATCACCAAGAGAGATCGCTGGGTGGTTTCTGCCGACGGACGCCAGGCGACGCTAACAGCCACAGGCGTCCTTGAGAACGGACAGCAAGTGAGGGAGAAATTAGTCTTCCGCAAACAGTAACGGTGTGAGTGAGCCTTTAGATCATTCGATCACGCCGCGCGAACAGATCATCCGTTCACTTGGTATCGCATGCTTCTTAATGCGGGCCACCGTCGGAACGCGGATTAGCGAAGTTGTCCACAAGTCCCATTCGAGGAGATCTACATCGCTGCCGGTCGAGGCCGCCTGGCAATTTACTCGAACGCCGTTTCCGGCCAATTGCGAGGTCGTGGGCTGTGTGATCATTTTTGTACGAGTGTCTGACGATACACCCGAAGGGCTCGCGCTACCTTGAACGATGCGCGCCAGCGAAACACCACCGCTCTATCGGGTAAGCACGGGAATGTATTGA
>Ga0302324_100020094_pt1 | contig 13082 bp, 9 predicted proteins | sample Palsa_T0_1_FD_201949 | JGI IMG/M metagenome (GOLD analysis project Ga0302324, IMG submission 201949) | Peat permafrost microbial communities from Stordalen Mire near Abisko, Sweden - Palsa_T0_1 | ecosystem: Environmental > Terrestrial > Soil > Palsa > Peat permafrost | place: Sweden: Abisko...
CGGCGCCGACGGTCAAGGGGACCGCGGTCGTCGCCCCGACCACCGGTGTGCTCGTTGATGTCGAGGTGGAAGGAGCGGTGGCGGGGGCAGCCGACGTGGAGGGGGACGATGACGTGGTCGTCGTGGTGGGGTCATGCGTCCTGGTGCGGCGCGCTGGAGCAACTCGTCGCCACGATCGCCAGGGCAGCCAGAGCCACTCCTGTCGTGGTCCTACTTTTCATGACCGAGCGCATTCGTCGCGGCTGCCCGGTGGTGGCGGCGGACACCCTCGCTGTATGGGACCACTCCGTAAGTCCACCACTCCGGGGCGCCATGAGCCCGAACAAGGCCCGTTGCTGCAGATCCGGGTTCCTGCTACCTCCGGCTCGTGGAGACAGGTTGCGTCTTCAGTCGGAGGCGTGCGGAAGGGTGACGAAGGACAGTTTTCCCGGTTCGTGGTACACGGCTTGTTCTGCTGGCTGCATGAAGGTGGCGGTGGCGACGGGCTCGCCGGTGCCGAGGTTGCGGGCGTAGACGGGGTGGGCGCCGCTCGATACTTGGACGCGCAGGCAGTGGCCGGCGCCAAGGCGGTGTCCCGCGGGCCACATCGGCACCGACACGCCGAACGTGCCGTCGGCCGAGCGCCGGATCGATGTGGGACTCAGGCGCCGCAACCCGTCGCAAATGTTGATTGACTCGCCATCGGGTGAGACGTCGCACAACCGTACGAAGAAGTCAGTGTGATCGAGGCTCGAGTTGACCCACAGCTCGGCCGAGACCGCGCCGATGAGAACGAGAGGGTCCGCCAACGGATCGGAGGTGTACACCAGAACATCGGGTCGCGCCTCGAGCTCGCGATTGTCCACCGGGCCGCCGGTGAGCATGCCGATGCCACCGATCGACGGGGTCGGCTCGGCGGGGTCGTAACGATACAGATCGGGCAGTGTGGGCGTATCTGGCGCTTCAGTGGCAAGACGCCCACCGCCACGGAGATACCATCGCTTCGGTTCGGCGGGAGGCGGCCAGTCGTCGAGGTCGCGCCGACCGCCAGCCTCCCCCTGCACTTCGATCGTCACTCTACGCTCGGGAAGCAGACCGGCCTCCCCGCGGAGATAGGTGTCGAACCAGGCCAGTGGAGCATCGGTCATCCCGCCCTCGCCACCCCCTCCAAGATGCCCGCCGGCGCCGATTCGAAGGCGGACCGGGGCGGGCGAGGTGCGTAGGGCGGCATAGTCCTCGAGTACCCGCGGCAACGGATAGTCGTGCCAGCCGTCGACCAGCAGCGTGGGCACCGTCCAGTCTTTCAGGAGATCGCTGTAGTCGAGCGGCGACCAGAATGGATCGTCCAGACCGGCGTGAGCAAGCTGGTCCTGGTAGAGCTCGAGGTCCGAACCGGTCAGGTGGCGGATCACGTCACCGAGTGGAAGGTGATCGAATCCCTCTCGCAGCTCTGTCATCCGCCGCTCGATTGCCTCGGGTGAGATGTCGGTGATCGTGTTGGCGTTTGGGGGCTTGTTGAACTGCGTCGCGCCGATATCCCAGGGGATCATGACCTCGAGGGCGAGTGATTCGCCGGGGTACCACGAGAAGGCGCGAACCGAGGCGGAGAGCCCGATCACCATGGCCTTCAAATGCGGCGGTCGCGTCGATGCCAGCGCCCATTGGGTAAAGCCCATGTAGCTGGCTCCAAAGGTGCCGAGACTTCCATTGAACCACGGCTGTTGTGCGATCCAGTCGGCGGTGGCGCCTCCGTCGGAAGCCTCCATGAAGTAGCTGTGAGAACCGCTCGAGCCATCGGTGCCGCGGCAGGCCTGGACGATGTAGCGGTATCCCCGCGCTGCGAATTCCGGCCCAGCCCCGGAGGACAGGCCCCGGCGACCATAGGGCGTTCGTTCGAGGATCGTCGGGGCGTCGTCGATCCCGACCGGTTGGTAGACGTCAGCCAGCAGGACCGCCCCGTCGGGCATCGTCACCTTGGCATCGCGTTCGACCTCTACTTCATTCGTTCGCTTGCGCATGGTCCCGACCTCCGTGTCCCGTTGTGTTCAGCGGCAGTCTCACCGCACGCTCGACCGCGGTCAAGGGCGCGCCGGCAACGGTCAGGACGACGTGCGGGCCAGCAACGAATACGTGAGTGGGTATTTCGGCCAACCTTCAGCGAGGCGGCAGAAGCCGTCGAGCGCAAGGTTAGACCGAGGTAACTCCCAGTTCGCCGAGAAGGCGGTCGCGGAGCGCGTCGAACTCTTGACCGCCCACCCGACGCGGCCGGGGCAGGTCCACCGCGACATTCAACGAGATACGACCCTCCTTGAGGACGAAGACGCGGTCGGCCAGGAGGACGGCCTCCTCCACGTCGTGGGTCACCAGAAGCACACCTGGTTTGTGACGGGCACACAGATCGGCCACCAACGCCTGCATCTTGAGCCGGGTGAGCGCGTCGAGGGCGGCGAACGGCTCGTCGAGCAGGAGGAGCTGTGGTTCCCGGACCAGCGCTCGGGCCAGGGCGACGCGCTGAGCCTCCCCTCCGGAGAGGGTGCCGGGCCAGGCGTCGGCGTGTCCTTCCAGCCCGACTTCGCGGAGTGCGGTGACGGCGCGTTCGCGGGTGGACAACTGGCGCGGCTGTCCGATGATCACGTTGCGCCACACCTTCATGGAAACCACGAGGCGGGGTTCCTGGAAGACGGTCGTTCTTACCTCAGGTACGAAGACGTCGCCCTGCGAAATCCCCTCCAGACCCAGCAAAATCCGCAGGAGTGTCGTCTTGCCGCTCCCCGAGGCGCCGAGGAGGGCGACGAACTCGCCCCGGCCGACGGTGAGATTGAGGTCGGAGAGGACGTCGCGCGTCCCGAAGGTCTTGGTGACGTCGCGCACGACGACGGCCGGAGCATCCACCAGGGTGCTGGTCATCGGACGGCCAGGTGGCGGCGCCACGGCATGGTCACCCGTTCGAGGATCCGCACCAGCACGTCGGCCCCGATGCCCAGGAGGGCGTAGATGATGATGCAGCAGACCAGTTCCGGCGTGTTATTGAAGCTGCTGGCCTGGGTGACGAGGTAGCCGATGCCCTGGCTGGCGGCGATGGTCTCCGCGAAGACCAGCGCGACGACGGAGATCCCCGCGGCAAATCGCAGACCGTTGAGAATGGAGGGCAGGGCGAGCGGGAACACCACCTGCCGCACCAGCCGCCAACCACGGAGCCCGAAGGTGCGGGCGGCCTCGACGACCCGCCGGTCCACGTTGCGCACCCCGTTGGAAACGTTCAGGTACATCGGCGTCAGGCAGGCCAGGGCGATCAGGAGCACCTTGGCTGTCTCGCCAATCCCGAACCAGACGATGAACAGGAAGATGAAGGCCGGGTAGGGCAGCGTCCGGAGCATCTGGAGGGAGGAGTCGAACACCTCCTCGCCCAGGGCGAAGAGGCCCACGATGAGGCCGAGCAGAAGGCCGAGTCCTCCGCCGATGAGCAGGCCGATACCCGCCCGGGCGGCCGAGACGCCGATGTCGCCGAGCAGGTCCTGGTGCATGAGGAGAAAGACGAACTCGTTCCAGGTCGATGTCGGTGAGGCGAGTACGTCGCCGCGGATGACGCCGCTGCCGGTGAGTCCCCACCACAGAGAAACGGCGGCAGCCGGTAACAGGGTGCGCAGGGCCAACGAGGCGCGCCGACTCCTTTGGCGCGATTGCTCGACCACAGGGCGGACGAGGCCGTGCGGCACGTTGTCCGAGGGGCCGTTACGCGGATGAACCAGGCCCCCCGGCGCCTCGCCTACGACCCGGTCGGTCACATCGGTCACCGTCTGGCACTCGCAGCACAGACAAGGGTGATCACGAGATACCCGCCTTGGCGTCGATGGCCTTGTTCAAGGGCAGATCGAATACGCCCTTGACGTTGAGCTTCTTGGTGATGAGCCCGAGCTTGAGGAAGGTGTTGGCCTCGGCCTGCTGATACTCGATGATGGCCGGCGTGATCGGGGTGGCCGCCTCCTGCACCGTGGCCGCCGCCTGCTTGGCCTCGGCCAACGTGACCCCGAAGATCTTCACGTAGGCGTTGATGGCGAGGTCCGGGTCCTTCTTGATTATCGCCTCGGCCTTGTAGAACCGCTGCACGAAGTCGGCGATGGCCGCAGCCTTCTGGGGGTTGCTCAGGGCCGCTTGACTAGCGGTGAGGTAGCCGAGGGTCTGCGCGTAGCCGGCCCCCGTGGCGAGCACGCGGATTTTCCCGCCCGCCTGGTCTATGGCCGTCAGGGGCTGGCTGATGACCGCCGCCGCCACTTTCCCGCTCGAGACGGCGGCCGCCGCGTTGACGACCGAGAGGTTCTGGATCGTGACGGCGCCGTAGGGGATCCCGGCCTTTTTCAGTATCTGAATGAGGACGTACTGCTCCACCGTGCCTTCCTGGACCCCGATGGCCTGGCCGCGCAGCTGGGAGAGCTTCTTGATACTGGACGAGGCCGGCACGACCAGGTCGAAGGGCGAGACTTTGGGATTCGCACTCACGGTGGCAGCGACGACCTTGACCGGATCCCCCGCCGCCTGCGCGAAAATGGTCGGCGTCTCGGCCATGTCGCCGAGGTCGACCGATCCGCCGGTCTCCGCGGCGATGATCGGGGGACCGCCGACGAACTCCTGCCAGTTGACCTTGTACGCCGCTCCGTTCAAGGCGTTAGCGGCCGTGAGGATGGTCTGATACTCCTTGAACTGGTCGGCGAACGTGATCGTGACACCCGACAGGTTGGGTCCCGTGGCCCTGGTCGAGGCCGCCGCGCCGGGCGTCAACACAGCCGTCGTGGTGCACGCAAAGAGGGCCGCCGCCCCAAGTGCTGTCAAAAGGCGTCGGCTGTCGAGGCGGCGGAGGCCGAGATGGCGGATCGCGCCATGAGATCGTTGCAGCATGAGTGGTGATGGTCCTTTACGTGTGAGGGGGCGCCACGCCCGAAGGCGGAGCGAGAATCGAAGAGTGCAGTCGCTCTGGCCCTAGAAAGGCTTGTCCCCCTTGATGGTCACCCGCTGGATCACCCGATGCGCATCGCCGTAGTCGGTGATGGCGTAGTGCATCGTCGTACGGTTGTCCCAGAATCCGAGATCTCCCGCTTCCCACCTGTAGCGGACGACGTACTCAGGGGTGGTCATGTGGGCATAGAGGAACTGCAGGAGGGCCTCGCTCTCCTTGCCGGTCAGCCCCTTGATCTTGATGGTGAAGCCCGGGTTGACGAACAAGCTGCGCCGGCCCGTCTCGGGATGGGTCCGCACGACCGGATGTTCCACCGGGGTGAGCTCGGTGAACTCCTTGCCGTCCCATTCGCCCTTGCCGATGGCCTGGAGGAGCCGGCCGAATGACCGGGTGCCGTCGTGTACGGCGGTCAACCCGTCGACGAGGTCTTTGATCGGTTGCGACAACCCTTCGTAGGCCGCATGCGTGTCCGCCCACAACGTGTCCCCTCCGGCCTCGGGGATGACGAGGGCATTGAGGATGGAGCCGAGCGGCGGCGTCTCGACGAAGGTGACGTCGGTATGCCATTTGTTGCTTGTCTCGTACTCGGTCCGGTCGGTCTTCGGGGCATTCTGCACCCCGTACGTCTCGCGGGCTTTGGTGTAATCGATCTCGAACACCTCCCGGTGCTCGCCGATGCCCGGCACCACCGGGTGCGCATTGGTGATCTCGCCGAAGTAGGTGGCGAACTCCTTGTGCTCGGCGGGGGAGAGGTGCTGACCCGGCAGGAAGATCACCTTGTAGTCGAGCAGGGCCTGCCGGATCGCAGCCACCGTCGGGGGATCGAGCGGCTGATGGAGGTCGACATTGCGGACCTCCGCGCCGATCGTGCCCGAGAGAGGGGCGATGTCGAGAGTCCTGGGGTCTGCGATCGAAGTTGTCATGGGATCCGTCGATTCGTTGGAGGGTGGGCTAATTACGACTATATCCATCAACATTAGTGGGTTACTAGTCAACTCCCGCAAATTCCCCGGGCGAGGAGCATGTGAGACAGTTCGGGAGCCGATCGGCGCCCACCGCGGCCGCCGCCTGAAGGGCCACGACGTTCGACGTGAATGTCCCTTACCATTGGGACCGTGCCCTCCGAAATGATGCCGGCCGCGGTCTACGTAGGCGATGGCAGGATCGCCGTTGAGGAAGTCCCCTGTCCAGAGCCGGGACCGGGGGAGGTGCTCGTCGAAATTGCCGAGTGCGGGATTTGCGGCTCCGATCTGCACATGGTGCTGGAGCGTTACGCCAAACCGGGCGCCATTCTCGGCCACGAGTGGTCGGGCATCGTGGCCGCCGCGCCTCGTGGCACCGGCTGGTCTCCCGGTGACCGGGTGGTGGGGAACCCGACCCCGGGGTGCGGCGTGTGCCGGCCCTGCCGACGGGGCCGTCCTTCGGTGTGCCTGGCGCGGGCCTCGGCGGCCTTCTTCAGCTACAGAGGTGCGTTCTGCCGATACAAGACGGTCGCGGCCGACGGCCTGATCCGGATTCCCGATGCCCTCCCGACCCGAGTGGCGGCTCTGGCCGAACCGATGGCGATAGCCCTCCACGCTCTGCGGATTGGTGCCGTCGGCCCCGATGATCGGGTGCTCGTCACCGGAGCCGGCCCGGTCGGGCTGCTCATCATCGCCGCGCTACGCGCCCAGGGGATCTCCGACATCACCGCCAGCGAGCCTTCACCTCTCCGACGCCAGCGGGCCCTCGACGTCGGCGCCACCCGGGTGGTGACACCCGACGCGCTGGCGGAGCCGCCCCTGAGCGAACCGGTGGCGGAGCCCTACGCAGTGATCTTCGAATGTTCCGGACATGCCAGCGCCGTCGAGTCAGCCCTCGGTCAACTCGACTATGCCGGCACCCTGGTGATCGTCGGTACCGGGTTCGAACCGCCCCGATTCAACCAAAACCGCATGATCATCTTTGAGCTCGAGATCGTCGGGGCCTACAATTACAACGAAGACGGCTTCCAGCCGGCGGTGGACCTATTGAACAGCGGCACATTGCCGCTCGAGTCACTGATCGAACCCAACGACATTCCGCTCAGCGAGGTGATGGACTCGATGGAACGGCTTTCCCGAGGTGAGATCCCCAGCAAGGTGATGGTACGACCGAGTATGTCGTCATGAGCACGACATCATTTGCGCCCCGGATCAACCACGTAGCGATCAGCGTCGATGCCGACGTCCTCGACGATGAGGGACGGGCCGCGCTCCTCGACTTCTACTCCGAGGTCTTCGGATGGACCGAGGGGGACAACAGCACGGAAAAGGGCAATCCGCTCATCCTCGTCACCGGGGAGTTGCGCCAGTTCGTCTACCTGTTGCCGGCAAAGGACGAATTCATGGTCACTCCGGGCATGGACCACTTCGGAATGGAGGTATCCAGCAAAGAGGAGCTGTTGGAAATACTGGAACGGGTAACGGTGTACCAAGGCAAGGACGACCGCGTTTCCGTGACCGACGTAGGAACCATGGTCACCCAGCACAAGGGCGACGAGCACACGCTCACCAACGTCTACATCAAGTTCCTGATCCCACTGTGGATCGAGCTCCAGCACATCGAGCGACGCGCCGAGCATTAGTTCCGCCCACATGGAGGGTTCGTCGTGAAAGTAGTGAGAGTGCAGCACGTCAGCGTGAATTGTCACGGGCGCCTCGATGCCACCCGTCGCTTCTACTCGGAGTTGTTCGAGTTGCCGGATCTCCCTCGCCCAGAGATCCCCGGTATCGGCGGAAGCTGGCTCGGTCTGGGCGACGTACAGCTTCACCTGGTCGATGCGGCCCCGTCCGGTCACCTGCCGGACCCGGTGGCTCCCCACTGGTGCCTATGGGTCGTCGATATCGACGCCGCCCGGACCGAGCTGGAAGCAGCGGGCATCGACTACATCGAGGGTGCGCAAGGTGACGTGGTGCAGATCTGGATCAGCGACCCGAACGGTCAGGTCGTCGAGCTGCAGCAATCGCGTTAAGCGATACGGTGCCGTAACGAGGACGGCGGTCGTTGCGTCATTGCTCACGCCGACCCCGCCTGATCCAGCCACTGCGCGACGACGGACTGCGGCACGGCGTAGGACCAGCGATGGCTGCCCGCTGTCACGCTGAGCTCATCGTCGGCCAGCCCGGGGCGGACCACGACGGCGGATGTGTTGGGCGGCACATCCACCTCGAGCGAGATCGTGCCGCCGTCGAGGGCCCAGCGGCATGCCGCCGGGCCATAGGGCGTGCGCAGTGAACAGGTGGCAGACGTGACCCCCCGCCCGGGGACGGGACTGACTCGGATCTTCCGGTAGCCGGGCTCCTCGGGGGAGATGCCGCCGATGACCTGGTGCATCCAATCGGCCACGCTGCCGAAGGAGTAGTGATTGAACGAGGTCATCTCGCCGGGATTGATGGAGCCGTCGGGAAGCATGCTGTCCCAGCGCTCCCACATGGTCGTCGCCCCCATGGTCACCGGGTAGAGCCATGAGGGGCAGGCAGTCTCGGTGAGGAGTCGGTACGCCGTCGTGGTGTCCCCGACCGCGGAGAGCGCCGGGAGCACCAGCGGCGTGCCGACAAAGCCGGTGGAGATCTGGAATCCCCGCAGCGCAGAGAGCCAGGCGATGCGTTCTCCCGCCCGGGCCCGATGGGACGCCTGCTCACTGAGGCCGAACATGATGGCCAGCGCGTACGCGGCCACCGAGTCCGAGCTCACCAGTCCGCTCGAGGTCACGAACTCCTGGCGGAACGCCGCCCGGATGGTCTCGGCCAAGTGCGCGTACTCCTCGGCCAGCGAGCTGCGACCGAGGACACGGGCCGCCTGGCTGACCAGGTGGGCCGAATGGGCGAAGTAGGCCGTCGCCACCAGCACACCGTCGGTCTTGGCCCGCCACGGTTGGTCGGGCGGAGCATCGGGGTCGAGCCAGTCGCCCAGCTGGAACTCCTGGGGCCAGAGCAAGCTGGCACCAGCCTTGGCGCGGACGAATTCGACCCAGGCGCGCATGCTGTCGAACTGGCGTTCCAAGATCCCCACGTCGCCGAACCGTTCGTACATGGTCCAGGGAACCACTGTGGCCGCATCGCCCCAGGCGGCCGCGGCGAAGGTGCCCATGGGAAACATGCCGGGTGGCCCGGCCGGCACCACGAGCGATACCCGGCCGTCTTCGAACTGCTCCGCCTTCAGATCCTCCAGCCAATCGGCCAGGAAGCCCCCCACGTCGTAGAGGAACGACGCCGTCGGGGCGAAGGTCTGCAGATCACCGGTCCACCCCAGCCGCTCGTCGCGCTGGGGGCAGTCCGTCGGCACATCGACGAAGTTGCCCTTGAGCCCCCAGACAGCATTCTCGTGCAGTCGGTTGAGCAGGTCGTTGGAGCACGAGAATGTCCCCGTGCGGGGAAAATCGGTGTGGATCACCACGGCGACGAACCGAGAAGGATCGATCGCCACCGGCCAGCCATCCACTTGCACATAGCGGAAGCCATGGAAGGTGAACGTGGGCTCCCACGTCTCCATGCCCCGACCCCCGAGGATGTACTCATCGGTTGCCTTGGCGTTGCGGAGGGGCCGAATGCCGAGCTCGCCGGCCTCGAGCACCTCGGCGTGACGCAGAGTGACCGTCGTGCCCGCTTCGCCCTCGACCGACAATCGCACCCATCCGACCAGGTTCTGACCGAAATCGAGGATGGTATGACCGCACGGGGTGACGATCACTTCCTGCACGGCGCGCTCTTCAATGCGGCGCACCGGCGGCGCGATCGGCGCCACCAGCTGTCCGGCCAGCGACGCAAAGATCTCGGTCTTGCTCCATCCCGACTGGTCGAACCCGGGGCTGGCCCAGCCATCAATGGCAATCCGTGCGTCGTAGGACTCGCCGTTGTAGAGGTCGGCGTTGAGCACGGGCCCGGCTGAGGTGACCCAGGTCGGGTCACTCTCAATTGTCACCGTGGACCCGTCCGAGTAGGTGACCTCCAGCTGGGCCAGAAGACCGAGCCGGTCCCCGTAGACGTCCCGCTTCATCTCCCAGGTGAGGAAGCCGCGCCACCACCCGTCGGCCACGACGGCGCCCACTGCGTTCTCGCCCAGCCTGATGAGATCGGTGACATCGTGCGTCTCAAAGCGCAGGCGATCGGCGTAGGCCGACCACCCGGGAGCGAGCACGCTGGTACCGATGACGGCGCCGTTGAGGTGCAGTTCGTTGATGCCGGCCGAGGTGGCGTAGAGCCGGGCCCGGTCGATCGTCACCCCCGGATCCGCCTCGAGCGTGAACGGACGACGGAAGTAGCTGGGTCGACCCTCCGCTTCACCCACGACCGGAGAGATCCACTCGGCGGTCCAGTCCCCGGGCTCCAACAGTCCGGCCTCGATCTCGACCGGATCGCTCCATGGCGATGCGGATCCGTCGGCCCCCCACACCCGGACGCGGACACCATGGCGGGACCGGGAGGTGAGCGGCGACCCCGGCCAGGGCACCAACACCGATGCGTCGCTTTCGGTCCGCCCCACCGGGAGGCCGTCGATCTCGAGCTCGTAGGCGGCCTGCACCCAACCGGCGATGGCTGTCGTGCTGATCCAGGACAGACGCGGGCATCGCTCGCCGATGCCGAGGGCCCGGCCGTGGCGGTACTCGACGCGCAGGTCATCGGCCTGCACGCTCATCTGCGTCGTCATGGATGCTCCCCTTCAGAGGACGTGGTCCGGCTCAAGCATTCGGGACCGGGTCATTGCGACCACCTCCCGGGCCCTTTCCTCGACGTCGACTTCTGAGCGGATCGTCCCTTGCTGTTGTTCGGATTCGAGGATCGAGCGGACGATTCCCCGGGCAGGCAGGGGCGAAGTCTGGCTCATCGGCCGAATTGGAATTGCCACTGGTAGAAGAAGAGAATATAGTTCTCACCGGAAAAGAGGCTAACCCTCGCACTCCGACTGTAGACGCGACCTGGAGCTAGAGCGAGGCCCTTGCGAAGTTACAAGATTTTTGTAATAGTCAGTCTAATTCTGCCTCTCAACAACGAGAGTGCAATTTCGGGGGTAGGGCATTGGCAGATGTCAAGGCGTTAATCGATGGATTGACGCTCGAGGAGAAGGCTCTTCTCACTGCAGGGGAGGATCTCTTCTCCACGCCCGCCATAGCGCGCCTGAACATACCGAAGGTCCATGTGACCGACGGGCCGTCCGGGGCGCGGGGCAGCGGGTTGCCCGGAGGCGGGGGTCCACCTTCTATCTGCATACCCTGCGGGACGGCGATCGGCGCCACCTGGAACCCGGCGACGGCCGAACGCTTGGGCGCGCTGGTCGGTCAGGAAGCGCTCGATCGCGGGTGTCGAGGCCTGTTGGCGCCGACAGTCAACCTGCACCGCTCGCCTCTGGCCGGCCGCAATTTCGAGTGCTACTCCGAGGATCCATTGCTTTCGGGTCGTTTGGCGGTTGGCTACGTGCGGGGGGTCCAGGCGAAAGGCGTCTTTGCCACGGTCAAGCACTTCGTGGGCAATGATGCCGAATTCGAGCGCGGCACCATCAACTCGGTCATAGACGAGCGGGCGCTCCGCGAGATCTACCTCCTGCCCTTCGAGCTCGCCATTCGCGAGGGCGGGGCCCTGGCCGTCATGACGGCCTACAACCGGCTCAACGGACGCTGGCTGACGCAACAGCCGGAGTTCCTGCTTGACATCCTGCGCGACGAATGGGGCTTTGAGGGTCTGGTCATGACCGACTGGTTCGCCGTGGCCGAGACGACCACGTCGTTGGGTGCCGGTCTGGACCTCGAGATGCCAGGACCGGGTCGGGCCCTCGGATCGACCGTGGCGACCGCCGTGCGCGACGGTGCGGTCACCGAAACGGAACTCGACGCCGCCGTCCTCCGACTCCTTTCCGGCCTGGACCGAATCGGTGTACTAGACGTGCCCGAGCCGGACCACGATCTCAAGCCCCCCAGTGCCGATGCAGTGCATCTGCTGCGCCAGGCCGCGGCCGAGTCCATGGTGCTGCTCAGCAACGATGGCGTGCTTCCCCTCGCCCTCGATTCGTTGACCCGGATCGCCGTGATCGGCCCGCATGCCATCGCTCCTTCGATCATGGGTGGTGGGTCGGCCCAGGTGACGCCGCACCGCCTCACCACGCCGCTCGAGGCATTGTCGGCGCAATGCGGCACCGACGTGGAGATCGTGTTCGAGCGGGGATGCGAGGTCTCGTCGGCACCGGCCGTCGTGGGCGAGGCCGTACTCCGGGCGCGGGATGGCTTCGTGGGCGAGAGGTTTGCCGGGAGTGACTTCGAAGGGCCGAGCGTCGAGACGCTCGAATTGCCCAGCCTCCGCATGGTGTCGTTCGGCAGCCTGGCGCCGGAGACCGTCACCGGGGACTGGTCGATGCGCGTCACCGGGACCATGGTCCCCGAGGAGAGCGGGATGTTCCAGCTCGCCATGGCACAGGCGGGTTTGGCCCGCCTCTTCGTCAACGGCGAGCTCGTCCTGGACGGTTTCACGAATCCACCTCCTCGGGGCGGAAGCGACTTCTTCGGGCAAGCCAGCCAGGACCTCGTGGTCGACGTCATGTTCGAACGGGGCGAACCGGTGGAGCTGGTCGTCGAATACGCCCGGAAAGCGGATGGCCTGGCCGGGTTCAGGGTGGGATTCCGGACGGCCGATCAGGACGCGCTGCTCGAGCGTGCCGTCGCCGCGGCATCGGACGTCGACGTGGCGATCGTCTGCATCGGCACGACGGGCGAGACGGAGAGCGAGGGCCACGATCGCAAGCACCTGGATCTTCCGGGCCGCCAGGTTGAGCTGATTCGCCGCGTGGCCGCCGCCAATGACCGGACCGTCGTCGTGGTCAACGCCGGGGCGCCGGTCGCCATGTCGTGGGCCGGCGACGTGGCCTCCGTGCTGCAGTGCTGGTTCGGGGGACAGGAGATGGGCGGGGCACTGGCGGACGTCCTGACCGGCGCGGCCGAGCCTGGTGGTCGCTTGCCGACCACCATTCCCATCCGACTGGAGCACAGCCCCTCCCACGCCAACTTCCCGGGCGAGAACGGGGAGCTTCGTTACGGCGAGGGGCTCTTCATGGGGTACCGGGGGTACGAGCACAGCGAGCGGCTGCCCCTGTTTCCGTTCGGCCACGGCCTGAGTTACACCAGGTGTGAAATCGGGGAGCCGACCCT
>Ga0302324_100020096_pt1 | contig 13081 bp, 14 predicted proteins | sample Palsa_T0_1_FD_201949 | JGI IMG/M metagenome (GOLD analysis project Ga0302324, IMG submission 201949) | Peat permafrost microbial communities from Stordalen Mire near Abisko, Sweden - Palsa_T0_1 | ecosystem: Environmental > Terrestrial > Soil > Palsa > Peat permafrost | place: Sweden: Abisko...
CTGTAGCGCCATCCGTGCCGCGTGTTTTCAGTTAGTTACGGTGGAAATTGTTCAATTGCCCGAATGCTGAGATTCAAATTAGATGGACACTACTTCGGGCATAGAGGGCTACAACAATGCCTGATCCATCGGCGCCCCCTCAGAAAAACGACGCGACTTTTAACCTTCAGCGCCAGGTCCTTTTTCTTTTCGAGATGTGCGAACGTGTGACGATAATGAGCGGCTGCTCTTGCTATTAGGGTATGTGATGCGACTTTGTCGCACGCGCCCAAAAGAAGTCACTGAGTGCACATGGGAACGGTTTTTGCTCATGATGTCCTCAACCCGGATTCCGAGCACAGTTAACGCATCAGCGATGAGGGAACGGTGGCAACGCCAAGGCACCGCTTCTGCGCACATCAATGCGCTCCGTTTTTGCCCTGCTAACTTGATCAGCCTCTGCAACCCTGCATCGAATTCCGAGGTCTGCATGTAGTCGGCAAATCCACGAAACGAGCTATTACGCCACCCCATATTCGCAGAGTCGCGTCGCGCATGGCGCAAGCCTCCGAGCTTTCGCAAGTGCACGTAGCCGATCCTCGCGGCGCGCAGCTTTCTGCGCAAGGTCTCCTGGTTGAACTGCGGATTGTGTCGTGAACGCGGGACACTACGCACATCTATGACACGCTCTACTCGGTGCGCTCGCAGAAGATCGAGAAAGACTTTCCACGTACGCGTGGAATGCCCAATCGTCAGGACAGTGGAGGTACACATGTTTTGAATCAGATCCCCGCCTCCTGGCTGAAATACTGATAATCCTCTCGCCAGCCGCCTTGGCCCTGGCCAATGGTTGCGTAATCCTCGATAAACTCGATCGCGCGGATGTACTTCACCATGGTGAACCCGAGCTTCTTGTAAAACTCCTTCGCGCGGCCGACATCCGATACGGGGATGATGACCACCTCGAGCTTCATGTCGACTTTCGCAACGCTCGCGTCGCGGATGTCGTTACTGCGGATTTCATACGTCGGATCTGCCATGTTCCTTCCTCCTCGGTATCAAGGTGCGTAATGGGTGGAGACATAGTCGTGATCTTTCGCAGGCATGTCGCAGGGGAAGCAGGTCTCGTGCAGCGCCTTGCTGCCCGGCTTTACGCCCGTAAAGTCGGCGAACCCCCAGCCACCCGTCTCGGCGTATTTCTTTGAGTCCTTGACCATGAACTGAACATTCACTTCCCCGGTATTATGAACCCACGCCGTAATTCTGAAGGTAGGGTCGGGTGCTTACCAACTCCCCGCCCGCCAGCCAACTGTATTGATCCTTCGAAAATTTCTACCCACAAACTTACCCACAGGAAACTGATTCTTGCGACTCCTTACAGCGACTGGCAGCCCCCGCTGAGAATGTAAGTCGCTGAAAATACTCACGTGCCTAGACTGTCACGGCAGAGGCCGCGGGTTCGAGTCCCGTCGTCCCCGCCATTTCTTTTCAAACACTTACAAAACAGGCTCCATCCCTGCGGGGCACAAAAGGGACCCAAAAGGCATAGGCTCCAGGGCCATGCCGTTTATTTGCGTCTGTATTCCGTGACGAAAAGCCTAAGGACAGCTGTCTGCGCTGATCGCTTTTTCGATCCCCTGGCTATACATGCACTTGTCTGCCAAAGAGAAATCGTTGAACTACCTTGTTGGTACTGCTTCCAGAGGGCGGACATCGCGTTCAACCTTATCTGCAATCTCATCTTCGGCGACTTCCAGGTCATAGCGCGTTTGGAGATTCATCCAGAACGTCGGACTATTGTTGAAGTAGCGCGCGAAACGAAGGGCTGTGTCAGCAGTAATTGCGCGTTTCTCGTTGACGATATCGGCGATCCGCGTCACAGGGACGCGCAAGTCCATAGCAACTCTGTTCATACTTAGTCGCAGAGGGAGCATAAACTCCTCTCGGAGAATTTCTCCCGGATGCACCGGCTTAAGTTTCTTCGTCATCCTGCTGTCTCCTAGTGATAATCCACGATTTCAACTTCGTAGGCATGCCTATCGCGCCACTCAAAACAGATGCGCCATTGGTCATTGACCCGGATGCTGTACTGCCCTTTCCGGTCCCCTCTCAGGCGCTCTAGCCTGTTTCCTGGCAGCGTTGAGAGCGTCCGAATGTCCTGCGCCGCATCTAGTATGTCCAGCTTCCTAAGAGCCTGACGCTCGATAGCTTTGAATCGGCGGACAGACTCTCGATGAAATAGGCGCCCGGTATCGGCGCAGCGGAAGGACTGAATCACAATCCAACAGTATACTGCGTCGCGTTAAATGTCAAGCAGTACACGACCTACAGAATTTGAGCGAAGAAGCTCAACGGCAAGAAGCTACCAGAACAAAAACGCCGGGCTGGTTGGCCCGGCTGATTCGTGTTCATCACCTTGCGGGGAAACGACTAGGTTCTGAGGTCCCCGCAGATCCTTTAATTTCTATCGGTGGCGGCTCACATGACCAACGCGAGGTCCTCCAGCTCCCTTTGCAGCACGGGGAGCGAGCAGCCTGACCTCTCGACACGGCCCCCGGCGTCTCGGGCCGCCTCGGGCGACGCCCCGAAACCGCGTCCCATCAGGAACAGCTGAAGTAGTTCGGCAGCCTCGCGCGAGTCGATCAAAACATCGTCTATCAGATCGTTCCGTAAAGCCGCCAATTCCGCGCTCGAGAATGTATCTTTCATGGCCATTATCACTTCCGACTCCGAGCCTTACCGCAGAGCCTCATCAGAGTTACTCTCTGTTATGCAATCGACGTACCGTTTGTCGAACGCCAGCTCTCTTCCTGGGTCACATCCAATTGAAACGCGGATGCCGCGGGCCCGATTTTGTTTGCGGTTTCCTGCGGGAGCGTGAGGTTGGTCGCGATCACTTGGCTCCCTCGTTCTGCCAATGCCAAATGCTATCGCTGGAGCGATCCTTGGGCACTACCGCGAGGTAGAACACCGGGATGGAAGCTAATCCTCGCGGCCCCCGAAGCAAGACCTGTGCTACTACGCTGCGAACTTCCCTTGATTTCATAGGCGAGCCTTCGCAGACGGACGCTTACGCAAAGAGCGCGCCACCCTAGTTTTATTGTGCCCTAATATCAATATCCCCTGATCTCGAATTCCTCAGGGCTGCAAGTGCTTGAAAAATATGGCGGGGACGACGGGAATTGGGCATGGAGTCCAGACTCAAGTGCTTGCATTATTATTTCTACTTCCTGGATGAAGACGGCTTTCACGAGATCCTCTTTGCGGATGTTCTTTTTGCGGATGGAGTAGAAGAGGTCGCTGGCCTGATCGGACTTGTGGGGCATTCGCGGCGAGCTTCGACAATGTCGAGTCCAGGTAGAAGGAGGACGCTGCCGGGCAACGGTAATGTAGTTAGTCGAGATCAGGTCGTCGATGGAGGCATATCTTCCTTCGCCGGCGAAGTACCGGCGCTCGGCCGAGGCGATACTGACCAGATCGGTCCTTAAGCTTCTAAGCGCGGGACAAGGAACCTCGGAGGCTATGGGACGTCACTGATTAGATGGTGACGCCCCTTTTTCAATTTGCAGCATCGCAGTGGACGGCCCCGCTGTAGATTTATTGTGAGCCGCCGCCCCTTGGCCCAGCCGCTTGCCTGACCTCTGCCTCAGTCTGGTCGGCAGCCTTTTCCTGGTCTTCCAAGGCCTTGGAGTCACTCTTATCCGGTTCTGGCGGCGGAACGTTGGAGGCAACGGTCGACGTGTCAGGAGCCTTCGGCAAACCTCCGGTTCCCTGTTTGGCAGCCAGCGTCTTCATGCCTTCGTCGAGCTGTTGCTGGAAGTCGTTGTACATTTCCTGCAAATCGTCCACAGAAACCGCCACCTTTTTGCCGGTGGCGCAGTCGGTCTTTTTGCTTCCGGAGACTCTTACGGTTACTTTACCGTCGTTCGGAGTATCGTCAATTCGCGAGAGCACATCGCCCTGGGTTAGCGAGCATTCCTGCCCGTCGGCCTCCACCGCCAGATCTGTATTGACGATGAAGGTTGTGTGTGCCGGATCGAGCGCTGGCGGCACCTCGCCGCCGGCCGGAGCCGGCCCTCCGCCAGCCAACGCGCTCTGCCCACTTTGTCCGGCAGCAGCCTGTTCGGCCTGGAGTTGTGCCTTCACTTCCTCGGCAATGGCTTCCTTGACCTCGCGCGTCAGACCGCCAGCAGTCGTGCCGCCAGCACCACCTTCGGCGGGTGGTGTGGCCGGCGCAGGTGCTCCGCCCTGATTGACAGTCACAAACCACGCCCCAGAATTATCGGGAAAGTAGCCGTCGTTCACGCCGAGGAAAAGCTCCCCGCCTCCCGGCGCTCCGAAGGCCTTAGAGCTACCAATGTAAAACGGAACACCACTAAGGCCGATCTTTCCGAGCAGCGAATAGCAAGGCAGATTCGGAGCAATCGCCCTAGCGTCGTAGACCGGTCCGCCTGGAGGGCCGGCTGGCGGCAAAGGTGCTGCGCCTGCAGCCATGCTCACACCGCCAGAGGCGTTGATGGCGATTTGCTGGCCTGCGTTGACGAATATGCCGCTATCAGTCCAAGGCTGGTTACCCGGAACAGTGATCTGAGGTCCGCCAGCCACGGCTCCAACGTCCCCGTAAGCGGCCTGCAAATTGGCGGCAATCAAATAATCGGTCAGCCAGAAATTCGCTGAAGCATAATACTGATTGGGCACCCACCATCCGTAGTAGAAATCCCACCATGGACCACCCCAGCCCCAAGCTCCAATACTCCAATAAACAGGCCCCGGCCACCGATCGTAGGCCCAGCGGTAAAAAGCCGGATGGTACCCGTAGGGGTGGTAGTAACCGTAGTAGTGATAGCCGCGATAGTTGTAGTCGCGATACACCGCGGCCCGATAGTGGCCATGGTCGTAGTAGGTGCGCGACACAAGGCCGGGGTGGCCGCGCAGTTCGCTCTGCACGTAGCCGCCGGTCCTTCCCGTAATCACAACCCGTGCTCCACTTGGCGTTGTGCTCACTATTCTTCGGTCGCCATGCAGATTGCGCTCAATGTGCAGCTTTTTCGTGTCGATGGAGCGAATCTGGCCGTCCGGACGGATACTCGCCGTGCCTCCGCCCGGCAGCGAGATCTCGCGTTGCTGGCTGAGCGTGGTTTCCGGCTTGGGTTTGACTTCGGGCTTGGGTTTGACCTCGGGCTTGGGTTTGACCTCGGGCTTGGGTTTGATCTCGGGTTTCGGGTTCGGGCTCGGCCCTTGCCGCACAGCTTTGGCCGGAGGATGTTGCGCAGCTAGGGACGGGCGGCTTGGTGCGCCAGGACGGGCTGCTGGCGCGGGCGCGCTCGTCTTCTTGGTGTCCTGGCGACCGGCCGATGCAAGGCCAGGTACTGCCATCACGAGCAGAAGTAGAACCGACTTCCGCAGCATCTTTTCACCTCTCTTCATGAAACTCATCGCAGCCTCCTCACCATCAGAACCTCTTGCGAGCTTGTCTTGCTTTCTGCTCTCATCTAGTAAGCGGAATTCTCGCGAAACAGGGCCATCGTTCTTGGGCGACAGTCAAGCTCGGGCGACAGTCAAGACGCCCGTCCGGTTTGCCTGGATGAAGCTTCAACGTGGGATGTTTTGCCAGCTAAGCGACTGATTTCTATGGGATCTTTTGGGAGGGATAGGCTAGAATACCGTGCGAGTGTAGTCTCATTCAGAAAGCTCGGGAGGTCGGATTCCATGAAACCCGAGTTCACGGATGTCACGGTCCTCCTGTCAGAACTGGGGAAAGGCAACCAAGAGGCTGCCTCCAAGCTTGTGCCTTTGGTGTATGACGAGCTGCGGAGAATAGCAGAGCGCCACATGCGTCTGGAGCGGCCGGATCATACCCTCCAAGCGACTGCATTGGTTCATGAGGCGTATCTTAAGCTGGTTGGGAAACCTTCTAAACACTTTCAAAACCGGATGCATTTTTTCGCGGTTGCGGCAACGGTGATGCGACACCTCCTAGTGGATTACGCACGTGGTCGAAACGCAGAGAAGCGCCCTGGGGGCCATCAAATTATTCCTCTGGATGCGGCCTTCAACGTGTCTGCAGTGCTTGCTCCCAGGGCGGGCGGAGAATTGAACAAGTCTGAGGAGCTATTAAAGCTAGACAAAGCACTGGAACGGCTATCGAAGTTGGACCCTCGTCAAGTCAAGGTCGTCGAGCTGCGTTTCTTTGGTGGCTTAACGGTCGAGGAGACCGCCGTCATCATCGGTATTTCGTCCCGACAGGTAAAGCGAGAATGGAGCCTCGCCAGAGCCTGGCTTCACGGAGAACTGGAATCGAGCCGTCATGGAGATCTCGCCGGATAATTGGGAGGCCGTTAAGTCATTGTTCGAAGCGGCGCAGGAGCTTGCTCCGGAAGAGATTCCCGCCTTCTTGGCCCAGAACTGCACAGACTCAACATTGCGGGCCGAGGTTGAGAGACTTCTGGCTCAGGACCGCAAAGCTGGAGACTTCCTCCTGGCCCCAGCTTTGGCAGGCTTCCGCTTGGAACCGGAGCGCCCCCCCGCCCAGTTTCGAGCTGGGGAACTACTAGCCGGTCGTTTCAGAATAATCCGCTTCATCGCCGCAGGTGGAATGGGAGAGGTATATGAGGCTGAGGATGTCGAGCTGAAGGCAGATCGAGCTATCAAGATTATTCGTCCGGAGATACTGAATCAATCGAATGCCGTTGCTCGCTTTCGCCGCGAGGTCCGGCTTGCTCAACAAGTCACTCATCCTAATGTTTGCCGCGTTTTTGACATCTTTCGGCATAAATCGGAAGCCAGTGGAATGAGCGACGTTTGGCTAGTTAGCATGGAGCTACTGCATGGCGTGACCCTCGCTGATCGATTGAAAAAGGAGGGCCGCATGAGCTTGCGCGAGGCTCTCCCGTTGATTAACCAGATATGCTCCGCCCTTGGTGCAGCACACCACGCCGGAATCTCCCATCGAGACTTCAAGCCCAGCAATGTCATACTCGTTGTGTCGAAAGATGACGCGAGTTGTCGTGTTGTTGTCACCGACTTTGGTCTGGCGGTGCGGTCTGTAAGTTCGACCGAAACTACATCTCCAACCACCGGCAGCGAACTTTTCGGATCGCCGGCCTACATGGCGCCAGAGCAGATCGAACGCCAGGTTACCACTCCCGTTTCAGACATCTATGCGCTCGGTTTGGTCATGTACGAAATGGTCAGCGGGAAGCGGCCTTTCGAGGGTGATACGCCACTCTCGGTGGCAGTCAAGCGTCTGACGCAGAACGCACCCTCACCACGTCATCTTCTACCGCAACTCCCCCCTCGATGGGAAACTGTGATACTGCGGTGCTTAGAGCGGGAGCCAGCAAAGCGTTTTACAAACGTAGAGGAAATTGCCGATGCACTATCTGGGGAAGGTGGGCCAGTACCCGTATCATCGACGATGGACTTACAGCGGCAGAAGCGGGGCACAGAAAGTAGACTCGTGGCGGCAACAAGTTCGTGGACGGCGCCCGTAGCACACGCAGCACAGAAGGTTCAGAACAAGAGCCTCCGGAAGATCATTGTGCTCGCGGTGGTGATGTTGGTCGCTGCACTAATCGGGAGTGGGGTCTACTATTATCTTTCAAATCCAACGAAACTACTGACCGAGAAGGACACCATCGTGCTCGCCGACTTCGACAACAGCACCGGCGACCCGATTTTCGACTACACGCTACGGACAGCGCTGAGCATGTCCTTGGGGCAATCGCCCTTCCTGAATGTGCTCTCAGACAGCAAAGTGGCGACGACGTTGCAATTGATGACCCGTCCGACCGATACGAAACTGATTCCCGAAGTGGCGCGCGAGGTTTGCCAGCGGGCGGGCAGCACGGTCTACCTTGAAGGCTCGGTGGTCAGTATGGGCAACAAATATGTGCTGACGTTGAAGGCGGTGGCTTGTCAGGGAGGAGACACGCTGGCCCAGGAGCAGGTGACGGCGGCGTCCAAAGAGAAGGTGCTGCAGGCGCTGGACGAGGCGGCATCCAAACTGCGCAGCGAACTGGACGATCGGTCGGTGAAGAAATTTCATGTTCCGATTGAAGCGATGACATCCTCCCTCGAAGCCCTGCAAAGCTACAGCATGGGCGTCACGACAGAACGCGAAACGGGAGACGCGGCGAGCGTTCCTTTTTTTCAGCAGGCGATTGAACTTGACACTAACTTCACGATGGCATATGCCGAGTTGGCGACATTGTACGGCAATCTCAGTCAACCCTCACTCGGGCTGTTATATGCCACCAAGGCATACCAATTGCGCGAACGGGTCAATAAACGGGAGAAGCTCCGTATCTCTGCACTTTATTTTCATGCCAGGGGAGAAGTCGATAGGGAGGTGGAGACCTACAAGCTGTGGATAGAAAACTATCCTCGCGATTTCGTTCCTCATAGCCGCTTGGGCGCGAACTACGTCGACATGGGGCAATATGACAAAGCTGTCGCGCAATATCGTGAAGCATTGCGGCTTGCGCCTGAAGATGATGTCCTCAACTATAGAGATCTGGGAGCAAGTGACGTCAGCTTGAACCGTCTGGAGGAAGCCAAGGCCAACTTCGATAAGGCTGTCGCGCACGAGCTGGATAGCGGTCTTCTGCGCGTGAACCTCTATTGTCTTGCCTTTCTGCGGGGAGACGTCGCGCAGATGGAACAACAGGTAGCCTCGGCTATGGGTGGCCCCGACGAAGACCAGTTGCTGTCGCTGCAGTCTGATACCGAGGCTTACTATGGAAGGATGAGTAAGGCGCGGGACTTCTCCGGCCGAGCCGTGGGCTCGGCCGTCCTCAATGACGACAAGGCAACCGCGGCTTTGTGGCAGGTCAACGCAGCCCTGCGGGACGCGGAGTTGGGCAACGCTGCATTGGCGAGGCAAGAAGTCGCGAAGGCTTTGGTCCTATCCTGGACGCGCGATGTCGAGGTAGTAGCAGCGCTCACGCAAGCTCGCGCGGGCGATGCTCGTGCGGCCAAGGCGCTGGCCGAGGACCTAGAAAAAATGTACCCGACCGATACGTTGTTGAAGCTCTACTGGCTGCCGACCATAAGAGCTGCCATCGAACTTAACGAGGGCAATTCATCCCAAGCACTTGAGGATTTGAAAGCCACCGCACCTTACGAACTAGGTCAGGCAGGAATGTTCATCAACTACGCCTACCCGGCGTATGTACGTGGCCAAGTCTACCTGCTGCAGCACGACGGCGCTCACGCAGCCGCGGAGTTCCGGAAGCTGAAGGATCACAAGGGTATAGTGGGGAACTTTGTGACGGGATCACTAGCGCGCCTTCAAATCGGCCGCGCTTACGCGATAACTGGTGATACCGCCGCCTCGAAAGCGGCTTACCAAGACTTTTTCGCGATCTGGAAGGATGCCGACCCGGACATACGTATCCTGAAAGAGGCCAAGGCAGAATACGCGACGCGGGTGACCAGGATCGTGGGCATCAACAATGACGCAGGTAACTCAGGGGACCGCAAACTGCGCGAGGTTATAAACGCTGGGGATGTAGCTCACGCTAAAATAGTGTTCCCCGGGAAGGTTTCCTTGGGTCAGACCACGGATCAAGTTGAAGCGAACTTTGGCAAGCCAAAGATTATCGCCAATCTGGGCTCCAAGATAATCTATGTCTACCCAGACATGAAGGTGACATTTGTCGATGGTAAAGTCATCGATGTCCAGTAGCGAAGTCCGTCTTGAAAGATGCTAACCCTTACGCGAAGGCGCAGTAGGTTGCGCTGCCCCCGCTGAGACAGGTTTCATCGCGTTCGTCCCCCTCGGGAACCGTCCCAAATTCGTCAGCGGTCGACCGCAGTTCTCACAATAGGCTCATAGCAGTCGAGCACTTTGCAGTTCGAGACGCGAGTGGCACCAGATTACCTCCCGAGAGGACCTTGCAAGACAGTGAGCAGGTGAGCAGGTGGCCCCAAAGTGCAAAAATTGCGCTTACAAGGCAGGGCAGGGAAGACAAGAAGCCTCGGCTTGATATCGCCGGGCATTGCCTCAATTCATGAATCAAGACAAGGAGACACACATGAACAGCTCACTGAGATTCGTTTGTCTGAGGGGTGTTGTGATACAGATCAGAGATCTTGGTCGTCAAGTAAGGAACTGGGCGCGGAGCAGCGTGGATACCAGCTTCAAAAGAGGTCGCGGAGCTTCTCCGGTCCGGATGCCGCAGTGCAATCCCTGCTGCGCGACCATATCGTTGTTAGCCGTTATCCTGTCCGCAAACTCCGTGTTAGCACAGACACCGCAAGTCAATTCTGTGCGATTTTCTGGCGCCGCAGGGAACTACACCTTGACGCTTAACGGCCATGGCTTCGGTAAGGCCACTGTGTCCGTGCCGTTTAGCGGGGACGTTTCCAACTTCCGCGTCGGCGACGACGCTCAACTGGGCCATGGCGAGTGGGGATACACAGGTGACGCCAACCAACTGACCTATGAATCGTGGTCAGATAGCACCATTGTCGTCTCAGCGTTTGGCGGCCAGCCCTGCGACTCCATAACCATCGCTGTGTGGAATGCGGCCTCCGAGCAGGGAGGAACGTGGGGCGGGAACATCCCTTGCAATGAATCGACACCACAGATTTCCTCTGTCGAACTCTCTGGAGCCGGGGCTGGCCTGCAAATTGTCGTGCACGGAACTGGCTTCGGGTCGGCGCCCTCGACGTTGCCGCCTCTCGGCACAGCTGGAGACCTGAACTATTTCGGGTTCTTCGACTTTCGGACTCACTGCGGCGCTGGCTCCTCGCTTTTCGAGGCTGGGTCCGAACGGTGGGGGGTAAGCTCGCCGGACTCCGTAACTCTTTACTATCAGTCTTGGTCGGATGATCAGATTGTTGTCTCGGGCTTCGGAGGTACGTATGGCAGCGGTTGCGCCACCTACCAAGCGGGGGATCCGATAGCGTTAGTTGTCTACAACACCGGCGACACGAACTTCACCGAAGCACAAACTGCCTGGGGCGGTCCTGCAGCTGCAAGCATTGCCATATCGGTTAAGGATCTGACGACCGGCAAGAACATTGTGTCGGGTAGCACCATTATGGCAGGTGACGAGTTCCAAGTGACTGTAACCGGGATGCCCGAGTTTAACTGCGCCGGGCAGTTGGTTGTCACTGCGCTTGGTGCCGCTACGGCCCCGCCGTCAGTCCTCGTTCAACTCCAATCGTTCATTATCGGTCCGGCTGTGGGCCAGAACTCGACATCGGGAGCAGTGCTCACCTCGAATGGTAGCCCGGGTCACGAAAACGACTGGAAGGTAAGTGCATCCTGCAACGGCGCAAACACCAACTCTTTCGCTTCTGGCAAGTTCGAATTCCTGTCGGCGGCCCCATAAAGGCTGGCGCATGAAAACCTTGAGTAAGTTGCGCGCTCTCGCTCATTAATGAGGCCGAGTACTTGGAGTTGGGCACGTGAAGAGTTGCTTGTGTAGGAGCTTGGAACAGCTTAATTAGCGGGTTGGCGCGTAGTGACGTAGGAGGGTGCCCTGGCCTTGGTCAGTTCTGGGGCACCCGCTTGAATAGCCCTCCTATAATAATTATATGATCCGCTCTGCCGGACGGATCGCGTCTGCAATGCCGCTCACTGTTGCAGGAATTCGCGCTCCGCTATCGTATTCGGCGAGTTTGCCTGTCGCTAAGATGCTGTCGGCGATCGGCAGCACGCGCTTGCGGCCTTCGTCCACGATGAGCGGCTCCGGCGACACAGAATCCGAATCCGAGACCTCACGACACGGGCGGCGTGAGGTTTGCGGAGGCACTAGCCACCACCTGTTGACATTTCGCCAGGAGTTGCTGGAACACTGTGTGGTAGCCAACCGCGAACTCTAAATCAAGCAAGTTGAGCAGTTGAGCTGTGGGTAAAATGCGCTCAGAGTGTGCGCAAGGAAAGGCAGCTGCCAAGTGTCTGTCCGGCATTTTGAAGCTTGTACCGATTGAATTTCGTCGCTTCAAATCTGGGTACATTAAGGGGACGATAACAGTGGCTCAGGATGTCTTGCCGTACCAAACTGTGCCTGCCGACACCGTTTGATTTCAATTAGTTACCACTTGTTGTTGCCCTGTCACGGCAGAGGCCGCGGGTTCGAGTCCCGTCGTCCCCGCCATTCATTCTAAAGCAGTTAGTGAATGGTGCTTCCACTCAAGCCTACCCACAATTTCACCCACACCCTCATTGGACGGTCTCCCTCTCGAATCCCACCGCGCCAAGGAACTTGTCTTGAGCGGCGATCATCTCGTCGGGGTCCTCGTCCGTGTACAGATCGAGCGTGGTCTGAATACGCCAATGACCCAAGATTCCCTGCACCGTCTTCGGGTTCTCCTTTGCCTTATTCACCAGCCAGTTCGACAGGCTGTGTCGAAGGTTGTAACCCCAGCGATGCCCATCGGGGATGGGAACGCCAGCCGCTTTCGCCGCAGGGCGTAAGTAGTCCGAGCAAAATACCGACGAACAAATCGGCACCCTGCCGCTTCTATTCATCGACGGAAACACGAAGTCCGTGGGCTTGGCGTATGGCGTTTGCTTGTGCCATTCGTGCAAGTAGTGGGCTAACACTCTGCCCATCGGTACGTCGCGTTCCGAAGAAGGAGTCTTGGTGCTTCCGTCAACTCCCGTCTTCTTCCGCGACTTGACGATCCTGATCTTCCGCTCTTCCCAATGGATGTCCGCCCAGCGGAGCGAGAGCACTTCCGAGCTTCGGAGCGCCGTCGCTGCTACCAGGAACACCAGAGTGAAGTGCAGCACGTTCCCCATCACAGAACGCAGGATCAAAAGCGTCTGAGCCGGGGTGATCTTGATCGCCTTGTACGTGGTCTTGGTGCTGGTCGCCAGCCCCTCCACCGGATTCTTCGTGACCTTCTTGTGGATGAACCCGATCTTGAAAAACGGTTCATGATGCCTCGAATCTTCGAGACTGTAGTCCACCCATACTCTTCCTTGTTATGCAGGGCATTAAACCACTTCTGTATTTCGCCTCGTCGGAGGAATTTGTGGGTAAGTGGCGGGCTTAGGGTTGTGGTTGACTGAGGAAGCGGTGGAGTTTGCGGCAGGTTGAATCGAGGGAGTACTGCGCATCTTCCGAGCCGTTGTAGATTAGTG
>Ga0302324_100020099_pt1 | contig 13080 bp, 9 predicted proteins | sample Palsa_T0_1_FD_201949 | JGI IMG/M metagenome (GOLD analysis project Ga0302324, IMG submission 201949) | Peat permafrost microbial communities from Stordalen Mire near Abisko, Sweden - Palsa_T0_1 | ecosystem: Environmental > Terrestrial > Soil > Palsa > Peat permafrost | place: Sweden: Abisko...
CTCTGCGGCGTCACGTCGACCGACGATCCCCTGAAATCGCTCAACCCGATCGTCTTTCATCGCCTTGACCAGGCGCTGTCGTTCTGCGGCGTCTCCCGGTGACGGCCGCATGAAAAACTCAAGCCGCCTCTCCGCGGCGCGGCGAAACACGTTCACGGCCGCCGACCCCGGTTTTTCTTCGTTCGAGCTCGGTGTATGGGCCCTGAAGGACGCGCAGCAGCTAGGCAACTCGCAAGCCGGTGAGGGGAGCGCGCTGTTGCTCTATAGAAGCGCGATCCGGCTTCTGGTACGCGCGTCATTGCTGCGCCGCCGCGAGATCACGGCGCTCGACCCACCATGGGCCGAAGTCTGGGCTCGAGCGGCCGAATTGTCAGGTTGGCCCGGCGCGACGCCGAGCAGGGAGTGGCTCGAGCGCGGCGTCATTTCCGACGGCGGAGAGGCTTATCTCGCGGCGCTCACCGCTGTGGATCGCGAGCGTGCCCTCGTCGCTATGCGCGCCGTCGCGGAGAGTCTCGCCATGCCCCTCGCCGAAGCGGCGTTCGGCCTCCGGCGCTTACTCTGGGTGCGCAGAGTTTGGTGGAGCCTCGCGCTGCTCGTCGGAGGTGCGTTGGTTTGGGGCGCGGTCGCCGCTGTCGCGAGACGTCCGAACTTGGCTTTGCATCGACCGGTAAGCGTGAGCGATCGCGATCCCGTCTTCGGCGTCGACCCACAGCAAGTGGTCGATGGGGATCGCTCGAACCTTGGCTTTCACACGAGCTCTCGCGCCAATACGACGCTCACCATCGATCTTGGCGCCGTCAAATCTCTGACTCGCGCCGTCGTGTTCAACCGCGCTGACTGTTGCCAGGAACGCGCGGGCCCGCTCTCACTCCAGCTGAGCACCGATGGCAGCGCTTATGAGACGATGGGTCGACGAACGGACGCCTTCCTCGAGTGGAGCGTGCCGTTCGCTGCCGGCACGAAGGCGCGCTACGTGCGCGTCGTGCACGAAAGTAAGGACATCTTTCACTTGTCGGAGGTCGAAGTCTACTGAGCCGATGGGACCCCACCGCGGGGCGCCGAGGGCTACTTCGAGTTCGAGTTGGAGGTGAAAGCGTAGAGCATGCCATCGCCGGCGACGAGGATGCGGCCATATTCGGCGATGGGGGTCGCGAAGTGACGGACGGCGCTCGGCTTCTGAGCCGCGCTCGAGTAAACCGGCGCTCCAGTGATCAAGTCCCACGCGTGAAGGGCAGTGTCCCCTTCCGCACCAAACGTCCAAACGAGCGCGTCGTTCGCGTCGTCACTCAGGGTAATCGAGGGAGAGCCCATTCCCCCGCTGCTGACGCACCATGCCGTCACCATGCCGTTTGGCGACGTAGGATCCAAGCGAAGGGCGAAGAGGTCATAAACAGCGCCGTCGGGCGGCAGCGGGCAGTCGGCTGCGCTCGCGTCATACCAGGCCTTCACCACGATGTACGTGGATCCCGAGACGGTCGCCCACGCAGGCACGTTCAGGAGCTGCCCTTCGATTCCGGGGATGCCTTGCACGAGCATCTTGCTTGCCAGAGGGCCCCCGTCGAGACCGCCAAGATTGTTGCGGTCGAGCAGGTAGACGATGCCTTGTTTGCCCATCGCGACCAGAAGAGCGGAGGGCGTCATGCCCGGCGCGTCCACCACGAGCGGCCCGGTGGAGCCGAGGTCATCGTCGATGCGATCGAGCTCGTCCCAATTGGGAGGAACGAAGAAGTCGGCAGAATTTCCCGAGAAAGTCAGCGTCGGTCCGAGGCGAAAGACGGCATTGCTGCCTTCCCAGGCCGGACTGGCGTCGGGCTCTAGATCTTGCCGGCGGTTGCCAGTAATCGCGAAGACATTCGTTCCGTCGCTCGCCGGGCCGCCCGGCCCCCAGATACCCGCCCCATTCACCGGCGTCATGAACGCCTGCGCGTCGCCTGGGTTGGCAAGCGGCACGCCGATGACCCAGCCGTGGTACGGGGCGCAGTCGTTGAAGCTGCCAAAGGCTAGGTAGGCCACCCCATTGACGATGAGCACGGCGCTGCGTTGAAGCTGTTCCTGAGGCTCGAACCCCGGCCATTTGGCGGCGACATCGATGCTCCAGACAGGGCCATGCGCGGGGTCGTCGATGGACCAGGCCTGAATCGTGTGTGCGGCAACGTTACCGCTGCTGTCGCCTGTCACGGCGTCAAAGACGATGAGGCGGGTCGCAAGATCGATGGCGGGAGTGTCCGTGATTCCGATCGGCGAGAGGGCTTGGCACCCGGAAGCTGTACCGGTCTGCACCGCAGGCGAGCCCACCTGAATTGGCCATCCGGGAAGCGGGGCGCCGGTCGTTTCATCGAGCGCGTAGACGTTGTTGCTCTCGGTTGCGAGAAGGAACGCACCGCGACCCTGGGGCCCGTTCTCGACGTAGAGTGGCGAACCCAAAACTGGACCGTTCACGGCCCCGACAAAAGTACCGTCACGTTGCATCGTAGCGAGGGACGCCTTGGTGATTCCCGTGTTGGTGAAGAGGCCATCGCGATTGATGTGATTGCGTGCACGGAGGACGGAAGCTCCCACCGCAACCGAGCTTGCGTCGTCGGCCACGCCGGAGCTATCCGCAGCATTCCATCCGGTCGCCATATCGGCCCGATGGCAATTGCCAAGAGCGAAAGCGATCGAGAAGAGTAGCGCCAAGCCGAAGCCCGCCCTGCCAAACAGCGTCGCAGGGTTCATGCTGGGTGTTTCAAGCGACGATCGACGTACGCCCTTCTGCACGCGAGCGTGCCGGTTCATTATCCTACTACAGTGCACCGAACCCGGGCGCACTAGGCAAGAGTTTCTTTGGTTCCAGACGAAAGGCGCCTTTATCGTTACGAGCGGGAAAGACCTCGCGAGACGGTTCGCATCCTACGAGCAAACGAAGGCCGCAAGAACGCGCGCCAAGCCCATGGGCTCCCCTCGCAAGGAATGCGACTCGCCGTAAAGGGCGCGCTCGAGACCCGCTCTACGCGCCCGGCTGGCGTCTTAGATCGAGGGTGTAGGGAAAGAGCGGATTCGCTTCGCTGACGGGCACCTTCGACGAGCCTGGTGTGTGGCCGAAGGGCCAGAAGCGCGCGACTCGCCGGCTCTCCGCTTCGAAGCTGTTCTGCGGGAACGTCGAATGAGCCAAGCCGCCGGGGTGCGACACGTGGTAGCGGCAGCCCGCGACCGATCGATCGTTCCATGTATCGACGACGTCGAAAGTGAGTGGGGCATGCACTCCAATCGTCGGGTGCAGCGCGGACGGGGGACACCAGGCTCGGTATCGCACGCCCGCGACGCGCTCGCCGTTGGTTCCCGTCGGTTGGAGGGGTACGCGGCGACCATTGCACGTGACCACGTGCCGCGCGTCGACCATGCCACGGACCATGACCTGGAGCCGCTCGACCGACGAATCGACGTACCTGGCAACGCCGCCGGCGGAAGCCTCTTCTCCGAGCACGTGCCAGGGCTCGATGGCTTGGCGCAACTCGAGCGTCAGCCCGCTCTTTGCTACGACGCTTCCGAGCTCGGGAAAGCGAAACTCATAGTGCGGAGCAAACCAAGCTGGATCGAATCGGTACCCGCCGCGTCCCAGGTCGCTCAGGACCTCTTCGAAGTCGTGGCGCACGAAGTGAGGCAGAAGAAACCTGTCGTGAAGCTCGGTGCCCCAGTGAACCGGCGGGATCAAATACGGCGTCTTCCAGAAAGACGCGACGAGCGCGCGTACGAGCAGCTGTTGCGTCAGGCTCATACGCGGGTGCGGCGGCATTTCGAACGACCGCAGCTCGACCAGGCCTTGGCGCCCGCTCGCGCCGTCTGGGCTGTAAAGCTTGTCGATGCAAAACTCGGTGCGGTGCGTGTTTCCGGTCACGTCCGTGAGCAAGTTGCGAAGAAGTCGATCAACGAGCCACGGGGGCGGCACCAGGCCTTGGGTCTGTTTGGCCGCCATCTCCGCAAACGCAATCTCGAGCTCGTAGAGGCTATCGTTTCGCGCTTCGTCCACCCGAGGCGCCTGGCTCGTCGGTCCAACGAACATCCCTGAGAACAGGTACGAGAGCGATGGATGATTGAGCCAGTATTGTACGAGGCTCTTCAGGAGGTCGGGGCGACGAAGAATGGGGCTCTCGGGCGCGGTGGCGCCGCCCAAGACGACATGGTTACCCCCGCCGGTGCCCGTGTGCCGGCCGTCGAGCATGAACTTCTCGGCGCGAAGCCCTGCGGCGCGAGCCTCTTGGTAAAGCGTTGTCGTGTTCGCGACGAGCTCGTCCCAGCTGTTGGCCGGCTGGATATTGACCTCGATGACTCCCGGATCGGGCGTGATCTGGAAGCGCCCGAGGCGCGGATCGGCCGGCGGAAGGTAACCCTCGAGGCGAATGGTGGTGCCGAGGTCTAGCGCCGTCGACTCGATCGCCGCGCAAAGAGCCAGATACCCCTCGACGGTCTCGATTGGCGGCATGAAAATGTGAAGCACCCCGCCTCGCGGCTCGACGCAGAGCGCGGTTCGCACGACGTCCGGAGGCGTCCCGGCCGGCCGTGCCCGCGTAGGCTCTGAACGGGCGACCCGATCGGGCGACTGTCGCGTGATGACCGCCGCGAGGCGCTCGCGTGGCGGCAAAGGCCCATAGGCTGCAAACGGCTCTGGAGGCTGGGGGCCCGGGTCGCCTGCGTCGGGCGCCGCCCACGGCAGAGAGTCGAGCGGCAGCCGGTAGCCCATCGGCGAGTCGCCGGGTGACAGATACATGCGCTCGCGCCTCAGAAACCATCGACCGCTCTCAAAGCGGCGCTCGCCTTCGAGCTCGACGCATCGCAGAGGCAGCGCATAGCCGACCACGCTGGACACCCCCTTGTCGAAGATGCTTGCAAGGCGTGCTCGCTCGCTCTTGTCTTCGAGGCGCGACTCGTGAGGGTCGACGTTCGTCGGCAGGCGCCGTTCCCGCCAAAGGTAGTACCAAGCGTCTTCGTGGCCAGGCAACGCGCAGGCGGGGTCCACTCCCAGGAGCTCGCTGAGCCGCGACACGAAGCGGTGGGCATCGGTCGGCTTGGCCGAGCCGCTCTCGTCCCGGGTAAAGAGGCTGGGGTCTTGCCAGATCGGAAGGCCGTCTTTCCTGAAGTAAGAGGAGAGGGCCCAGCGCGGCAGCGGCTCTCCCGGATACCATTTGCCCTGGCCCTCGTGGACTAGGCCGTTCGGCGTGAACCTCTCGTAAAGGCGCCACAGAAGGTTCGTGGCATATCGACGCTTCGTTGGGCCAAAGGCTTCGATGTTCCACTCGGCCGCGTCCGGGTTGGCGACGGCGACGAACGTGGGCTCGCCTCCCATCGTCAGCCGAACGTCGGCTGAGCGAAGGTGACCATCGACTTCGCTTCCGAGTCGCGCGATCTGGGTCCAAGCATCTTCCGAGTACGGCGCCGTGACGCGAGGAACCTCGTGCAGACGCCGGACCGTCATCGCGAAGGCGAAGGTTTCTTTGACCTTCTCCGCCTCGTCACGCTTGGTCCAAGAAAAGCTGCCGGTAATCGCGGCCGCCGTTTCCGGATCGGGCGTACACGCAAGCGGGATGTGACCTTCGCCGGCGAGCAGACCGCTCGTGGCATCGAGACCGACCCAACCTGCCCCGGGCAGGAACACTTCGGCCCAGGCATGCAGGTCCGCCGAGTCTCGCTCGACTCCTGAAGGCCCCTCGAGTGGCTTCTCGTCCGCCTTGAGCTGTATCGAGTAGCCGGACACGAAGCGCGCCGCGAACCCGAGGTTTCGCAGCGCTTGAACCAGAAGCCACGCAAAGTCTCGACAGGATCCGTGACCTCGGCCAAGGGTCTCGTCGGGAGTGAACACCCCCGGCTCCATTCGGATGTCGTAGCGAAGCGTCTTATTTACGAGTTGGTTCAGGTCGACGAGCACGTCGACGACCTTCTTGCCCGGAGTCGCGACGCTTGACCGCGCGGTTTCGACGAACCCAGCGAGCAAGGGGCTCTCGGGCACGGCCTGCAGATAGGGCCTCAGGTCTCGCTTGAGGGACGCGGCGTATGTGAAGGGGAACTTCTGGGCATCATCTTCGAGGAAAAAATCGAAGGGATTGACGACCGTCATCTCGACGACGAGGTCCACCTCGAAACATAGCTCCATGCCCGGCTTCAAGAATACGAGCCTGGCTTGAAAGTTTCCGAACGGGTCTTGCTGCCAATTGATGAAATGCTCGGCAGGCGTCACGCGCAGCGTGTGCGACAGAATCGGAGTGCGACAATGCGGTGCCGGACGCAGTCGAACGACGTGAGGGCCAAACTCGACCGGGCGGTCGTAGGCATATCGAGTTTCGTGATGGAGGGCGACGCGGATGGTCAAAGTGCCAGGAGCATAGCCTTTCGCCGTTGCCGAGAGGTTTCGCGTCGCGATTTCGCGCCTGGTACGGTTTGGGTCTTTCGGTATAGATAAGGCGTTTCTCACGCAGGATCATGAGCCGTTTGCGTGTCATGCATGTGGTAGTCGCCGGCGACGTCGGCGGCGCGGAGCGACTCCTCATCGATCTGGCGCGGCGGCCGGAGGCGAGCTCCGCCGATCATCAAGTGGCGCTCATCACACCCAACCGAGCGCTCGCCCGCTATTTCGTCGATGCGGGCCTGCGCGTGCACGATCGCGGCCAGGCGCGCGAGAATCCCTTCGCGTATCTTCGCCAGGCTTTCGGATCACGCGATGTCGATTGGGTCGAATCGCTTCTGCGCGAACAGCGCGCGGACATCGTGCACACGCACACGTTCGGGTCGCACGTCGTGGGCACGCGGGCCGCGCAGCGCGCGAAGTTGCCTCAAGTTCGCACCGAGCACCACGTCATGCATTACTTCGACGCGAGCTCGTCGGCCTTCACTCGTTGGGCAGCGGCGAGGACCGACCGTTTCGTTGCGGTCAGCGCATACGTTCGCTCGGTTCTCAGCAAGACGGCGCCGGCGGTGGCCGAACGAACGAGCGTCATTCGAAATGGCGTCGATACCGAATACTGGGCGCCGCGGCCCTTTCCCACAGGCACATTTCGCGTAGGCATTGTCTGCAGGCTCGTGCCTTGGAAGCGGGTTGCCCTGGCTGTGGAGGCGGCCGCGCTCGCTGCCGTCGAGCTTACGGTGGTCGGCGATGGTGAGGAGCGTCGTGGGCTCGAGGCGTTAGTAGCCAAACGCGGGGCGCGCGTGCGTTTCTTGGGTCACCAACCTGATCCGCGCCCCGCTGTTGCGGATTGTGACGTGATCTTGAGCACTGCCGACCATGAGCCACTGGGGCTCTCGGTTCTCGAGTCGCTCTCGATGGGGCGACCCGTCATCGCATTTGCGGGGGGCGGCATTCCCGAGATCGTCGAGCACGGCGTTACCGGGTGGCTCGTCTCGGAGAGCAGCGGCGAAGCGTTCGCGACTGCGATCGATCGAGCACGCCTCGACCGCGCTCGCCTCGGCGTCATGGGCGACGCGGCTCGTCGGTTCGCAAAGGAGCGCGGAAGCATCGACCAAATGTGCCAAGGCTACGCGGCGATCTATGGCGCAACGTCTCGGACCGCATGACCGAGCAACGCCCGCCGAGCATCGCCCGAACGGCGTTGCGCTTACTCCCGCTACAAGCGGTTCTGCGCGCGGGGGAGGCCCTGCTCCCGATGGCGCTCGCTGCATGGTTCGGTCGCGGGGCGGCGACCGACCTCTATTATCTATTGGCCGCGTATTACGTTTTCGCGGCTGCCCTGCTGACGGGCGCGTTCCAAGACTCCGGCGCCGTAGCCGTTCTCATCGACGTGGGCGCTCGAAAGCCCGAAGCGCTACCTGAGGTTGCAGGCGCTCTCCTCGGGTACACCTTGGCTATCGGCGCCGGGCTGAGCCTGACCATGGGCGCGCTCGGTGGCGTCGTGTTCGGTCTTACTGCTTTCTCGCCCACCCTCGCCCTTCAGCTCGTCGCTTTGATGTCTGTCGGACTGGTGGCGACTGCCGCCCGCGCGTTTTACGTCGGCCTGCTCAACTCGAGGGGTGTATTCCGAGCCCATCCGATCGCGAGCGGACTCGGGATGGTGGTGACCTGGGGCTTGCTCGCGTACGGTCAGCGCGCTTTTGGGGTGAGAGCCATTCCCGCGGCGATGCTCGCGGGCGAGCTCGTGGCGATCGGCGTCCTCCGTCGGCTCACGCGCGGGCTGCAGTTGGAGGTCGTTCCGAATCTGAAACGATCGGAGCCCGTGCGTAAGATCCTTTCGCTGGTGCGCCTGGAGACCACCGGGACGATCATCACGCGGATCAATCCAATGGTCGACCAGCTTATGGCTGGCCTCGCGGGCGTCGTGGGCGCTGGCACCCTCATTCGCTATGCGAGCGACGTCGCGGCCCTTCCGACTTCGATCCTTCAGGCGACCGTCTTTCCGGTGCTCCTCAGTCGGCTCGCGCACGAGGCGGCGCGCCCCGCGCACTTCAGCGGAACCACTCGGCGCACCCTTTTCGGGGTGGTAGCGTTGCTCGTCGTCGCGGCGACCTTCGTGGCCCTCGTTCGCAGGCCGCTCTGCGTGCTTCTCTTCGCGCACGGAGCGATGGACCGTGCCGGTGTCGATCAGATGGCCGACATCATGCCCTGGGCCCTCGTGGGCGTGCCGCCGTTCGGCGCGCTCCTCGTTTTGGCGCGCGCCCACGTTGCTCTCCAAAATAGCCGAATCATGCCGAGCATGGGAGTGCTCAACGCGACTCTCAATTTAGCTCTCAACGCGGTATTCGTGCGATTCCTTGGTTTGTCCGGGATATTGCTGTCGACGTCCGTCACTTACGCCGTTGTCGCTGCCGTATTTTGGGTGCGGCTACCCGCATCGGCACGGGCCGCGCCGACAGGATGAGGAGCGAGGGCGCTCCCCGCGCCACGCCCTCATCGGGGCTCGATTAAGCCCATTACGTTGCCCTCAGGATCTTCATAGAGCCCCATGATCACCGGCCCCATGTCGGTTCTCGGCATGATGGTCTTACCCCCGAGAGATTCGATTCGTTCCAAGAGCGCGGTAATGCTGGCAACCTGCGCGTATACCAAGACGCGCGAGCCTGGCCCCGGCGAGCCACCGATGCCGCCGTTGATCCCCTCGGGACCTCCCGAAGCGACCATCCCGTATTTCATTGAGTTATTGGCGTCGATGTCCCAACCGAGTGCTTCGCCGTAAAAGTCGTGCAGGCGAACAGGGTTCTGCGCCTGAATCTCCCAATGCACGATTTCGTGCTTGAGGAGCTTCGCTTTCGTCGGAGGCGCTTTCTTCGCGGCGGCCTTCTTGGGAGGGGCCTTCTTCGCGGCGGCCTTCTTGGGAGGGGCCTTCTTCGCCGCCTTCTTGGGCACTTTCGCGCTGAGCGGAGCCTTTTTCTTCATTTTCTTTTTCGTAGCCATGGCCTGCCTCCGAGATTGCGATGCTAATGCGCATGTTCGTGCAAATCGAGCCGGGGTCCGCGTCCGCGCCCGGCATCGGCGTCGACACACGCAGCAGACGAAACAGTCGCATGGCCTGCGCTCTCGCGGTAGGAGGTGTCGACCCGGGCGGCGGAGCCGGTGTTCTGGCCGACCTGCGCGCCTTCGAACGAGCGGGCGCCTTTGGGTGTGCAGCCGTGGCTCTCACAACGGTTCAGTCCATCGCCGGGCTTCGGGCCGTGCACGTAGAGCCTGCGCGGCGGCTGGTCGCAGAGGTCTGCGAGGTCTTGGAACATCAGCGCGTTCGAGCGATCAAAGTGGGCGCTCTTGGGAGCCTCGCGAACGTCCGAGCGATTTCGCGCGTGCTTTCCGCGCACCGTGGCATTCCGGTGATTGTCGATACCCCCATGCTCCCGACGCGCGGGCGAGCTCGGCTCACCGACGCTCGCGCCTTACCGGAGGTCATGAGCAGCCTGTTGCCGCTCGCGACCCTCTTGACCGTCAACGCCGACGAGGCACGAGCCTTTCTCGGATGTCAGGTGCGATCTCTCGAAGATGCGCGAGACGCGGCGCGCGCGCTCTCGGGGCTCGGGGCTCGGGGCGTGCTGGTAAAAGGCGGTCACTTGCGCGGTCCGTTTGCGACCGACGTTCTCCACATCGACGGGCTGGTGGTCGAGATCCGCGCCACGCGCCTGAGCGGAGGCCCGGTCCATGGAACCGGTTGCACTCTCGCCTCGCTCATCGCGGGCCGCCTCGCTTGCACTCTTGAAGAGGGCTTGCCTGACCGCCGAATGTTGCTGTCGGCCGTGCGTTGGGCGAAGCGCATCCACCACGCGGCCTTGGCGAGCGCGGTCCGCGTCGGGCGCGGCATGCGGGTAATGATGCCGTAGCCGGTGTCCGCGCTCGTGCGCTCGGCCCGACCCTTTGATGATTACTCCGAACGTTGCCAACGAAGTAACACGTCCACCGTCGTTCCCCCGAGTCGTCGAATCCTCGGCACAAAGCATCGCTTTGGCCGATGTAGGCGGCGGGGTGCGGAGGGACGGAGCGACGAGAGAACGGGTCTTGCTTTGCGGTCCGCGCCAACGGAAAGATGGAGGTAAGGGACCCCTCTGGACCAAAAAACTACGGGTACCGGAGCCTTTTTCGTGCACGAACTCTTGCGTTTCCCCCCGGACCCGCCGTAATCATGCTGTTCTAACGACGAGGGTCAAAACAAATGGCGAAGAAGACGAGCAGCAAGCCGCTCTCGAAGAGCGCAGTACTCAATGCGGTGGCCGAGTCCGTGGGCGAGGACATCCCGCGCAAGCACGTAAAGCAAGTAGTCGAGTCGCTGGTCGATGTCGGTCACCACGAGCTGAAGAAGAACGGCATCTTCGTGCTCCACGGCTTCGCGAAGTTCGTGGTCGTCAAGAAGCCCGCCCGGCCCGCACGCGAAGGCATCAATCCCTTCACCAAAGAAAAGCAGAAGTTCGCGGCCAAGCCGGCTAGCAAGGGCGTTCGCGCCCGCCCCGTCAAGGCGATCAAAGACGCAGTCACCTGATCGACGCAAACGGCAAACGCGAGGCCTGCGCGACCACCGCCAAGCACCGAACAACCGGGGCTTCGGCAGTGGTCGCGTCGAAGCGGCGCAAGCCGCCGACGGTCGGCGTCAACGTGTCAGAGAGATCAGGTTGTATAGTCGGCGTTGATTTCGACGTATCGTCGGCTTAGGTCGCAGCCCCAGACCGTCGCCCGATGGCGCGGTTCGCCGATGCGCACGTCGATTGCGATCCGGGCGGATTCGGCAATGCTCGTAGAAAGGGCGGGCAGATCGACATCGATAGGGTGCCCTCCGTCGTAGAGGACACGACCCATCACCGAAATGGTCACGTCGCGCGGTGGTATCGACCGGAGTGTGAGGCGCTCGTCAGGCTTGCCAATGGCCATCACGAGACGCCCCCAGTTGGGATCAGCGCCGTGGATTGCCGTCTTGACCAAAGGCGAGTTCACGATCTTTTTCGCCACGATCTTCGCGTCGCGCTGCGAAGTGTGTAGGCGAACCGTGCACTCGATGAGCTTGGTCGACCCCTCGGCCTGCGCGACGATATCGCGGGCCAACTTGAGCGACATACAGCGCACCGCATCGGCGAAATCGGCCCGCTCGGCCTCGCCGACCTTCGCTTGACGCGTCGAGAAGAGGACGACAGAGTCGCTCGTGCTGGTGTCCGAGTCCACGCTCAAGCTGTTGAAGGTGCGCTCGCTTGCATCGGCAATGACGGCCCGAAGCCCCGCGCCGTCGATGTCGGCGTTGGTGAAGAAATAGACAAGCATCGTGGCCATGTTCGGCTCAATCATGCCGGCGCCCTTGGCCATCGCGCACACGACGATGTCACCGAAGCGCACGCTGCACACTTTCGGACCATGGTCGGTGGTCAGAATGGCGCGTGCGGCGTCCTCGAGCGCGGCGCTCCGCAGCTTGCGCGAGATCCCCGCGACCGCGGCCTCGACTTTCTCCATCGGAAGGGGAACCCCGATGACTCCCGTGCACGAAATGACGATGTCGTTCGCCTGAACGTCGATCTCTTTCGCGAGGCTCCTGGCAAGCGAGCGCAAGTCCTCTCGTCCGTTGGGTGTGTATACGTTGGCGTTTTTGCTCACGACGGCGAGCGCCTGCGCCCGCCCATCCGAGAGAACCTCTCGATCCAACTCGACCGCGTCGCTCGGGCAGAGGCTCGTCGTGAAGACACCTCCCGCCGAACCGGGCCGATCGAGCTTGATGACCGTGAAATCGAGCACGCCCTCGTGCTTGATGCCGGCCGAAACGGCAGCACACGACACACCCTCGGGCTGGTGGGTCAGCGTCGGCTCGATCGGAACCTCTCTGTGGAGCGTGCGCGACTCGAAGGAGATGACGTCCAGCGATGGATCGTTGCCTTCTCCGGTCTCGATGTGCAGGTTCCAGTCGTCGAAGAGCTTCCGCTTCGTCGCCATGGCAATTACCCCAGGGCTACTGGAAGGGCTCGGCGCGCGCCAGGGCGACTCTGCGAGAAAGCGCGTTCGTAGGCGCGAAACGACCCCCCCGCGTCGACGGCGTCGAGAACGGCAAGGCCTTCGGCCTCCCCCCCCTGCGCGAGGATGTATTCGACCCATGCCCACCGGGCGCTCGTTGCCCGGACGTCCACCCGCCCGCGCAAGCCCCGCCGAAGGCGATCGAGCCGCGCGTCCACGACTTCGATGCCGGCAAAGGGTGCGCGGTCGAGTGGCGTGTTGCGCTTGGGACAGAAAGGAGCAATTCCGAGAGCGACCGGCAGGATCCTCGAGAGCTCGGTCGAGAACGCGACGCATTCGTCGATGTCGGCATCCGTCTCGTCGGGCGTACCCACCATCAAATAGAGCTTGAGCCGATCCATGCCGTACTTCTTGGCGAGCTCCGCGCATCGAAGCAGGTGCTTGGGGCGAGCGCGGCGCTCCAACCGATCGCGTATCCGCTCGCTCGTCCCGTCCATTGCCGTAGTGAGCGTCCGGTAGCCGACTCGGGCGAGGGCCTCCACGAAGTCTTCGTGAGTCGCCAAGCGGTCCGGTCGAAGGGATGAAAGCCCGACCTCGAGGCCTCGGTCCGCGAGCGCGTTGAGAATCGACACGATTTGGGGGTGATCGCTGACAGCTGCTCCGACGAGGCCAACGCGACGCGCGTAGGAAGGGATCGCCGC
>Ga0302324_100020101_pt1 | contig 13079 bp, 9 predicted proteins | sample Palsa_T0_1_FD_201949 | JGI IMG/M metagenome (GOLD analysis project Ga0302324, IMG submission 201949) | Peat permafrost microbial communities from Stordalen Mire near Abisko, Sweden - Palsa_T0_1 | ecosystem: Environmental > Terrestrial > Soil > Palsa > Peat permafrost | place: Sweden: Abisko...
AGATCGACACCAAGGTCGAGGACCTGCCGGACAACCGCGTGCGGGTCAACATCGACATCAAGGAAGGCAGCCGCGCCAAGATCCGCCAGATCAATATCGTCGGCAACACCAAGTTCAAGGAAAAGGAAATCCTGGGGACGTTGCAGCTGACGACACCGAACCTGACCTCCTGGTACAAGGAGAGCGACCGCTACTCGCGTGAGTCGCTGCAGGGCGACCTGGAGAAAATCACCGCCTGGTACCAGGATCGCGGTTACGCCAATTTCCGTATCGACTCCGCACAGGTGGCGGTGGCGCCGGACAAGAGCGACATCTTCATCACGGTGAATATCACCGAGGGCCGCGTCTACCGGCTGGGCGAGATCAAGGTCGCGGGAAACACCATCGTACCCGAGGCGCAGCTGCAAGCGCTGCTGGCGGTGCATAGCGGCCAGATCTATTCGCAGCGCGCCATCAGCCTGACCCAGGAGCTGATCAAGAACCGGCTGGGGGCGGAGGGCTTCTATTTCGCCAAGGTGGAGCCGGTGCCGAGCACCGACGACCAGAAGAAGATCGTCGATCTGACGCTGTTCGTCGATCCAGGCAGCCGCGTATACGTGCGCCACATCAACTTCACCGGCACCACACGCAGCAACGACGAGACGCTGCGGCGCGAGCTGCGGCAGCTGGAGGGCTCGTGGCTGTCGAACGTTGCGCTGGAGCGCTCCAAGCAGCGCCTGCAGCGCGATCCGTTTGTCGAGAGTGTGGAGATGTCCACCGAGCCGGTGCCAGGGGTGCCCGACCTGGTGGACGTGAACTTCGCGGTCAAGGAGCGGCCCAGTGCGACCGTCGGCGGCGGCATCGGCTACTCGGCATCGCAGAAGTTCGTGCTCAACGGCAATTTCAGCGACAGTGATTTCTTTGGCGGCGGCGACTACGTGGCGCTGAACATCGATGCCGGCCGCTACAACAAGATCTACAGCTTCAGCCAGACCGATCCGTATCGCACCGTGGACAACCTGTCGCGCACCATCTCGCTGAGCTATCGCGATTCGACCCAGTTCACCTCCGAGACCTCGGCCTTCGGTTCGAAGAACCTGGCGCTCGGCCTGACCTACGGCTACCCGATCACCGAATACCAGGGCGTCAGCGCCGGGGTCACGCTGCAGCACAACGACCTGTTGACCTACAACAGCAGCAGCGCGCAGCAGGCGGTGCGCTGGGTGGAAGAGAACGGCCATCCGTACACCAGCCAGGCGGTGTCCTCGTTCATCCAGCCCGACGGATCGACCACCTCGTACTCCACCACGCTGCTCGGCTCGCGCTACGACAGCGTCGAGCTGACGGCGGGCTGGCAATACGATTCGCGCAATCGCTCGCTGTTTGCTGATCGCGGTATGCGCCATGCGCTGTCATTCAGCGTGGTGCCGCCCGGCAGCGATGTGCGCTATTGGCTCGCCAGCTACGAGTTCTCCGGCTTCCTGCCGATCTGGCACCGATGGGTGCTGACCGAGGCCCTCCAGATAGCCTTTGGGCATCCGCTGGGCAGCACCATCGGCATGCCGCCGTACAAGCGCTTCTACGCCGGCGGACCTGACACGGTGCGCGGCTATACCGAGGACACCCTGGGTCCAGTGGATACCAACGGCAACCCCTACGGCGGCAACCTGCTGACCGTGGCGCGCACCGAAATGATCGTGCCGCTGCCTGAGAAGTGGCAGACCAGCGCCCGCGGCAGCCTGTTTTTCGACATGGGCAACGTGTTCTCGACCGACGGGACGACTTATGTCGGCACCGACCTGGCGACCCCGGTGACCTACAAATTCAGTTATCATGATCTGAAGCAGGGCGCCGGAGTTGCGGTGCAATGGCTCGCTCCGTCGCTGGGCATCTTTCGATTCAGCTACGGTATCGCGCTCAATCCGACCCGCAGCAGCAATGATGGAGTTCACTTTCCGGACCGCACCGAGGGCTTCCAGTTCTCGATCGGTCAGTCGTTTTAGTCGCTTAAGTCAGGAGCAGGCATGAGTTTTCGGCGCTGGGGAGCAGGAATTGCTGGGGTGGCGATGCTGACGACAGCAGTATCGCCGGCGTGGGCGGATCTGAAGATCGGCGTGGTCAATTACGCCAAGCTGATGCAGGAGTCGCCGCAGGCCAAGGCGGCGCAGGATGCGCTGCGCGGCGAATTTGCCGGCAAGCAGAAGGACCTGCAGACACAGCAGCAGACCCTGAAGAGCAAGGAAGACGCGCTGCAGCGCGATTCGGCGACGATGTCGGCGGATCAGCGCACCGCGGCCGAGCGTGAACTGCGCGACGGCAACCGCGAACTGCAGCTCAAGGTGCAGCAATACCAGGATGACTTCAACGCCCGGCAGAACGAGGAGCTGTCGAAATTGCAGAAGACCCTGGTCGAGGAAGTACAGAATTTTGCGCAGGGACAGAAATTCGACCTGGTGCTGGCGGACGGCGTGATCTTTGCGTCTCCGGTACTCGATGTCACCCCGCAGGTGCTGTCGGCCTTGCAGGCGCGCGGCGTGCGCTCGCCGCCGCCGGCCAGCGCCGCGCCGGCAGCCGCGCCGAAGGCTGGCGCCCCGGCCGCGGCACCGAAGGGTAATTCGACGCCGAAATAGCGCGTCCAGGCGCCCCATGGGCATTGCACTGGGCCAGCTGGCGGTACGCTATGGCTGCGAGCTGTCCGGCGATCCGGATGTGAGCGTCGACCACGTGGCGCCGCTGCACTCGGCCGGCCCGGGCGCGCTGAGTTTTCTCGCCAATCCCAGGCTCGCCCCGCAGCTGGCCGCCACCCGGGCGGCGGCCGTGGTGCTCGAGCCGCGCAGCGCCGCAGCCTGCCCGGTGGCAGCCCTGATCACGTCAAATCCGCATGCACTGTTCGCGCGCATCGCAACCGAACTGCATCCTTTGCCGCCACTACAGCCGGGAATTCATCCCACCGCCATTATCAGTGCGCGCGCGCAGATCGATGTCAGCTGTGAGATCGGCCCGTACACGCTGATCGGCGCCGACGTGGTGCTCGGGCCGCGCTGTCTGGTCGGCCCGAGCTGCGTGATCGCAGCCGGCGCGCGCCTGGGCCCGGATTGCCGGCTGCTCAGCCGCGTCACGCTCGAGCACGGCGTGGTGCTGGGGGCGCGCGCGCTGGTTCACTCCGGCGCGGTGATCGGCGCCGATGGCTTCGGCCTGGCGCTCGAGCGCGGCCGCTGGCTCAAGGTGCCACAGGTCGGCGGGGTGCGCATCGGCGATGACGTCGAGATCGGCGCCAACACCACGATCGATCGCGGCGCGATGGAGGACACTGTCATCAGCGACGGTGTCAAGCTCGACAACCAGATCCAGGTCGGCCACAACGTGCTGATCGGTGCGCATACGGCGATCGCGGCCTGTACCGGCATCTCCGGCAGCGTGCGCATCGGCGAGCGCTGCATGATCGCCGGCGGCTGCGGCTTAGCCGGCCACTTGGAGATTTGCGATGATGTGGTGCTCACCGGCATGTCGATGGTGGCGCATTCGGTCACCAAGCCCGGCGTCTACACCAGTGTGATTCCGGTGGAGCCGATCCGCTACTGGTGGCGCGTATGGACCACCCTCAAGATGCTCGCGGCGCGCGAGCGAACCGGGCGCGCGCACCAGCCGCGCCCGCAAGAGCTGCCACAGCAACCATTGCCACAGGAACCGCGGGATGAATGAGCCGACCACCCTCGATATCAATGGCGTGATGAAATACCTGCCACACCGCTACCCGTTCCTGCTGGTGGACCGGGTGCTTGAGTTCGTGCCGGGCACGAGCATTCGCGCGCTCAAGAACGTCACCTACAACGAGCCGTATTTCACCGGTCATTTTCCGCATCGCCCGCTGATGCCGGGCGTGATCATCCTGGAAGCGCTGGCCCAGGCCGCCGGCCTGCTCGCCTTCCTGACCGCCAATGTGATTCCGGATGAGAACACGCGCTTCTATTTTGTCGGCATCGACAAGGCGCGCTTTCGCAAGCCGGTGGAGCCGGGCGACCAGCTGATCCTGATCGTCAACCTGGAGCGCACCTTCAAGGGTATCTACCGCTTCGCCACGCGGGCGGAGGTCGGCGGCGAAGAGGTGGCCAATGCCCAGATCATGATCGCGCCGGATCTGCAAAGCGTGCCGGGCACGGCGACTCCAGCGTCCCCAGCGGCGGCGGAGCTGCCGTGATCGATCCGCGCGCGGTGGTCCCGGCCGGCGCGCGGGTGGCGGCCGATGCCGAGATCGGCCCGTATGCGGTGATCGGCGCCGAAGTCGAGATCGGGCCGCGTAGCTGGATCGGCCCGCATGCGCTGATCGTCGGCCACACCACCATCGGCGCGGACAACAGAATCTTCCAATTCGCCTCGATCGGCGAGGCGCCGCAGGACAAGAAGTACGCCGGCGAACCGACCAAGCTGGTGATCGGCGATCGCAACGTGATCCGCGAGTACTGCACCATCAGTCGCGGCACCATGCTCGACCAGGGCGTCACGCGCATCGGCAGCGATAACCTGTTCATGGCCTACACGCACGTGGCGCACGACTGCGTGATTGGCGACAACATCATCATGGTGAATCTGGCGATGATTGCCGGTCACGTGCAGATCGGTGACTGGGCGATCCTGAGCGGCTACTGCGCGGTGCACCAGCACTGCAAGATCGGCGCGCATGCGTTCCTGGCCAACAACTGCGGCGTCACGCGCGACGTGCCGCCGTACGTGATGGCGGTGGGCAACCCGGCGGTGCCGCACTCGATCAACAGCGAAGGCCTCAAGCGCCGGGGGTTCTCCGCCGAGCAGATCCGCAACCTGCGCCATGCCTATCGGGTCCTGTACCGTAGCGATCTGCCGCTGGCGGCGGCGGTCGAGCGGCTGTCCGCGCTGGTCGCCACCCAGCCCGAACTCAAGGTGCTGCTGGACTTCATCCGCACCTCGGAACGCAGCCTGGTGCGCTGAGCGGCGACGGCAGATGACTGGCCTGCGGATCGCGATCGTTGCCGGCGAGACCTCCGGCGATGCGCTCGGCGGTGCGCTGATCGCCGCGCTGCGCGAGCGTGCGGGCGCGATCGAATTCCTCGGCGTGGCGGGACCTGCCATGCGCGCTGCCGGCTGCCAGCCGCTGGCGGACGCACACGAGCTTGCCGTCATGGGATTGATCGAGCCGCTCAGGCACCTGCCGCGGCTGCTGCGCCTGCGCTCGATGCTGACCGAGCGCATCAGCGCCTGGAAACCCGCGGTCTTCATCGGCATCGATGCCCCGGCCTTCAACCTCGGCCTTGCCGAGCGCTTCAAAGCGCGCGGCATACTCACGGTGCAGTACGTGAGTCCGCAGGTCTGGGCATGGCGGCCAGGAAGGGTGCGCCGGATTGCGCGCTGCTGCGATCTGGTGCTGTGCCTGCTGCCGTTCGAGCCCGAGTTCTACCGCAGTCATGCGGTGCGCGCCGAGTTCGTCGGCCATCCACTGGCCGACCAGATAGCGCTGCAGCCGGATCGCGCCGCGGCGCGCGCGGCATTGGGCGTGGATGCGCAGCAGCCACTGGTGGCGCTGCTGCCGGGCAGCCGGCTGGGGGAGATGCAGCGGCTGGCGGGTGTGTTCCTCGAAACCGCCATCGAGCTGACACGCCGCCGCCCGGGGCTGCAGCTGCTGGCACCGATGGCCAACGCCGCGCTGCGCGCCCAGTTCGCCCAGGTGCTGGCGGCAACGCCTGGCGCCGCGCGATTGAACCTCACGATATTTGACGGTCAGGCGCGGCGCGTGCTGAGCGCCGCGGACGCCGCGCTGGTGACCTCGGGTACCGCGACGCTGGAAGCGCTGCTGTGCCGTTGCCCGATGGTGGTAGCCTACCGTGTCGGCGCACTCACCGCGCTGCTCCTGCGTACGCTGAAGCTGGTGCGACTACAGTACTTCTCGCTGCCCAATCTGCTGGCCGGAGCAGCGCTGGTGCCGGAGTTCTTCCAGCAGGCGGTGACCTGCAGCAACCTGAGCGGCGCGCTCGAGCGTGCCCTCGACGATGTGGACTATCGGGAGTATTTACAGCGCGAGTTTCTGCAGGTACATCAGTCACTGCGAGCCGGCGGGGCGGCCAGCGCCGCGCAGGCCGTGCTGCGACTGCTGCACGACAAGGGCTTGGATCAAGAGGGCTTGCGGCATTGATGGAACTGATCGCTGGGGTGGATGAGGCCGGACGCGGTCCGCTGGCCGGCCCGGTGGTGGCGGCAGCGGTGATCCTGGACCCTGCGCGCCCGATCCGCGGCCTGCGTGATTCGAAGCAGCTCACCCCTGAGCGGCGTTGCGTGCTGGCGCGGCGCATCCGCGAGCGAGCGGTTGCCTGGGCGGTGGCCGAGGCCGATCACGAGGAAATCGACCTGCTCAATATCCTGCAGGCCACGCTGCTGGCGATGAAGCGCGCGCTCGTGGCCCTCACGCAGCGGCCATCCATGATCATGATCGACGGCAACTGTTCTCCGTACCTGTTTGATTGCTTTGCTGATTGCCAGGTGCGCACCGTGGTCGGCGGCGATGCCATCCTGCCCAGCATCAGCGCCGCATCGATCATCGCCAAGACCCATCGTGATGCGCTGATGGTAGGCATGTGCGAGCGCTATCCAGGCTATGGCATGTCGCAGCATTTCGGCTACGGCACCCCACAGCACCTGCAGGCGCTGGTGCAGCTCGGCCCGAGCCCGATCCATCGCCGCAGCTTCAATCCGCTGCGCAGCTGGCTGACCGACGCGCTGCCGGCGCGCTCGCCGCCGGTCCCCTGATGCAGTCCAGCTTCGTCCACCTGCGCCTGCATACCGAGTACTCGCTGATCGACAGCGTAGTGCGGGTGGCGGACCTGATCGATACGGTCAGGGCAAAGGGCATGCCGGCGGTGGCACTGACCGACCAGTGCAACCTGTTTGCGATGCTGAAGTTCTATCGCGCCGCGCTCGAGCGCGGCGTGCAGCCGATCATCGGCGTCGATCTGCTGCTGCGCGAAGCGGACGACAAGCTCGGGCCGTCGCGCTTCACGCTACTGTGCCAGAACCTCAAGGGCTACCAGAACCTGGCGCGGCTGGTGAGCCGCGCCTACCTGGAAGGCCAGTCCGCCGCGGCGGTGCCGCTGGTCGATCGTGCCTGGCTCGACCGCGGCAGCACTGCCGGCCTGATTGCGCTCTCGGGTGCGGCCGAAGGCGATCTCGGGCGCGCGCTGCTGCGTGAGCGCGAGGCGCAGGCGGAGCAGGCGCTGGAGTACTGGCTGGCGCTATTTGATGACCGCTTCTATATCGAGCTGCAACGGCTCGGCAAACCCGAGGAGCGCGCCTATCTGGCCGCAGCACTCAAGCTGGCGGCGCAGCGCGCTGTGCCGGTGGTCGCCACCAATGACGTGCGCTTCCTGAAAGCCGACGACTTCGAATCGCACGAGGCGCGGGTTTGCATTCGCGATGGCACGCTGCTGGCGGATGCGCAGCGCGCGCGGCGCTACACGCCGCAGCAGTACCTGCGCAGCGCCGGGGAGATGTGCGCGCTGTTCGCCGAGCTGCCCGAGGCACTGGCCAACACGGTGCAGATCGCGCGCCGCTGCAGTCTGCAGCTGACGCTCGATCAGCCGCGGTTGCCGGACTACCCGGTGCCCGCGGACAGTACGCCAAACCAGTTCCTTGCCTGCGAGGCGGCGCTTGGACTTACGAGCCGGCTGCGCGCGCTCGGGATCGAGGGCGGAGAGGCCGAGCGCTACCGCGCCCGGCTTCGCGCCGAGCTCGAGGTGATCTGCCCGATGGGCTTTGCCGGCTATTTCCTGATCGTGGCCGATTTCATCCGCTGGGCGCGCGATAACGGCGTGCCGGTCGGGCCCGGCCGCGGTTCTGGCGCCGGCTCGCTGGTGGCGTACGCGCTGCGCATCACCGACATCGAACCGCTGCGCTACGACCTGCTGTTTGAGCGCTTCCTCAATCCCGAGCGCGTGTCGATGCCGGACTTCGACGTCGACTTCTGCATGGAGGGCCGCGATCGGGTGATCGACTATGTGGCCGCCAAGTATGGCCACGAGCGCGTGTCGCAGATCATCACCTACGGCAGCCTGGCGGCGAAGGCGGTGGTGCGCGATGTAGGCCGCGTGCTCGGGCACCCGTACGGCTTCGTCGACCGCATCGCCAAGCTGATCCCGTTCGAACTCGGCATCACGCTCGCCGATGCCATCGGCAAGGAGGCGGAACTCAAGCGGCTCTACCAGCAGGACGACGAGGTGCACAACCTGCTCGACCTGGCGCAGTCGCTCGAGGGCCTGACGCGCAATGCCGGCAGGCACGCCGGCGGCGTCGTGATTGCCCCTTCGGTGCTGACCGACTTCACGCCGCTGTACTGCGAGCCCGGCCGCACCGGCGTGATCACGCAGTTCGACAAGGATGACGTCGAGGCCGCCGGGCTGGTCAAGTTCGACTTCCTGGGCCTGCGCACACTGACGGTGCTCGACTGGGCGGTCGCCACTGTCAACGCCGAACGCGCACGCCGGGACGAGGCGCCGCTCGAGCTCGGCGCACTGCCGATGGAGGATGCACCGACGTACGCGCTACTCAAGTCCTGCCGCACCACGGCCGTGTTCCAGCTGGAGTCGCGCGGCATGAAGGACCTGATCCGCCGCCTGCAGCCCGATCGCTTCGAGGACATCGTGGCGCTGGTGGCGCTGTTTCGCCCCGGGCCGCTGCAGTCGGGCATGGTCGAGGACTTCATCAACCGCAAGCACGGCAGGAACCAGGCGGCGATCGACTACCTGCACCCGGAGCTGCAGCCGGTGCTGGCCGCCACCTACGGCGTGATCCTGTACCAGGAACAGGTGATGCAGATCGCGCAGGTGCTGGCGGGCTATACGCTCGGCGGCGCCGATCTGCTGCGCCGGGCGATGGGCAAGAAAAAAGCCGAGGAGATGGCCAATCAGCGCTCCGTGTTCGTGGATGGGGCGTGCGCGCGCGGCGTGGACGCGCGTCTGGCGGCCCACATCTTCGACCTGATGGAGAAGTTCGCCGGCTACGGCTTCAACAAGTCGCACTCAGCCGCCTATGCGCTGCTGTCCTACCAGACCGCCTACCTGAAGGCGCACTATCCGGCCGCATTCATGGCCGCGGTGCTGTCGGCCGACATGGATCGCACCGACAAGATCGTGACGTTGATCGATGACTGCGCCCAGATCGGGCTGACGGTATTGCCACCGGACATCAACAGCTCCAGCTACCGCTTCGCAGTCGCAGATGAGCGCACCATCCGCTACGGCCTTGGTGCCATCAAGGGCGTCGGGCGCTCGGCGGTCGAGGCGATCGTCGAGGAGCGCGAGCGGCACGGGCCTTACCACAGCCTGGTCGACCTGTGCCGGCGCATCGATCTGTCACGGCTTAGCCGGCGAGTGTTCGAGGCGCTGATCCGCTGCGGCAGCCTCGATGGACTGGGCTGCAATCGCGCCACCCTGATGACCAATCTGGAGCAGGCGATGCAGGCCAGCGAACAGAGTGCGCGCAGCCGCGCGGCCGGGCAGGTGGATTTCTTCGGCGCAAGCGCCCTGGCGGCGGCATCGGCGGCCCTGACGCTCAAGCCGGTCGCCGAGTGGAATGCCTCGCAGCGCCTGGCCGGGGAGCGCGAGACGCTCGGCCTGTTCCTGACCGGCCATCCAATCGCGCCCTACGAACAGGACCTGCGCCACTTCGCCTCCGGTCGCATCGTCGATTTCGCCAGCGAGCGTCCGGCAGCGCCGCTCGAGGGTGCGCGCCCCCATCTGGATGCGCGCATCGTGATGCTCGCCGGGCTGATCGTCGAGATTCGCCGGCGCGGGCCGCGCGTGAGCTTCATGCTCGACGACCGCAGCGGCCGCATGGAAGTCACGATGTTCGAGGAGGTCTACCAGCGTCATCGCGAGCTGATCAGCAAGGACGCGCTGGTGCAGGTGCAAGGCACGCTGCGCTTTGACGAGTTCAGCGACGCCTGGCGCCTGGCCGCGCGGCAGCTGCAGTCGCTCGATGCGGTGCGCGAGCGGCTCGCGCGCCGCCTGCTGATCACCTGGCCCGAGGTCGCCGACGCCGCGCAGCGGGTGGCGCGGCTGGAGGCGCTGCTGCGCGAGGCGCGCGACGGGCAGTGCGGCGTGCTGCTGCGCTACCGCGGGCGCGAGGCCGATGGCATTCTGAGCTTCGGCGAGGACTGGAAAGTGCGGCCCTCGCGTGAGCTGCTGGAACGGCTCGAGCAGCTGCTCGGGGCCGGGGCGGTGCGGCTGAGCTACAGCCTTGAAACCCAGCCGGGTTCCACCGCGGCCGCCAACTAGCGGCGCGAAGGCGCGCCTTGCGCTGGCCGACCGGAAACCCGTACCCTTCGTCCCCGCGCTGGATCCACAAGAGTCGCCCCCCGGATGGCCGTCAGCTTCCTCGACTTTGAGCAGCCAATCGCCGAACTTGAGGCCAAGATCGAAGAGCTTGGCCACATCACCGCTGACGACAAGGTCAACATCGAGGATGAGATCGCGAAACTGCGCGCGAAGAGCCGCGCGCTCACCCGATCGATCTTCTCGAACCTGACGCCATGGCAGATCACGCAGCTCGCGCGCCACCCGCAGCGCCCCTACACGCTCGATTACATCGGCTCCATTTTCACCGATTTTCACGAACTGCACGGGGATCGCATGTATGCCGACGACACGGCGATCGTCGGCGGCCTGGCGCGCCTGGACGGCGCCCCGGTGATGCTCATCGGGCACCAGAAGGGACGCGACACCAAGGAGCGCGTGCGACGCAATTACGGCATGCCCAAGCCGGAAGGCTATCGCAAGGCGCTGCGGCTGATGAAAATGGCGGAACGCTTCGGCCTGCCCTTGATTACCCTGATCGATACGCCGGGTGCCTACCCGGGCGTGGGGTCGGAAGAGCGCGGCCAGAGCGAAGCCATCGCGCGCAACCTGTTCGAGATGTCGATGCTGCGGGTGCCGATCGTCACCGTGGTGATCGGCGAGGGCGGCTCGGGCGGTGCGCTCGCCATCGGCGTATGTGACCGACTGCTGATGCTGCAATTCAGCACCTACTCGGTGATCTCACCGGAGGGCTGCGCGTCGATCCTGTGGAAGAGCGCCGACAAGAAGGAGGTGGCCGCGGACGCGCTCAACCTGACGGCTGCGCGGCTGCGCGACCTGGAACTGGTCGATGAAGTACTGCCCGAGCCGCTCGGCGGCGCGCACCGCGATGCGACCATGATGAGCAATGCGCTGCGCCAGGGCATCACTGCGCATCTTGGGCAGTTGCAGACCCTGAGCCTTGATGCACTGGTCGAGCAGCGCGCCAGGCGCATCGCATCATTCGGGATGTATCTCGAGAGCCAGCCGTGAGCGTAGCGCCTGCGCAGGCGGCGGCGCCGGCGCGTTTTGATGCCGCCTGGCTTGGAACCCGGCTCAAGTCGATGCTCGGCACCCTGCGCGGCCGGCAGCTGTGCGTCGCCTATTCCGGCGGGCTCGATTCCAGCGTACTTCTGTCGGCGCTGGCGGCGCTGCGATCGCGCCAGCGCTTCGCGCTGCGCGCGCTGCATATCGATCACCGGCTGCAGCCGCTGTCGGGACAGTGGGCGCAGGCGGCGCGCCTGCAGGCGCGCCAATGGGGCGTGCCTTGCCGGGTGATCGAGGTCAGCGTCGAACAGCGCCGCGGGCAGTCCCTGGAAGCGGCGGCGCGTATGGCGCGCTACCAGGCGCTGGCCGCGCAGCTGCTGCCCGCCGAGCTGCTGCTGACCGCACATCACCAGGAAGACCAGCTCGAGACCGTGCTGCTGGCGCTGCTGCGAGGTAGCGGCGTCAGCGGCCTGGCCGCGATGCGCGGCTGCGCGTCGTGGGGCGGCGTGCAATTGCTGCGGCCGCTGCTGCCGATCAGCCGCAAGCAACTGGAGCACTACGCGCGCGCTCGCCGCCTCGAGTGGAGCGAAGATCCGAGCAACGCCGATCCGCGCTTCGACCGCAACTATCTGCGCCATGCGGTACTGCCGGCGATCCGCCAGCGCTGGCCGGCGGCAGCCGCGACCGCCAGCCGCAGTGCCGGGCACCTTGCCGAGGCACGCACGCTGCTCGAGCAGCTGGCCGCCAACTGCCTGCAGCAGGCGCGCGACGGTGCGGCCCTGTCGGTGAGCGCGCTGCGGCGCCTGGCGCTGCCGCAGCGGCGCAATGCGCTGCGCCTGTGGATTGCCGAGTCGGGTCTTGCGCAGCCGGATCATCGGCGGCTGCGCGAGATCTGCGGTCCGATGCTTGCGGCGCGGCAGGATGCGTTGCCGCGAGTCAGCTGGCGCGGTGGTGAGCTGCGCCGCCACGCCGATCGGCTGGTCGCGACTGGCACGCTCGGCGCGGCCAGCGCGGCCAGCGCGGCCAGCGCGGCCAGCGCGGCCAGCGCGCGGCCAATCGAGTGCTGGGACTGGCGCGCGCGACCCTGGTTGCCGCTGGCGGGCGGCGGCGCGCTCGGGCTGGTGCGCGACCGCCATGGCGATGTGCGCCTGGCCGCGCTGCCGCGCGTGCTGCGCGTGTGCCAGCGACACGGCGGCGAACGGCTGCAGGCCGCGCATGGGCGTCTGGCGCTCAAGGATCTGCTGCACCAGCACGCAGTGGCGCCCTGGGAGCGGGCCGCGGTGCCGCTGATTGTGCACGCCGAGCGCATCATCGCGGTTGCGGACCTGTGGCTCGATGGGGCCTATCGCAGCCAGGGCGAGGGCGCCGCTGGCCGCGGGCGGTTCCGCTGGCGACGCGGCGCAGCGCCGCACGAACAAAACCAGTCAGACGACCACACATCCGATGATAGCGATTGAGACACTGCGCCCGATTTGCTAACCTGACCGCCCGTCGTCATAGGCTCTTCTTCAGGCGGCGGATTCCTCGATGACCCGATTCATTTTCGTCACCGGCGGCGTGGTTTCCTCGTTGGGGAAAGGCATCGCCGCCGCCTCGCTGGGCGCCATTCTCGAGGCGCGCGGCCTGAAGATCGCGATGGTCAAGCTCGACCCGTATATCAACGTTGATCCGGGAACCATGAGCCCGTTCCAGCACGGCGAGGTGTTCGTCACCGCCGATGGCACCGAGACCGACCTGGACCTGGGCCACTACGAGCGCTTC
>Ga0302324_100020102_pt1 | contig 13079 bp, 8 predicted proteins | sample Palsa_T0_1_FD_201949 | JGI IMG/M metagenome (GOLD analysis project Ga0302324, IMG submission 201949) | Peat permafrost microbial communities from Stordalen Mire near Abisko, Sweden - Palsa_T0_1 | ecosystem: Environmental > Terrestrial > Soil > Palsa > Peat permafrost | place: Sweden: Abisko...
CGCGCCCGCGACCTGCTCGACCTGCTCGGCATCGGCGACAAGGCAGCGGCCGTCCCCGGCGTGCTGTCCGGAGGCCAGCGGCAGCGGCTGGCGATCGCCAGGGCGCTGGCGAACGAGCCGACACTGCTGCTGGCCGACGAGCCGACCGGCGCGCTTGACTCCGACGGCGGCCAGGAAGTGATCGAGCTGCTGAGCCGGCTCCACGCCGGCGGCCAGACGATCATCATGGTGACCCACGACGCCCAGGTGGCGGCCGCGGCCGGGCGTATCGTTCGCATGCTCGACGGCCGCATTCTGCCGGCTGACCCGGCCGGGGACCCGGAGCGCGCGGTCAGCGTCCCGATCCAGGCCCGGTAGCCGTGCGCAGCCTGGCCGCCCGCCTGGCGTGGTACCGGCTGCGGGCCACGCTCCGCCGCCGGCTCGGCGGCTATCTGGCTCTCTCCGTTCTGGTGGGCCTCATCGGCGGGGTCGCCATGGCGTCGGCGACCGCCGGCCGCCGCACCGAGTCCTCCTACCCCGACTACCTGGCCAGCACCAACCCGTCCGCGCTGATCATCCAGCCGAACTCGAACTTCAGCCCGGGCGAGACCCTCGCTGAGGCCTACCGGGCCTACTCCGGTCTGCTCGCCGGACTGCGGCGGCTCCCGCATGTGCAGGGGGTGGCGACGGCCGACGCCTTCAACGCCGCGCTGCTCACTCCGCGCGGCGGGTTCGGCCCGGTTCTGTTCACCCAGGTCCAGCTCGTGGCCAGCAGCGACGGCATGTTCTCCCGCCAGGACCGCCTGACGATCACAGCCGGGCACCGGGCCGAGAGCGCGGACCAGGTAGTGGCAACGAGCCGGGCCGCGGCCGCCCTGCACCTGCACGTGGGCTCGCGGCTGCACGTCGGCATCTGGGCGTCGAGCCCCGCGAAGGGCCTGCCGCCGTTCTACCGGCGCCTCGACCTGACAGTCACCGGCATCGGCGTGGTCAGCACGCAGGTCGTGCAGGACGACATCGACTCCGCGAGGACTGGATTCCTCATCGGCACGCCGGCCCTGGACCGGGAGTTCGTGCCCTGCTGCACCGCCACCTCGTACATCGGCCTGCGGCTGGCGGGCGGCGCCCGGTACGACGCGGCCGCCGCTCGCGGCTATCTGCGGCTCGCCACGTCCGGCGCCTTCGCCGGCGGTGCCAGCCAGCTGCTGCAGCTGCTGCAGGTGTACGACACCGCGGCCATCGCGGCGGAGGCGCAGCGCGCGGTCCGGCCGGAGGCGATCGCGCTCGGTGCGTTCGGCCTCATCGCACTGCTCGCCGCGCTGATCATCGGCGCGCAGTCCATCTCCCGGCAGCTCCGCGCCGCCGCCGACGACGCCGGGGTCCTGCGCGCGCTCGGCGCGGGCCCGGCCGCCGTCACCGCGGACGGCGTGCTCGGCATCCTCGCGGCCGTCGTGGCCGGGGCGGTGCTCGCCATGGTGATCGCCGTCGGCCTGTCGCCGTTCTCGCTGTTCGGGCCGGTCCGCGCGGCCGAGCCGGGCCACGGGATCTACCTGGACTGGACCGTGCTCGGCATCGGCGCGCTCGGCCTGGTCCTCGTCCTCGGCACCGTGGCCGCGATCATCGGCTACCGGCAGGCGCCGCACCGCGCCGCCGCCCGCGGCGACTCCGGTCGCCACGGCTCGGCCGTCGTGCGGGCCGGGCTCGGCGCGGGCCTGGGCGCCGCGGGCGTGGCGGGCCTGCGGTTCGCACTGGAGCCGGGACGCGGCCGGACCGCGGTGCCCGTCAGGTCGGTACTCACTGGCGCGGTACTGGCGGTTGTGGTGACCGCGGCCACGCTGACGTTCGGCGCCAGCCTCAGCTACCTCGTTGCCAGACCCGCTCTGTACGGCTGGAACTTCAGCTACGCGCTGTACTCGACCGACGGATGGGGCCCGTTCCCGCCATCGCGCACGACACCGCTGCTGCACCGCGACCGGCTGATCGCTGCCACCACCGGCGTGTACTTCCTCACCGTCCAGATCGACCAGCAGACCGTGCCGGCCGTCCTGTCCCCGGCGCGCGCGGCCGTCGGGCCCCGCATCCTGACGGGGCACGCAGTCGACGGCCCCGGCCAGATTGTCCTCGGCCCGGCCACCCTCGCCCAGCTGCACAGGAAGGTCGGCGACCAGGTGACGGTGCAGCTTGGCCCGGTGATCCGCGACGCCAGGCTCCGGATCGTCGGCACGGCAGCGCTCCCGGCCCTGGGCGACACGCTGGGGATCCATCCGTCGCTGTCGACCGGCGCGATCCTGCCCACGACCGTGGTCACCAGGGCCGCCCTGAACGAGGCCGGCCCCGCTTCCGGTCCGAACGCCATCCTGGTCCGGCTGCGGCCCGGCGTCAGCCAGACCGCGGGCCTGCGCTCACTGCAGCAGATCGCCGCCACCTATAACTCGATCGTGCACTCTCCGCAGACGGTCGCCCAGGCCGGCCCGACGGCGCTTGAGCTCGTCGCCAACGTGCTGCCAGTGCAGCGCCCGGCCGAGATCGTGAACTACAAGTCGATGGGCACAATGCCGGTGATCCTGGCGGCCGGAGTGGCCGCCGGGGCCGTTGCCGCTCTCGGGCTGGCCCTGGTCGCGTCGGTCCGGCGCCGGCGCCGTGACCTCGCGCTGCTGAAGACGCTGGGCTTCACCCGGCGGCAGCTCGCTGCCACCATCGCCTGGCAGTCCACGGTTATCGCCGCTGGCGGGGTAATCGTGGGCGTCCCGGTGGGAATCGCGGCCGGCCGCTGGCTGTGGATCCTGTTCGCGCAGTCCCTGTCCGCGGTCCCCGACCCGGTCATCCCGGTCGCCTCGGTCGCCCTGGCCGCCGTGAGCGCGCTGGTCCTGGCCAATCTCGTCGCGGCGCTGCCCGGCCGTGCCGCCGCCCGCACGCCAGCGGCGCTGATGCTGCGAGCGGAGTGAGCTGTGCCTCAGGAGCGTCCGTCATGAGCGAGCCGCTGCTGCGGGCGGCTCGCTACCGCTTCCGCGCCACGTTCCGCCGCCGCTGGAGCGGCTACCTCACCCTGGCCCTGCTCATCGGCCTGGTCGGCGGCGTCGCCCTGGGCTCGCTGACCGCGGCGCGGCGCACGTATGCGTCCTACCCCGAGTTCCTGGCCAGCACGAACCCGTCCGACCTGCTGGTGCTGCCGCAGACCAGCAGCCCGGAGGCAGGCCTGGTGCGCGAGCTCGCCCGGCTGCCGCACGTGCGCAGCGCCGAGGAGGGCGAGCAGATCACCGCTGCGACACTGACGCCGGCCGGCCGGGTCAAGACCATCCTGGAGACTCAGGTGGAGCTGGTCGCCAGCCCGGACGGCCTGTTCACCGACCAGGACCGGCTGAGGATCATCCAGGGGCGGGCGGCCGACCCGGCCCGGGCCCGCGAGGTCGTGGCCACGAACGAGGCCGCCGCCATACTCGGCATCCATGTAGGGTCCCGCATCGCGGTCGGCATTGAGCCGGACACTGCCAAGAGCGTCCGTTTCTACCGGACGACCGTGCTGACAGTCGTGGGGATCGGCGTGCTCGGCCTCCAGGTCGTGCACGACGACATCGACACGAACAGGGCCGGATTCCTGGTGGGGACCCCGGCGCTGCTGCGCCAGTTCGAGTCCTGCTGCGCCACCAACAGCTACGACGGCCTCCAGCTCGACGGCGGCAGCAGCAGCGACGTGCCCGTCGAGCGGGAGTACGAGCACCTGATCGACGCCCCTGCCACCAGCTACGGCCAGCTCGTTGTCTACCAGACCACGGCGATCGAGGCTGAGGCCCAGCAGGCCATCAGGCCAGAGGCCATCGCCCTCGCTGTGTTCGGCGTGATCGCCCTGCTCGCCGCCCTGATCATCGGCACCCAGGCCATCTCCCGCCGGCTCTACGCGAACGCGAGTGAGACCGGCGTGCTCAGGGCGCTGGGAGCCACGCCGGCGGCCACGATGGCCGACGGCCTGCTCGGCATCGCCGGAGCGGTCGCGGCCGGGGTCGTGCTCGCTGCGGCGGTCGCTCTCGCGCTCTCGCCGCTGGAGCTGTTCGGGCCCGTCGCCGCGGTGGAGCCGACACCTGGCATCCATGCCGACTGGACCGTACTCGGGCTGGGGACGCTCGCGCTGGCCGTCATACTCGGCGCGGTTGCGGCCGCCATCAGCTTCCGGCTGGCCCCGCATCGTGTCGCGCGCCGGGCCGCGGCAGGCAGCCGGGGGTCTGGCACAGTCGCGGCGGCGCTGGCCGCCGGCCTGCCGGCCTCGGGCGCGGCGGGCCTGCGGTTCGCGCTGGAGCCGGGCCACGGCCGGACTGCGGTGCCGGTCCGGTCGGTCATCGCCGGGACGGTGCTGGCGGTGTTCGTCGGCATCGCGACGCTCACGTTCGGCGCAAGCCTGAGCACGCTGATCTCGCACCCGTCCCTGTACGGCTGGAACTTCAGCTACGCGCTCTACTCGGTCGACGGCTACGGGTCCGTTCCGTCGCGGTGGGTCGCTCCCCTGCTGGCCCGCGATCCGGATGTCGCCGCCACCACTGGCGTCTATTTCGCGACCATCCAGATAGATGGCCAGACGGTCCCGGCCATGGCCGCCCGCGTCCCCGCGGCAATCGCGCCGAGCTCGCTGACCGGCCATGCCCTGACCGGCCCGGGGCAGATCGTGCTCGGGCCGGCGACCCTGGCCGCGCTGCACAAAAGGCTGGGCGAGACGGTCACGGTGTCCGAGGGACAGATCGTCCCCCCCGTGCGGCTGCGGATCACCGGTACCGCCGCGCTCCCGACGATCGGCGATGTCATCGGCGTGCACGCCTCGCTGAGCACCGGCGCGCTGCTGTCTACCCAGGCGGTACCCGCACGGGACCTGGACGCGTACGGCCCGGTCAGCGGCCCCAACGCCATCTTCATCCGGCTGCGGCCAGGCGTGACCCCGGCGGCTGGCGCGCGCTCGCTGAACCAGATCGCTGACCAGCTCAACCGCGATTCACGGTCACCGGCAGCTGAATCGGTCATCGGCGACCAGGGGAGCTACATCAAGTTCATCTCAGTGCTGCCAGTCCAGCGGCCGGCCGAGATCGTGAACTACAAGAGCATGGGCGCGATGCCCGCCATCCTGGCCGGCGGCCTGGCCGCGGGCGCGATCGCCGGGCTCGGCCTGACGCTGATCGCATCGGTCCGCCGCCGGCGGCGCGACCTGGCGCTGCTCAAGACCCTCGGCTTCACCCGCGGTCAGCTTGCGGCCGCCGTCGCCTGGCAGGCCGCGACGATCGCGGTGATCGGCCTGCTGATCGGCGTGCCGACGGGCGTCGCGGCCGGGCGCTGGCTCTGGCTGGCGTTCGCGCATCAGCTGTCCGCGGTACCGGACCCGGTCGTGCCGGGCGGCTCGATCGCGCTGGCCGGAGCCGCCGCGCTGGTGCTCGCCAACCTCGTCGCCGCGCTTCCCGGCCGGTCGGCCGGCCGTACCCCCGCCGCGATCGTGCTGAGGGCCGAGTGATGCGGGTACGAGGGGCGCTGCCCCGGCTGGCGTGGTACCGCTTCCTGGCCACCGTCCGCCGCCGCTGGGCGGGCTACCTGGGCCTGGCCGTACTGACCGGCCTCGTCGGCGGCGTCGCGATGGGATCGATGGTGGCGGCCAGGCGCACGGACTCGTCGTACCCGCAGTTCCTGGCCAGCACCAACCCCTCGGATCTCGTGGTCCAGCCGTTCACAACTCAGGCCTACTCGCCCGGCTTCGTCCGCCAGCTCGCCCGGCTGCCGCATGTCAGCGGCGTCGCGGTCGCGGTTCCCCTCACCGCGGCCACCATCACCCGGCGCGGCAGAGTCGGCACCGTCCTGCTCGCGCACGTGCAGCTGGCCGCGACTGTCTCTGGCGGCCTGTTCGCCAGCCAGGACCGGGTGACGATCACCGCCGGCCGGCGGCCCGACCCGGCGCGGCCGGACGAGGTCCTGGCCACGGTGGACGCCGCCCGCCTGCTGCACCTGCACGTGGGATCACGGCTGCGGGTCGCCCTGATCGCCAGCACCACGGGAGGCCCCGCCGGGCGTATCGACCTGACCGTCGTCGGGATCGGGGTGCTGGGCACCCAGGTCCTCCAGGACAGCATCGACTCGGGCCGGACCGGCTTCCTGATCGGCACGCCCGCGCTGGCCGCGAAATTCGCCTCCTGCTGCGCGAGCGGCATGATTACCGGCCTGCGCGTGACCGACGGGCCCAGGTACAGCACGACCGTGGCCAGGGAGTACGACCGGCTGCTGGCGACCAGCTCGTACATCTCGCCCTCCGGATCAGAGCTCTACGTCTACCTCACCTCGGCCATCGAGGCGGAGGCCCAGCGGGCCATCAGGCCCGAGGCCATCGCGCTGGCCGTGTTCGGGCTGATCGCCGGCCTCGCGGCAGTGATACTCGGGACGCAGTCCATCGGCCGCCAGCTCCGGGCGGGCGCCGATGACGCCGGGGCTCTGCGCGCGCTCGGTGCCGGGCCGCTCATGATCATCGCCGACGGATTGCCGGGCATCCTCGCGGCGGTCGCCGCCGGCGCGGTGCTCGCCATCGCGGTGGCCCTTGCCCTGTCGCCGTTCTCACTCTTCGGGCCAGTCCGGGAGGTAGTGCCAGGGCGCGGGCTCTACCCCGACTGGGCGGTGCTCGGGCTGGGAGCGCTGACGCTGAGCGTTGTGCTCGCCGGTCTCGCGACGGTGATCGCCTATCGCCAGGTGCCGCACCGCCTGGCCGCGCGCGGCCAGGCGGCCGGCCGTCGGCCCAGCGCGGCCAGAACCGCGGTAGCGGCCGGGCTGCCGGTCTCGGGCACGGAAGGCGTGCGGCTGGCCCTGGAGCCAGGGCACGGCCGCACCGCGGTGCCGGTCCGGTCGGTGCTGGCCGGGGCGGTGCTGGCCATGACGGTGGTCAGCGCCACCCTCACCTTCGGCGCGAGCCTCGCCACGCTGGTCTCGCATCCGGCGCTGTACGGGTGGAACTTCAGCTATGCCTTCTACGCGGTTCAGGGCTGGGGCTCGGTTCCCGCCCGGTGGGCGGATCCGCTGCTGTCCAGGGACCGGCTCGTTGCCGCCACCACCGGGGTGGACTTCGCGACTGTCCAGATCGACGGGCAGACGGTGCCTGCGATTGCCGCCCCGACCCGCGCCGCAGTGGCCCCGCGTGTCCTGTCCGGGCGCGGCCTCGACAGCAACCGCGACGTGGTGCTCGGCCCGGCCACCCTGGCGGAGCTGCACCAGCGGATTGGCGGCATCGTGACGCTGGCCAGCGGCAGCTTCCGCGTCCGGCTCACGATCGCGGGAACGGCCACCATGCCAGCGATCGGCGGCGCTCTGAGCATCCACCCGTCCATGAGTACCGGGGCGCTCTTCTCAGCCGCGATACTGCCAGAGGGTTCCTCATCCGGCCCATTCGGAGCCTTCCTGGCCGGCCCGAACGCCATCCTCGTCAGGCTGCGGCCAGGTACTAGTCCAGCGGCCGGCCTGCAATCCCTGCAGGCCATCGGCAGGCAGCTCACCGCAGGCCTGAACGCCCCGCGCACGCTCGCCGAAAGCAACGGCTCGTCGATCGCGGACACCATCGATCTGCTGCCTGCCCAGCGGCCGGCTGAGATCGTGAACTACAAGACGATGGGCGCCATGCCCGCAGTGCTGGCGGCCGGGCTGGCAGCCGGGGCCGTGGCGGGCCTCGGCCTGACCCTGGTGGCGTCGGTGCGGCGGCGCAGGCGTGACTTCGCGCTGCTCAAGACCCTGGGCTTCACCCGCGGGCAGCTCGCCGGGGCGGTGGCATGGCAGTCCTCGGTGATCGCCGTCGTCGGCCTGCTGATCGGCGTGCCGGTCGGTGTCGCGCTCGGGCGGCTGCTCTCGCTCGCGTTCGCGCGCGAGCTATCGGCGGTGCCTGATGCGGTAATTCCGGCCGGGTCGATCGCCCTGGCCGCCCTGGCCGCGCTGTTGCTGGCCAATCTTGTCGCCGCGCTGCCCGGCCGGGCAGCCGGCCGTACTCCCGCGGCGATCGTACTGAGGGCAGAGTGATGGACGTGATGACGAACGCAACTGCTGAGACTCAGGCCGCCGTTACGGCGGTTAGCAGCACCCCGGCCCGGCGGCTGCTCGCCGGCGTGCTGATACCGCTCCTCACCGTCGCCCTCGTCGTCGTCGGCCTCAGGACGCCGGGACCGTTCTCTGCGGTTCAGGCCGTCGCGTTCGGACTGGTCATCGTGGGCGCGGTGTCGGGCGTCATCCTGGCGCGCGCAGCGCAGCGGGTTGCGCTCTGGCAGGTCGCGTTCGGCGCGCTGGCGGCGTCGGTGGCGCTCGCCAGCGCACGGCTGGGCGACGAGCCCGGCGGTCACCAGGCCGCCCGCGGCGTGGCAACGTTCGCGGTGCCAGTCGTCATCGCCGTCTCCGTGAACATGCTGCTCGCTCTTCCCGACGGCAGGCTGGCCAGCCGCGGCCGCAGAATCGGCGCCGGGCTCGCCTACGCCGCGGCGGCCGCGGCCGGACTCGCGCTGGCGGTCGCCGGACGGCCGTTCCCGGCCTGGGCGGTCGCGGTAGCCTGGCCGCTGGCGGCCGCAGCCGCCCTGCCTGCAGTGCGGCTGCGCTACCTGGCCGCATCCGCCCGGGACCGGCAGCGGATGCAGTGGATGGCCGTCGGCGCCGTGCTGGCCGCCGACTCGGCCCTGGTCGTCACCGTCCTGCACGTGCTTGTCGGCTGGCCGGGACCGGTCACCGCCGTGGCGGCGGGCTGCGGGGCGTTCCTCGCCCTGGGCATGATCGCCGGCGAGGTCCCGTCCCTCGGGTCCTACGGCGGCCGGGCCCTGGTCCAGGTGCTGTCGATAGCGGGGTTCACCACCGTGGTCGCGGCCATCTACCTGGTGATCGTGCTCGGGATCGGGACCGGGCCCAGCGATGCGGCCGACCGCGAGATCCTCGGGCTGTCGCTGCTGGCCGCGGCGGTCGCGGCGATCGGGTACCTGCCCGCCAGGGACCGGCTCGTCGCGGCGGCCACGCGCTTCGTGTACGGCGAGCGGGAGGCACCTGACGAGACCCTCCGCACGTTCGGGAGCAGGCTGACCAGGGCAATCCCCATGGACGAGCTGCTGCTGCAGCTGGCCGAGTCGCTGCGCAAGACCATGGCGCTGACCAGTGCCGAGGTCTACACCGGCACGGGCGACGTCCTTGAGCGCGCGGCCGCGGTCCCGGACACCGGACAGCGGTCAGTCGTGGTCACCGACCGGGAGCGGGCAGTCGTGGCCAGGGCGGGCGTGTCCGGCAACGCCTGGGCCTCCGTCTGGCTGCCCGCCGTGCTGGACGGCCGCGCGCACGCGCAGGTCAGGGTCGCGCCCATCAGCCATGCGGGTGAGCTTCTTGGCCTGATCGTCACGGAGCGGCCGGCCACTGACGACGCCTTCTCCGACGAGGACGACCGCGTGCTGACCGAGCTGGCCAGGCAGGTCGGCCTCGCGGTGCACAACGCGAGGCTCGACACGGCGCTGCAGACCACACTGGACGAGCTGCGGAAGCAGGCCGACGAGCTGCGCCAGTCCCGGGCGCGCATCGTCGCCAGCGGCGACGCCGAGCGCCGCCGGGTGGAGCGCAACCTGCACGACGGCGCACAGCAGCACCTGGTGGCGATGGCCGTGAACCTTCGCCTGGCGCGCGACATCGTCGCCGAGGATCCGGCGGCGGCGGCCGAGATGCTTGACCAGCTGGCCGGCGACGTGAAGGACACCATTCAGGAGCTGCGCGAGCTCGCCCACGGCATCTACCCGCCGCTGCTGGCCGACAGCGGGCTCGGGGAGGCGCTCCGCGCGGCCGCGAACCGGAGTCCGCTGAGCGTCATCGTGACAGCCGACGGGATCGGCAGGTACACCCCGGACATCGAGGCTGCCATCTACTTCTGCTGCCTGGAAGCCCTGCAGAACGCCGCCAAGCACGCGCCGCAGGCCCGCGTCGAGGTCCGGGCCTGGGAAGAGTCCGGCGGACTGCTGTTCTCGGTCAGCGACGACGGACCCGGCTTCGACGCCGCCAGGGCGCGCCAGGGCCACGGCTTCGTCAACATGGCCGACCGGCTCGGGGCAATCGGCGGCACGGTCCGCTGGGAGTCACAGCCTGGCCACGGCGCCCGCGTCCTCGGCACGGTCCCGCTGCTCTGACAGCGCTACGGCACGGGGTTGCGGCACGGGGTTGCGGCACGGGGCCGCGGCAGCCGGCGCGTCAGCAGGTGCGTCAGCAGGTGGCGAACAATCCGGAGTTCCGTTCCTCCCACAGCCTGCGGATGGTGTCGGAGGCCAGCCGCTCCTTGTTCACGTAGGCGGTCGCGCCGCTGGTCGCGGCCGCCGGCGGGAGGTCAGACGCGTCATAGGTAGAGCACAGGATCACCACGACATCCGGATGGGCTGCGGTGATCTGGCGGGTTGCCTCGATCCCGCTCATTTCCGGCATGTTGATGTCCATCAGCACGAGCGCCGGGTGCAGCCGCTCGACCAGATCGATCGCCTCCGGGCCGCTCGACGCCTCGCCGGCGAACTCGAAGCCATCGAGGCGGCGCAGCACAGCCCTGGCGGCCGAGCGGAACGGCGCCTGATCATCCACTACAAGCACGGAACGCGGGCTGGTCACGGAATCAGCCTCGCATAAGCGGCGGTAGGCGCCGAGGGTGCTGCCATGCGAAACCGGGGTGTGGCCAGCCTCCCGGCGTCATCGTTCGTCCTGCTGGCTGAGGAAGACCAGCACCGCCTTGACCCGGCGATTCACGTCTTTCTCCTCGGATAGCCCGAGCTTGGCGAAAATCGAGTTGGTGTGCTTCTCCACTGCGCGCTCGGTCACGAACAAGGTGGCGGCGATTGCCGAGTTGCTCTTTCCCTGCGCCATCACGGCCAGGATCTCGGCCTCCCTGGGCGTCAGCGAGGCGAGGCCGGCCTGGCGGTCCTGGGAGCGCGCCCGCACCAGCTCATCCACGACGAGCGGGTCGATGACGGACCCGCCCTGCGCCACGGTCCTGATGGCCCTGGCCAGCTCGTCCACGCTGCCGATTCGCTCCTTGAGCAGGTAGCCCCGGCCGGCCGAGCCATGCTCGAGCAGCGCGAGCGCATATCCGGGAGCGGTGTACTGGCTCAGCACCACGACACCGATCTCGGGGTGGTTCTGCCGGATCCAGGCGGCTGCCCTGATGCCCTCGTCGGTACCGGTCGGCGGCATGCGGATATCGGTCACGACGACGTCCGGCACCTGCTCGCCGACCATGGCAAGCAGCTGCGGCAGGTCGGACACCGCCCCGACCAGCTCGAAATCCTCGTTGGCCGCAACCAGGCGGGAGATGCCCTCCCGCAGCAGGACATGGTCCTCGGCCAGCGCGACCCTGATCTTTCCCATACCGGAACGGATCGTAGCGCGCGTCGGCACGTCGCGTGACATTCCGGCGGACTGCGTCGTCGTACCGGTAAATAACCGCTACCAGGGAGGAACACCGACCATGGAACCGCGCCTCAGCCTGCTCGGCAGTACCGTCACGACTAAGTTCGTCAGATACCTCGTCTCCGCGAACAAGGTGGTCACCGACTCCGCCCTGCCAGCCGCCACGCAGGAACTGGTCAGGCTCCGGGCCAGCCAGATCAACGGCTGCGCTGTCTGCACCGACATGCACGCCAAGGACGCTGAGCACGCAGGCGAATCCCAGCTGCGGCTCAACCTGGTCGCCGTGTGGCGGGAGGCGACAGTCTTCACCGAGGCCGAGCGAGCCGCCCTGGAGCTTGCCGAGCAGGGCACCCGCATCGCCGACGCGGCGGCTGGCGTCACCGACGAGGCCTGGGCGAATGCCGCGCAGAAGTACGACGATGACCAGCTCGCCGCGCTGGTGTCGCTCATCGCCGAGATCAACGCCTGGAACCGGCTGAACGTCATCACCCGCCAGCCCGGCGGCGACTACCAGCCCGGTCAGTGGGGCTAGTGACTACCAGCGGAGTTCCTCGTCCCCCTCCTGGAATGTGCCAGTGGGGCCGTCGTTGCCGATGGTCGCCATGCGCACGATGACCTTTGCGCCCTCCTCGACCGGCTGCCCTGCCCCGCTCATCGGCGTGAGCTCGGTAGCGGTGAAGCCGGGCTCGACCGCATTGAACTTGATCTCCGGCACCGCCTTCGCGTACTGGACGGTGATCATCGAGACGGCCGCCTTGCTCGCTCCGTAGACGATGGAGGGGTAATGGAACTGGCGCCGCTCGGGATTCGTGACAGCCCAGAACGAGCCGAGCGCGCTTGAGACGTTGACGACCACCGGGTTAGCGGACTTGCGGAGCAGCGGCAGCGCCGCCTGCGTGACACGGATGACTCCGATGGCATTGGTGTCGAACACCGTCAGCGCGGCCGGCCCGTTCACCTCCTGGCCGCCTCCGATGCCGGCGTTGTTGACGAGTACGTCCAGGTGCCCGTCGCGATCGCCGATGACGCTCATGGCGGCCGCCACCGACGCGTCATCGGTGACATCGAGCTGCACGAACCGGGCGCCCAGCTCGGCCGCCGCGTTCTCACCGCGCTCGACGCTGCGCGCGCCGATATAAACGGTCTGCCCGGCCTCGATCAGCTGCCGGGCCGTCTCGTAGCCGAGCCCCTTGTTGGCCCCGGTGATCAGTGTGATGGTCATATCCCGACTGCTCCCTGCTCTCAGATCACTGGCACGTTCCCGGCCTTGCGGAGCCTGTTCGCGCTGGCCGCCGACCTGCCCGCCGGGAGTCCGCCACCAGCGTCGTTATGCGCCGGCGCAGTCACCGTGGATCTCCGCCCAGCCGGACAAGGACCTCGCCACCAGCGGCTCCTGGCTCGTCCATCAGGGCCAGCAGGATGTGCTCAGTGCCGACATGGTTATCGCCAAGCCGGAGCGCTGCCCGCAACGACAGCTCAAGTACGTTCGCGGCCCTGCCGGTCAGCGGCAGGTTCCCGCCTTGCACAGCCCGTTCGCGCTGGCCGCTCATCTGCCCGGCCAGGTCCCGGATCGCTCCGGCGTTCATTCCCGCCGATTCCAGCGCCATCGCGGCGACGCCTCCGGCGCCGACGAGGCCGAGCAGAAGGTGCGCCGTGCCAACGCAGTCAGACCCCGCGGCCTTCGCCTCGTCCTGAGCCAGAGCCAC
>Ga0302324_100020104_pt1 | contig 13079 bp, 5 predicted proteins | sample Palsa_T0_1_FD_201949 | JGI IMG/M metagenome (GOLD analysis project Ga0302324, IMG submission 201949) | Peat permafrost microbial communities from Stordalen Mire near Abisko, Sweden - Palsa_T0_1 | ecosystem: Environmental > Terrestrial > Soil > Palsa > Peat permafrost | place: Sweden: Abisko...
AAGCAGGGGAAGTTCATGCCCGGCGTACACATTCCGATTCTCGATCCCAAGAATCTGATGGAAAAGAAGCCCGATTACGTGTTGCTGCTGCCGTGGAATTTCAAGGACGAAATCCTCAGGCAACAAGAACCGTATCGAAAGGGCGGCGGGCGCTTTATCATCCCGATTCCCAGCCCGCAGATTGTCTGATCGGTCGATCGAAGCGGATATTGCGAACGTCCCGAGGTTTCAAGGATGCGTCTGTTCATTTATCTGCGAGACTTTGCCGCCGACGGGCAGTCGCCGCATCTGGGCATCTGCAAGGCCGTGCATGGGCTGGCCCAGGGATTTGCCGACAACGGCAACCCTGTCGTCGTGCTCTGTGAAGGGCCGGACGATTCGGTCTGCGACGTGGCCCCCGGCTACCAGGTGCGCTCGCTGTCCGGCGTGGCGCCGGGACGGCTCTATGGCTCGATTTCCCCGAGCCTGCGGAACTTCGTTCTGGAGAACTCCAAGGACGCGCTCTACGTGCTCAACGGGATCTTTCACCCCGGCGCCTGTGCCCTGGCGGGTTTGCTGCGAAAGCTGGACGTTCCGTACATCGTCGCCCCGCACGACCCGTATCATCCGACCATCTTTTCCAAGAACAGCCTGCTGAAATGGCCCTACTGGATTCTGCGCGAGCGCCCCATGCTCAACGGCGCGCTGGCGATTCAGGTGCTCGACGCCCGGCACGGACAATGGCTCGCCCGATTGGGCGTTCGCTCGGCCGTGATTGAAACGACCAACGGCTACGCCCCCAGCGACGTCCTTCCCGCCGAACAATTGCGCTGGAACCAGGACGGTCGTCCCTCGGCCATCTTCATGGGGCGCATCGACTCCCACAACAAGGGTCTGGATATTCTCATCGACGCCGTCTGCGGCGTGTCCCGTGAGTCCCGCCCGAAGCTGACGATCCAGGGACCCGACTGGGGCGATCGAGCCGCCCTCAAAGCCCAGGCGCGACGCCTGGGGGCCACCGACTTTGTCTCCTTTCCCGAAGCCGACTTCAACGTCACCTCCGCTTCGCTGATCGCCCGGCACGATATCTTCTGCCTGGTCTCGCGGTTCGAGGGTTTCGGCCTGGCGGCGCTGGAGGCGATGCTGGCGGGGCGGGTGGTCATCGTCTCGGAAATCGCCGGGATTTCGCCGCACGTCCGCGCCAGCGGTTGCGGAATCGTGGTCACTCCCGAAGTCCGTGCCGTGCGGGCCGGCATCGAAGAACTGCTGCGGCTGCGCCCCCATTGGAAGGAAATGGGCCTCGCCGGCAGGGAATATGCCCTCGAGCATTTGCGCTGGCAGAAAATCGCCGAGAACACCTGGCGCGAATACAACCGCCTGATGTCCACCGCCGCGCACGTCCGCGCTCCCGCCCGGGAGTTGGTCGCGCTCTGATCGGATCCTGCTTGTCCAGCCGCGCCGTCAACGGCGCGATGCCACCATGATGAAACTCGCGCTCGATCAACCAGCCGCGCTTGCCCAGCCAGGTGCGTTCAACGCGGCGCTGAAGTGTCCCAACTGCTTCTCGCAGGGGATGTCGCTGTTCTATGGGGCCGACAACATTCCCGTTCACAGCACCGTCCAGACCGCCAGCCCGCAGGAGGCCGTCGAGTTTCCCCGCGGCCGACTGAAGCTGGGCTTCTGCGCCGCCTGCGGATTCGTCTGCAACACTGCCTACGACGCCAAGCTTCAGGAATACTGCTCCAACTGCGAGGAATCGCAGGGGTTCTCACCCACGTTCAACGCCTTTGCCAGGAAGCTGGCCCAGACCTGGATCGACCGCTACCAGATCCGCGGCAAAACCATTCTCGAGATCGGCTGCGGCAAGGGAGAGTTCCTGGTGCTGATGTGCGAACTCGGCGACAACCGCGGCATCGGCATCGACCCCAGCTATCAACCCCACCGCACCCCCGAGCAGTTCAAGCAGCGCGTCCGCTTCATCGCGGACCATTACAACGAAAAATACGCCCACCTGACCGCCGACGTTGTCCTCTGCCGGCACACGCTCGAGCACATCGGGCCCACCGGCGAGTTTCTCCGCTCGATTCGCCGCACCATCGGCAAACAGACCGACACCGTCGTCCTCTTCGAGCTGCCCGATGTCGTCCGCGTCCTCAAGGAAGGCGCATTCTGGGACATTTATTACGAGCATTGCTCCTATTTCAGCCCCGGCTCGCTGGCCCGGCTGTTTCGCCAGTCCGGCTTTGACATCGTCGAGTTGGAGCGCTGCTACGACGATCAATATCTGCTGATCGGAGCCCGACCCATCGAAGGCGACGTCCCCGGCCCGAGCCTGCCGCTGGAGAACGACCTGGCGGAAATGCGCACGCTGGTCGAGGGCGCCGGCCGGCGATTGGCCGATGGCGTCAATCACTGGCGCCAGTTCATTCTCGACCGCCACGCCGAGGGGAAAAAAGTCGTGGTCTGGATCGCCCTCTCCAAGGCCGTGGCGTTTCTCACGACGCTGGGCGTCGGCGAGGCCGTCGAATTCGTCGTGGACATCAACCCGTTCCGCCAGGGCAAGTTCATGCCCGGGACCGGCCAGCGCATCGTCCCGCCGCAATTTCTCGCCGACTACAAGCCGGATTACGTCATTCTGATGAATCCGATCTACCGCCGCGAAGTGCAGGCCGACCTGGATAAAATGGGATTGGCCGCGACGCTGCTCACCGTTGGAACCTGAACCGCTGCCGCCTCACGCCCGATAAACTGTCGATCTCACTCGCCGCGCCACCGGTCCGCCGAAGGTGGACATTCCGCAACCCGTCGGCCGATAGCGCTTCCTGACAACCCAGGAGCGCGAGCGTGTCGCGCGACCGACTATGATCCAATCTCTCATGGCCACCCAGAATCCGCACAGCGCCGCCGTTCGCCCGGTCTTCTTCACGCCGTTGCGGGGAAAATATGACGTGGCCATCATCGGGGGCGGGATCGTCGGTCTGGCGACCGCCATGGCCCTGCTGAGCGAGCGCGACCTGTCGCTGCTGGTCCTCGAGGCGGAAAATATGCTCGGCTCGCACCAGACCGGGCACAACAGCGGTGTCATCCACTCCGGCCTCTACTACAAGCCCGGATCGCTCAAGGCCAAGCTCTGCGTCGAGGGAAGCCGGGCGCTCTACGATTTCTGCAAAGTCCACAACATCACCCACGAGCGCTGCGGCAAGATCGTCGTCGCCACCCGGCCGGAAGAAATGGGCGCCCTCGACGAGCTGCAACGCCGCGGTGCCGCCAACGGACTGGAGGGGGTCAAACGTCTTTCCGGCGAGGAGCTGACGCGCTATGAGCCGTACGTGTATGGCATCGCCGGGCTGCACGTGCCGGATACCGGAATCGTCAATTATCGCCACGTCGCCGTCGCCTATGCCGAGGTCATCCGCGCACGCGGCGGCGAGGTCCGCACCAACGCCAAGGTCAATTCCATCCTCGCCCGGTCCGATGGCATCACGCTGCAAACCGACGCCGGCGAAGTGCACGCCCGCGGGCTGATCAACTGCGGCGGGCTGCACAGCGACCGACTGGCCCGCATGTCCGGCGTAGATCCCGGCGTGCAGATCATCCCCTTCCGCGGCGAATACTATCACCTGGCCCAGCCCCGACAGCACCTGGTGCGAAACCTCATCTACCCCGTGCCAGACCCGCGATTCCCCTTCCTCGGCGTCCACTTCACACGCATGATCGGCGGCGGGGTCGAAGCCGGGCCCAACGCCGTCCTGGCCATGGCCCGACACGGATACACGAAGACCAGCTTCAGCACCGCCGACGCCATGAGCATCGCCACCTACGGCGGATTCTGGAAGATGGCCCGCCAACATTGGAAGACCGGCATGGGCGAACTGCATCGCTCGCTCAGCAAGCGCGCCTTCCTCAACGCCCTGCGCCGTCTCATGCCCGAGCTGCAAGCCGGCGATCTCGAGCCCGGCTCCGCCGGCGTCCGCGCCCAGGCCGTCGATGCCGAAGGAAAGCTGGTCGATGACTTCCGCATCGCCACCGCCCCGCGCATGGTACACGTGCTCAACGCCCCCTCACCGGCGGCCACCGCTTCCATCGCCATCGGCCGTCACATCTCCCAGCTTGCCGTTGACGCCCTGGAACTCGGCCCCCCCGCCCGCTCCCTCGCCTCCCCCTCGCTCAGCTAACCCCCGCTTTCCAAGATAGAACTTGTCCGATGCAGCGACGGCCGCGCCAAATCTGGCGCGGCCGTTGGCATTGCCCGCTGGCGCGCTGCTGTCCACTGAATCAACAGGGGATTCGGAGCGCCCGATTGCCCCCTCGCGCGCGCTGAGCAATAATGGGAAGTATGTCCGCCAGCGAAACTGTTCAATTCCAAGCCACTCCGGAACTGCGCCGGCAACTTGAAGAGGGCGCCCGGAGTCTCAACATCTCTCTTTCCGCCTACATTCTGTACTTGCAGACACGAACGGCATCAGGGCGCGATGGCGGTCGGCTCGATCGGCACGTCCGGGAAGTGTTTGGCAAGCACGGCGAGTTGATACGAAGGCTGGCGACGATCGCGGATGGGATAAGGTAACGACGCTCGCGGTCGGGATTCTCACCCTACACGTGCTGGCAGAGGATATGGGTTACGAGTGGTGAGACTTCTTTCCAGTTTCGAATGATCGTGTAAGGCCGTCAGTTATTGGCGGGAATGTTGGTGACGTTCAAGGTCAGGTTCGAGGGCGTGCTCGCGGAACGATCGGCGATGAAAGCGGCGCGGCGCTGGACGACCAGTTCAGGCGTGGCGGTGCCGGCGTTGCGCCAGCCTTGCACCAACACGTAGGCGGTGAAGGAATCGGAGCGAACGGTCACGAGGTTGCTGAGGCGATTGAAGGCAAGAAACTGCTTCTCGAAATCGCCGGGGACGTAGTCGTTGGCGTTGGAGACGAACGGAGCCAGATCTCCATCCGTCGGGCCTTGGTCGCTTCCCTTGGGATTGAAGCCGCCCAGAGTTGTGCTGGCCAGGGTCTTGCGGAAATTGGGAACGCCGTTGAGCTCGAGGATGGACTTGAACGCTCCGTGCGGCGTGCCATCGCCGCGGTTGACGTCGCGGTAGTTGACGATCGCCTTGGCCAGGGTCTGATTGTCGGCGGCGTTGTTGGCCATCGGCAGAGTCGCCAGCACGCGCCAGGGGGCGGTGTTGATATTGATCAGGCCATCGGTCGGGGCATTGTCCTCGGTGGTGGGAGTTCCGGGGAAGGGATAGGCGTTGGTGTACCTGGGCTTGACGTTGGCGATGGGGTAGCGGGTGGCGGCATTCTCGGCCCCGACGTTCTGCATGTAGTCGTCGGCGGGACCGTTGGCGGTCACGAAATCGAAGAGCCGCATGGCGAAGTGGTAGGCGCTGGGATTGCCGCTGGAGTCGAAGTCGTTGAATTCTCCGTTGCAATCCGCGGGACTCATCGGACAGAATCGGCCGACGTTCTCGGCCTGGTTGTCGTTGTCGTTGAGATCGTCGGCAAACGCGCTGTCCATCGTCACCGGGTTGTACTCGACGGTCTTGGTGGTGGTGGTGCCGTCGGTGTTGACGGTCACGATGTCGATGCGATAGGCGCCGATGAAGGTGGTCTGGAGAATATCTCCGTTGCGCGCGAACGCGGCGTAAGGGAACTGGTTGGCGTAGGCGCCCTTGGGTCCGCCGAAGTCCGTGTTGTTAATCTGAATGGGGAATCCCTTGGTGGCGAAGTAGGAGTCGGCGGGGGCGGTGTCGGCGGCGCCGAGGGCGACGGTCGAGGGCGTTGCGCCATACTTCACCAGCGTGGCGAAAAGCCGGGGCCGGGGGTATGGCTCGTTGGTATTGCTGGAAGTGGGATAATTCGGCGAAGGATTCTGGGTGGGGTCGCGGTTGTAGGTATACGGGTAAACGAAGTACCAATTGTGTTGAGCCTGATCGCTGGGTCGCACGTAGTGCCATTCGGTGCTGTCAGCATCGTCCTGGGAGGGGGCGGCGGGGAGGCCGGTGAAGTCATAGCAATCGACCGGGACCAGGTCGGAGACGTTTGTGGTTTCGTCGTAAACGTCGTTGGGATCGTACGAGGTGCTGCCGGGAACGGCGGTCATCGCGGTGAGCGTTCCGTCGGCGCGGCGGGGCCGCACGAGCATCAGTTCGTTGTTGAATGCGGCAGTGAGCTGGGGAATAACGATCGGCGAGCCGCCGGCGCCCGCATCAACGGTGATGCCGTTGGGCATGTTGGCGCTGGAGGCAAAGACAACGCGCTGATAGGGCCCAAGGCCGCTGGCCAGGACCGTGGACAGATCGGTTGGCGCTCCGGTGATGGATTTGATGGTCAACTGTCCGACCCCGTTTTGCCGATTGATGGTCACAAACTGCCAGTTGCGCAGGCTGATGGTTTGGTTGTAGGGATTGTAGAGCGAGAGGGCGATGAATCCGGCGTTGCCGGTCTGTCCGTTGTTGGCGGTGCTCTGGTCGTTGTTGGCGTAGACCTCGGTGAGATAGGGCTGCTGGCCGGTGCCGTAGAGCATGACCCGGTAGGTGATGGAGGCTGGGGTGGTGGTCGGCTGAGTTGTGGAGGTGGACGAAGAGTTCGTCGGCATGGCGGGCCAGGGCGGGGCGTTGGGATCGTTCAGCGCATACAGCGTGTCGTTGGTGGAATGGTCCTGACCAATGACATAGGTGCCCCCGACGTTGTCCGTACCGACCAGCGATCCACCGATCTCAATGTTTCCGCTGGAGGTGAATCCCCCCGGCTGAATGCCGTTGAGGATCATAAACGACCAGCCATAGCAGTAATTGTTATTGATGGAGACGCCGGTGTTGCCCATGATTTCGATGCCGGATTTCCATCCCAGGCCCACGTTGTCCGCTTGCCCGGGGCCGTTCTGGATCAGGGTATTGCCGCTGATGGTGATGTTGTTGCCGAACATCGTGGCGCAGGAGATTCCGATGTGCCAGTCGGTGGACGGGGTGCCATTCACTTGCCAGTCGGCCATGTAGTTGTTCTCGACCGTCAGGTTGTTCATTCCGTTCTGGAGCTCGATGCCGATGCGGCTGGCGCCGGTGATGACGTTATCGCTGACGTCGGTGGTATCGGAGCTGGAGACCAGGTGGATGGGTTCGCGCACCTGATCGAAGGTATTGTTATCATAGGTGTCATTGTTACCGGGATAGCCGTAGATGCCTCCGCCGGAGAGTTGGGTGAAGGTGTTGTGGTTATACTGTGAGCTGGAATTGCCGGAGACGAAGATGGCCAGCCCGACGTTGGTGAAGGTGTTGTCGTGAATGTTGGAACTGCTGCTGGCGACGCAATAGACTTCAATGCCGCTGAGGGTGAAGCCGTAGAACTCGGTGTTGGTGGTGTTGTTGAAACTGAAGTTGCCCTGGCCGTCGGCCTCGGCGATGACGGCTCCGCCGGCGCCGGAGGTCGGGGAGGCGATGGCGCCGCCGATTCCGACGGCGCGGGAGATGATCTGGCTGCTGGTGCCGCGCAGTTGCTGGGAATTGATGGCCGCCAGAGCTGATCGGAGCCGGAGCGTTTGCGGCGGGGTGAGGGCGGCGATTCCGCTGACGGCTCCGCCGCCGGTGTAGATGCGGTTGGAGAGGAAGTTGATCTGGCTGGTGACGGTATAGTTTCCGGCGTTGAAGAGGATGGTGTCGCCGGGGGCGGATTGGTTGATGGCGGACTGGATGTTGCCGGTGTCGTCGCCGCCGGAGGGGGAGACGGTGACGGTGTTGCCGCTGGAGGCGACGTTATTGTTGCTGGATGCGCTGGCGGAGACGGAGACGGCGCCGCGGATGGGATTGCGGAACATGGCTGTGGCGGAGGCCGCGTCGGGCTGGCCGGGGCCGCCGCTGCCGGACATCGTGCTCCAATACGCCAGCCAGAGTTGCCCGAACGTGCCGGTGTTGACCGAGGTCTTGACCGGATAATCGAGCCACGGCTCCTGAGCCCAGTTGGTCCAGGTGGCCATATTGCTGTAGGGCGTGGGGGGCAGGCCGGCGGTCTTATCCTGGATGCAGACGTAAGTGCAGCCGTCTGAGCCGGTGACCCAATCGCCGAAGCTGTAGCCGAGGGTGGAATCGTAGTTATTGTTCTGCGGCGTCAGGGAGTTGGGACGGCTGGTGAACCGGCTGGCGGAGATGTTGGAGACCTGATTGCGCGCCACCAGCAGCGGCCGGAGATTTCCGCCGTTCTCATAGGTGAAGTTGTCGGCGAACCATTGAGCCGCCTGGTCCGGCGAATAGGGCGAGGTGCGAATGGGAGCTCCCGAGCCGTTGTAGAGGACCGACGGAGCCAGGTCCTGCTCGAGAATCGACGGGCTTGCCGCGGGATTCACCAGGCAGAAGCGATGGGCCAAGGTCATCGATTCGCCCATCGGCAGGGCCTGATAATAGACGCCGGGGGTGTTGAGACCGGGATTATCCAGCCGGCGGCCCAACTGGCTCCACATGGCTTCGAACGGGGAGACGAACGAATAGCTCATCGTCGTGCCGTCGTCATAAATCGGCGTGAGGCTGGCGCTGGTGGCGTTCCAGCGATAGGCGTTGAGCGCGGTCATCTGCTGACTTGGCGACATCGAGCCGCTGTGCAGCAGTCCGTTGAGATCGATGTTGGTCGGAAAGAAATCGCCGGGGAGCGACGCGGTCGTGCTGTTGGGTTGATAGGCAACGGAGGCGTTGATTGCCGATCCGTTGTCGAGAACGCGCACCGAGGCGTAATAGGTGACGCCGTTGACTTGACCGATCGGCAGCCGCCAAAGGCCGGCGTCGGCGATGCCGTCGCCGCTGGTGCTGGCGGCGAGATACTTGTTTCCGGAGGAATCCATCAGTGCCGGGTAGGTCGTCGAGGTGCCGGTCAAGCTGGCGACCGAAATGGACGTGGGAACCAGATCGGTAAGGGTTGAATACTGGGCGCCGGAGACCGGGGACTCGAACGTTCCGCCCAGCGGCGGAGCGGTGATGCTCGACCAGCCATTGGCGCCATTGGTGGGCAGCGGGGTAGGAACGCGTGGTCCGAACCAGTTGGAATCCGCCAGGCTGGTCCAGATGGTCGCATCCGTCGGCGCCGTCGGGGTGTTGGTGGGGGCGCCGGGGGCCGTGAGAATCTTGGACTGCTCGATATTCACGACGGCCTGGAGCAGCAGATCGACCTCGGTATTAAAAGAATTTTGCTGGGAGGAATAACGATCGACGCGTGACGTTGAAATGAAGGCGGTGCCCATCAACGCCAGCAGGACCAGCAGGGCAACGACGAGAATCAGCACGGATCCCGGACGGGCCGTGTTGAAGCGTCGCTGAAGGCGCTGCAGGAAAATGGCTCTGAATGCGCCGGCGCGATTGCCGAACCGGGGGGGCCTGCCCATGATGTCAACTCCAGGGTGTGCGCGTCAAAACTGAAGGGAGGCAGCCGCTACTGCCATCCCTGGCAAGCGAAAATCCAGCCGAGCCTCCTCCTCAGAGAATAACAGCCGTTGGGAAAGGGCGTTTCCTCGTACACAGACCAGCCCTTTGGAACAAATCAGCCTCCCGACGACGGCAGAGTTCTGCCGCCCATCGAGTTCGCCGAGCTTACCAAATCGGGTTTCCCCTCGGCAAGCGAATTTCCGATCCGGGCGAAAGAAATTGGCTGATTCGGCTCAGGGTGCCGGTAAAACCGAGGAAATCGGCTGGTGGCTCGACCAGTTGGCCCGGGGGGGAGCAATTGGGCGATCTGGAATCGCTTGGCGCGGCGCGGCGGAGACGGCCGGATTTGCCGCCAGATGGACGGCAAATCCGGCTGTGCGCGTTGAGCTCAAGCCGCGTTGGTGAGCGGGAGCGAGAGCATCGGCTGAACCTGTACCTCGACGGTTGCGGCGTCGGATGACGCCCCCGGCGTGACCGCCACGAGGGAATAATTATATTCCCACTGCGGCTTCACATTCGTGTCCGTGAAGGACGTGCTCCCGGCCGGGAGCGTGGCGATGATTTGGAAGCTGCCGCGGCCATCGGTGGCGCGACGCTCCAGAACGTAAGTCGCGGTTCCGCCGGTGTTATCGACCCATGACAGATCGACTTCCGAGGAGTTGGGCGAAGCGGCCAGGAGAACCGTCGGGGCAGCCGGGGCCGTGGTGGTCGCCGGCAACGTGGCGGTGGTGACATTCTGCACCTGGACCTGAGCGGTGAGCGTCGCTGAGGCGACGCCCGAATTGACGGCCGTCAGCAGGTAATTGTATTGCCAGTTCGCAGTCACGTGTACGTCGCGGTACGTTGAAACTCCCGCGGCGATCGTGGCGATCGGCTGGTACGCCTTGGGACCGTTGGTTGCGCGGCGCTCCAGGACGTAGCTGGCGGCGCCGTTGGTGTTGTCGGTCCAGGACAAATCGACTTCCCCCGGATTGGGCGATGTCGCGGTAAAGTTCGTCGGAGCCGCCACGGTCGAGGCGGAGTTCGCCGGCGCGGATTTGCCAGGCCGCGTGATGGAAGTCGGCGACTGGAGCGACGGGGCGAAGTTCGACATCGGCCAAACTCTGCTGTTGGTCACCTGGAAATCGGGGGCGGCGGTCTTGGCGGACTCGACGCCGTTGGCGGTGAACGACACCTCGGCGATCACCTCCCAGGTATTGTTGATGCCGCCGATGGTCGCACTGGTCGCTCCAGCTGCCAGCTGGCCCAGGTTGATCGCGGCGGCGGCCCCACCGACGCCTCGGGTGGGATAGATATAAATCGTCGGCACGCCTTGGCCAGCAGTCCAGGTCACAGTGATCTGGCCTGGTCCGGCGGCTTTGACGGCAACGTTGGTCGGGGCGGCCGTGACCGGCGCCGTTACGGAAGCGGTCACAACCGGCGCGGTCACAACCGGCGCAGTCACGACCGGAGCAGTCACAACCGGAGCAGTCACAACCGGAGCAGTCACAACCGGAGCAGTCACGACAGGCGCGGGAGCGGCCTGCACCTGTGTATGCCCGCTGGCGCTCGCAGACGAGACGCCGTTTACCACCGCGGTCAGTTGATAGTCATACCGCCACTGGGCGTTGACATTGGTGTCCTGGTAAGTGGTCGTCCCAGCCGGGAGAGTGGCAATCGTCTGGAAGCCGGTGGAACCATAGGTTGCCCGGCGTTGCAGGACATACGTGCCTGTCCCGTCGGTGTTGTCAGTCCAGGAGAGATCGACCTCCGACGAGCTGGGTGAAGTGGCCGCGAAATTGGTCGGCGCGGCAGTGACCGCCGGCGCGGTGACGACCGAAGTCGTCACAACCGGAGTCGTCACAACCGGAGCGGTGACAATCGGCGCGGGAGCCGCCTGGACTTGGACCTGCGCGGTTGTATTCGATGAGGAGACTCCGTTAAGAACCGCCGTTAACTGGTAATTATATTGCCACCCGGGGTTCACGCTGGTGTCCTGGTACGACGTGGTCCCAGCCGGGAGAGTGGCAATGGTCTGGAAGCCGGTGGAACCATTGGCGGCCCGGCGTTGCAGAACATAACTGCCGGTTCCTTTGGTGTTGTCAGTCCACGACAGATCAACCAGCGACGAGCTGGGGGAGCTGGCCGTGAGACCGGTCGGCGCGGCAACGGTCGGGGCGGTGTCGGTGACGGTCGGCGCGCTGTTGATGGTGGTCGCGGCCGAGACATTGCTGGAGCCACCGGCCGATGGCGGTGCCGGCAACGCCGGTGCGTTGGAGGCATTGAGCCCGTAGACGTGGTCATTGGCTGAATGATCCTGACCAATGGTGTAGAGGCCGCCGACACTATCGGTGCCGACCAACGAGCCGCCGACCACGACGTTGCCGTCGGAGGTGAATCCTCCCGACTGGGTGCCGTTGAGGATCATAAACGACCAGCCGTAGCAGAAATTGTTGTTGATGGTGACGCCGGTATCGCCCATGATTTCGATGCCGGACTTCCACCCGATTCCCACGTTGTCCGATTGGCCGGGACCGTTTTGGAGCAGGGTATTGCCGCTGATGGTGATGTCGGAGCCGAACATCGTGGCGCAGGAAATCCCGATATGCCAGTCCGCGGACTGGCTGCCGTTGACCAGCCAATCGGCCATGTAGTTATTTTCGACCTTCAGGTTGGTCATGGCGTCCTGCAGCTCGATGCCGATGCGGGTGGCGTGAGTGATGACATTCCCGCTCACGTCGGTGTTGTCGCAGGCGCCGACCAGGTGGATGGGCTCATGCACGTAGTCGAAGGTGTTGTTGTCGTAGGTATTGTTGCTGCCCGGGTAGCCGTAGATCCCGCCGCCGGAGAGTTGGGTGAACGTGTTGTTGTTAAAATTCGAGTTACTATCATTGGAGACGAAGATTCCGAGCACGCCATCCTGGAACGTATTGCCATGGACGTCGAACGAGCCGCTTTGGCAATCGATCTGCGCATCCTTGACCACGAAGCCGGTGAATTCAGTGGTCGCGGAGCTGCCGGTCAGCTTGACAGTTTCCTTGGTGCAAGCGTTGTCGCCGACTCCGCCGCTCAGTGAGAGGACGGCGCCGTTGCCGACGTACTGGCGTCCGGTCGGCCAAACCGCGGCTGGGCCGCTGGGGTTGGTCTGCAGGACGTAATTGCCGGGCGTGAAGTTGATGGTGTCGCCCTTGCTGCTGGCGTTGATTGCCGCCTGGAAATTGGCGGGCGTGACGGTGACGACGCTATAGAGCTGTCGTTGCTCGAGCTGTTCGAACACAGCCAGATCACGCTTACGAGTGCGCGGAGTTTTCTTGTGCTTAGGCATTTTCTCGATCCTCCTCAACGTGAGCGGAGAGATCGGGGCTGGGTCACAGGACCTCGACTGGCCGACGATCTCGGGCTGCTTCATTCAGCCCGTGCATCAATCGACGACTTGATTCGCGCGATTCTGAGAAGGGAGGGAAAGCGGCGCAAAATCTGCCGCAGTTAGGGCCGTTGTAATCGCGTGCGCCGCCTGTTACGGCTAGGTAAGCGTCCAGGCGTCCGATAAGCAGGGCGATTGACCAGTGGTTAGGACGGTACCGACACGGCCGTCACCCCCGGTGCGGCCGTTTGGGGTAGCTGATGGGAATCAACAAGCGATCGGTGATTGTCGGGCAGACCAGAATCCGGTCAGGGAACATGGCCGGATGGGGCGTAGGTGGCATTTGATATCGAAGTGTTTTCT
>Ga0302324_100020107_pt1 | contig 13078 bp, 8 predicted proteins | sample Palsa_T0_1_FD_201949 | JGI IMG/M metagenome (GOLD analysis project Ga0302324, IMG submission 201949) | Peat permafrost microbial communities from Stordalen Mire near Abisko, Sweden - Palsa_T0_1 | ecosystem: Environmental > Terrestrial > Soil > Palsa > Peat permafrost | place: Sweden: Abisko...
ATCCGCATCAGGCTTCCTAACTTCAGCTTGTCATAGAGAGCATCCCCTCGACCCCGTTTCATGATCGCGCGGAACGATTGCAATCCGGAGTCGAAATCGAAGATAAGGGTATCCTCGTTCCCATACGCTTTCGTCTGCAGGCGGCCCTCCACTTCGATGAAGGTAGCATCAAAGGCCCCGGTGGCAGCCTGGGACGCAGTGACGGACAGAGCGGGCATGGGTGATCCGCCCCAAAGGACGCGCACCGTCGCCCCGGCAAGCGTTGCACTGAAGTTACTCGGACGAACGGTGCCGGTGACTTCGACCTCGTCGCCCACCCGCACGGCCTCGTGTGCGGAATTTTCCACCAAAACCCCGCCCCCGGAATCCTGAACATACATTGCGGGCGCGGTAAGGATGACGGTGCCCCGCACCGTGGCTTCTTCTGGCCGCGCCACAGGAAAAGACTTCAGGCTGCTGATCGGCTGCGTGTTTGGGTTCGAGGGCAGACCCGGTGCCGGATAATCTGCTTCCGGAGCATGGAAACTGCTCAGAGACGTGACACCTAGATTCTGGGACGGTGAGCTCTGGTCGCCTTGAAGGTGCGCCGAGGACAAGATCGCGGCAACGTCCGACTCGGTCGCGGGCCGAATGACGACATTCCGCCAGACACCGCCAGACTCGTAGGATCGCAAACCGGCGCGGCCTGAAGAAATGCAATCGGCGTCATTCACGGTGATGGTGGTGTTGGACGTTTGCGAAGGAAGATCGGCGGTAGCGATCAACTGACATCCCACCGCCAGCAACTTCAGGTGATACCAGCGGTTGGCGAGGACTTTGCCGGGGTTGAGGACGACTGGTTTGGTGACCTCCATCCATCCGTGGCCGGCCCGGCCAAGGGTAAGAGTGTCATCCAGGTTGCGCAGTCCAGCATAGTAGCCGGTATACGAGTCCACGCCCTCCTCTTCGTCGCTGGATCTGACGACGAGGCCGGCATCGCCACCGGTGCCGAGCAACATAACGTCCGCCTCAATCGAGTAGTCTCGCCAGCGCATCGAACCGGTGAGAAGTTTCGCTCCGCGTTCGTCGGAGTCGTTTCTCATCGTGCCGTTGATCAACTCCCACGTACCCCCGAACGCCTTCCATTCTTCCGCTCGATCAGTCGCGAACGAATCGTGGTAGGGAAGGCCGCGGTGGGGACTGCGCTGATATTCGAGCACGGCAAAGGGAGATACCAATAGCAAACCAAGTAGCGGCACAAGGAATACCCGCCTACCGACCGAGGAGCGCTTCACTGGACGATCCTCCAGGTAGCCGCAAACGGTTCCGGCCGCCAGTCCATGGTGGTGAGTTGACGAACCTCCGCGCTGTTGACGTTTTCGCGGGTAACCAGGACAGGTTCGATTTGAGTCATCCTCGGTCCGCTCACGCCGTGAATCTTCCCAACGATGATTCGGACCCCTTCCGCACCCATCCTCTGAGTGTCTTCCAACACCAAAGAATCCAGGTTGGGGTTCTCCAATCTAAACAGCGAATCGGGATCGAAGCCGATCACACAGATCCGATGTATGGTGCGGATATTCTTGAGCGCGGTGAGAGCGCCAAGGGTAGAAGTCGAGGTCAGGGCCACGACCGCGTCCAGATCAGGATTGGCTCTGAGAGTCTCCTCCGCCACCTGCTGTTCATGGGGAATATTGAAGGAGCCGTCTCTCTTCACCACACGAACCGCCGGACAAGCGCTAGCCAAGAACTCTTCGAGGCTTCGAGCCCTGGTCACAATTCCAGAGATATCGCGGTCGATACCAAGGATCGCAACCGAGCCCTGGCAATGCAGCAAGGAGGCAAGCCGCGCTCCGGCGATGCGGCCGCCAGCTTCCTCATCATTCAAAACGTAGGAGAGCCGGCCGCCCGGGGGCATGGGCAACGGAGATCCGATGACCACGACAGCGAGACCTCGCTCGATCGCCCGCCGCACGGGAGTGATCAGCGCGCGAGACTGATCAGGGGCCAGAATGATCCCCTGGTAGTTCTGAAAGCTCACTCGCTGCACGAGGGCTATCTGACCTTCGATATCGTCTTCTCGGGTAGGAGCATTCCAATACACGCGCGCCCCGAGTTTAAGGGCAGCGGCCTGCGCGCCCACGTGTTCCGGCTCCCACATCATTGCGCCGCTGGTCCGAGGAATGACGGCAATTTCAATCCGCGAACCGCGTTGACAACCCATCAGTCCCAGGAGCGCAACGGCGCCGAGGAGAAGCAGCGACGAGCGAACATTCCAACCTCTGGCGCGCAACTGTGTGTCACAGGACTTCATCATGGCGTCAATGCCGGAGTTTACGCTCGCGCTCCGTGGTGCAACAAGCCAGGCAGAAGATCCGAATTCAGTAGTCCAAACGGGCTACGAGCGACCGGCCCAGGTTGCTCATGCGCATGTCCAACCGCAGTTAATATCGTCGCCTGGACTGTGACTTATAGGTAAGACGCTGACTGAAAGCGATTACATCAAGCGCATCGACTCCATCGGAGCCGTACCTTGGGACGCAAGAGTCGACGACAACGTCAGACAATTTCCAAACACTCGGGAGGGTAAAGATGGCAGGGCCGATGCAATGCGCAGACGATTGTAAAGGGGCAATCTGCCTTAACCGCGAACGTATTTCCACGAAGTCTTTCCTCGGACTGTTCGTTCTACTTCTGTTGACGGTGGCGCCCGGTGCGCGCGCGCAGTTTACTGCAGGGGTTCAGGGAAGCATTCAGGACTCGAGTGGAGCTTTAATCGGCGGTGGGCAGGTCACCCTGGTCAACGTGGCGACTCAGGTTACCGAGACCACAACCAGTGATTCGGCCGGAGTCTTCCGGTTTGCCAGCCTTGGTCCCGGCACCTACACGGTATCCGCTTCAGCCAACGGGTTTACCACCGTAAAGACGCAGATCGAACTGACGGCCGGAGAAACCCGAAACGTGCCCATGACGCTGGTCGTCGGCCAGTCCACCACCAGTGTCACGGTGACCTCACAAGCTCCGTTACTTGACACCAGTGACAGCCGAAACCAGCAGACACTCGATCAGGTGGCATTGGCCAACCTTCCTTTGGCGTCAAGAAATCCGCTTGCGCTGTTGAATCTGACACCCGGCGTGACCGGATTGGGTGCGGGAACCTCAACCAACTTCAATCCGGAGAACTATGTAGACATCAGTGCCAATGGGCGCGGGCAAAATGGCAATCAGTTCATCGTCGATGGCCTCGACGTCACCAGCAGTATCCGGCCCGGCGTGGTGAATCTCACCCCGAACGTCGATTCATTGGCCGAAACAACGATACAGGCGAATACCTACAGTGTGGATTACGGCCGCGCGAGTTCGATCCAGACGGTGATGTCCACGAAGTCGGGAACAGACCGGTTTCACGGCTATGCCGCTTGGTATTACACCTATCAGGGACTCACGGCTCGAGGCGAATTCGGCGTCCCTCAACCTCAGGCGCTGGCTCCGTATCACGTCAATAATTTCTCTTTCGGCGTCGGTGGACCCGTAATCCGGAACCACAAGTTCTTCTTTTTCGTCAGCTACGAGCCGTATTTGTCCCTGGTCTCGAATGGCTCCTCGCTGCAGACCTACGAAGACCCAGCGTTCGTCACTTTCGCTCAGGCAGTCGAGCCCAACAGCCCGGAACTGACTCTGTTGACCAGATATCCGCCGACCAACGTAACCTTCAAGAACGTCTTTCAAACCGCTCAACAAGCCTTTGGCCCGCAGAACATTGCGGCGAACACCGGCTGCGACACGCCCATCACCGATGGAATCCCGTGTGCAACGCCGGTATTTGACCAGGGCAACTTCAATTCGTCGAGTTTTAACAATTCGAAGCAATACAGCATCCGGATCGACAAATACTTCAATAAAGACCGCGTCTATGGGCTGTTTTACCGGGATACGATCAGCACCGGCGGCCCCTCTGTGCGACCGGCGTTTAATGAAACCAACAATTACTACACTTTTTCGCTTCAGGGCAACGAAACCCACACCTTCTCCCCATCCACGCTCAACGAGGCCTTCTTTGGATACCAACGCATCGAGGGGTTCTCTCCGTCCTCCGGGCTGTTCACCGTTCCGTCGGTGAGCGTCACCGGATTGGGAGTAGGTTTCGGCGATGGCTTCGCGCTGGGCGACTACATCCAGCACAGCTATCACTGGCGCGACGTGTTAACGCATATTCACGGCGCGCACACTTTCAAATTTGGATATGAAGGCTGGCACGGAGACGATGTCGCGCTGTTCGCCGGGGCCTACAGTCAACCATCGATCAACTATACGAATATGATCGATCTGATCAACAATGACCCCTATAGCGAGAGCGGATTAGCCTACGACCCGGTGACCGGAGCGCCGGGCAATGAGAACTACGGATTTCAGGAAACGACCGGCGGCGCTTTCTTTGAAGACACCTGGAAGACTACCCAGAGGCTAACGTTGAACTATGGCATCCGCTACGACAATTTTGGAAATCCTTACGTGAAACTGCAAGGCACGGTCTTAGCCAACTTTCATCTAGCGAGCGGTAGTGGGAACTTTGAGGATCAGGTTGCCGGCGGCATCATGAGCCAGCAGAACCACGTCTTCAGCAACGATATGAACTGGAATTTCAGCCCTCGCGGGGGATTCGCATACGATCCCAGAGGAGACAGCAAGTGGGTGGTGAGGGGTGGAATCGGTCTCTACCACGACTACTTCACCCTGGGGAATGCGGAGAATGGACTTAAGGGCAACCCTCCGGGACCGGTGGTTCCCACTTTCTATAACAACGGTTCAACGGCACCGCCAATTTTCGGCTATGGAACTCAAAATAAGGTACCGTTCGGCTTCCCCTATCCCGCCTTTCAAGGAACTCCGCTCAACGCCAAGGGAGGCATCGTCGGCTCGCAGATCAATGTGGGTGGGACTGACGTCAACTTAAAGGCTACCGACACGCTCAATTGGTCCCTGACTGCCGAGCACCAGCTTACCAACCAGCTGACTGCAAGCATCGGCTACGTTGGCTCTCATTCTGGAAACCTCATCACCGGAGGAGGCAACCAGGGCGATACCTCCTATGGAAACGATGTCAACGCGTTCTCAGGTGACTTGGTGGACAACCCGAATTTCACCGCTGCGGGCCTCTACACCGGTACTGGTACGCAGACCCGGCTGAACACCAGCTTCGGCGCCATCACCTATGCCTTCAATGGCGCCATTGCGAATTACCAGGCGATCATTGCCGCGGTGCAGGGCCGCTTCGCACAAAGAGGCTTCTTGACCGCCTCCTACACCCACGGCAAAGCGATGGACAACTGGCAGAATTACCCAATCGCCTATCCTTACAGCCGCTTTTATGCCCCTTCGCCCTGGGATGTTCCCAACCGCTTCTCCCTCGGGGTAAGCTACTTGCTGCCGGGAGATCACATGTCTGGTCAGATCGCGCGCCGAGTACTTGGCGGCTGGACTCTGGCCGGTTTGACCGTACTGCAATCCGGATATCCCTTTACGGTGAGCACCAATGCACCGCTCGCCATCAGCACCACAGCTGCCGACGGCGCCACTCTTACCTCCGCAAACTATGCCGCCGAGCTGGCCGCGGGAAATTTGCTGTTCGCTCCCGGCAGCGGTGATTTCAACGCCGACGGCGACAACAATGATTACCCCAGCGTTACCGGCTATCAGCAAAAGCACAGCAGAAAAGACTATCAAGTCGGGTATGGGATATTCCCAACTTGTCCGGGCGGCGTCCTTCCGTGCGGCCAGTTCACGCTGCCAAATCTGGGACAGGAAGGCAATGAGACTCCCAATCAGTTCCGTAACCCGGGCTACGCGGATACCGACTTCACCATCAAGAAAGTCACCCAGATCAAGGAGAGCCTCAATTTAGAGCTTCGCCTTGATTTTTTCAACATCTTCAATCGAGTCAATCTGCAAGGAGTGGATACCAACTTGCCTGATGGTGCATTCGGCCAGACCTCCTCAACCTACCCGCCGCGCAATATGCTGGTAGGTGCAAGGATCAACTTCTAAACGCGCGCCAAGCGCGGGGTATCAGCTATCGACAGAAGCAACTTAAGCTCTTCCGATCAAGGATGACGAACCCCTGGAGGTCATGATCCTGTGGGCAGAAACGAAACCCGAAGATCACCGCCTGCCTCCCCACGTTATGACCAGGTCATGAAGAAGAAGCCGGTGGAATCGAGGGAACGGTCTTCGACGCTACGCGATGTGGCAAGATTGGCCGGCGTATCGACAGCGACCGTGTCTAGGGTCTTGAACCATTCAGGAACGGTCACCGGCGAGACCAGGGGTAGGGTGATGCTTGCGATTGCGGGTTTGAAGTATCGCCCCAGCCCCTACGCCTCAGAACTCGGGCGCCAGAATCGAGGGATTCCGCGCAAAAAGACCTACGCCGTCGACCGAGGGGCGGGCCCCGACACCGAAGTCCGCGGTGCTGCAAAAGCCAAATCACGAAAAGCGGCCTGAAGGTTGGATGGCGTGGCTGCGTTCGCCGGGGGAAGGGAGGACGGCCAGTTCTCGCCGTCAATTCTGAGCCTCGCCGCGGGGAAGGTGATCCCGATCAACCGCCATCCCTGGAACCAGTCATTTGTTCGCTCTCGTACCATGAATCAGTGACAACCATGAGGAGAGTTCGAGAGCACCGGCTGTATGGGTACGGGAAGATACTTTGTCTGGTCACCTCTTGGCTGGTGTTCCCGTTAGGCGGAGCGTTCGCTTCAGCGCAACCTTCGGGCGCCAATCCGAACCCTGTGGGGGAGATCGTGAATTCGATCAAAGCCCAGCAGTTTGATCGTGCAATCGAGGAGTGCGACGCGGCTTTAAAGAAACCACCGGCAGACAAGCGAATTTTTGCCCTGCAGGGCATGGCGTACATGGGCAAGGGCTCGTCCGCCGCGGCGCTCAACGCCTATCAGCATGCGCTCAACCTGGACCCGGATTACCTCCCCGCCCTGGAGGGAGCAGCGCAGGTGAAGTATCAACGTCGAGATCCTGACGCGAAGGCTTTGCTTCTGCACATCCTCTCCGAACGTCCTGGCGACCCCACCTCCCACGCGATGCTCGGTTTTCTGGACTATGAGGCGAAGGACTGCAACTCCGCAATCGAGCACTTCGAGAAGGGAGGCTCGGTGCTGGCCTCACAGCCGCTTGCTCTGTCCGCATATGGCGCTTGCCTCGCTCAAAATGGTGAATACCAGCGCGCAATTCCGATCCTTCATCAGGCGCTCACCGCCGACTCGTCGGTCCCGAGCACCCGCTACAATTTGGCGCTCGCGCAATGGAAGGCCAACCAGCCTCAGGCAGCATTGGCGACCCTGGAGCCCCTCCTTGAGGACAGCGACGCTCAGAGCGATGCGGTTTTGCTTGCCGCTGACATCTACGAATCGACCAATGACACCCAGCATGCAATCGATCTGTTGAGAAGGGCAATTCTCGCCCATCCCAAGAACGTTGAAGCCTACGTCGCGTTTGCGTCCCTATCGTACGATCATGCATCGATGCAGGTCGGCATCGACATCGTGAATGCGGGTCTGACGCAATTGCCGAACGAAGCCCGCCTCTATCTGGTTCGCGGGATCCTCTACATCCAGTTGGGAAAACTTGATCAAGCGTCGGAAGACTTTGGTAAGGCGAACCAGCTCAATCCCAAGCTCTCGTTGCTGGGTGCGGCGGAAGGCTTGGCGGCATCGCAACAGCACCGAGACAGCCAGGCTATCAGCTCACTTCGCGAGGCTGCAAAGGCCCAACCTGAGGATGCTCTAACCCACTATCTGTTTGCCGAGGCGCTCTCGCAGGAAGGTCCAGCCGAGGGCAGCCCGGACTACATGGAAGAGGTTGCCGCCGCCAGGAAGGCCTGTCAACTCGATCCGTCGATGACTGCTCCTCACGATCTGCTGGCGGCGATCTATCTTCAGGAGGATCATCACCAACTCGCGATGGAGGAATCCCGTGCAGCTCTCAAACTGGATCCGAACGATCAGCAGGCCCTGTATCACCTGATCCTCTCGCTTCGCAAGACCGGAAACAAAGACCAGATTCCGGCCTTGCTCAAGCAACTGGCCGCAGCGCGCGCTGCTGCCCAGGAGGAACAATCTCGCAATCAACGCTTTCAACTCCATGAAGCGCCGGCCCCATCGCCACAGTAATCATTCGGAATTTCACCAAGCCAACTGAAGAAAAAAAAGCTGCACCGTATCAATTCTTTTCAGGAGCACTCTTTGAACAATGCGAGGTTGAACAATATGCCCAATTTGAAACCACGACGTTGCGCATTGTCCGCAGCTCTCTTTGTTGCGTTCTTGTGGTTCTTGGCCCCCTCGCTGGGCCTTTCGCAGGATCGCCCTCCTGCCGTACCTCTGGCGACATTTGACCCCTACTTCAGTATCTGGTCGATGTCGGACAAACTCACCGACAGCGACACCCGCCATTGGACCGGATCCGACCAAGCGCTCACCGGACTGATTCGGATCGATAGCACCAACTACCGGTTCATGGGCGCGAATCCGGGCCAGGTTCCGGCCATGACCCAGGTAGGCATGAAAGTCACGCCGCTGCATACCACCTATGGGTTCGAAGCAGCGGGACTCTCTTTGACGATCACGTTTTTTTCAGCCGCCCTGCCCCAGGATCTGGAAGCTCTGGCGCGGCCGGTGACGTATGTGTCGTGGGCGGTGAAGTCGACCGATGGACGTTCTCACATTGCCACGGTTCTGCTGGACGCGAGTCCAAGAATTGCTGTGAATTCACCGGACCAGGATGTCACCTGGGGACGCTCTGTCGCGCCTCCACTCGAGATATTGAATGTCGGTTCCCGCGATCAACGGGTGCTGAACCGTGCGGGTGACAACCTCCGGATCGATTGGGGCTATTTTTATCTCGCTGTTCCCCGCCAGGATGGTGCCGAATTGGTGGCTTCCTCCCAAGCCATTTCGAGTTTCTTGTCCTCCGGCTCTTTACCAAAGTCCGATGACATGGAAATGCCGCGCCAACCTAGAAACGGCGCCGCTCACCTTGCCGTGACCTTTGCTGTCACGGTGTCCGGGTCGCAGATCGTGAACCGCCACGTCTTGTTGGCGTATAACGAGATCTATCCCATCGAATTCCTTGAACGGAAGTTGCGTCCTTATTGGAGCCGCAATGGTGAGACTCCAAGCGCCATGCTGATGGCAGCCGAAAATGACTACGCCGGCCTTGAAGAGCGGGGCAAGCGATTCGATGAGAGGCTCTCCTCGGACCTGGAGCGAGTTGGTGGCAGGTCTTACGCGGAATTGGGAGCCCTGGCGTATCGGCAGACGATCGCCGCGCACGGATTGACAGCGGATGTTTACGGGGCACCCATGCTCTTTCCCAAAGAGAACTTCAGCAATGGCTGCATCGCGACGGTCGACGTGATTTATCCTTCCTCTCCATTCTTTCTCTTTTTCAATCCCGATCTTCTGGAGGCGCAGTTGAAGCCGGTTCTCGAATACGCGGCATTGCCTCGATGGAAGTGGCCCTTCGCGCCGCATGATCTGGGCACCTATCCGCTGGCGGATGGACAGGTGTATGGCGGCGGCGAGCGGACCGAAGAGGACCAGATGCCGGTTGAGGAAAGCGGCAATATGCTGATCATGATGGACGCGGTGGGCCGCGCCCAGGGCAACTGGCATCTGGCTGAACAGTACTGGCCGCAGTTGTCGAAGTGGGCGGAGTATTTGCGCGCGAAGGGGCTTGATCCGGAGAACCAGCTCAGCACCGACGACTTCGCCGGCCATCTGGCCCACAATGCAAATCTGTCGATCAAAGCCATTGACGCACTTGCAGCCTATGCGCAGATGGCAAGAGCGCTTGGAAAATCCGAGGTGTCGGCCGACTACAACGCCGCGGCCAAGCAAATGGCTGTGCAGTGGCAATCCCTGGCAAAGGATGGCGACCATTACAAGCTCGCCTTTGACAAGCCCGGCACCTGGAGCCAGAAATACAATCTCGTCTGGGACCAGGTACTTGGTCTCAACCTCTTTCCGCCCTCAATTCGCCAGACGGAAACCGCTTTTTACCTGCAGCACCTCAACCAATATGGACTCCCCCTCGACAATCGTGAGACCTACACGAAGCTCGATTGGGAGGTATGGACGGCGACCCTGTTCAGCGATCCTGAGCAATTCCGCCTCTTGGTCGATCGAATTGACAAATGGATGAATGAGACTTCCTCTCGCGTGCCTTTAACCGACTGGTACGACACCAGGAGCGGTAAGATGATTGGCTTCCAGGCTAGATCGGTCGTTGGTGGCCTCTATATTAAGGCGATCTCCGATGAGGGGCTGACGAAGGAATGGAGAGCATTCAAGCCCTAGAGCCCAGCCCCAAACTAGCCCGCTTCTCGCGCAAGTGACGGGAGGCTCGTCGATCAGGATTTATCCCGTTATCCAGCAAAACCCGCCTCCATCGCCGCGCTGGCTGGTGAGCACAGCGAACCTCTCAATTTCTGGACAACTGTGAGATTGGGCGCACTTGTGCAGGAGTCAACCAGTTTGCTAGTTTGCGAACATGGCGCCGAACGTACCCGAACAGCTCAGTAGAACCATCGAGACGCTTTACCGGTCAGAATCGGGCAGGATTCTTGCTACGCTGGCGCGCCTGCTCGGAGATCTTGATGTCGCCGAAGAGGCCATGCACGAGGCCTTTGCCGCTGCTTTGGACAGATGGCCTCTGGCCGGCGTACCGGATAAACCGCGCCCCTGGCTGATTTCAACGGCGCGCTTCAAAGCTATAGACGGAATGCGTCGGCGGGCGCGCTTCGACAACGCACAGGAGGACCTCGCACTCTACCTCCAGACGCGCATCAACGAGGCGCCTCACGAGGATGAGGAGATCGAGGACGACCGGCTCCGTCTCATCTTTACCTGCTGCCATCCCGCCCTGGCCGCGGAAGCACAGATAGCGCTCACGCTGCGTGAAGTTTGCGGCCTGACCACGGAGGAGATTGCCCGGGCATTTCTCATTTCGCCGGCGACGCTCGCGCAGCGCATCGTACGCGCGAAGGCCGTCATCCGCGACAAGGCTATTCCTTACCAGGTGCCCGTATCGCAAGAGTTACTGGCAAGGTTGGGAGCTGTACTTCATGTTGTGTATCTGGTCTTCAACGAGGGTTATTCAGCGGGAACAACAGGAGCCGAACTGAGCCGCGAGGCGATTCGACTGGGCCGGCTGCTGAGCGAACTGCTGCCGGAGCCGGAAGTCATCGGGCTGCTTTCCCTGATGTTGTTACAGGAATCTCGCCGGGCCGCAAGAACCTCGCCGGCCGGGGAGCTGATTTTGCTGGAGAACCAGGATCGTTCCCTCTGGAACCGGGAGCAGATCGCAGAGGGAGTGGCATGGTTGGAGGGGGCCCTGAAGTCCCGCCGCTTCGGCTCCTACACACTGCAGGCTGCGATTGCGGCCGTTCATGCGGAGGCGGAATCGGTCGCTGCGACCGACTGGAGGCAGATTGTCGCGCTTTACAACCGACTTGTACGAATTCAACCTTCGCCGGTGGTAGGGCTAAATCGCGCTGTGGCCATTGCCATGCACCATGGCCCAGAGGCCGGTCTGGCGCATATCGACGCGGTCTTGGAACATGGTGAATTGGCAAATTACTACCTGGCGCATTCCGCCCGCGCGGATATGTACCGCCGGCTGGGCCGGACCGCTGAGGCCCGGTCCGCTTATGAGAAAGCTCTGGCGTTGACCCAACAGGAGCCGGAGCGGCAATTCCTGCAGGAGCGGATTCGGCAGCTTAAATAAAAATGGGTTGGCCGTCGATTTTCCGTTTCTCCAACGACTATAGGACAAAAGAACGATGGGCTACGCTTGCTGAGTGAACCGCAAGCGAGTCATCAAGAACAGGCCCCAGGAAACAACAAGGAGCATTTATGCCACAGTATCTGGTTGCCGTCTACCGCCCCGACGACTACGACCCGTCCGTCGAAACCGAGCCGATCATCGAGGCGATCCACGCGCTCAACCGCGAACTGATCGCTGCCGGCGCGAGGAAGTTCGGCTGCGGCATTTCCCCGCCCAGCAACACCCATGTCGCTGCGGGCCCAGCCCGACGGCACGGTGCTCGTCGCCGACGGGCCCTGCACCGAGACCAAGGAGCACATGGGCGGCTTCTGGATACTTGAATCCGCTAATCTGGACGAGGCGATGGCGTGGGCGCGCAAGGGCGCCCTCGCCTGCCGTGGGTTGGGCGAGGTGCGCGAGCTTCTTTTCAACCCGGCTCCGTGACCAGGAACCCCGGAGGAGGCGACTGAGCAAAAGTGGCATCACTGCCGGCGATGCCGGCCTGACCGGCAAATCAGAGGGGACTCGAAAGGAACTCAGTTATAAGAAAGATCATGACGGAGCGCGAGCAGCGACGACGAACGGACGCCTCGCGATGAGGAGAGGGAAAGAGTGATCCAGGATCATGGCCGGGGCCGGCCTGGTGGCAATCCTGGCTTTCAGCAGGCCGGAATAATTCAGGCTATCGCAAGCAACAATTTGCACAGAAATCTGGGAGAAAACACCGCCGATGGCTAAGATTCGTGTTGCAGGATTTAGTGTTTCGTTGGACGGTTTCAGCGCGGGGATTGAGCAGAGCCTGAATGATCCGCTAGGTAAGCGGGGGACCGAGATCTTTCAGTGGTTCTTCCGGACACAGACATTCCGCGCGATGCACGGGCAGGAAGGTGGAGTTGTTGATACCGACGACGAGTTCGCGCAGAGAGCACTGGAGAACTTTGGCGCCTTTATTCTCGGTCGCAACATGTTCGGCCCAGTGCGCGGCCCGTGGCTGGACCGCTCATGGAAGGGCTGGTGGGGGGACAACCCACCGTACCATGCGCCAACCTTCGTTCTAACCCACTTCGAGCGTGAGCCTCTGGTGATGGAGGGGGGGACGATCTTCTACTTTGTCACTGGTGGCATCGAAGAAGCATTGAGGCTCGCCAAGCAAGCAGCGGGCGACAAAGATGTCAAAATCGGAGGTGGCGTTTCGACTGTGCGGCAGTGCCTGCGAGCCGGACTGATCGATTCCCTGCAATTCGCGCTTGCCCCGGTCGTACTC
>Ga0302324_100020108_pt1 | contig 13077 bp, 11 predicted proteins | sample Palsa_T0_1_FD_201949 | JGI IMG/M metagenome (GOLD analysis project Ga0302324, IMG submission 201949) | Peat permafrost microbial communities from Stordalen Mire near Abisko, Sweden - Palsa_T0_1 | ecosystem: Environmental > Terrestrial > Soil > Palsa > Peat permafrost | place: Sweden: Abisko...
GCCACCTGCTCGACCTTGATCGATGGCGGCACCGACAGCAGCACCTTGGGCAGCAATGCGCGGATGCGATCGTTGGTCTCGATGACATTAGCACCCTGCTGCTTGAAGATCATGAGCAGAATGCCCGGCTTGCCGTTCTGCCAGGCCACCGACTGGTTGTTCTCGGGCGCATCCACTGCCACGCCGATATCCCGGATGCGCACCGGGGCGCCGTTCTTGTAAGCGATGACCACGTCGTTCCAGGGCGCGGCCTTGTTGAGCTGATCGTTATCGTAGATGGCGAAGCTGCGCAAAGGACCGTTGATCGAGCCCTTGGGTGCATCGACCGTGGCAGTGCTCATGACCCCGGCGATGTCCTCAAGCTGAATGCCCAGCGCCGCGACCTTGCCCGGATCCACCTGCACCCGCACCGAGGGCTTCTGCTGCCCGCCGAGGCCCACCTGTCCGACGCCGGGAATCTGCGAGATCTGCTGCGCGATCACGGACTCGGCGTAGTCATCCACCGCTGTCATCGGCAGCACATCGGAATGAATTCCCAACTGCAGAATCGGCGTTTCGGCCGGATTGACCTTTCTATAGGAGGGTGGCGCGGGCAGATTCTTCGGCAACTGACCACCGGCCGCATCGATGGCCGATTGAATATCCTGCGCCGCGGCGTCGATATTGCGATCCAGACCGAACTGCAGCGTGATGCCCATGCTCCCGAGCGAGCTGCTCGAGGTCATCTGTGTCAGGCCCGGGATCTGCGCAAACTGATATTCGAGCGGTGTAGCCACCGAGGAGGCCATCGTCTCGGGGCTCGCACCGGGCAGGCTCGCATATACGGAAATGGTCGGGAAATCTACCTGCGGCAGCGCCGACACCGGCAACAACGGCCACGCCACCAGGCCGATCAGCAAAATGCCGGCCATGAGCAGCGAGGTGGCGATCGGCCGCCGGACGAACGGCTCGGAGATGCTCACGGCGAAGGCGACAGCCGCTTGGCGAGCTCCGGCTCCGGCGCTAATGAGGCCCCCGGCGGTAGGCTCGGTGTCGCCGCGGTGAGCGTACGCACATGCGCCCCGGGCTCCAGGCGGTATTGGTTACTCGTAACCACGTGCTCACCGGCGGCGACCCCGCCGGTCACGATGACGCGGCCCTCACTCTCGGTGCCCGTCTGCAGCGGACGCATTTCAACCGTCGAGTCCGGCTTCACGACGTAAGTGAATACGCCGTTGGGTCCATGCTGAACAGCTGCGGACGGCACGGTGAGCACGTTCTGCTGCTGCTGCACCAGCACGCGCACGTTCACGAACTGCCCGGGCCAGAGGGTATCGTGATTGTTGGGAAAGGTCGCCTTGAGCTTCATGGTCCCGGTATTCGGATCGATCTCGTTATCGATGAGGCTCAATGTGCCGGTGTCGAGTTCCGTATGATTGTCGCGCGAGAGCGCCGTAACGGCGACCTTGCCCGCGTTCAGCGCACCGCTGACGTCAGGCAAATCGTCCTCGGGCAGCGTGAACACGATCGCTATCGGCTGCATCTGCGTGACCACGACGATGCCGCCGGTATCGGCGGCGTGCACGTTGTTGCCGGGATCGACTTTACGAATGCCCGTACGGCCAGTGATCGGCGAGGTGATATGGGTGTAATCGAGCTGCGTGCGCGCATTGTCGATCAACGCCGCATCGATCTTGACCTGCGCCTTCAATGACACGACCATCCCGCGCTCCGCGTCGAGCGTCTGCTGACTGGTGAGATTTTGCGGCGCGAGTTTCACGTATCGGTCCAGATCACGCTGCGCTGCATCGAGCTGGCCTTGATCCTTGGCCTGTTGCGCGACGGCTTGATCGAGCGCGGCCTGCGCGGGTCGCGGATCGATCTGTGCCAGCAGCTGACCCTTCTTGACCATCTGGCCTTCGGTGAAGGCGACGCTCTGCAATTCTCCGTCAAGCCGCGCGGTGATGTTCGCCGTGAACAGCGCCTGCACATTGCCGAGGCCCTCCAGATAGAGGGGCACGCTGCTGCGCTCGACCACGCCGATCTCCACCGGCACCGCGCTCGTCACGGGCTTGGCACTGGCGGCCGTCGCCGGCGCATGCCGTTGCCAGAGCACCGCTGCGACTAGCACGAGAATCCCCACCGACGTGAGAATCAGGCGGCGCGTGGGCGATCCACGCCAAGCGTAAAATATTGACCTCACTGTGACTGCTCCTGATGCCATCCCCCGCCCAGCGCCTGGTACAGATCAATGAGCGCCTGCATATGCGCAAACTTTCCCTGCACCAGGGCGTCCTGCGCGGTAAACAAAGCCTGTTCCACACTGAGCATGGTCAATACATTAGTCGTGCCGCCCTGAAATTGCAGCTGCGCGAATTCGAAGGCGCGCTGCGCCTTCTCCGAGGCATCCTCCAGGCGCAGTTGTGCCTCCGCGGCGCGCTGTACAGCCACGAGTGCGTCCTCGACGTTGCCCAGAGCGGTCAATACGGTCTTGTGATAATCCGATAGCAATTCGTCATAACGCGCCCGGCTGTATTGGTATTGCCCACTGTGCGCGCCGTTATCAAAAATGGTCTGCGCGAGCGCACCGGACACGGCAAAGACCCGATCGACCGGAGAAATCAAGGTGCTCAGCGCAGTGCTCGCATAGCCCCCGCTCGCGGTCAGATTGAGGGTCGGAAAAAAGGCCGCGCGCGCGACGCCGATATTGGCATTGGCGGATCGCAAGTCCGCTTCGGCCTCGGCCACGTCAGGCCGGCGGGCGAGCAATTGCGAGGGCAGGCCCGCCGTGACGGCGGGCGTGGTGAGCGCATCGAGGCCACCCTCGCTGATCTGTATCTGCTCAGGGTCGGCACCGATTAGGATCGCGAGTGCATCGCTGCTCTGCTGCAGTTGTTCCTGCAGCGGCGGGATCTCCGCATTGACGGTCGCCACCGTCGTAGCCTGCTGGGCGACGTCCAGCGCGGTCGCCGTGCCGACCTGCGCCTCGAATTCGAGATCCGTGAGAATGGTCTGTGCATTCTCGCGGTTCTGACGCGCGACCTGTAGTCGATCGCGATACTCGAGCACCTCGAAATAGCTCAACGCCACACTGGTCATGACCGTGAGAGCCACGGTCTCGCGATCAAAGCGGCTGGCCTGTGCGGTCGCCAGCGCCGCATTGTGGGCCGCACGGTTGGCGCCCCAGAAATCGACCTGATAGCTCGCGGCAAGGCCTACGGTATAGAGATTGTAGGGGGATGAGGTGGTTCCCGCAGGGGCCGCTGATTGAACCTGGCGGCTCGGGCCGGCGTTGCCCACGATGGTGGGCAGCAGCGCAGCGCCCGCGATGCGCGCCTGCGCGTCGGCCTCTCGTATGCGCGCCATGGCCGCGGCGATGTCATCGTTGGCGGCCTGGGCGCGGCTGATGTAGTCATTGAGCTGCGCGGAGCCGAAGCTGCGCCACCAGTCGCTCTGCGGTGCCTCGGCTTGCGCGTCGACGTCGGCTGTGACCCAGGCCGCCGGCATCGGCACGTCGGGGTGGTGATAGGCAGGACCCACGTAACAGGCGCTTAAGGCCAGGGACGACAGAGCACAGTAACCCGCTCGCCAACGCATGGCGCATCGATATAGTCTTGGCATTCCTACACCTTAAGCGCGTCCCCGTTAATGCGTCCTGTGCGAAAGATTAAAGATAATTAATGCCAGACTGTCCAGTCCGCGCAAGGCTATGTAAGTTAAGGGAAAAAGTCTATCGCACTCGCGCTGCGCTCGAGCTTGCGCAGCAGCCGACCGAGCCGCGCCACCTCGGCGCGGGCCACCCCGCGCAGTAAGTGCGCCTCGCAGGCCAGCGCGAGGGGTACGATCTGTTGGTACAGCCGAGCTCCCGAGCGGGTCAGCGCGAGCCGGTGCGAGCGTCTGTCTTGCCGGTTGGGCAGCCGGCGCAGTAATCGGCGCTGCAGCAGCCGCTGCGCGGCGCGCATGACGGTGACCTTATCCATGAGCGTGCGTCCGCACAGGGCCTGGGGCGTGAGCGGACCCTCATCGGCCAGCACGGCAATGAGTCGCCATTGCGGGATCTTCAGTCCGAAGCGTTGCTCATAAGCGCGTGCAATCAGCCTGGACACTGCATTGGAGGCGACCGAGAGCCGATACGGCAGGTAATCCTGCAGCCGCAATCGCGCGCGCGCGCTCATCGCTGGCCTCAAGCGCGTGCCGGCAGCACACGAGCGAGCACCTCGCCCAGGCCGATCCGAGCCGCACCGGCGCGCTCGCAGTAACCGCGCAATATGATCGTATCGCCATCTTCGAGAAAGCCGCGCCGCTCACCGTTGGGCAGTTGCAATGCTTCACGGCCGCCGCAGGTGCGCTCAAGCAGCGAGCCGGCCTCCTCGGGCGCGGGCCCCGACTGCGTGCCGGTACCGAGCAGATCGCCGGGCCGCAGATTGCAGCCGTTGATCGTGTGATGCGCGAGCAGCTGCGCGCTGCTCCAATAGGCGTGGCGATAGCTCGTGTGCGAGAGCCGCAGCGCTGTAATGCCCGAGGCGCGCATCGATGAGGTCTGGATCCAGGCTTCGAGCTGGATGTCCAGTGCGCCATCGCGACGCAGCCCCGCACTGTCCAGGTACGAGAGCAATGCCGGATCCTGCGCGCTGCGCGTCCACGGCAAGCGGTATGGCTCGAGCGCCTCCAGCGTGACGATCCACGGCGAAATCGTGGTCGCAAAGCTCTTGCCTAGAAACGGACCCAGCGGCACCGTCTCCCAGGCCTGCAGATCGCGGGCCGACCAGTCGTTGAGTAGACAAACACCGAAGAGCTGGGATCGCGCCTCATCGATGCCGATGCGTGTACCGAGCGCATTGCCCGGACCGATGTACAGACCGAGCTCGAGCTCGTAGTCGAGCCGCTCGGATGCACCGAGTGTGGGCTGCTCCTGACCGGCGCGTAAGCGCTGCCCGCAGGGGCGCGCAAACTCCTGTCCCGAGATCGCGATCGAGGAGCAGCGACCGTGATAGCCGAGCGGCAGCCAGCGATAGTTCGGCGTCAGCGGCTCGTTGGGCCGAAACAGCCGACCCACCGCCGTGGCGTGATAAATCGAGCTGTAGAAATCGGTGTAATCACCGATCCGGGCCGGCAACGTGTACTCGGCCTCGCGCTGCGCCAGCAGCGTGGATTGCAGCGCGGCGCGCGCGCTCGAGCCACGCTGCAACACGCGCGAGAGCGCCAGGCGCAGCGCCGACCAGGCGCCCTCGCCTGCAGCCATCAGCGCATTGAGCTGCGGCTCGCGGGCGACCAGGGCTGCCTGCGCTGCCAAGCCCTCAAACAACCCCGCATCGTGCGCCGCGCCCAGGTCGAGGATGTAGTCCCCGATCGCGACGCCGCCGCGAAAGCTCTGCGTGCTGCCGGTCCGGCGAAAGACACCGAATGGCAGATTCTGAATCGGAAAGTCATGGCCCGGCACGTTGGCCGAGTCCACCCAGCTGCGCAGTCCCGGCTCGTGCGTTTCATTCAAACGCAGCGTGCTCATCGCTGCTGCGGATCAAAGCGCTTGCGCAAACCCTGCCAGCATTGCCAATAATCCGCCTGCCGCTGCGGCGATGAGAGCGCGTGCGGCGTCGGTTGAATCAGGCAGCGCGTCTCGAACATGAACGCCATCGTATTGGTGATCTGTTCTGGCTTTTGAGTGTCGGCCTGGCTCGCACGCTCGAAGGTCTGCGCATCCGGACCATGCGCGCACATGCAATTGTGGAGTGATGCGCCGCCGGGCAGGAAGCCTTCGGCCTTGGCGTCGTAGCTGCCCTGGATCAGTCCCATGAATTCGCTGGCCACGTTGCGATGAAACCAAGGCGGACGAAACGTATCCTGCATCGCCAGCCAGCGCGGCGGGAAAATCACGAAGTCGATCTCATCGATACCCGCGCGTGCGCTGCGCGCTTGCAGAACCAGGAAGATCGAAGGGTCCGGGTGATCGTAGCTGACCGAGCCGATCGCATTGAAGCGGCGCAGATCGTACTTGCAGGGCGCGTAATTGCCGCGCCAGGCCACGACATCGAAGGGCGAATGCTCCATGCGCGCGGCCCACAGCTCACCGCCGAATTTCGCCACCAGCTCGTAGCTTTCCGCGCTGTCCTCGTACCAGGCAACCGGCGAGAGGAAGTCGCGCTCGTAGGCCAGGCCGTTGGATCCGATTGGCCCCAGATCCGGCAGCCGCCAGGGCTCGCCATAGTTCTCGCACACATAGCCGCGCGCGCTGCCATCCGGCAGCTCGATCCGGCAGCGCACGCCGCGCGGCAATACGGCGATCTCGAGCGGCTCGACACGCAGCCGCCCGAGTTCGGTCACGAGTAGCAGTGCGCCCTGCTGCGGCACAATCAGCAACTCGCCGTCAGCGTCGTACCAGGCGCGCGTGCGCATCGAGCGATTGCAGGCATAAAGATGTATCGCGCAACCGCGCTGCGCGGCCGCACTGCCATTGCCGCCGAAGGTCACGAGTCCGTCGATGAAGTCGGTCGGCTGCTCTGGAATCGGCAATGGGTCCCAGCGCAATGGGTCCGGGGGCGCGCCCGCAGCGGCAAATTCGCTGCGGATCAAGCCGCTGGGAACACTATGGAATGCGCCATGGACGGCGGCGGGTCGGATGCGATAGAGCCAGGAGCGACGATTCGCGTGGCGCGGAGCGGTGAAGGCCGTGCCCGAGAGCTGCTCGGCGTACAGTCCATAGGGACAGCGCTGCGGTGAATTGTGCGCAGGCAGCGCCCCGGGCAGCGCTTCGCTCACAAACTGATTGCCAAAGCCGCTCTGGTATTGCAGCTCAGTGCTCATGCCCGCGATCCAGTGACAGCACACCGCGACGCACCTGATCGAGCTCGAGGGATTGGAACAGCGCCTTGAAGTTGCCCTCCCCGAAACCCTCGTTGCCCTTGCGCTGAATGATCTCGAAGAAACACGGACCGACCAGATTCTGCGTGAAGATCTGCAACAGCAGTCCGTGACCCTGCAAGGGCGCGCCGTCGATCAGGATGCCGAGTTCGCGCAGCCGCGCCACGTTCTGGCCATGGCCGGGCACCCGTGCGTCGATCATTTCGTAATAGCTCTCGGGTGTGTCCTGAAAGCGCAGGCCCTGTGCGCGCATGCGCTGCACCGTCGCGTAGATGTCATCGGTCGCGAGCGCAACGTGCTGGATACCCTCGCCGCGATAGCTGTGCAGGAACTCCTCAATCTGGGACTTATCGTCGCGGCTCTCGTTGAGCGGAATGCGGATGTTGCCGTCCGGGCTCGTCATCGCCTTCGAGTGCAGGCCCGTGGCCTGTCCTTCGATGTCGAAGAAACGGATCTCGTGAAAATTGAACACGCGTTCATAGAACTGCGCCCACTTCTGCATATTGCCGCGCTCGACGTTGTGCGTGAGATGATCGATACGCGTGAGCCCGGCCGCCGTGACGTCCTTGCGCGCGCTGCCCTCGAGCGCGACGAAATCCACGTCGTAGATTTCCTGCGCACCGTAGCGATCCACGAGGTACAGATAGGAGCCGCCGATGCCCTCGATCGCCGGAATGTTGAGCTCCATCGGGCCGACCGTGCCGTGGACCTCGCGCGCACCGCGCTCGACCGCCACGCGCAGCGCCAGGGCCGCATCGCGCACGCGAAAGGCCATCGCGTTGATCGACGGGCCGTGCTGACCACGAAACTCCGCGGCCTGACCGCCCGGCTCCATGTTCAGAATGAAATCCACATCACCCTGGCGATAGTGCAGTACGTGCTTGGAACGATGGCGTGCCACGGCCGTGAAGCCCATGGCCTCAAACGCGTCGGCGAGCGCGCGCGGCTCTGGACTGGTGAATTCGACGAACTCGAAGCCGTCAGTTCCGAGCGGATTGTCGAACAGATCCGTTTGCGATCTGGGCTGCGACATCGGGGCCTCCTGCCGCGCAAGCACGTGGCGCCAAAGGGGTGTCAACTATAACATTAGTTACATTTGTAACTACATTTGTAACTAATACTCCCGGGCAAGCGGCGCCGCCGGGCATGCGCTAGACTGCAGCGCAACTGGGCACACCCGGGGCGAAGGCAGCGATGCGTATCGGCGTACCGACGGAAATCAAAGTGCATGAGTATCGCGTCGGGCTCGTTCCGGCGGCGGTGCGCGAGCTGGTGACGGCCGGTCACACCGTCGCGGTGCAGTCCGGGGCCGGCTGCGGTGTCGGCTGCAGCGATGAGGATTATCGCGCGGCCGGCGCGCAGATCGCGCCCGATGCGGCGGCAATCTTCGCCGAGGCGCAGTTGCTCGTGAAGGTCAAGGAGCCACAACTGTCCGAATGCGCCCGGTTGCGTCGCGACCAGGTGCTATTCACCTATCTGCACCTTGCGGCCGATCGCGCCCAGGCTGAAGCGCTGCTCGCATCGCAGTGCATTGCCATAGCCTATGAGACGGTGACCGCAACCGACGGCTCCCTGCCGCTGCTCACACCCATGAGCGAGGTGGCCGGCCGCATGGCGGTGCAGGTGGGCGCGCATTATCTGCAGCAGGCCACGGGAGGCAGCGGCGTGCTGCTCGGCGGGGTAGCCGGCGTCGCGCCCGCCAAGGTCGTCATCATCGGTGCGGGCGTCGCCGGCAGCAACGCCGCGCAGATCGCTCACGGGCTGCGCGCGGATGTCACGGCGATCGATCGCTCGATCGCGCGGCTGCGCGAGCTCGACGCGCTGTTTCACGGCACGCTGCGCACCGTCTTTTCCACCTCGGATGCGATCGAACGCGCGGTGATCGAAGCCGATCTCGTGATCGGTGCGGTCCTGCTGCCTGGGGCCGCCGCGCCAAAACTGGTCAGCGCGGCGATGATCCGGCGCATGCGGCCCGGATCGGTTGTCGTGGATGTCGCGATCGATCAGGGCGGCTGCTTTGAGACGAGCCGGCCCACCACGCACGCCGCACCGACCTACACGCTCGACGGCGTCATTCACTATTGCGTGACCAACATGCCCGGCGCGGTACCGCGCACCTCCACGATCGCGCTCAATAATGCGACGCTACCCTACACCCGCGCGCTGGCGGATAAAGGCTGGGAGCGCGCCACCGCTGAGGATCGCGGCCTGGCCGCCGGCCTCAATGTCGTGCGCGGCAAGCTCGTGCACCCGGCGGTCGCGCAGGCGCTGGCCGCTCCCGCGACCTAGCCGCCGATTCCGCCCATGCACAGGTATTTCAGATTGATGAATTCCTCGATGCCATGGCTGGAGCCCTCACGCCCGAGGCCGGACTGCTTGACGCCGCCAAATGGCGCCACGGCCGTGCTGAGCATGCCTGAATTGATGGCGACCATGCCGCACTCGAGTGCCTCGGCGACGCGCCAGACACGGCCGATGTCGCGCGCATAGAAGTAGGCAGCCAGACCCCACTCGGTATCGTTGGCAATGCGAATGGCCTCAGCCTCATCGCGAAAGCGGTACAAGGGCGCCACCGGGCCAAAGATCTCCTGCTGCGCGAGCAGCATGGTCGGGCGCACATTAGTCAGCACAGTCGGCTCGTAGTAGGTACCGCCGAGCGCGTGTGGGCGCCCGCCCACCAATGCGCGCGCGCCGTGCGCGAGGGCTTCGCCCACGAGCTCCTCGACCTTGGCCAGTGCCGGTTTATCGATCAACGGCCCCTGCTCGACGCCGGCCTCCAACCCATTGCCGACCTTCAGACGCGAGACCGCGGCAGCAAGCTTTTCGGCGAAGGCGTCATAGACGCCATCCTGGACCAGCAGCCGGTTCGCACAGACACAGGTCTGGCCGGTGTTGCGGTATTTCGAGGCCATGGCGCCCTGCACCGCCGCATCCAAATCGGCATCGTCGAATACGATGAAGGGCGCATTGCCACCGAGCTCCAGCGACAGGCGCTTGAGGGTCGGCGCACACTGCGCGGCCAGCAACCGGCCGACCTGAGTCGAGCCGGTAAAGGTGAATTTGCGCACGAGCGGATGACTCGTGAGCTCGGCGCCGATCGGTCGGGCATCGCCCGTGACGATGTTCACTACGCCGGGCGGGACGCCCGCGCGCGCCGCGAGTTCCGCGAGCGCCAGCGCGGATAAGGGCGTCTGCAGCGCAGGTTTGACGATGATCGTGCAGCCAGCGGCCAGCGCCGGGGCAACCTTGCGCGTGATCATCGCTGCCGGAAAGTTCCACGGCGTAATGGCCGCGCACACGCCGACCGGCTCACACGTGACGACGATGCGCGTATTCGGAAATGGCGAGGGAATCGTCTCGCCGTAGATACGGCGCGCTTCCTCTGCAAACCACTCGATGAATGAGGCGGCGTAGAGGATCTCACCGCGCGATTCGCTGAGCGGCTTGCCCTGCTCGCTGGTCATCAGACGGGCAAGATCCTCCTGGTGCGCGAGCATCAGTTCATACCAGCGCTTGAGTATGCGGGCACGCGCATCGGCGGTCTGCGCGCGCCAGCCGGGTCCCGCGCGGTTGGCCGCCTCGATCGCTCGGCGTGTCTCGGCAGCTCCCACATTGGGCACCGAGCCCAGCGCCTCACCGGTGGCCGGATTGTCGACCAACAGGCTCGCGCCGCTATCGGCCCCGACCCATTGGCCGTCGATGTAACACTGGCTCTTGAGCAGCCCCTGATCTTTCAGTTCCATGCAATGCTCCGCTTGGGCGGGTGTAGGGCGCCCCCTTCGAATGATAAGGTATAACCTTAAGCTCGCACGCCTGCTGACCTTAGGTTTAGCCGCCGCTCGCGCGCGGCAGCGTCTTTTCGTAGTAATGCTGAGTCTTTCTCTGACGATAGCCGAGGCTCTGGTAGAAGGGATGGGATTCAGAGCGCAATACGTTGGAGCGCACGGCGATCAGCCCAAAGCCCTGCTGCGCCGCCCAGGCTTCCGCCGCACCCACCAATGCGCGTCCGACACCCGCGCGTCGGGCCGCAGCGCCGACCACGAGCCCGGTGATCTCCGCTCTCGGACTGATCTCCAGAGCCAGGTGCGAAGCCACAGCAATCCAGCCCAGCAGCGTCGGCTCCGGGCCCGCGGCCACGAGCACGAGATCGCGAGCGCTCGCGAGCAATGCCTTGAGCCGCAGCTGCAGTTCCGACTCCGCTACCGGATAGCCGAGCTCGTGCGACAGGTGCGCGATCTGCGCCGCATCGCGCTCAAGGGCTGTGCGAATTTGGTATGACGCGCTCGTGGCCATGAGCTTCATTCCGCCGCGTTTATAGATAGGGCGAGATCAGCCAGCACAGGCTGTTGCGCACACCGGCCAAAGGTGGCACGCGACTGGCTTGCGCCCAAGTGAGCCTGACCGCGCGCTGCTGCAGCTCGCTTATAAAGCTCGCGAGCTGCGCGCATTGTGCCGCACAGAATACTTCCACGGCGATTTCGAAATTCAGGCGCAGGCTGCGTGTATCGACATTGACCGAGCCGATTTGGGCGTATTGCCGATCGATGATAAACAGTTTCGCATGTGAGAATGGCGGCTGCTGCAGGAACACCTGTACGCCGCGCTTGATCAGAGCCGGCAGCCAGTGCATCGTGGCCCAATCGACATAACGCAGGTTGCTATGGCTCGGCAGCAGTAGCGAGACCTCCAGACCGCGCAGTGCCGCGCTCTGAAGTGCCGCAATCAGCTCCGGCGGCGGAATGAAATAGGGCGTCATGATCTGCACCTCCCGCTGCGCCGTGGCGATAGCGGTGAGGATCAGCAGCAACAGCTTGTCGGGTGATTCGTCAGGACCGCCGGTCACGACGCGGCAGACCGACTCTCCGGCAGCACCTGCGGCCACCGGCACCTGCAAGCTCTCGCCAGTGGCGAAGCGCCAATCTGCGGCAAACGTCTCACCGAGCTGCGCGACCACGGGGCCATGCAGCACGAAATGAATATCGGACATGCGGCCAGAGCCGCCTACCTCGCGGCCACCCAGATTCATTCCGCCCGTGAAGGCCGTAGTGCCATCGATGACGAGCAGCTTGCGATGATTGCGGCAGTTCAACGCAAGACTGGGTGGCAGCAGACGTGGTGGCAGGAAACGCGCGGCTGTGACTCCGGCCCGGCGCAGCACCGGCACGACGTGCGGCCAGTCGTACCATTCGCCAATCCCATCCACCAGCACGCGCACATGCGCGCCACGAGCGGTCGCGGCGGCCAGCGCCGCGACGAATTCACGCCCGACCGGATCGGTCTGGAATATATACGTGGCCAGCCATACGCTGTTCCGCGCCTCGGCGATAGCGCGCAACATTCTCGGGAACGCGACTTCGCCGTTGTGCAGAGGCTCGAGGCTATTGCCCGCCACGCACTCGACTCCGCTCAGCGCATCGCCCGTGTGCATCAGCTGCGCGAGCGGGCCTGCGCCAGGCGCGATCAGCTTCACTCCGGCAGCGCCGGGATCTTTCGGCTGCGCGTGCGTGGCGACGCGATTGACGCCGAAGAGCCAGTACAATATCGAGCCGCCCAGTGGAAACAGGCAACACAGCGCGATCCAGCTTATGGCACTGCGTGGATCGGGCTTGGTCAATAGCGCGTGCAGCGACGCCGCCAGGGCGCTCGCGACATAGCCCACTATGAACAGCGTGCCGGGCAGTGCGCTCAAGGACATTATGAGTTCAGCGGCCCCACCGCCCTGCGGGCTGCCGGGCGCGAGCTGCGCAAGCTGGGCGCTTCAGCGTCTCAACGCCGCGGGTGTCTTCGCGCTATCGCGCCCGCCGCGCAGAATCTCATCCACTTCCTCTTCAGCCGCCACCCAGTCCTCGAGCTCATGTCCAGGCGCAAAGCCGCGCCGCTGTGCACGAAAATAGGCGGACTCGGCGATCAGTGCACTGCGCCGCTCGGCTTCGTCAAACGGAGCGCAAAACCAGAGCGGATCCAATGATGCGCGTGCATTCATGACGATGGCCTCCAATTGCGCGAACTCTACGACGCTGCGAAGCGCACGACAATTGGCATTTACCACATTTGGCATACCACCATGGGTGTTTAATAGTAGCCGACCGCGCCCGTGGGCAGCATGCTGAGCACCTGCACACCGCGCGTCGCGCGTGGCACGCGGTTGCGAAACCTGGGCGGCTTGACCACCAGGATGTCGCAGCGCAGCTCATCCAGGATGCGCTCGGCCGTGTTGCCGATCAGCAGGCGCTTGAGACC
>Ga0302324_100020111_pt1 | contig 13077 bp, 9 predicted proteins | sample Palsa_T0_1_FD_201949 | JGI IMG/M metagenome (GOLD analysis project Ga0302324, IMG submission 201949) | Peat permafrost microbial communities from Stordalen Mire near Abisko, Sweden - Palsa_T0_1 | ecosystem: Environmental > Terrestrial > Soil > Palsa > Peat permafrost | place: Sweden: Abisko...
TGAACGATGTACGCATGGGCCCGGAGGGCGCCCCGTGCGCCACGCTACTTCTCGGCCGTAGTCAACTTGTCCAACGTGTCCAATTGCTTCCTCACCGTTGCCGCGTCGTCGGCATTCGGGGCCATTTTCAAGTAGGCATGATACTGCAGCACCGCCCCGGCATAATCCTTCTTGTACTGTAGAATCGCGCCATAAAGGTGCGCCACTTCTGGAAACTGATGCCGCGTATCCAGGCGGTCGGCTTCCTTGATGCTCTTCTCCGCCGCGTCAACCTCTTGCATGTTGTACTTGGCTGCGGCGTTGAACAGGTACGCCTGCGGATAGTCGAACGGGTCAAGCCTCAGCACCTGGTCCGTCAAATCCGCAGTTTCTTGCCATTTCCTGTCGTTTAGAGACAACATCGACAATTCCAGATATGGGTTGACGAACTTAGGGTCGGATTTCATGGCGACCCGGAACGAGCCGCGCGCCATATCCGCATCGCCGAACTCGACCTGCAGCTTGCCCAACTCGCACCACGCCGCCGCGTACGCCTGGTCTATTTGCACCGCCTTCTCGAACTCTTCGCGCGCGTCGGCGGGCTTATTCTTCTTGAGGAACTCCTGCCCCTTTTCGAACGCCTTGCGCGCGGCCTTCGGCGCGTTCAGCGAAGTGGCGCTTACGGTGGATCCCTCGCCCGGCGCTTCGCGGTGCATCAGAATCGTGCCCAGATCGGGATCGTCCATTGGACGCCTTCCCGCCAGCATGATCGATTGCGAGCGAAAGCCGGGAAGCTTGGCGCGAAGCTCGCAATTCATCAGCATCCGTTCCTGCGAGGCGCCCGCACCCGTTCCCGAACTGCCCCCGCTGCTGCCAAGCGCGCCGCCCGATCCGCCTCCCATGCCCGTCGCCACGCCCGACATGCTTGAGCGGCTCGGGGAATCGGTGGCGTCCTGAAACACACCCGCCTCATTGCCAAACTGGATACCGAATGTGCCCCTCATATCGGTGTATCCCTCGGTGTGGGTGGAGCCGTTGCAGACTCGCTCGATGGTCACCGGGCCGGGCAATGCCGATCCATCGTCGATGGCCACACGCCCGGTCAGATAAATAGGCTGGCCCGACGTTGCGGGCGCCGGATTCGTGGCGCCGGTAGTCCCCGGAACGCCTGTCGTGCCGGGACGCGTCGTGCCGATACCGGTACCCGTGCCCGCGGTTCCCGTAGACGTGCCGGTTCCCGTCCCTGTTGTTCCCACCTTCTGGGCGAATGCCGGCAGCGCCGGCAAAATCAGCGATGCCGTTACGAGCAAGGCTGCCACATTACGAGGAGTCATACCACCCTCCGATACTGCACGCCATTATGGCACAAGCGCGGTCCAGCCGTTGTAAACAGCCGCACGTTACAATAGCGGCGTGAATCGCTTCGCCAATACGTCCAGCTGCCTGGCCCTGTGCCTGCTTGCTGCGTGCTCCACCACGCCGCCGGCCGCCGAAAAGAAGAAGGAGCCGCCGCCGGAGCCGCTCACCGGCCTCTCTGCCCTCTATCACATGTACCAGGTAGCGCGCGCTTCGTGGGCGCTTGACGCGCAGGTGGTCAAGATGTCGAGCATGCGTTTCGACGGCCTTCCCAACGCGCCGCACGGCGAGGCGACCGCTTGGGAAGCCACGTTTTACTCGCCCAGCCTGGGGCGCGCGCGGTCCTACACCGATTCGATCGTCGAGCAACTGCCCGAACTCCACAAAGACGTGTTCGCCGGTCCGCAACAGGCGTTCAGCGGCGACTCTTTCCCGATCGCCGCCGTGAAGAAGGATACCGAAAGCGCCTACCAGACCGCACTGGCTAAGGCCGGGAAGGCTGCCGAGCGATTCGCCGACCAACCGGTGCTGATCCTGCTCGAAAAGAACTCTAAGTACACAGACCCCGCGTGGCGCATCGTGTGGGGGGAATCGGTGAGCACCGCCAGCCTCTCTATATTCGTCGATGCCAGCACCGGCGAGTATCTCGACACGATGCACTAGGTGGGGTATGCTTTAGCTTGCCATCGGCCTCATGCCGCGAAGCAGTTTGGGCAAGGCGACCTACTTGAAGTTTTCCACCAACCTCAAGTTGGTCTGGCTCTGATCCACCATCGGATACAGAATGTACTTGCCGTCCGGAGAGACCTCGAAGCTCATCGGAACTGAGAAATCCGCGACGTGCATCCGGAACGCGGCTGAGCTCCGCTTCGTGGAGTAGTCGAAGAACGAGATCACCATGGCGCGGTCGCCCCGATCGAATTCCATGTAGTAAATGCCCTTTGGCGCAGTTTGTAGCGAACCGCCGAAGAATCCAAAATCCGTGTCGAAAGCCGCCTCTTCCGCGCCGCCGGCGGTTGTGGGAACGCGCCAAATGGAGCGGCGATCGCGATAGTAGAGGAACTTTCCGTCTACCGATTCCACCCCGCCGTTGCCGCCGGGCCGCGTGGTGAGCTGCTCGGGGTTGCCGCCATCGGCCGCCGCCTTCCAGAGGAAGCCGTGTTGCTGGAAGTAGATCGACTTGCCGTCGTGCGACCAGGTGGCGCCGGAGCTGGCGTTCAGCAGCCGCACGGGCTTCGATCCCGGCTCGGCGAGCGTCTTGTAAACTTCCCCGCCGCCGTCGCGGCGAAGGTCGAACAGCAGCCATTGGCCGTCGGGCGACCAGTGTGGCCGTCCGGTCTGGGGTCCTTTGAAGCTGGTAATCTGCACGCGGCTGCCGCCATCGGAATCGGAGACCCAGACTTCGCTAAAGCCGGTCTGATCGGAAATGTCGGCAATGCGTTTGCCGTCGGGCGAATAAGACGGGGCGAATTCGCGGCCGCTGGAGCGGAGGATGGGACGGCCAGCCGGCGCACTGGCTTCGACCGGCGCGCGCCAGACGGAGGAAACCGAGGGGCTCTCGGTGTAGGCGAGCCGGTTGTGCGCCAGCGAGACAGCCGGATAACCGGGAAAATTGCCCGAAAGGAACAGGTTGCGCGGGCTGCCGCCGTTGACGGCGATGCGCCAGAGCCTCATGCCGTTGCCGAGTGCGGCGGCGAAGACCAGATCGCTGCCGGTCGGCGTCCACGCGAGGCCGCGGATTGTCCGGTCGTCGAAAGTGAGGCGGTGGAGATTGGCGCCGGAGGGATCGCAAATGTAGATGTCGGCGCCCTCGGACGCGCCGCTGCGGGTGAAGGCGAGTGTGGAACCGTCGGGCGAGAGAGCAGGGGACCAATCGCCTTCCGTGCCATCGGGCGGGTTGGTGATGCGGCGCAGCGAGCCATTGGAAGTGTCGACCAGCGCGATAGAGGCTGGCTGGTTTTCACCGCCCGTGACCACGGCCACCGATTTGCCGTCGCGCAACCAGGCCAGGCGCGGCAGGGGTTGAATGACGCCGGCGGCCGGAAATTCCGCGATCTTACGCTCAGGGCCGCCGTTCGCGGGCACGATGATGCATTGCGCGCGCCCGCTGTCTAAGCGGAGCAGCGCGATAAAGCCGCCGTCCGGCGACCATGCCGGGCTGATGTCGTTGGCGGAGCCGGTAGTGAATTGCTGCGCGGCGCCGGAGGGAAGGCGGCGCACGAAGATATGGAAAGCGTCGTCTTTGGAGACGCCGCGCTGGCTGTAGGCCAGCCGATTTCCATCCGGCGAGAAGGCGAGGTAGGCGACGACGCCGGCGGTATCCGATAGGGTGACGGGTTTCGATTCGACAGCGGTTCCCTTAGTCAGGCTGCCCAGCAGGGTGGTGACGGCGGCGATGGCGCACAGGCCGAGCGCGAGCAGCACGGCCGGGCGGCGCAAGAGCGTGGAAACGGGCATAGTCTTAGTATGATGGCAGCGGCAAACCGCCCAATTGGCGAAGACGCAGATTCGCGCGAGATTGTTCCGGGTTGGAGGGGGAGGGTGGAGTGATATGTGGCGCCCTAAGCCTATAATTGCGTATGGGGCCACTCTCCCGCGGCATAGCGTCTCTGATTTTCTGCGCCCTTCTTCTGCGTGCTCAGACGCCGGCGCAAGAGGTAATCATCCGTACTCACCCGTACACTCCTCCCTCGACGATTCTGCAGGCTGAAAGCAATCTGGTGGAGGCCGGACTCATCGTTCGAGACTCGCAAGGCCGCCCGGTTGGAGGACTCCACGCATCCGATTTTGAGGTCCTCGATAATGGCGTTTCCCAGCAAATCACGGCATTCTCAGAGCTACGGGCGGACGCTAAACCCGCCGGACCGCCGCCCGAACCGAAATTCGTCACCTTCTTCTTCGACGATCTTCACATGGGCAAATTCGATATGCCGTTCGTGAAGCAAGCAGCCCGCGCCTTCATCGCCAAAAGTCTGAAACCGCCGGACCGGATGTCGATCGCGACTACGTCCGGCGCAGGCAACCTCGATTTCACCGGCGACGCAAAAGTGTTCGCCGAAAAGTTGGAACATCTGAATTTGCATACGCACGTCATTCACTCCCTGGACGAATATCAGGCGGACTCCGTCAACACTTTAGCCGCGCTCGGCGCGGCGGCGAAGCGACTGTCGGAAGCGTCCGGAACGCGGATTCTGTTGCTGATGTCATCCGGCTTCATCATCTACATGGGGGCTGAGCACGACGTCGAGACTGAGGTCCAAAACGCGATCGATGCAGCCGTCCGCTGGAACGTCGTAGTTCACGCAATCGACGCGAAGGGTCTCACGCCCAACCCAAATGCCTGGCGCTTGCGCCGGCCCCTCGCAGAGATCACCCAGGGCACGGGCGGCCATCTATTCGAGAACACCAACGACCTTGCCGGCTCGATGGAACTTGCCGCCAATCCTCAGGTCACCTATGTGCTTGCGTTCAATCCCGGCAGCCGCGACGGGAAATTTCATACCCTGAAGATCCGCTTCAAATCCAAACGAGGGGACTCCATCCAGTTCCGTCCCGGTTACTTTTCGCGATCGGACGATTCGGAGAAGGCGCTAGCCGCGCGCGCGCCGCTCGACGACGCGGTTTTTTCCAAACAGACATTGCATGACGTTCCAGCCACAGTGGCCCTGACAGGCGGGCAGGCAAAGGACGGGACTGACCATGGGACGATCCCCGTTTCCATTGGCGTCACGGTCGACCTGAATCGATTACAATTCACAAGCGCCAACGGCCGCCACATGCAGCAGATCGTCTTTCTGATGACGCTGCTCGACGTGAATGGCGGCTTTGTCACCGGCAAGGAATCGATTATGGACCTGGCGCTGACAGACGAAAAACTCGCCTCACTCAAGAAGGAGGGATTGAAGACCGTCGCGACGTTGAATGCGGCCGCCGGGATCTATCAGGTCCGTACTATCGTCCGCGAAGGGATGAAAGGCGGGCTCACGACGTCGACAACGGCAGTTGAGCTGCGCGCAAAGTAACTCCCTTTCTTTTCGAGCTTCCGTGCGCTTATCATTACCTATGGCTCGCTCATCCGGCGCCGCCGCATTTCTAATTCTTTACACTCTCTGCCTGCGCGCCCAGACGCCGGCGAGAGAGGTTGTCATCCGCACTCACGTCTACACACCTCCCTCGACGACGCTGCGCGCCGAATCCGACCTGGTTGAGTCCGGACTGACTGTTCGAGACTCGCGCGGCCGTACCGTCGCCGGGCTCCACGCATCCGATTTCGAAGTCCTCGATAACGGAGTTCCCCAGCAAATCACCGCATTCTCCGAGCTGCGGCCGAATGGCCAACCCGGCGCGCCCGCCATTTTGCCTGCTTCAGGTAAACCGTCCGAGACTGTTCCTCCCTCCAACGTCCCTGCCGCCGAGCCGAAATTCGTCGCCTTCTTCTTCGACGATTTTCATATGGGCAACGGTGAGATGTTATTCGTGAAGCGGGCAGCCCAGGCATTCATCGCCAAGGGTCTAAAACCGGCGGACAAGATGTCGATTGTCACTACATCCGGCCAAGGCGACCTCGATTTCACCAACGACGCAGGACTGTTCGCCGAGAGACTTAGTCACCTGGCTCCGCATAACCGCTATGTGGTTCCCAGCTATTGCGGAGTCTCTCCCATCGATTCGTACATTTTCCTTCACAACCTCGACGGTCAGATTGTAGACGAAGCCATCGGGGCCGCTGTCAACTGCGCCGGTTGCAGCAATCAGGATACGCCGGCATCGTGCAGGGCGAAGGCCTATGGAGTTGCGCAACAAGCGGCCAGCTCAGCGTGGGAACAGTTGCAGGCGCAATCGCACGACACGCTTGCCGCGCTCGGCTTCGCCGCGAAGAGATTGTCGGAGGTGAATGGAACGCGCATACTTGTCCTGACTTCCTCCGGGTTTCTGCTGCGCCCCGGCGCGCCGCCTGAACTGGCGAGCTTTATCGACGGCGCAGTCCGTAGGAACATCGTCGTTCACGCCATCGGCGCGCAGGGCCTCGAAGCGCGCATGACCGGTCCGAAGGACTCACTGCGCCGCTCCCTCTTTTTAATGCCTCTTGAAAACATCGCCAACGGCACGGGCGGCCATTACTTCAGGGACAACAACGACATCGCCGGCGACATGGAGCTCGCCGCCAATCCCGAAGTCACCTATATGCTCGCCTTCAAACCCGGCAGCCCCGACGGCAAATTTCACACGCTGAAGATTCGCTTCAAAACCAAACGAGGGGACTCGCTCGAATTCCGCCCCGGCTACTTTTCGCGAGCGGACGAATCGGAGAAGGCGCTAACCGCGCGCGCACCGCTCGACGACGCGGTTTTTTCCAAACAGACGTTGCATGACGTTCCCGCGACGGTGACCCTGGCGGACGCACAGCCGAAGGACGGGGATAAGGAGGGCATGATCCCCGTTTCCATCCGCATCACCTTCGACGTGAATGGATTGCAATTCGCAACAGCCAAGGGCCGCCACATGCAGCAGCTGGTTTTCCTGATGACGCTGCTCGATGCCAACGGCGGCTTTGTCACTGGCAAAGAATCGATCATGGACCTGGCGCTGACAGATGAGAAACTTGCCTCACTCAAGAAGGACGGATTGAAAACCGTCGCGACACTGAATGCTCCGGCGGGGATCTATCAGGTCCGCACGATTGTCCGCGAAGGGATGAAGGGCGGGCTCACGGCATCGACATCGGCGGTGGAACTCCGTGGGAAGTAACTGTCACTCAGTTCTGCGAGGCTCTATGGTTGCCGCGATGGACACAGAAAAGAACATTGTGTTTGGGATGTATTCGGGACTGGCGCTCCTGCTGGACGTTCACCATCCAGCCCAGTCGAATGGACGTGCGCTCATCGTCGTGCCGGGAAGCGGGTGGACGTCGAAGCAGACCTACGATGCCGCTCCGCTTACGGCGCTTCGCTCCTCAGTCCGGTTCTTTGTGCCGAAGTTTCTCGATGCGGGCTACACGCTGTTTGTGGTGAATCATCGGAACGGTCCCCGTTTTCATTACCCCGCGGCGGTAGAGGACGTCCAACGCGCGGTTCGCTTCGTCCGGTACAGCGCCAGTGCGTACGGCGTTAATCCTGACCGGATTGGAGCCGTGGGATATTCTTCCGGCGCGCATCTGGCGGCGCTTCTGGGGGTTCTCGATGGGACGGGGAACGCGGACGATCCCGATCCAGTGAACCAAGTGAGCGCCCGGGTGGAGTGTGTGGTGGCAGCGGCGACTCCGGCAGACCTGACTAAGTACCGATCCGCAGAGTGGGCTCTATTCATGGGTCAGTTGGTGGCGCCCGCAGGGGCCTCGCAGGACCCGATTGCACTTAAGGCTTACCGCGCGGCGTCCCCGGTTACGCACGTAACATCGTCATCGGCGCCGATGCTACTGCTGCATGGAGACGCCGATGCCATGGTCCCGTTTGCTATGGCGGAGACCATGCGAGAGGCAATGGAGAAGGCCGGCGCGGAGGTGAAGTTGATCCGGCTACCCGGCGGCAGCCACGATTTTGCCGGCGAGACGCACGGGCGCCCCGACTGGCCGGATTTCTTCGCGGAGGCCGTGGGATGGATGGATGGTCACTTGAGAGACAAGAGCTTCTAGTTACTCTACGCTAATTGTGGCGGTGAGCCGGTGGGAATCGCCGGCTGCCAATGTCACGGCATTGCCAGCCACGTTGGCGGTCTCGACACATATCATTGCTTGCCACTCATCGGGGGCCATGTCTTCCAAGGCCGCCGCCTTCGCTATCCATGGATTCCACACAACGGTGCTGTTGGAGCCTGTCTTACTTATTACGATGCGGCGGTCCCAAGGGGGATCGGATATGACACAGGCGGCAGTGGAGTTCAGGTGAACCTGATCGGTTTCCTTGCCGATGCGAATCGGCGCATCCGGCTGAACCTTGCAGCTGAAGTTATCGGTCTTGTCGATGTAAGTGGTTCCTTCGAGACCATGGACGGCGATGTCGCGGACGCCGGAAACCGCGAAGTAGCTATGCAGGGCCTCTTCGAATACGAGGGGCGCCTGGCTTTGATTCGAGACATCGAGGGACATACTGAGCGCGCTTCCTATGGTCGCGGTGAAGCGGACGGCAAAGGCGTCGAAACCGAGCGCGCGCGATGCCTGGTCCGCGGCGAGACCGAACGCGATCTCAACCGCGCCGCTATTCAGCAGCCTGGCGCTCTCGACGCTCCATAGGGCGGTCCGGGCGAAACCGTGAGCGGGACCGGGTTTATCGCCGGAGCGGGGTCCGAACCAGGGAAAAATAATCGGCACGCCTCCGCGGATCGGTTTGCCCGGCGCGAGGAAGCTTTTAGAACTTAGGAAAAGCACCGGTTTGCGGCCGCGTACCGCCCAGTGCGCGATGTGCGCTCCCTGCTGGTAGATCTCGGCCTCCGCAAGCGGCGTCGAGATCACGGCGCGAGTCAGGCCGCCCGGCGCCGTTTCGAATCGCAGAGCATTCGCAAGGGCGAATTGCCGGTTGAGATCAGGCGATGTCATCCGGTGAGAAGGCTACCACAATTGAGGCGTTCGCACGAGGTCCAAATTAAAAGACTTTACCTGGAGCTGGTCCCGCGTTTGCCGTTTTTCGCCGGGTTTTGCTCTGAATTTCTGTCCTGCTACGTCGCCACCGTTCTCGGTCCCATTGAGTACCGCGAATGGAAGAGCCGGTTGGACCGGATCAACGAACCGGGCATTCCAAATGATAGACGCAGTCTTCGCCCGATCAAATAAAATTGTCCATTTATGTTTTGGACCCCCGCCGCGTTCATCAAGACTAAGCCGTACGATGTTGAATGAGCCGCTGTTGTAGGGCCGGTGAACCCGGCTCAGGCGCTTCGGCGTGGTGGCGAAGATCCGGACCGGGCGATCGACGATATTTTTGACACCGTTCGGGTACACGCAAGAGTGCGTGCGCCACGAATTGATCCGGCGCCGCAAGGCTGAAATTGGAGCCGCTCTTTCACTCTACCCCGACGCCCGCCAATGCCGGACCCCGACCTGCGATAAAGTAATAACCGTGGCAAGAACGCTGCTGCTGCTGTTCGCGGCCCTCTGCGCGCTGTCCGCCGACGATCGCACTGTCGAGGTAGACAAGATCCTCGCGCCGCTGCGCGATCCCAACGCGCCGGGTTGCGCCGTCGGCGTGATTCAGAATGGTCGCTTCCTCTATAAGACCGCGTTCGGCCTCGCCGATGTCGAGTCGCGCCAGCCCATCACTACCGCGACTGCGTTCAACGTCGCCTCCATGAGCAAGCAGTTCACGGCTGCTGCGCTCTATTTTCTGCTCGAAAATGGCAAGGTCCGGCTCGGCGATTCCGTGCGGCGCTATATCCCCGAGTTGCCCGCTTACGCCGATGCCATCACCGTCGAGGATCTGCTGCACCACACCAGCGGCCTGCGCGACTTCGGGCCGGTGCTGGAGGTGGCCGGGCGTTCCGATGAATCGCTCGACGTGGCCGGCAGTCTCAAACTGCTGGCGCGGCAGACCGCCTTGAATTTCGCCCCGGGCGGGGATTACGGGTATACCAATTCCGACTATTTGCTGCTGGGGCTGGTGGTGGAACGCATCACCGGAATGACGCTCGCGGCCTATGCTGAAGAGCGGTTGTTCGGCCCGCTGCGAATGGCGAATTCGCAGTTCTACGGACAGTATCAAAAGCTGCGTGAGCGCGCGGCCGGCTACGCGCTGCGTGGAAGAGGCTTCCGCAAAATCACGGCGCCCATGCTGGTGGCGGGCGACGGCGGATTGTATACCACCGTAGAAGACCTGCTTCGTTGGGACGAAAATTTCTACACGCCCAACGTGGGCGGCTCCGGACTGCTGAATTTCATGCTGGCGCGCGGCCGGTTACGCGCCGGCGATCCGCTGCCCTATGGCGCCGGCCTGATCCTGGGCCGCTATGCGGGACTTTCGGCCGTGAGCCACCCCGGCGCGCTTCCCGGATACCGCGCGGAGATGATCCGCTTCCCGCGGCAGCATCTCACGGTGACCTGCCTCTGCAACCGCGGCGATGAAGATGGACCGGTTCTGGCGCGGCGCATCGCCAACGTCTATTTGGACGAAAAACTGCGGCCCATGCGGGGAGCGGCGAACATCGACTACGCCACTAGCTCGTTCCCAGAGTTGGATGGCGTATGGGAGTCTCCGCAGGGCTGGATTCTGCGCACCTGGAGTTCCACCGACGGGATGTGGACGCAGTTGGCCGATGGCGAATTCAAATTGTTTCCGCTGAATCAGCGGCAGCTTTTCGCCGACACTGGAATCAACCGGCTGGTCTTGACCAAGGTTTCACGCGACGAGCTGACGCTGGCTTGGGACCGCTTCCCGCACGTGACGTATCGCCGTCTCGAAGGCGCCATGCTGCAGAGCGGCGAGTTTGCTCCGCTGGCGGGCGACTACCGCAGCGGCGAGGTGGACGCGCGCTATCGCGTCTTCATGGACGGCGGACAATTGTGGATCGCCGGCGCCGCAGCCTGGAACATACCGATGGAGCCGGCGGGCACGGATCGGTTCATAGCCGGCTCGTGGTCGCTGCATTTCGTTCACGATCGCGGCGGCCGCGTGCTGGGCATGCAACTGCACAGTCCGCGCCTTTGGAATTTGTGGTTCGATAAGACTCCGGATACGGATTGAAGGGTTAGCTCCAGCGGCGTCATCGCGCCGCCGGGGACAGCCCGTATACATTCACCGCGTTATCGTAGTTCGGAATATAGACCTTACCCGCGGCCACCACCGGCGGCGTGAATTTGACCAGCGTGCCCAGGCGCTTTGCCGCCGCTGAGACATCGCGGGCTGCGGGTGAAGATCGCGTTGCCGATGGCGGGGGCTACGCCGGGGTTTCGCCGGCGCCCGCCCAGCAAGATCGTTATCGGGCGCCGATCCATTTCACGCGGGGTGGTTCAAGACCTTATGCTGGCTGACACTGTCTCCATCGCCGCTTTTCAACTCGCGGAAAATGATGGTCGACAAGACGGTCAGTGTGCCCAGGACCAGGAAGGCGCGGTGGATGCCGTGAATCATCTGAGGTGCGCTGGAATGGAAGCGGTCGGGAATAAAGAAGGCCGTGGTCAGCGACGCCGACGCCACGCCGAAACTGATCGACATCTGCTGCATGGTGCTGGCGATAGTGCTGGCGCTGCTGGTCTGCTCCTCGGTGACGTCGGCGTAGACCAGCGTGTTCATGCTGGTATATTGCAGCGAGGTGAAGAAGCCGAAGCAGAACGCTTGTATCACGATGAGCCAGACCGGCGTGCCTGCGCCGATGGTCGCGAAGAGGACGATCAGCAGACCGAGGATCACGGTATTCGAAATCAGTAAGCCGCGGTAGCCAACCCGCGCCAGAATTCCGGGCATCCACGGCTTGAGACTCATGGCGGCGACAGCCTGGGGAATCATCAGCATGCCGGATTGAACGGGAGTGAACCCAAGCCCGACCTGATAGAGAAGCGGGAAAAGGAATGGGATGCCGCCGATGCCCAGCCGCGTGAAAAAGCTGCCGCTCACCGCCGAGCGGAACGTCCGGATGCGAAACAGGCTCAGACGGAGCAATGGAAACCTGGTCCTGGCGGCGCGAAATCCATAGCTCGCAAGCAGCAGGGCGGAAACGGCCAACAGCGCCAGAATTTCGCTCCCGCTCAAGGTGTGTTCGCCGAACACTTCCAATACGTACGACAGCAGTCCGATGCCTGAGCCGAACAGCAGAAGTCCGGCTACATCGAGCGGATTGGTGTGCGGCTCCCGATAGTCCGGCAGATGGAGATAGACCATGAACAGGCCAATGAGGCCGATGGGGATGTTCACGAAAAAGATCACTCGCCAGTGAAAGTATGCAACGATCAAACCGCCGGCGATGGGGCCGAGCATGGGACCAATCAGGCCGGGGATGGCGACGAAGCTCATGGCGCGGATCAGCTCGGATTTCGCAAACGTGCGCACCAGAGTGAGCCGGCCGACGGGGACCATCATGGCTCCGCCGCAGCCCTGCAGGATGCGGCACGCGACCAGAATATGGATGTTGCTCGATACGCCGCAGAGGAACGATCCCAGCGTGAACAGGCCGATGGCGGACGCGAACACGCGCCGCGTGCCGAATCGATCGGCCATCCAGCCGCTGATGGGAATGAACACGGCGAGACTTAGCGTATAGCTTGCCAGGACTGACTTCATGCTGAGCGGAGCTACTTTAAGGGCAGCCGCGATGGCGGGGACGGCGGTGTTGAGGATGGTCGTGTCTAACGATTCCATGAAGAACGCGACAGCGACGAGCCATGGCAGCAGTCGCTTGCTGGCTGGGTGAAGTGACGGGGCAGTGTTGAGATTAGGATTCGGATTAGGCATGGCGCTGGTGCTGGGCTGGAACATCGGCTCCCGCCGCCAGTGTAACCCAACACGGTGAGACGGCCCGCGTCGTGGCGCACGCACTCACGCGTGCAGCGTTCACACTCGTGTGAACGCGCTTGCGGCCCTTCCGCGCGACGTCGAGATGGCAAGCCTGTAGCAGTTGTTCACCGTCGTGGCATCATCAAAGCGTGAACCTGTCGAACATGCGAGCGGTTGAAATCGCCCGCCCCGGCGGACCGGATGTATTGCAGCTGACGGAGCGCCCTATTCCGCGTCCCGGCCCTGGCGAGATCCTGGTTAAAGTCGCGGCTTCGGGAGTGAACCGGCCGGATGTGTTTCAGCGGATGGGGCGCTATCCGCCGCCGCC
>Ga0302324_100020112_pt1 | contig 13076 bp, 4 predicted proteins | sample Palsa_T0_1_FD_201949 | JGI IMG/M metagenome (GOLD analysis project Ga0302324, IMG submission 201949) | Peat permafrost microbial communities from Stordalen Mire near Abisko, Sweden - Palsa_T0_1 | ecosystem: Environmental > Terrestrial > Soil > Palsa > Peat permafrost | place: Sweden: Abisko...
GCCGCGCGAAGCATCTATGTCGACGCTGAGGTGCGGCTGTTCCGGGAGCGACACCCCAAACGGCCGGTGGTCCCACTCATTCTGTCCGGAACCCCTCATAGTACGACGCAGGAGTGTTTTCCACCCAGTATGTCCACTGACACATTGGCCGCTGATTGGAAGCAGGACGGGAGAGATCTGGCCTCCGACAAGATCATCGCCTCGCTGCTGGGATTGCCGCCGGATCTCGTGTTCCAGCGTGCGGCAAGGCAGCGGCGGCGATCGCGGGCTGTCCGGATCATGGCGGCGGCAGCGGTCATGCTGTCGTTGGGAGGGGCGGGGTATTGGTGGGACGTATCCTATGAGCAACAAAAGACCATCGATGAGGTCGAGGTACTGCTGGACAAATACGCGCCTATCGGCTCGGCGCAGGCGGAGACACCCGGGGGAAGAGAAAACCTCAGGTTGCGGCTAACCTGGATCGCCGAGCACGCTCAGACCGACAAGCGTTACGCTGAGGCATTCCAGAAGCTGAAGGAGGGCAAACCCGCCGAAGCGGAGCCGATGCTGCGTTCGGCGGCGGAAGAAATGGAGGCCGCGGCACAGCGCGACTACCACCAGGCGGCTGAAGCATGGCGCAACGCGGGCGTCATCGCCTTGCTCGCGGATCCTGCCCGTTCGCTTTACGCATTACGCCGGGCGCTACGTCTCGAACCCGACGACCCTTTTTCGCTGGCCTCGGCCGGAGGGACGGAAGAGCGCATGGGCGACCTGCCGGCTTCCGAGACGCACTTCCGTCATCTCGCCGAGTTGCCGGTTGCCGCTAACGACGGCGACCCCGCCTGGCAGGCGCAAATGGGGCTGGGTGCCATTGCCCAGGACCGAGGAAATCTTGTTCCGGCGCTGGCGGATTTTCATGCGGGCCTTGGCATCGCTGAGCGTTTGGCGCTGCGCGACCCGAACAACGCCACATGGCAGCGCGATGTGGCGAACTCACACCAGAAGATCGGCGATGTTTTAATGATTCAGGGACGGCTCGATGAGTCATTGTCCGAGTATCAGGCGTCCCTCGGCATAGCTACGCGACTCGCGACCCTGGACCCAAAGAATATGAGTTGGCTGCGCGATCTGTCTCTCGCGCACGGGAAGGTCGGGGAAGTGCTGAGAACCCAGCGCCGTTTGGTGGAGGCGCTGGCTGAAGACCGCTCAGGTCTGGATATCGCCGAGCGCCTCGTCGCGCGGGACGCAAACAACGCGAGTTGGCAGCGGGATGTAGCGGTCTCTGAAAACCAAATCGGCGATGTGCTGAAGGCCCAGAGACAATTCGTGGAGGCATTGGTCCAATATCGCGCAAGCCTGAGCATCGCTCAGCACATCGTGGGTCTGGAGCCGGACAACGCCGGCTGGCGGCGCGATCTGTTCATGTCCCACACAAATATAGGCGATGTGCTGTCGGCCCAGTACCAGCCAGCCGAGGCGGTCGCGGAGTACCGTGCGGGCCAGGCCGTTGCCGAGAGCCTCACGCGCCGTGATGCGGCCAACATTTTCTGGCAGCACGATCTCTCGGCTTCAGATACCAACGTGGGCGATGCTCTATTGGCCCAGGGCAAGGCGAATGAGGCGCTCGTCGAATACCAGGCCGGCGAAGGTATCGCCGAACGTCTCGCGAGCCAGGACGCCAGCAACGCATACCTGGAGCGTAGCCTGCTTGTGTGCCGCGGGAAGGTTGGGGATGCACTGGTGGCCCTGCGCGAATTGTCCTCGGCGTTGATCGAATACCGGCTGGCCCTGGGCATCGCCGAGCATCTCGCGCTCCTCAATGCGAACCCCTCGGGCCAGCAGCATGACCTGTCGGTCTTTCACAGCAGGATTGGTGAGGTTTTGGTAGCACAGAGCCACCCGGAAGAGGCGTTGGTCGAATATCGCGCAGGCCTGGACGCGGCCGAGCAACTCGTTAGGCAGGACGCGGGCAACGCCCAGTGGCAGCAGGATCTGTTCTCGCTCCATATGAAAATCGGAGAGATTCTGGCGAGGCAGCAACAGTGGAACGAAGCACAGATTGAATTTCAAGCCGGCCGGGACCTGACCGAACGCCTCACACGCCAGGACGAGAGCAACCCGGATTGGCAGCGCTATTTGTCCATCGCGCACTCGAGATTGGCCGACTTGCTGGCAGCCGAGCACCATCCCGCCGAAGCGTTGGCCGAATACCGTATCAGTCTGGAAATCATGGGACGTCTGATAGACCGCGACCCGAACCAGAGGGCCTATCAGCAGGATATTGCCATTTCGCACAGATCGGTTGGCGAAGCGTTGATTGCCCAGGGCAAGCTGAGCGAAGCGGTCGACGAATACCGGACGGTCCAGAGCGTCGTCGAGCATCTCGCTACGTTGGACCCAGGTAACCCGGGTTGGCAGCACGACCTGGCGCTTTTGCACAACAAGATCGCGGACATGTTGGCCGCCAGGAGCCAATGGGAGGAGGCGGTGGCTGAATACAGTGCGAGCCTCGGTATTCTCGAACGTCTGGCGGCACGTGACCCGAACAACCTGGCCTGGCAACGGGATCTGTCGATTTCGCACGCGAAGCTAAGCGCGACGTATCGTCATGACAATAAATTCGTGGAGGCTCGAGCGCAGCTGTTGGCCGGGCAGACGATCATCACGAAGCTGGCCCTGAAATATCCCGGACAGGTGGAATGGAATCAAGATCTCGCCTGGTATGGTCAGCAGCTATTGACCCTGGACAAATAGCGCCGAAGATGTCCAGCCCGTGTTGAGGCGACCGCACGGCGGCAATCTCCTGTGCGCTCGGTAATGCATCGAGCCCGTTCTCTAAGTGCCATTTGATCCTGCCGGCGTGAACGTCAACTCAAGCTTACAATCACCGCAAGCCGTCAGTCCGATATCGGCTTAGAACTTCACCCGCACACCGCCGAAGGCGCCGATCGGCGCAGCCGGGCTATAGGCGCGTGGATTGGTCGCGTTTGGCGCTTGCGCCAGATACACCGCGGTGGTCGGTGAAAACGTACCGTATGTGTAGTATTTCGCATCGGTCACGTTCTCGACCGACGCGAATACCTGAATCCGGGGTGTGAGCTGGTAGCTGGTGCTCAGGTTCAAAGTGACGAATCCAGGCAGCCTCGGCGTGAGGTTCGCCTCGTCGCCGAACAGATAAGCCCCGCTCTGCGCGATAAGGGCGGCGCCGACCGTCCACTGGTTGGTGACACGGTAGGTCAGCCCCAATTTGCCCTGATGCACCGGAACGCCTGGCAACTGCTTCCCTGGGCTAACTGTGATATTTCCGTTGGCGTCCGCGGCTGGGTTGCTGCCGGCGGCCTCGACGAAGCCGCTTTGGTAGGTTGCGTTCGTGTAGGTGTAAGCGAGATAGGCGGACCAGCGCTGTGCCTTGTACTGGATCCCGGCATCTATTCCCTGCCGCCTTGTCTGTCCGACATTGGTGAAGTAGGCCCGGTTCAGCGTCACGCTGTTGACGAAGACAATGTCGTCATCAAGATTGCCGCGGTAAAAACCCAGATCGTAACTCAGGCGATCACCACCGCCGATAGCCGCGGTGCCACGCAATCCGGCCTCCACCGTGTGCGCGACCACCTGCCTGAGGTTGGGGTCGCCGACGAAGAAGTTGGCCAGACTGCATGAATCCGCCGGACCGGCACAGGAAAGTTCCGCCGGCGTGGGCGCGCGGTTCGCTTCCGCGTAACCGGCATAGGCGGTCAGCCAAGGCGTCACCTTATAGGTCACCCCGGCCGCCGGATTGAACCGCGCATACGAATGATTGCCTGTTAGATCTCCACCGTTCCGATCGTTCAGGCCGATGATCGCTGCGTTGAATCTACCCGAGGCGGTCAGCGCCAGACGATCCGTGACATTGAAGGTGTCCGCGATGAAAATGCCGTAATACGCGTCGTTTATCCCGACCCGCACCGGCTGGTTGATACCAGGCTCGTCGAGGATCACGCCGGGGCCGGTGAACACGCGGGTATCGGGGGTGATGCCGCCGATATAGGACTCGCCGGTGAATTCCGTCTGTGCCCCGTCGAAGCTGACGCCGCCGACCAGATGGTTTTTGAAACCGAACAACGCCTGAGTGTCCGTCGCCTGGATCGAGGCGCCGTAGCCGTTGCTGTTTGTCGTCTGATTGTCCAGCTCGGAGTAGGCGAGTGGATTGGCGCCAAGGAAAGCCGGAATATTGGCGCCCCGGATTGTCGTGCTGTAGCCGGAACCCGAGCACAGCAAGTCCGAACCGTCAGTGCATGGCGTATCGTTCGGCGCGTTGCCGTTGGTCACGCGTTGCAGGAAATTGTTGTAATAGGTGACTGCCTGAACCGACAGCGTATCGTTGATGGCCAGGTTGCCCGTCGCGCTCACCTGCATGAACCGGTTGCTGATCTGATTCGGTCCGGTGAACTGAGCACTGGCATCGGCGGCCAGCAATTCCACCGGCGAGGTGCCCGGCCCATTCAACACCGAGTTGGCCAGCAACACGTTGACGTGCACCTCGCCGGTATCGCCGCGCCAGCCGATGTCGCCGTAGAAATTCTCGACGCCGGAGGATTGCAAATCACGCCAGCCATCCTGGTGCAGCCCGCTGGCCGCGACATAAACCGCGACATCGCCGCTCTGCTGGCCGTACTGAAAGTTGCCGCCGAACGTCGCGAATGACCCGCCGGATACTTCGATCTCGCCGCCATGATAAGTAAAGCCGTTCTTAAGCCGCACGTTCACGGCACCGCCCAGGGCATTGAGACCGAACACCGGGTTGGATCCCACGAGGTTCATTTCATCGATCGCCATATTTGGCAGCAGGTCGAAATTGACCGTGTCGCCAAAGGCCTGATTAAAGCGGACACCGTTGATATAAACGGCAAGCCCCTGCGGCGTCCCCTGCAACGCCGATGCCTCGAACCCGTGATAGAACAGGGTCGGCTGATAGGGGTTGCCCGAAGCCGAATCGAGGTTGACGCCACCGACCTGTTCATTCAATGCACGAACGGCATCTGGCGGGCTTGTACCACCCCGCGTGAGGTCATCGCCCCTTAGCACGCTGGTCGCCGCCGGCACGGTGTCGCGGTCGACGCCGGAGCCGAGCAGTGGCGAGGCTCCGATGACCTCGACCGGCGGCAGTTCGATGACCATGGGCGGCGCCGGCTGTGCCGCTGCCCCGTCCGCCAACAGGATTGCGATCCCCGCGACGCTCCACAGCCTGGCTTGCACGATGCCGCCTCCCCAACGCCTTATTGGGCAGCGAGTAGGGCACCTCGCACAAGGGATGACCATGGTGAAACTTCCCGGTTCTCGCGGGGATGTTTCCCGAATTCAACGATTCGAGTGCCAGCTATGGCTGCGCCGGCGTCAGGATCTGAAAGATCGTACCCCGAGGCTGGTTCGGCTCCGCCCACACTCGTCCCCCATGCGCTTCGATGATCGAGCGGCAGATCGATAAGCCCATCCCCAGGCCGGCGAGCTTGGTGGTATAAAAGGCCTCGAACAGGTGCTCATGAGTCGCCGGCGCAAATCCTGGGCCTGAATCTCGCACCTCGACGAGCACGTCGCCCGGCTCGACCTGCGCGGTACTGATCAGCAACTCGCGCGGTCCGTCGCTGACGCTGCCCATGGCCTCGACCGCGTTGATGATCAGGTTGAGAAACACTTGTTGCAGTTGGACCCGATCGCCGTGAATGAGCGGTAAGTCGGTCGCGAGCTGCATTCGCACCGAGACGCCGGTCTTTACCGCTTCGCCGTGGGTGAGCTCAATCACCTCGCGGATCGCCTCGTTTAGGTCCACCCGATCCTTCCGTGGCGGCGCCTTTTTGATGAGCTCACGGATCCCGCCGATGACGTCGCCGGCGCGAATGCCGTCCTTGACGATGCGAGCGAGCGCCTGCCGCACCTCCGCCAGGTGCGGTGGTTGACGATCCAGCCAGAGCTGCGCCGCCTCGGCGTTGGTGACCATCGCGGCGATCGGCTGGTTCACTTCATGGGCGATCGAGGCGGTGAGCTGCCCCATCGTCGCGACACGGTTGGCATGCGCCAGCTCCGTCTGCACCTCACGGTGGCGCCGCTCGCTCTCGCGCGCATCGGCTTCCGACCGTTTGCGCTCAGTCAGATCGAGCACGAATGAGACACCTTGCTTCCCGCTTTGGTCGAAACCCGCGGCGCCGACCAGCACGGGCAAACGGCTGCCGTCTTTGCGAAAATACTCCTTTTCGTATGGTTGTACGGTCCCGGTCTCCCGGAGCTCCGGAGTCCAGAACTCATTATGATGGGTGTGCCATTCCTCCGGGGTCAGGCCCGTCCAGCGCAGTCGGCCAGAGACGAGGTCCTCACGATCATGTCCCACCATCTGGAGAAACGCGTCGTTGGCCTCAAGGATCTGCCCTTCGGCTTCCCAGATGAAAATCCCGATGATGTTGGCATCTACCAGCCGCCGGATCTTTGCTTCGCGTTCTATGCCATCGCGGTACAATCGGGTGTTCTCAAGCGCGACCGCCGCCTGCGAGGCAAGGAGCTTCAACACCGCGATCCGGGCAGGCGCGAAAGCCCCCGCGGTCAGGTTGTTCTCAAGATAGAGGACGCCAATGAGTCTGGCCTGATTGATCAAGGGCAGGCAGAGCATCGAACGCGCCTGGCGCTGGCGGATGTAAGGGTCCGAACCGAACGAGGGCTCACTGACCGCCTCATCGAGAACGACGCTCTCCCGCGTGCGCAAGACGTAGTGGAGCACCGTCTCCGGTAGCGCGGCGGCGGTCGCCGGCGCATCGCGGAGTTCCACGAGGACCGTGTCGCTGGAGGTTGTCGCTTCCGCCTCGATCCGCGGCTCGGCCCCTCGCAGCAGGACCAACAGGCCGCGTTCCGCGGCCGCCTGGGCGATCGCCGTGCGCATGAGCGTGTCGATCAGTTTTTCCAGCACGGTCTCGCTCGAGACCGTCTGCGACACCTTGATCACGGTCGCGAGATCCAGGCGTTCGACCGGCGTCGCGATGGTATTCGTCGGGCCTGGCGCGGGCTCGTCGACCCTGAGATGCGGATACATCGCCTCGAGTTGGCGCACCTTGCCGTCGGCGCCCCAACGCAGATAGCCGTAGCGCGCGTTGCGTGAATAGAGATCCGCGATCTGACTGAACCCACGCGTCCGGTAGAATTCGGAAGCGCGCTCATAGGCGATCGCCTCATTCTGCACGAAGTCGTTGTCACGCGCCGAATGAATGGCCTGTTCGTAGAGGCGCTCGGCGTCGAGTTCGCGGCCCTCGATACGCGCGAGCTCGGCCCCAACCAGTGCCGCGCGATTCTCGTAATTCTCCGGGCAATTCTTCGCCCATACCTGATGTTGCCTGTGATGCGCGGCGACAGCGTCGATGTGCTGCTGTCGCTCGTCGTCCGGCGCCGCGGTGCATCGGGCGGCTCGTGTCAGCGCGGCGTAAAAGTGATATTCCGCTTCCTCAACGTGCGCGGATGTGGTCCAGAGCAGCCGATGCGCCTCCGATACGGCGTCCATGGCCGCCGCATAATCGCCGGCGAGATAGCGCGCCTGCAATTTCCGGATCCAGTACCAACCGCCGGCGATTGCCAGGACCGGGTTGCTGGACAGAAGTTGTTCGATATGAAGCTCGTTGAACTGCCCGTGGTCCAGGCTACCGAATGTCGGCGTAAGGCCGCGCAGCATCCGGATCAGCGCGAGTTGCGTGGCGATGAAGTCAATGACAAGGCCGAACCGCGCCTTCTCGGCGAACGCGAGGCCCCGCTCGGCTTCCGCCTGCACTTCCGGCAGCTTCTCGCCGGCGAAGACCAGGTCCGAGTTCAGGTTCTCGCATGTGTAGGCGCCATACGTGAGGTCTCCGATCCGGTTCGCCGCTTCGAACGCGCGGCGCATCAGATCACGGCTGACCCGCACATGTTTCGTCCAGCGAACGACATAAATCGCGAAGTTGAGATACGTGCCCGCCTCGAAGCGTTTTAGCCCGCGCCGCTCGACGAGGTCGTAGCCGAGTTGGCCGAATCGAAATCCTGCCTGATAGTCGCCAAAAAGTGGTCCGGCGACCCTGGCGAGCATGACATAGGCGACACATGAAGCATCACAGTTGCCACGCTCGAGGCTGAGACTGGCCGCTTTGCAGCTTGTCAGGCAAGCCAGGTTCGGATCCGTGTGCGAGGCCGGCGGTACGAGCTTACTGAGAACGTCGACGGTCGCCAGGGATGCCGGGTCGTCCATCAACGGCAAATCGATGAGGTCCTCGATTGTCCGGCTGCCAAGCAGCGACCAGATGCGCTCGTATTCGCGTCGCACTTCCTCCTCTGTTGGATGGGCCGACCATTCGATGCCGACATGCCGGAGATAGTCGAGACAAACCGCGACCGCGCGGCCGCTTTGATCGAGGGTCGTGCAGACATCCGTGTGCAGGCACGCGACGATGGCCTTTTCGACCGTTGTCGTGGCGCGATTTGATAGCGCCGCCAAACGCTCTTCCGCGACCGATAAATCACCGGTCAAAAATTCACATTCGGCCCGGTTCAGCTCCAGAGCAAAACTCAACTCACGCCGGCGCTCCCAGGCATCCTCCGCCAACAACGTCGCACCGAGATTGAGATAGGTGAGCGCCGAGGCATACCCGGTAGAAGCCTTGGCTCGTTTGCCCGCGATCAGATTGAGTTCCGCCAACTGTTCTCGCTCGACGCCTGAAGTGATCAGGGCCGCGCCGCGATTCATTTGATTGACGATTTCGAAGATCGCCCCCTCCCGTTTTTCGTGGGGCGTCTGCGCTGCCAGCAGCCTGCCTATCCGGAGATGAACCTCGGCGCGCAATGTTTCCGGAGTCAGCGAATAGGCGGCTTCCTGGACCCGGTCATGCGCGAATTTGTAAGAGCCTTCCAGGCGTTCGACCAGTTCCTGACGGACCGCCGGCCATAGCGCCACATGAAGCTGCTCCTCCGTGATCCGGAGAACGATCGAAAGCATGGTCATTTCGGCTGTACTGCCGAGGTAGGCCATCTGCTGCAGCGTCTGTTGGGTTTCGACCGGTAGCCGGCTTAGCTTGCCGGCCATGAGGTCCACGACATTGTCGGTGTAGCTTTTGGCGTGAATGCGCCTGAGATCCCAGCGCCAGCGCGCCGCGTCGTGATCGAAGGCGAGCAAACCTTCTTCAGCGAGCGTGTGAAGAAACTGGATCACGAAGAAAGGGTTGCCGGCGGTCTTTTCCTGCACCAGCTGTGCCAGAGGCGCAGAGCGTTCAGACTCGCAATGAAGGGCATCCGCGATCAACTGCCCGAGGTCGTCGCTGGCGAGCGGCTCCAGGCGGATCTCCTGCACCTGAGCTCCGGCCAGGCGGATCGTGTCGAGCTTGCGCATCAACGGATGCGCGGCATCGACCTCATTGTCACGATAGGCGCCGATCAACATCAAATGTCGCAGCTCCGACCGGGTCAGCAAATCCTCAAGCAGATCGAGCGTCGCCGCGTCGAGCCATTGCAGATCGTCGAAGAACAGGGCCAGCGGATGTTCCGGGCGGGCAAAGACACCGATAAAACGTTGGAACACGAGCTGGAACCGGCTCTGCGCCTGCCGCGGCTCGAGCTCCGGAACCGGCGGCTGCTCGCCGATGATGAGCTTAAGTTCGGGGATCAGATCGGTCATGAGCCGTGCGTTCGGCTCCAACGCCTCCAGAAATGCGCCACGCAAGGCCGCCAGTTCGGCGTCGCTTCTGGCGAGGAGAGGCCGTACAAGACTTTGAAACGCCTGCGCCAAGGTCGAATAGGGAATGTCCCGCTTGTACTGGTCGAACTTGCCCGACGCGAAGAGCCCGTGCAGCGGCACGAGCACTTTGTGCAGTTCATTGACGACAGCGGACTTGCCGATGCCGGAATATCCCGAGACCAACACCAGCTGAGGCACGCCGCCCTCAACGATACGCTCGAAACCGGCGAGCAGGATCGAGACCTCGTGGGCTCTTCCATAAAGTGTCTCGGGGATCAGCAGCCGGCCGGGCGTGTCATTCAGGCCCAGAGGGAAGTCGTCGATGCGGCGCTGACGTTCCCAATCGGCCAGGCAGCGGCACAGGTCGCGCTCAAGTCCGGCGGCGCTTTGGTAGCGCTCCTCGGCCGCCTTGGCGAGCAGCTTTATCACGATATTTGAGATGGGGGCCGGGACAGTCTCGACCCGATCGGCTGGCGGCGCCGGCTTCCGCGCGACATGGCAGTGGACCCACTCCATTGGGTCCGACGCGGTGAACGGCAGTGCGCCCGTAAGCATCTGATAGAAGACGACGCCGAGCGAATAGAGGTCACTGCGCGAATCGATCGAGCGATTCATCCGACCGGTCTGTTCCGGCGCCATATAGGCGAGCGTGCCGGCGATGGTTTCGGGCGGCGCGAGCGTCTGCCGCTCGCGCGGCGACCGCGTCGCGATGCCGAAACCGGTAAGCCTCGCCGCGCCATCAGCGCAGTTCACCAGGATATTGCCGGGTTTCTGGTCCTTGTGGACGAGGCCAGCCTGGTGCGCTTTGCCCAGAGCCGCGGCGACGCCGATCGCGTGGCGCAAGAAGACGCCGATCTCCATCGGCCGGCCGAGCAGGCGTGCCAGCGGTTCGCCGCCGGGGTCCTCCAGCACCAGCATGGCGCGGCCGTCTTCTCGTACGAACTCCAGCGGTTTTGCCGCCCAGGCGGCATCGAGTTCGTTCCTGAGCTGATATTCGTGCGCGAGCCGTTCGAGCGCCAGGGGCGGCGGGCGATCCGAGGCGAGGAGAACCGCGAGGACAGGTTTGTACTCACCCTTGGCCCCCAGCCGCGATCCGCGACAGAGAACGCGATCGCCGTCTCCCCATAAGACTTGCAGGCTCTGATCCATCGGCGCTCCACCGCGAGGAGGGGATCACGTGCCGGCCTTGGCCACCGGGCAATTGGTAGCAATCGCCATCACCGTGGTGACGGAGACGTGCGGTCCGATTGCGACCGCTGTGACTCGCGGGTTAGAATATCGTAAACGCGCGGCGAGGATCAAGAAACCCCCGCCTTTTGCCGGCCTCACCTTTGCTGGCCCCGCCTTTGATGGATTGGTCAGGCGTGATGGAGCGATCGTATGGGACCGTTTCATCGGGAGCCCTCCGGGCGGGGTTATCGCGGCTGCTGTCGTCGGCGGAGGCGAACTTAAGCAATGCCGATTGTCCCATCAGGCCGCGAAGCGATGCGCGATGTTGTTAAGGCGACGCCCAACAATAAACGAGTCGAGAGACGCGTACCCCTCCGCGTCATCACCGGGCCTGACCCGGTGAACTATCGCGGCACTGTGCTGGAAAAGATCACCGGGTCGAGCCCGGTGATGACGATCGGAGGAGAGCCCGGCCGGAGCGATAATTGTTGGGCGTCGCCTGAGCAATCCCCTGCGATCGGTCGGATTTCGCGATCGGCGAGCAATCTGGTCGCGACTTTCCGCGAACGCCCGGTCTCGCCGAATGGCGCGACAATGACAGGAGAGGCAAATGCCAAGGAGTGAAAATACGAAATCACGCCGCACGGCACTCGGCGCGGGATGCGCGATCGCGCTGACGGGCGTTTGCGCCGCTCTCACGCCAGGCGCCGTGCAGGCCCAGGAGAAGAAGTTCCTGATTGGCATTGTCGAGTTGCAACTCGCCAATCCGTTCTTCGGCAGGCTCGAAAAATCGGCCGTCGACACGGCCAGGAAGCACGGGCTCGATGTGATGACCGCCGAAGCAAGCACGGCCGGTGACTCGGCGACGCAGATCGCCGCGATCGAGAACATGATCAATCGCGGCGTGAAAGGCATCACGCTCGATCCCGCCAACTCGACCGCGCTTGTGCCGATCGTGAAAAAGGCACGCGATGCGGGCATCGTCGTCGTGACGACAAACACGTCGCTCGCACCGATGACCGCCGCCGACGCCACCTACGAGACCGACAACCTGCAGGCTGGCGTCCTTATCGGCGAATGGGCCAAGGCGGCCATGGGCTCGAAGCCCGCGCATATCGCGATGCTCGACTATGACCTCTCGAACAAGACCGCCAGGGCCCGGCACGACGGCTTTCTGAAGGGCTTCGGCGTCGCCGAGGGCGATCCCCAAATCAGCGGCACCGCCCTCACCCTGGGCAACGTGGAAACCGGCCAGACCGCAATGGAAAACCTGCTCTCCGCGCATGCGGACATCAATGTGATCTACACGATCAACGAGCCGGCGGCGCAGGGTGCCTTCTTCGCGATCAAAAAGGCCAGACGCGACGTTCTGGTAACGTCGATCGACGGCAGTTGCTCGGGGGTACGCAGCATCGCCGATGGAACGATCGGCGCGACCGTCATGCAATTCCCTATCCGAATGGGTGAGATGGCCGTCGACGCGGTCATCAAGGCGGTCGGCGACGACGTGAAGCCGAGCGGATTCCACAACACCGGGACCGTCCTGATCGCCGACCATCCGGTCGCCGGCGCTGAGTCCAAGGACTCCAGATGGGGACTGGAGAACTGCTGGGGGGAGTGAGGATGCGGGCCCCCGAACCTGCTGCGGCGACTGGTCCCCGGCCGGATCCGAACGACGCAGCCGCGGCCGCCGCGGCAGTTACTCTGGCCTCACCGCGGAGGCAGGCGCTGAGCCTCCTGGCCTATCCGATCACGGGGCCGCTCTTCGCCCTGATTTGCATATTTGTCGTGTTCTCGCTCACGACATCGACGTTTATGAACGCCGGCAATGTGTCCCTGATCGCCCAGCAATCGGTGGTGATTGGCACATTGGCGCTCGGGCAGACGTTGATCATCCTGGTTTCGGGCATCGATCTCGCGGATGGTGCGATCATGGTGCTCGGAACAGTGGTCGCCGGCAGCATCGCCTCGCATGGCGATGCCGCCCTGGCGATGGTACTGGGCTTCGCGGCTTGCGTCGTCGTGTCCTCGATCAACGGGCTGGTTATCGCGCGGTTTCGGTTGCCGCCGTTCATCGCCACGCTCGGCATGTTCACGATCATCGCGGCGGCCGCGAGGCTCTACAGCCGGTCGCAGAGCTTTCCCATCGCATCGGACCTCCTCTCCGTTCTCGGATCAGGTCCAGAGTTTGGCACGGTCACGGTGACCTACGGCACCA
>Ga0302324_100020114_pt1 | contig 13075 bp, 7 predicted proteins | sample Palsa_T0_1_FD_201949 | JGI IMG/M metagenome (GOLD analysis project Ga0302324, IMG submission 201949) | Peat permafrost microbial communities from Stordalen Mire near Abisko, Sweden - Palsa_T0_1 | ecosystem: Environmental > Terrestrial > Soil > Palsa > Peat permafrost | place: Sweden: Abisko...
GTACCGCGGAGTAACTGATGCAGAGTGGCCAACAACTTCTGTGTGCCATAGGGCTTGGGGAGAAAGGCCGCCACTCCCAGAGATTTCAGCTCCTGCGTCCGATCATTGCCGGCCATGTCGGTCCCCAAGCCGCTGGAAGCGATGATTTTCAACTCCGGCATCACGCCCCGCACCGCGCGGATCAGCGCCACACCGTCCATCGCCGGCATCATCATGTCGGTGACCAGGACGTCAATTCTTTGCTCGTGTCGTGCGATCATGTCCATGGCTTTTTCGCCATTGGTGGCTGTGTAAACGCGGTAATTGTGGCGTTCGAGCATTTGGCGCAGGCCGGAAATTATATCAGGCTCGTCGTCCACAATGAGAATGACTTCGCCGTCGCTGCGGGGCGGAAGTGATTTGACTTTGGAGGTTTCCTTGAGCGGGGCCTGCGGGGAGGCGGGGAAAAATACTTTGAAGGTCGTTCCGCGCTGTAGTTCGCTCTCCACAATGACAACGCCGTGGTGACTCTGGACAATGCCCAACGCTGTGGACAAACCCAGGCCGGTGCCTTTGCCGACTTCCTTGGTAGTGAAGAAGGGATCGAAGATGCGTTCACGGTCGGCCGGCGCTATTCCGCAGCCGTTGTCGGCCACTTCAAAAACAATGTAACGGCCTGGCTGGGCCGGTATGGGCAATGCGGGCATTGGCTCGGTCAGGGTTGTCATGTTCGCGCGCAAAGTCAGTTGGCCGCCCTTGGGCATGGCGTCGCGGGCGTTGACACATAAATTGAGCAGGACCTGGTGGATTTGGGTGCGGTCGCCCGTGAGCAGCCACAGGTCGGGCTGGCCGGCTATGGCCACGCTGATGTTTTTGGGAAAGGTTTGGCCGACAATCTCGGCGATTTCCGCCACCAAGTCCGCTGGTTTGACCGACACCCGTTCTCCTTCGATGCCCCGTCCGAAGGTGAGGACTTGTTGGATGATTTCGGCGCCGCGCTTGACGCTCAGTTCGATGCGCCCGATGGCCTTTTCGCGCTCGTCGGGCGTAATGTCCCACCGCAAGTAACCGGCAGACATGAGAATGGGGGCCAGGATGTTATTGAGGTCGTGCGCCATGCCGGTGGCCAGGGTACCGATGCCCTCCATGCGTTGGGCGCGCAAGAATTGGGACTCGAGCTTTTTCTTTTCCGTGATGTCAGTGTCAATGATAAGGACGGAGCAGGGTTCGCCGCGCTCGTTGCGCAGGAGAGTCCAGCGAGTGGAAACCATCACATCCTGCCCGCTTTGGGTGAGTTTGCGCAATTCGCCGGTCCATTCACCGCGGGCCAGCAATTCCTCTTCGGCCGCGGCCAGGGCCGGTTTGTCCTGCTTGGGGAAGAGGGCGCTCATTTGATTGCCAATGGCGCGGGCGGCGCTCCAGCCGTAGAGACGCTCGGCTCCTTTGTTCCAAAAACGGACTTTGCCGGAAAGGTCCCTCACCAGAATGGCGTCGCTGGCAAGGTCGAGCAGCGCCGCTTGTTCACACACCCGGTCTTCGGTTGTTTTGCGCTCGGTGATGTCGTTGGCCAAGGTCAGTTTAGCCTCGCGGCCGGAGAAGGTGACGACACGAGAAACAATCTCAGCCCAGATTGTGGCGCCATCCTTTTTCAGATGTTTGACAATCAATCCGTTGGCAGTCGTGCGGGCCTTTTCGTCGGCAAGACGCTCCACAAGCCTGGGGATTTCTTCCGTGACGTGCAGGTCCCGAACGGTCATGGAAGCGAATTCATCGGCGGAGTAGCCGTATTTCTCGACGGCCGCCTCGTTCACGGCGAGGAAGGCCAGCGTGTCCAAATCGAATACCCACATGGGCAATGGGTTCTTGTGAAAGAGGAGCTGATAGCGCTGTTCGGTTTCAGACAGGGCTTCGGCGGTGCGCTGGCGGCGCTGCACCTCCGACTTGAGGGTTTCATTGGTTTTGCAAAGAATCTCGGTGCGGTCGGCCACCAGCGTCTCCAACTGCTCCAACTTTAGTTTGGATTGCTGGAGCAGGCGCCACTTTTCCGTCAACGCCGCCGCCAGTTGGAGCACTTCAACCGCGTCAAAGGGTTTCTTTAAAATGACCAGGCGGTCTCTGTGTTTGAGCCGGGAAGTCATGCTGCCCCAGGAATAATCCGAATAGGCGGTGCAAATGACGGCCTGCAAGTCCGGTGCGGCCTCCCACAGTCGGGAAATCGTCTCCACTCCGTCCCATCCCGGCGGCATTCTCACATCCACAAATGCCATCCAATAGGGACGTCCCTCCTTCTGCGCTTGTTCGAGCAAGGCCAATCCTTCCTGGCCTTGGTAGGCGGAATCCATCTCGAAGACCGGCGGTTTGACGCCCGTTTCATGCGGGCCAAAGAGGGCCGCTTCCAAATCCTCCATGTGGTTGTCCACAGCCGGGCACAGGATTTTGCGAAAGTCGCTGTGGATAGCCCGATTGTCGTCAATCACCAAAATGCGCGGAATGGGAGTCGTGGCGGCACTCATGTGGCTGCCTCCGGTGGACGTAACGGCAGTTCCAGCGTGAAGGTGGCCCCCTGACCCGGTCCGGCGCTGTGGCAGGTCAGATTCCCGCCCATTTGGCGCGCGGCCAGGACGCCGCTGTGCAGGGCGAAGCCATGGCCGTTCCGGCGAGTAGTGAAGCCGTGCGCGAAAATGCGGGTCAGGTTTTCAGGGGCGATCCCGGCGCCGTTGTCAATCACGGATATTTTCACGGAGCCATTTTCGCCCGGCTCAACCCGCAGGATCATGCGCTTGTCGCCGTGGCTGCGATCTTCCAAGGCATATTTGGCATTCCGGATGAGATTGACCAGGATTTGCAAGACTTTGTGTTTGTCCACCAACAAGGGCGGGGCTTCCGAAAATTCGCGGATGACCTGGACGTGATGGCGCTCGACGGCGCCGGCGTTGAGGCGCAGGGCGTCTTCAATCAAATCGGTCGCATTCAAGGTTTCCTGCAGACCGGCCACCTTGGCGTAAGCCTGCTGCATGGCGACAATCTCTTTGATGTGTTCGATATTGGCGCAGAGGGAGGAGAGTTCCGCCAACATCTCGTTTTGCTCAGTCGTCAGGCACTCCGCCAGCGTGGCGAAGTAGGCGGGCAGCCTGGAGCCTTTGGGATCATGGGTCAAAAAGCCGGCCAGGTCGGTCGCGTTCTCTTGGAGCATTTCCGCGGCCCGGGCCAGGTTGGACGTTTTGGCATTCTTAACCTTCTCCGCCACCAGGGAGGCGGAAATGTTGACGCTGTTGAGAACATTGCCGACATTGTGCAGCACGGTGGTGGCGACCTCCGCCATGCCGGCCACACGCGAGGCTTCCACCAGTTGATTGTGAGTGGTTTCCAGTTTTGCCTCGGCTTCCTTGATGAAGGTCACGTCCTTGGAAATGCCAAAGGTGCCGATGATCCGGCCATCGGGCGCGCGCCACGGCATCTTGGTGGTCAGCAACCAAACGATCTTGCCATCAGGACAAACGTTCGATTCCAATTTGCCGACTATCGGCGCGCCGCTGCGGATGATTTCCTGCTCGTCCTCGAAGGCGCCACGGGCGCGCTCCTCGGGATAGAATTCAGAATCGGTCTGGCCCAGCAGATATGGGGTGAACTCAGTTGGGCCGGCCAGATGCGCGGGCGGGCTGTCGGGGCCGTTGTCTTTGGACGACAATTGGTGTTTGGCGCGAGCACGACCCAGCGCGCTTTCCACCTCGGAGCGGCTGGCCCGCACGAAGCGCGATTGGAGATCCTTGAAGTAGATGAAATCGGGTGTACTGTCCATGAGCACTGTCAATAAGTCCCGTTCGTAGGCGAGTTGCATTTCCGTCCGTTTGAGGTCCGTGATGTCCTTGGAAATGCCAAACGTGCCGATGATCTCGCCAGCCTTGTTGCGGAGCGGCATCTTGGATGTCAGCGCCCAGCGTTCCCTCCCGTCGATCGAACCTTCCCTCTCAACCTTTCCGTGAAAGGCCATGCCGGTGCGCAGGATTTCCTGTTCGTCATCGAAGGCTTGCTGGGAGTGGCTGTCATCATAAAAATCGAAATCGCTTTTCCCGACGATGCCCTGCTGCGAAACACCGAATCGATCGCACACGGCCTTGCAGCACCAGCGGAAACGTGACTGGCGGTCTTTGAAATAGATATGATCGGAAGCGTGCTCCTGCAGTGCCAGAAGAATCTCGTGCTCATCTGCCCAACCTGCGGGCGCGTTTGCTTGACTAGGGACGACCGGCGCGGCGTCACGAGTCCCGGTCGTGGGCGCGACGCGGCGCAATTGCCTGCGCAACGAATGCGTCCAGGCCAGCAAAAAAACAATGATGCCGCCCATGGCCCCGAGGCCCACGACATCGGAATAACCGCCGGCCAGGCTTTGCGCTTGCAATGGCGTCGCCACGAGGGAAGCCAGAACCACCACCTCGATTCGCCACAGATAAGGCTTTGTCTTCAAGCGTGTTGCGAGCAAAGGGACGAGCTTGGGCCTTATGCAGGGACGGCCTCCAGCCCATCGACGTTGGGTCGCTCAATCGTTATCGGCATGCACCGTAAAAACTTTAACCTTAAGACTGGGGGCGTCCTCGGTGGAAATGGCCGAGAAAGTCCGCTTGGCTTTTGCCCGAAGTTCCAGTTCAATGGGTAAAATGAATCCGTCGCCGGACCAGAACCAGAAGTTGACGCTTTTCTCTTTCCGCGTGCGGGGCCGCTTCGCGCTGGCATTGGCGCTCGTCGCCGCATTGAGCGCGGGTGCCGCGCTCGAACGCTGGGTCTTGATGACCGGCATCCCCGCCAACGCCACGGGCGATTTCCACCTGATGGCGCAGGCCTGGGAGATCATTGACAGGTACTACGTGGATCGTCCAGCGGTGCGCCATGCCGCCATGACCGCAGGCGCGATCAACGGCATGACCGAGGCCCTGGGCGACACCGGCCACAGCGTCTATCTGACTGCGGCGGAAGCCAGAAAAGCCGGCGCGGCCATGCAAGGCAAACTCAACGGCATCGGCGTGGAAATCATCCAGTCCACCAACCACCAAACCATGGTAGTAGCGTCCATGGACGGCTCGCCCGCGCAACAGGCGGGCGTGCGACCAGGCGACGTGATCCTGCAAGTGGACGGACATTCCGTGTCAGGGCTGCCGTTAAGCCACATCTCGGCCAAGATGTCCGGCGAAGCGGGGCAACCGGTCGCTTTGACGGTGTTCAATCCCAGCGACGGACTCCGCCGCGAAATCAAAATGGTCCGCACCGCCATGAGGGTCAACCACGTCACCTGGCAGCGTCTGCCCGGCGCCGACCTGGCCCATGTGCGCATCGCCATGTTCAGCGACGGCGTGACCGCCGATCTGCGCAAGGCGCTGCTGGAAATCAAACAGCAGGGCCTGCGTGGAATTATACTTGACCTTCGCAACAACCCCGGCGGGGCGTTGGAGGAGGCCATCGGCGCCGCCAGCCAGTTCCTCAAGTCGGGCAACGTCATGTGGCAAAAGAACGCCATGGGCATCATCACGCCCGTGCCCGTGGAACCCGGCGGGGTGGCGACGGACCTGCCGCTGGTGGTGCTGGTCAATGGCTTTTCGGCCAGTGATTCGGAAATTGTGGCCGGCGCTTTGCACGACGCCCGCCGCGCCACGCTGGTCGGAGAAACGACCACGGGCACCGGCACGGTCTTGACCCAATTCCAACTGCCCGACGGCTCGGCCCTGCTGCTGGCCGTGCAGGAATGGTTGACACCGAACAAAGTTTCCTTCTGGCATCGCGGCATCGAACCGGACGTGAAAGTCCATCTTGCGCCCGAGGCCATGCTGCGGCCCGGGTTGGAGCGCGAGATGACACCGGAGCAGTTGCGATCCTCGGGCGACGCGCAATTGCTCAAAGCCATTGAGTTGTTGGACCAGACCAATGCCTTCCCCACCGCGGCCGCGGCTCTCAAATGAGCGGCGGCGGAAGCCTGACGCTGAGTTTGAGAACTTTTTGGATGGCGAATTCTCCGCCTCCACCTTTTTTAACCGTTATAGGGTGATATAGGGTGATATAGGGTGCAATTTGACCGCCTTCCAGGAGGACGAAGGCAAATATCGCACCAGCGCGGTGGACGACTCTTGACCGGCAACGCCAGAATTTTTTCAACCGCAATTTAGCGCAATTTGGCGCAAGCTTCCTCGGTCAGCCTCAAGGCCATGCAATGCTCATGTTTCGACCGGATTCACTCGGACTTGGACGATCTGCCTCGAGATGCGTGAATATCACGCCGTGGGCTGGCTTTTGTTATTCGATGGTTTGACCAAGTTTGACCCAGCACGACTCGGTTTGACTGGCGACATCCTTTTTGCCTCGGCCGACTTCGTTTTGCCTGTTTCCACTGATCATGGGCCAAGAATAGCCACGAAAATGCGCACAATCCGATTCAGGCTTCGAAATTGATTCGGCTCGCACACCTCACAATTCAGACTTAAGAATTGTCAAAGAGCAGGGTGCCTGGGCACCACACATACTCTACAATACCACATTTCGTGGGAGTGCAACTGCAAAAATCGCAAATAGTCTCGAGAATGCTTCGGGATTCCGCGTCAGGACTTCCTCTTTAATGAACGAAATGTGCAAAATGCGCGAATTGTGCGGGTTAGGGCCTGCTTGAGAATCACTAAGCGGCTTAATAAATCTCAATTTGGCGTCTTATTTGATAGCGGAATGGATTGCCACTTTGGTTAAGGGTCGCGTCGGTGCATTGCCTTTCCAGCACCTCCACGGGATTGTCCATCCGCGTGGACAATATCCGTCCGTCCACTAGGCTCACCTTGATTTGGACTTCAAAAGTTTCTTTGCCAACGGCGGCCGCATACGTTCCGTCATTATTTTTTTTCACCTCCACCCAATTATTCAAGGTGTCTGAGACTGGCGCGCGCATCCACTCGGCGGCCAGCTTGATCTGCGGCTTTTCCGGAGAGACATGGCGCACTACCAGAGTGGCGGTCTGATCGGCACGATTGATTTCTTTAACCGTGCAGTCAAAATCAATCGAATCCTCGCCCGTGAGCACATGGAAGCCATCGGCCCAGGAGTTGGGAGTTCCATGCTTAACGTAGATATGGTCTCCAGTTTTGGCTTGGTCGCCGGTCCGATCGACCATGAGCATGTCCGCATAAAACGTCAGCAAATCCAAGATGGGATCAAACAACGCCGGATGGACTTTACTCAGGTCTGGAATCGACACCTTAAAATTCGGCGGCAGCGCTAGCTGCTGCCTAAGCCCGGCGCTGCCGGGAGGAAGAACGCGCAGGGCACCAAGAAAAGCTGACCAAATGGGCTGATTCAATACCTCGCTTCGTGTCCTTCGCGGTGAAAATTGGGTTGCGGCTAAATTCAGGCGACGTGATGCGGAGCGGTCAACCAACAAACTTAGCGCACAGATACTCGACGTGGTCGCGGATGCCAGTCGGTTCGCCGGTGGCCAGGCGGATGAGTTCCGTCGGCTTGTGGCGCGAGCCTTGACGGTGGATTTTTTCCCGCAGCCACGAGAGCAACGGCTGATATTCCCCGCGCGCAAGCTCCCCGGCCAGGCCAGGATTTTCCATGGCGGCGCGGCGCATCAGTTGCGCGGCGTTGAGATTGCCCAGGGTGTAGGTCGGGAAATAACCGATCAGGCCGATGGACCAATGGATGTCTTGCAGGCAGCCTTCGGAATCCTTGCTTACTTTCAGGCCGAACATTTTTTCAAATTGCTCGTTCCAATAAGCGGGCACGTCCGCCGTTTTCAGTTTGCCTTCCACAAGGTTCACCTCGATTTCAAACCGCAGGATGATGTGCAGGTCGTAGGTCACCTGATCGGCCTCGACACGAATGAAAGAGGGGGAAACGCGGTTGACGGCGGCGGTGATCTGCGCGGGCGAAAACTTTTTCAATCCTGGAAAATGCTCGCAAGCGACCGGATGCCAGCGTTCCCAAAACGCGGGGCCGCGTCCGACGTGGTTCTCCCACAGTCGCGATTGCGACTCATGAATGGCGAGCGAGACGGCCGTGCCGTTGGGCGTGCCAAAATCCTCCAGTGGAAGGCCTTGTTCATACATGCCGTGGCCGGCTTCGTGCAACACGCCGTAGAGCGAGGTGACGAAATCCGTTTCGCTGTAGCGGGTAGTCAACCGGCAATCGCCGGCACCGAGAGTGGAGCAAAACGGGTGGGTGGTCGTGTCAATGCGGCCCGCGGTGAAATCGAATCCGATGGCTTCGGCTACCTTGCGATTGAACGCCTGCTGTGCTGCGACGGGATACTGACCCTGCAACAAGTCCCGAGGCACGGCGGCGGACTTAGCCACGGCGGGAGCGAGGACGGAGGCAATGGCCGGGCACAATTCCGCGAAGAGTTGGCGGAGCTGCGCGGCGGTGGCTCCGGGTTCGTAACCTTCGACCAGCGCGTCGTAAGGAGAATCCTTGTATCCCCAGCAATCGGCCATTTGCCGGTTCAAGGCGAGGACTTTGTCGAGATGAGGTTTGAAAATGGAAAACTTGGATTGTTGACGGGCCTGCCGCCAGGCTTCGCGCGCGTGGGCGCGGACGCGCTCCAACTTTTCCACCAGGCGCGCCGATACTTTGGTGGCGCGATCATATTGCCGCCGCCATTCGCGGAGGTTGCCGGATTGAGAGGAGTCGGGCGGGAAACCGTGCTGTTCGCACTGCGAGATCCACTGGCCGACTTGCCTGGCAATAAACCGGCGATGGGCGTGCCCGGAGAGCCACGCCAATTGTTCAGCCCGGTAAGGCAGCGATTTTGGGGGCATGTAAGTTTCCTGATCCCACGTCAGCGCTTGGGCGGCGCTGGTGGCCAGCGCGGTTTCGCGCGCTCGTTTCAGGAGCTTTTTGTAGGCAGCCGGAACCTCTGGCATAGTTGACATGCTCGGAATCTTGGCCGGTTCTCGTTTGGGCGACAATTGGAAAACCGATGTTCCATTAAGGAACAAGTCGCTCAAGGACATGGTAATGGGTCTCTTTGAGGCCCAGACGATGATAAGTTTTGAGCGCGGGATCGTTGTGCTTCTCCACGTAAAGTCGGATGCCGGCGACGTCTCCCTGGCGTTTTGCCCCGGCCAGCACATGGTCAAAAAGCGCTTGAAAAACGCCGCGCCGCCGAAAATCAGACCGCACATAAACACTTTGCAGCCACCAAAAATCGCCGTTGCGCCAATCGCTCCATTCGTGGGTAATAAGCAACTGGCCAACCACCGTACCGGCCGCCTCGGCTAAGAAGTATGTGCCCTTGGCCGGGTCGCGCAGCAACGCATCCACGCCCGCCTTGACCACCGCCGGATCCAATACGAGATTCTCGGATTCTTTGGCCAATTCGACGTTGAATCGTGCCAGGATTTCCGCGTCTTCAAGTGCAGCTTTTCGGACGGCCAGTTCGATGCAGTGATGCTATGCAGCAGAAATGACAAAGCAATCAGGATTATGAGAGTGAGTCCGTTTATTGCTGATGGACAGAGAGACGAAGACGTTCGTCGTATTTACGCGTATCATCGCACTTGAGCAAACATCCGCTGTAACGGCCCTTTGACAGATGATGGAAACATGGACATGATTCACAAACTATGAAAACGCTTCGCATACTTGTCTTTGGAACCAGCTTAATTGCTGCCGGCTGCTCCACGACCCACAATGCATTGAACAATCCCCGTGCGCCTGTGATTGGAGCCTCAACGGCCGCAGACGTGCTAATTATTTCGGCGACGTATGGTTCCGGGACGCATTTTGCTGACGTCACTTATCGTGTTAATGACGTGCTTCGCCATCCCGACGTGGAGTTTTTTGCCCGGCCCGATTGGTTGGGCGCCGATCCGACGCCGGGATGGAACAAGGCTTTGGTTATCCTTTATGAGTTCAAGAGACAGCGGCAGATATTTGCAACTGGCGAGGGTGGGAAAGTAAGTGTCGCGGTTTTGCGAAAGAATGCTCAGTAATGAGCTGAACTTTACTCAGGCATGGGCTTGCCAAAAGACCAGCAAACCCATCAACGCGGCCAGCGCCAAGCTGTGGAAGAAAACGTAACGCAGAATTTTGCCTTCGTGGCCGTACCAATTGGTGGCGGTGCTGGCGACGACGATGCTTTGGGCATCAACCATTTTCCCCATCACGCCGCCGGAACTGTTGGCGGCGGCCATCAGCGCAGGGTTAAGGGCCAATTGACGCGCGGTAATCGTTTGCAGCGAACCGAAAAGCACGTTGGAGGCGGTGTCGGAGCCGGTCAATGCGACGCCCAGCCAGCCCAGCAATGTTCCGAAGAACGGATAGAGCGGACCGGTATGCGCCAGGGCCAGTCCGAGCGTCGCGTCGGTGCCGGAATAGCGCGTCACATAACCGAGCGAAAGCATGGCCGCAATCGTCAACAACGAAAAGCGCAGACGCCAGATTGTCTCCGCGTAAATGGCCAGCATGCCTGCGGGCCGATGGCCCATGAGACCGCCGGTGCACAGGGCCGCCAAAAGGATTCCAGTTCCGGTGGCGGAGAGCCATGCCAGGGCGTAGATCGCCTTTTCCGGCGGCGCGCCTGGCAGGGCAACCTCTGGTCCGCGCGCCACACGCTCTTGCAAACAAGGGACCGCCCATTGGCATCGCTCCGCAGCCGCCACTCGATTGAGAAAATCCCTCACCTTCGGCAGTCCCCATACGAAAATGAAAATCGTCAACAATAACCACGGCGCCCAGGCCCGCGCCAGGTCGCCGCGCGAGGGAGCCGGCGCGTCCGGCGCGGGCGGCGCGTCCTCCAATTTCCAGAGCCTTTTCGGCCGCCAGAATTTCAGCAACACCACTGTGGCCAGGATCGAGGAGAGCGAGGAAACGATATCGACCAGCCACGGGCCGTGCAAAGTGGAGATCAAGTATTGCGGGATGGCGAAGAACGCGCCAGCGGCGAGCGCGGCGGGCCAGACTTCGATCATGCCGCGAAATCCTGCCATCGCCCAAACCACCCAGAACGGAATGATTAGTGAAAACGGCGGAAGTTGTTTCCCGATCATGGCGGAGAGCTTCAAGACATCGATGCCGGTGACTCCGCTCAAGGCAACCACCGGCGTGCCCAAAGCGCCGAATGCGACCGGGGCGGTATTGGCGATGAGTGACAACCCGGAGGCCATCAGCGGACGAAAGCCCAATTGCATCAGGATAGCGCTGGAAATGGCCACGGGCGTGCCAAACCCGGCCGCGCCTTCAAAAAACGCGCCGAACGAAAAAGCAATCAAGATGACTTGGACGCGCGGATCCGGCGCCAATGTGGCAAGACTGCCGCGCAGCACGGCGAACAACCCTTTGCGCACAGTAAGTTCATAGAGAAAGATCAGGTTGAGAATGATCCAGCCGATGGGGAAGAGTCCGTAAGCCGCGCCGAACAAAGCGGCTGCGGTGGCGGCCTGCCAAGGCATGCCGTAAACCGCGACGGCAATGCCCCACGCCAGCACCAGAGCGCCCACCGCTGCGAGATGAATTCGCACCCGCCACAAGGCAATGGCGGAGAGCAAGGCGGCCACCGGCGCCGCTGCCACCAAGGTGGACAGAGCCAGCGAGCCGAGCGGATTGTAATGCTGCTGCCAGACCGAGGGCATTTTTCCGAGTGATTGCTCGGCGCGCAAGATGGTGGAAGCGCCGCCGGTCAGCAATGTAATTTTCCTTTCACGGAAATTGCTTTTCTCAAGGCGGTCGTTGCAAAAGCGGAACTGACGTTCCGCGCTCCAAGACGCTATCGCGTTCAGGGTGCGCGTCCTCAATTCCGAAGGTCTTGGAGCGCGGTGCGTCAGCACCGCCTTTCAGACGACTACGGCGAGCGGACCGCGTAAAAGAGTTGGGTATCGTTAGTCGTTGGCTGCGAAGTGAATTGGAACATGCCCGAACCATTGTTCGTGGCTGTGCCGGCCACAGTCCAACTGCTCAACGGCAACGACAAATCGGTGGTGGAGAGCACGGTGAAGGATCCGCTTGGATTATTGGTGAAGGCAAACTGCAAGGCACCGCTGGTCAGCACTTGCACGCCGGTAAGCATCGGGGGCGTTCCGACGACTCCCTGCGTGATGGGGATGGTTTGGCCGAGCAAGGTGATGTTGGCCGTTCGGGCGGGACCTGTATTGGCAGAGAAGGAGAAGCTAACCACGCCATTGGTGATGCCGGTGATAGCAAGCCACGATTGGTCGCTGGTCGGAGCGAATGGAGGAAGCAAATTCTCGGTGGTGGGCAATACCGGTGGCAAAGCATCGCTTGCGGCGGCCAGACCTTCCAGCCTGGGAGTCGGGTCCACGAAGGCGTACGGCAATTCCTTTATAGCATTATTCTCGGTATCGGCGACGTACAGGTTGCCCGCGCCATCAACGGCAACGTCTTGGGGGGAATTTAAGCCGGCACTAAGCAGGACTGATGTTGTGCCGTTGGCGGGCGTCCACTTTGAAATCGCGTACGTCGCTGCGTCGTCGATATAAACGGCGCCGGAGCCATCCACAGCTACCGCCAGAGGGTAGCTCACTCCAGATATTGGCAATGTGGCCAAACTGCTTTTCTGCGGGTTCCATTCCGCCACCCTCCCTGGCAGATCCTCCGCAACATAAATATTGCCCGCAGCATCGAGTGCCACCGCAATGGGTAACGCCAAATTCGAAACCACTAAGGATACATTCCCATTCGACGCGGTGTACTCCATGATTGCGCTCTCAGCAATATTCGGGAAATAGACATTGTCCATGCCGTCCAAGGCCAACCCCACATATGTGGGACGCAGGAAATTGACTAATTCCGACGGACCGTTCCACTCCACGATCATGTCACAGCTCAGGCCCGGGTCGTAGTTGCAACTATAAGGAATCCCGCTCGAATTCACCGCTACGAAACTTGGGCTCCATCCGTAAGTAGTGGGCACTACATTCACCACGCTGTTATTTGTCATAACCCACATGTCGATCTGGTCATGGTCGGTGTCTGAGAAATAAACATTACCCATGGTGTCCACTGCCACACCCCACGGTTCAGATAAACCCGAAGAGACCAAGGTGGTTAAAGCGCCGGCTGCAACATAAGTTGAACCAGCCTGGGTCACAGTAAGCACTTGGTTGCCGAT